>Ga0074195_1000022_pt1 | contig 321517 bp, 326 predicted proteins | sample EPASupsiteHSE623_FD_64525 | JGI IMG/M metagenome (GOLD analysis project Ga0074195, IMG submission 64525) | Bioremediated contaminated groundwater from EPA Superfund site, New Mexico - Sample HSE6-23 | ecosystem: Environmental > Aquatic > Deep subsurface > Groundwater > Contaminated ...
CGGGAAGACCTTCATGCCAATTCGGTTATCCCTATTCGTTCCTGGAATAACGAGATTATCGGGGGTACTTACCGTCAGGAAATGGCTCGCCAGTTCAATGACATTATTTATCCAAGACGACAAATCGTCGAAAATAAATTCTCTGTCCTGAAAAGAAAGTTCAGTGGGGATCTCAAAGCCCGAAGATTCCTGATTCAGACAAAAGAAATTGCTAACAAAATGATTGTCTGTAACATTCACAGGTTCTTACTATTTCTCATCATTCAGGTTTTCTACAGAGCAGATATTTCCTTTTTCAGGAATTTCCTATCGGTAACGTATGCCAGATCCAGCCTGTACCCGCAGGGCTGCCCCCGGACCGTAATCCCGATTTCCGGGTCCGGGTAAATAGTCCCGTACACCTGCGTGAAAGAAACAGATCATAAAAGTAATAATATATAGAGCCTAATGACCCGGTAACTATAATATTCTGACTCATGACCCGGCTCACGTGCATTGGAAAAACCGGCTGGACGCTGATCGTTATCCTTGCCTTCGCACTTACCTACACGGTTTCGGCAGTATCCGGGCCCAATACCGCGATTATCGTTACCAAGGACTCCCGGACAAAGGAGGGTCTTGGCAATACCCAGGTCTATCTCGACGGGGGATACCGCGGGGCTACCTCGCCGGCCGATGAGGGTAGTGTTCTTCTCGTGCAGGAGATCGGTCCGGGAACGCATACCCTCCGCACGACCCGGCCCGGTTATAAGGACCTGACACGAAAATTCGTGTACCCGGCAGAGACGACCGTGGAGGTGATGATGGCGAAGGGATCGCTGGTCAGTCTGGACCTGGATGGCCCCGCCCCCGGGGGGATCGACATTGTCTTCTATCCATCGTCCACATCCTATAACTGCGCTGAACATGCGGTAGTGTCTTCTCCTCTGTATATGACCAACGAGACCCGGTTCCGTGACGATGTGATGCGGGTTATCCGATCCACGTACCTGGAATTGGGAACGGTCACGTCCCCCTCAGCCCTTCCCGGCAATTTCACGGAACGGTTTAACTTCTATTATTATTATGACCCGTCATCCCCGGCCGATGCATTTTCCGGCTGCGCCGGAACGGTTCCGGAGAAATACTGGGACGAGGTCCCGTTCAGCGATATCACCGTCATCCTCTATCCATCCTATCAGGGCTTGTATGCCGACCCCTCTTGCCAACCGACCGGATGCTTTGTGAATTCCGTGCCCGGACGCAACCTCATGAAGGCTCCTGCCGACCAGCTGATGTTATTCCGGCACGAGACCGGGCATGCGGTTTTCGGACTGGTCGACACTTATTGCGGCGATACGTACTACTACCAGAACGAACCCCACCCGAATGTCTGGGCATCGCAGGACTCGTGCAGGACCGACGCACAATCCAACAACCGGGACCCGGGAGAATGCCGCCAGATCCGTAAGGATAATTCATCCTTGTCCTCATGCAGCCGGAATTACTGGCAATGGGACCCGTCACCGGACATCATGGCCAGCGGGTACGGGGGAAGGTTCGGGGATGCAGCCACACAGTGGATCAGCTATGTCCTGTCCGGATCCGGGGGTCCGGGACCATGAGATGGATTGCAGCAGCGGCCCTGGTACTCGTGTTATCAGGGATCCTGTGCATGCCGGTTGCCGGGCTTCCGCCCGCCCCGGATTACGAGAAAATCCTGCAACTACACCTGGATTACCGGGATGGGAAATATTCTGTATCGGCAGTCGATGTCAGGTACGGCAGGGCCCCGGACCTCAATTTACAGAACGGGTACCTCAACGGGATAATCCTGGATGCGGATGGACGGCAGCTGAAATCATTCTCTTTTCCGGAGCCGGGACATGCTTACGGTGATATCATGGTGTCTTCCGGGGGAGATGATCTCATAGGGGTTATACGGGGTCCTGAATCCGGAAACCTGGTCATCACCCTTCCCTACCTGCCGGACATGCGGCGGTTCATCCTGTCCGACTCCCGTGACGGGTCTGTCCTGATGCTTGCAGACCTTGACCCGGCCCTGGCAGCGTTCTGTACGGAGTACCCGGAAGACCCGGATTGCCTTGTGCAGGCAACCCCTTCGCAATCGGTGCTTCCCGGCCCGGGCCTGTACACCATTCTCGCAGCACTCCTCATATTCTCGGTCATCATTACTGCGGTGATTGCAGTCTGGACACTCCGCCGCAGGGTTAAGGGAAAGGGGCAGAAAAAACCGGTCGTGCTCATTGTCGATGACGACCCGGACATCGTGAGCCTCATCGACATCTTTCTCAAAAAAACGGGCTATGACACCATCAGCGCTTCCAGCGGACAGGAATGCCTCACGCTGCTCACAAAACAGATTCCGGACCTGATACTCCTCGATGTGCGCATGGAACCCCTTGACGGCTGGCAGACCCTTGAAGCGATCCGGAAAAACTCCCGGACAAAATCCATTCCGGTCCTGATGCTGACCGGCAGGAGGCTCACTGCCGCTCTTGCAAAACAATACCATATCTGCATCGACGACTATCTCACCAAACCTTTCCGCCAGGACGAGCTTTCAACAGCAGTCAGTACTATCCTGATGCGGAAACAGCGGCTGAACGAGACACTGGCCCTTGCCAAAAAAGCCGGGGTCGACAAGGAAAAGTTCTGCGAGCTGGCCCGGCTCTCCCGGCGCATATCGGCCAGCAAAAAGATCATCGACATCCTCAGAGAGCCGTCAGGAATACCCATGTGGACGGATTTGAGCACCCATGAAGACTCTGCGGCAATTGAACAGATCCATGTTACAACGGCTGTCAGTGAAAAGCGTGCCGAACAGTTAAAACTGGAGATCAATTCCGCTTTCAGGGCAAAAGGGATCCCGGAACTCACCTGGTGACCGGAAATCTTCGGGCGAGATCCCGGGCTGGGGGGAATCACCCGGGACCGGGTCAATTTAAACAAGCGTTATTCGGGTTTTTTGGCCTGGTACATATGCCAGATCTTGCAGGCTCCCTCGTGGCTGACCATGCAGGGGCCGACCGGCTTCCGGGGATTGCAGACCTTGCCGAAGAGCTTGCAGTCCGCAGGTGTAGCAAGGCCCCGAAGGATCTTGTCGCAACTACAGGCCGAGTGCTTGGTGATGTGCCGGAACACGATCCCAAACTTCTTCTGGGCATCGTACTGTTCGAACTCTTTCTTCAGCCGCAGGCCCGAGCCGGGGATGACCGGGAAGCCCCGCCACTCGACATCCGAGGGCTCGAAGACCTCGTACATGATCTTCTTTGCCTTGGTGTTCCCCTCGCGGCTGACAGCACGGGGATAGGCATTGTCCACCCGGTGGGTCCCTTCGCAGACCTGCCGGACGAGCATCAGGAGGCCGAGCAGGATATCCTCGGCTTCGAACCCTGCGACAACCTGCGGGACAGGGAATGCCTCATACTCCTCGTAGCCCATGATTGTGCAGACATGGCCCGGGAGCATGAACCCATGCAGTTTTGCCTCGCCCTGTTCGAGAAGCCACTTCATGGCCGGGGGGACGATGCGGTGGCAGGAAAGGATTGAGAAATTTTCGGGGGGTTTTGTAAGGAGCATCGCGGCAACGGTCGGGGCCGTGGTCTCGAAACCGACCGAGATGAAGACAACCTCCTTGTCGGTCTTCCTTGCGATCTCGACAGCCTTGTGGATCCCCTGCACGATCCGGACATCGCCGCCACAGGACTCTAGGGTCCCCTGCGACCCGGGAACGTGGAGGAGATCACCATAGGTAGTGACGATACAGTCCTTGGCGGCAAGGTCGAGCGCTGCATCGATCTCCCCCTGCGGGGTGATACAGACCGGGCAGCCCGGGCCCATGACAATTTTCAGCCGTTCGGGAAGCAGGCTGCGGAGCCCGGTCCGGGCAATTGCCGCCTCGTGGGTCCCGCAGATATGCATGAAGGTCATATCCCGGTCTACCAGTTCGTGAAGTTTCTGTGCGATCTCCTTTCCCGGCACCATAAATCTCAAAAGTATTTACTGCACAACGACATAAGAGTACGTATATGGATCTCAACTCCATGGACATCAACTACGTCTATGCTGTGGCAGTGATCGTTGCTGGTATCCTGCTTGCCCTCATTGCGAGAACGGTTGTCCGCTGGCTGGAGGCAAAAGCCGGTGAGACCGAAACCAACCTGGATGATATCATCATTGCCGCTATCGGTACGCCGGCCCAGGTAGCAATTGTTGTCATCGCGATCTATTTTGCAATCAGCCACTTCGGGATCCTGCCGGACTCCCTGATGTGGATCCTCGATCCCCGCTATGTTACGGCATTCTACATCCTTATCGGTGCCTGGATCCTCTCCTCCTTCCTCCATGACATCATTGTCATCTACGGGCATGAGCTGGCAGACAAGTCCGAAGGGGACTGGGATGACCGCCTCATAGAGCTGCTGGAGCTCATCGTCAAGTACCTGGTATGGTTCGGCGCACTGATGGCGATCCTCTCGGTTTTCGAGGTGAATATCACCCCGTTCCTTGCAGGTGCCGGTATCGCCGGTCTCGCCGTTGCGCTGGCGGCACAGGATATCATCTCCAACTTTTTTGGCGGGGCCATCATCACGGTCGACAAACCCTTCAAGGTCGGCGACCGGATCAAGGTGGACCAGTATTATGGCGACGTCCTTGCTGTCGGCCCCCGGAGCACGCGGCTCAGGACTCTCGATTACCAGGTCGTGACCATCCCCAACAACAAGATCACGACAAACGTTATCGTGAATTATTCCGAACCCGACCAGAAGTTACGGATCACCCTGCCGGTATCGGTCTCCTATGGTACCGATCCGGGTAAAGTCCGGGAGATCCTTCTCGGTATTGCGGACGATACCATAAAAAATACCGATTATCTTCTCAACGACCCGCCACCGAAAGTATTTTTTACTGAGTTTGCCGATTCGGGCCTGAAGTTCATCCTGTATGTCTGGGCACGCAAATATAACCTCCCGGATGAGGTGAAAGATGCCATAAACACCCGGATCGCAGCCCGGTTTGCCGAAGAAGGCATAGAGATCCCCTTCCCGCAGGTGGAAGTCCGGCTGAAAAAATAAATTTTTTGCGCATGTTTATGTGGGTTCAGCCACGACACCTCAGCTATGTTTGGTGTGTCCACGTTCTGTCTCCACCAGGAGCCGCTGGGAACGGCCCTTGACCGGATCACCGGCATTACGGATTATGTCGAAGTGATGGATGACGGCCTGCACCATCTTGACAGCGCGGATATTCTCCGGAGTTATCCGGCACGGTATTCGCTCCATGCACCCAGCCGGGGAACCAATCTTGCAAGCCTCCTGGAACCGATACGCAGGGCAAGTGTGGAAGTGATGGCACAGTGTTTCAGCATTGCCGCAGAAGTCAATGCCGGTGTAGTCCTGCACCCGGGATATTTTGCCTGGGAAGAAGAACGCGGGAAGGCTGAAATGCAACTGAAGCGGTCCCTTGCTGAGCTGCAGGACCATGCCCGGGAATATTCTGTCACGTTCTTTGTGGAGAATATGGGAAACTGGGGATATTTCCTCCTGAAAACCCCTCAGGAGCTGTCCCTGATAGGGGATACCCCTTTCGCGCTCGACGTCGGTCATGCCCACCAGAACCGGTGTCTTGACGCGTTCCTTGGCTGCAGAGCCGGGCATTTTCACCTTCACGATAATGACGGGACGGATGACTCCCATGCAGCGGTCGGAGAAGGGACCATCAATTTTATCCCGGTCATGAAGGCAATCCGGAAATCCGGTACCGTTCCCGTGCTCGAAGTGGCAACCTTTCCCGGGGTAATCCGGAGCATGGAACTCCTCGATGTGCTCTGAAGCACGGGGTGATGAAGCCGGTTTTTGCGCGGCAAGGATAAAATCCGGAAAAAATCCCGCAAATCCGGGAATTCTCCGCAATGTTTTATAGGGATTAATCACAACGTAGTTAGGCAACCCGCATCGGGGGAACTCTCACGAGTCCATCATGCGGAAAGCAAGGATCAATTATTAAAAAAACCCGCGTGCCTATGTGACACAGCCTGGCAGTGTGCCTCCTTGGTAAGGAGGAAGTCCCGAGTTCAAATCTCGGCATAGGCTTGTTTTCATCTTTTTGTTTCTCCTCTTTACTTCAGGATCATGATAAGGTCCCCGTCCCCGCTCAGTGCGTAGCGCTGCTGCAATGCCTCGTCCCTCATGGTGATGTCGCTGCCGAAGACCTCCCGGAATTTCCTGCGGATCTGCTGGAGTTTTTCCGGGTTGTTCCGTTGCAATATGTCCTTGTGCATCAGAATTTCTGCCATGTATACCCCGTTTCTCTCAAGGGTTATATCAGGGCCGGCCATGGGGACGGTGAAAGTAAAAACCCGGGCGCCGGTTGTTTTAATCTCCTCTCCTGCCCAAACTATTTGCAGAAATAATTTGGTGAACCATGAACCGGCAGGAACCTGCTCTTCCGCGTCCTGTGCACCCGCAGGGTGACAGCACGATGTTTGCATCACGGATGGCCAGAACACCCAAATCGTTCATCCGCGAGATCCTCAAGGTAACCGAGGATCCCCGGATCATCTCGTTTGCCGGGGGACTGCCCAACCCGGATCTTATTGATGTGGATGGCATCGCAAAAGCCACCGCACGGGTACTTGCCCGGGACGGCAGGTCGGCATTACAATATTCAACCACCGAAGGTTACCTGCCCCTGCGCCGGTTTATCGCCGATCGCTATAAAAAACGCCTCGGACTTTCTGTCAGTCCTGACGAAATACTTATCACGAACGGATCGCAGCAGTGCCTTGACCTGATCGGCAAGGTCTTCATTAATGCCGGCGATTCCGTTGCCATAGAACGTCCCGGTTACCTGGGGGCGATCCAGGCATTCTCTCTGTATGAGCCGGTCTTCCACCCGGTCCTTCTCCATGAAGATGGTCCTGATACCGCAATGCTTCGCGAGGTTATCCTGAAGCACCGGCCGAAATTATTCTATGGCGTCCCGAACTCCCAGAACCCATCCGGTATCACGTATTCTGAAGACCGGCGCAAGGAGGTTGCAGCGCTCCTTGACGGAAAAGGAACGTATTTTATCGAAGATGATGCATACGGGGAACTGAATTTTTCCGGAACTTCCCTTCCATCATTCCGCGAATATATCCCCCGGCAGACTATTATCACCGGATCGTTCTCGAAGATCCTTGCTCCCGGAATGCGGCTGGGCTGGATCGTTGCGCCAGAAGAGGTCATGGAAAAACTGGTGATCGCCAAGCAGGCCTCGGACCTCCACTCCAATTACCTCTGCCAGAGGATTGCATTTGAGTACCTCTCCACCGAAAACATCGATCTGCATATCCGGAAGATCCAAACCACTTACCGGCAGCAGTGCGAGCTGATGCAGGACCTGATCCGGGAACAGTTCCCGAAATCGGTCCGGTGCACGACCCCCCTTGGCGGAATGTTCCTCTGGATCACCCTTCCCGACGGGATATCGTCCGGCAGGGTTTTTGAAGCAGCTCTTAAAAAACAGGTCGCTGTTCTTCCGGGTACGCCGTTTTATATCGATGGCGGCGGGGACAGCACCCTCCGGATCAACTTTTCCAATTCAACGGAGGAAAAAATCCGGACCGGTATCGGGCGGCTGGCCCGGGTGATTAAAGACCTCGGACCTGTCTGATTTAAAAATGCCCCCGGTTTTTTCATCCATTCCCTGCACCCGGTAATAGGTATAAAAAGGATTCATAAATTAATACAATGTATAGGATAGTACCGGAAAGGGTATATGCCGCATTCATGCAACCTGTATACAGGAATACCGATATCCTGTAGCAGGAAAATCCACGCGGGAACCAGCATACGCGGTAGTGAAAATACGAGGTAGCCATATTCATGAATAAGAGTGATGCGGAAGCGCTGATGCGGCAGGGCATTGAACTCTATGATCTTGGCAGGTTCCAGGAAGCCATCGTCATGTTTGACCGCGGGCTTGCCCTGTACCCCAATCTTGCAAAAGCCCATTATTTCAAGGGAATTGCCCTGTATGATCTCGATCGGTACGATGAAGCGATTGACTCGTATACCCGGGCGACCGAACTGGAACCTTCCGATCCCAATGCATGGTACAACAAAGCCGCTACGCTTGCCCAGCTGGGGCGGAATGAAGAGGCCCTGGATGCCTGCGAGCGCCTCCTCTCCATAACCTTTGATAATGCCGAAGGGTGGATCCTCAAGGGGATTGCCCTCTATGAACTCGGCAGGTTTAAGGAAGCAATCAGTGCATACGATCACGCGCTGATGGTAGACCCCCATCATGCCAAGGTCTATTACAACAAGGGCATTGCGCTTGCCGACCTCGGGCGCCACCAGGAAGCGATTGCTGCATACGACAAGGCCATCGGGATTGTTCCTGACTATGCCAAGGCCTATTACAACAAGGGGATCTCGTTCTACGATTCCGGGAAATACGATGAAGCCCTCGATTCCTTTGAACGGGCCTATGAATGCGACCCCACGGATGTCTGGGTATGGTATTACCGGAGTTTCATCCTCATCAAGCAGGAAAAATTCGAGGCCGCAGCAGAATCCGCAGATAAGTTCATCAGCCACGAACCGAACCATGCCGATATCTGGGCAATAAAGGGAATAGCCCTGTTCAAACTCGGCCGGTATGCCGATGCCATCGCCGCACTCCGCCAGGCGGTCACGATAAATCCCGAATTATCCGATGCCTCGTACTATCTCGGTCTTGCAAACATCCGGATTTCCCAGTTTTCCGAAGCTGTCGATGACCTGAATGCCGCAATAACGCTCAACCCGGCTTCCTCCGATGCGTATTACCAGCGGGGCATTGCATTCCTGCGCCAGAAAAAATACCGGGAAGCAATCCTCGATTTCGACAAGACGCTGGAGATAACCCCCGGGAATTCCGATGCCTGGTACAAGAAAGGGATGTCCTGCATCTTCTTAAGCCGGTACGAGGATGCCCTTGACTCCTTTGCCCGGGCTCTCGGGATCACGGGCGATCATCCCGGTTCCTATTATTACCGGGGTATCGCGTTTGCGCGTCTGGGGCGGCACAAAGAGGCAATCGAGTCTTTTGAAACGACCCTCTCACTCGATCCGGAATGTGCCTCGGCTGCCCTCCAGGAGGGAATATCCTATGCAAGCCTCGGCAGGTTCAGCGAGGCTGTTGCAGCATATGATCAGGCGATACGGATAAGCCCGGGTTTTGCCGATGCCCTCTACCACAAGGGGTTTGCCCTGGCAAAACTGGGGCGGAACGAGGATGCGATCATAGAATATAACCGTGCCCTCTCCCAGGACCCGGGCAATGCCCAGACCTGTTTCCAGAAAGGGGTCCTGCTTGCAAAACTCGGCAGGCATGATGAGGCAATCGCCTCTTTTGACAAGAGTATTTCCTTAAAACCATCCGGCGCCCAGTCATATTATGATAAAGGACTCTCCTTAATCAGGCTCGAGCGGTTCGGGGAAGCCATCGAAACATTTGAGCGTGCTGTCTCTATCAACCCGAACTACGTGAACGCCCATTATCACCGGGGCATTGCGTATATCCACCTCACACGATTTGAAGACGCTATCGAAGCTTTCGACCAGGCCCTCACCATCGATCCTATTCACACCCTCGCACTCTACTACCGGGGACATGCCCTCATGCTCATCCAGCGGCATGCCGATGCCATCGCTGCGTTTGACCGGGTGCTGGAAGTCTCCCCCCAGTATACTGCGGCAATGGTTGAGAAGGGTGTAGCGCTCACACACCTGAAAAGAAACGAAGAAGCCCTCATCGCATTCGATGAAGCCCTTGACCTGAACCCTGCCCTGCATGATGCATGGTTCAACAAGGGTATTGTATTGGGCCGGATTGGCCGGCTGGAAGACGCGGTCAGTGCCTTTGCGAGCGCTCTTGCACTGAACCCGAAATTTCACGATGCCCTGATCCGCAAAGGCAGCGCATTGTGCAAACTCGACCGGACTGAAGATGCATTGGCCGACTTTGACCGGGCGCTGGAATGGGAACCCCGCGATGCACGGGCCTGGTATTATAAGGGAATCGCATCGGCGGGCCTTGACCGGAATGACGACGCAGTCCGTGCCTTTGACAAGGCCATCGAGTTTGATTCCGGCTGTATCCCGGCATTACGGGCAAAAGCACAGGCACTCCAGGTACTCGGCAAACTGTCCGAATCCGTGGCAGCGTACGATCTCGCGCTGGATATCGAACCCAGCGATCCAAAAACGCACCTTGAAAAAGGCATCGCACTTGCCGGACTGAAAAAATTTGACGAGGCAATCAAGGCTTTTGAGGATGTCATCGAGATCGATCCCCGTGCAGCGGACGCTTTTTACCGCCGTGGGATGTCACTTCTCGAACTCGGTCGCGATGATGATGCGGTCCTCTCGTTCACTGAAGCGTTCGAGATCGATCCGACCCACATGGCCGCGCTTCAGCAGGCCGGGATCACCCTTATCCGGACAGGGCGGTATGAAGAGGCGGAATCCGTTTTCAACCGCATTATCGCAATCGATCCCGGCAATGCCGAAGCCCTGTTCCACAAAGGCCAGGCATTGGTGCACCAGTCGCTCTTTGAAGAGGCCGGTGCTCTGTTCGATGAGACCCTGGTTTACAATCCGAAACTTCCCGAAGTCTCGCTTGCCAAGGGGATCGCGCTGTCCCGTCTTGGGCAGAACGAAGAGGCAATACGGGCATTTGATCGTGAACTGTCCCTTGACCCGGACAACAACGAGGCTGCAATCCGGAAAGGTATCGCACTGGTCCGGCTCGGCCGGTATGAACCGGCCACGGTCATCTTCAGAAAATCCCTTGACCGCGATAACCGGAATATCCGTGCCTGGTGCTTCCTGGGAATATCCTTAAATGAGCTCGGGCAGTTCGAAGAAGCAGTCCGGGCTTTTGACAGGACACTTGAGATCAACCGGAAATGTGCACGGGCTTTTTATGAGAAAGGCAATGCTCTCATGCAGCTGGGAAAACCCCTTGAAGCAGTGGTCTCCTTTGATAAAGCCCTTGAAATTGATCCTGATGATGCAAAAACACTCTATAACAAAGGAGTCGCACTTTCCCAGAAAGAGCGGTACGATGATGCAATCGGGGCCTTTGAGCGTGCCCTTACAACCGACAGCCAGAATGCCTCCTGTTATTACTACCTGGGTATCGCCTATGCAGGCCGCGAACGGTATGGTGAAGCGGTCAGGGCTTTTGAGAGCTCGCTTACACTCGACCCCAAAAATGCCCTGGCTGAACATTTCAGGGGCATCGCCCTTATTGAGCGGGGCCGGTACAACGACGCAATCAGTGCGCTTTCAAATGCTATCGCGCTCGATTCTTCCCATGCAGGATCATTCTATTACCGGGGTCTTGCATACCTGCAGGTCAGGAAATATGACGAAGCCATAGAATCCCTCACCCGGGCACTCAGCCTGGATCCCTCGCTGACTGACGGCCATATGTACCAGGGGCTGGCGCTTTTTGCATTGTCCCGGTATGAGGAGGCAATAGCAGCCCTGGATCTGAGCCTTGCAGCAAATCCCTCGCTCATCGATGCCCTGATATGCCGTGCCGGTTCGCTCTACGTCCTCCGGCGCTATGCTGATACAATCGACACGGATGATCGCATCCTGTCGCTCAATCCAACGCTCATTGATATCTGGATGCAGAAAGGAAATTCCCTCTTTGCCCTGGACAGAAAACAGGAGTCAATCTCTGCTTACACCAAAGCGCTGGAGATTAACGGGAACCTTACTGAGGCCTTGATAAAAAAAGCGGATGCATTGGCGGACCTGGGGAAGATCCAGGATGCACTGGCGGCATATTCAAGAGCGCTCGATATCAACCCTGCACTGAGCGGGATCTGGATGCGGAAGGGGGAGATCCTCAACGAGCTGGGGAGGACCGAGGATGCCATTGCCGCATTCAACAAATCCCTGCGTATTGACCCGGACCAGGAAGCCGGCTGGATAAGAAACGGGAAAGCTTTGTTTGACCTCGGGCGGTACCAGGATGCCATCGAGGCATTTGACAATGCGATATCCTTAAACCAGCGGAGTATCGAGGCGTTTTATTACAAGGGCCTGGCCCTTGAAAAAGTGAACCGGACGGAAGGGGCGATCCATGTCTTTGAGATCCTCCTGGAAATCGATCCGACAAACAGCGAGGCACATTACCATAAAGGCCTTGCCCTCACGATCCTGGGAGACCACCGGGACGCAATCGTATCGTTTGACAAGACGCTCGCCATCGTTCCTTCGTTTGCCCCTGCATGGTACCACAAAGGCCGGTCCTTAATCGAGACCGGCAAATTCAGCGAAGCGATAACTGCCCTGCACCGGGCCCTTGAGCTGGAACCGTCATACCCGGAGGCATCGCATTACCTTGGACTGGCGTTCCTGAAGACCAGCAGGTATACCGAGGCAATCGAAGCTTTTGATACCAATCTCGCGAAAGACACGAGCAATGCCGCTGGTTATTTCAACCGGGGTATTGCCCTGGAGAAACTGGGACGGTTCGAAAATGCACTCGAATCGTTTGACCGGGCATTGATTTATGATCCGGAAAATGCCCTTGCATTCTACCATAAAGGGAAATCCTATGCAGACCTGAACCGCCACAGCGATGCGGTTTTTGCTTTTGACAAGACCCTCCAGATCAAACCGAAATACACCGATGCACGGCTGCGGAAAGGTATTGCCCTGTACCACCTCGGCAAGTTACGGGACGCCATCAGTGATTTTGACAAGACAATCCTCGAAAATCCCCGGAATTTCCTTGCATACCAGTTCAGGGCAAAGGCCCTTTCCCAGTCAGGGGAATTTGCGGAAGCCGTGGAGTCCTTTGACCTGGCACTGAAACTCAACCAGGACAACGGTGATGCCCATTTTGAGAAGGGGAGGGCACTTATTGCATTATCCCGGTTTGGTGAAGCAGTCCATGCATTCGATCATGTCCTTGCACTTGAACCCGGCCGGGCCATGGCCCACTATTACCGGGGGCTGGCACTGGACCGGAAGGGAGAGTATAAGGATGCCATCACATCGTTTGACTCCTGTCTTGCGGGCCTGCCCAATTATGCACCGGCACATTACCGGCGCGGACATGCATTCTATACGCTCGGGCTCTGCCGGGATTCGATCGATGCTTTCGATCGTGCATTCGAATGTGATCCTGCCTGTGCCCCTGCAGCCCATGAAAAAGCGATAGCCCTGCATGACCTCGGGAGGAACGAGGAGGCAGTCATATCAGCAAACAAAGCCCTTGAGATCAAACCGGAATTTACGGAAGCACTGATCATCAAAGGGACTGCTCTTGCCGACCTTGAACGACATGCTGACGCGGTTACCGCGTTTGACCGGGCAATCGGACTCGACCCCGCTAATGCACAGACCTATTATGATCGCGGCCTTTCCCTGATCCGGTTGCAGCGGTATCTTGAAGCGGTTGAATCGTTTGACAAAGTACTGGAACTTATACCCAACTTTTCCCCGGCGTTTTTCCACAAAGGCGTTGCCCTTGCCGAACTGGGAATGCATGAAGAAGCGGTCTTCTCCTATAATATCACGCTTGAGATCAATCCGGACAATGCCACGGCCCAGTACCATAAAGGCCTGTCCCTTGCAAGGCTTGAAAATTTTGATGGGGCGATCGCTGCTTTCGATGCTGCATTCTTGCTGGATCCCCGCAGATCTGATTCCCTTTACCAGAAGGGGCTTTCCCTTGCAGCCCTGGGGCGACAGGAAGAGGCCGATGCGGCATTTTCAAAAGCGCTGGAGATTGATCCCGGGAACAAGGATGCCCTGTATCACAAGGGCCTTGCCCTTGCAGAACTGGGAAAATTCAACGATGCTGTGGAGGTCCTCACCCGCACCCTGGATTCCAACCCCCGTATTGCAAATGCATGGCTGATCCGGGGATTCTGTCTTTTTGCCGTAGAGCGGTTTCCGGATGCTGTCATCTCCTACAAGAAAGCGATCGATCTGGAGGGGAATAACCCCCATACCTGGTTCTATCTCGGGAGGACCCATATCAGTCTTGGGAACGACGAAGATGCAATCGAGGCCTTTGACCGGGCGATAACGCTCATCCCTGAATTTGGTGAAGCGTTCTACTACAAAGGAGTTGCCCTGTTCCGGCTTAAGAAGATCCCTGAGGCCACAACTGCTTTTGAAACGGCCAACCGGCTGATGCCGGATTTTGTCGATGCATTCCGGGAAAATGGCCGTGCCCTGTCCGCACTCGGCAGGTTCCGGGAAGCAGCAGATGCTTTTGAACGGGTCCTTGCCACCCATCCCAAGGACCTTACTGCTGCCTATGGTCTTGCACGGGCATTTGACCACCTCGGGCAGTACAAGGAAGCAATCGCGGCGTATTCAAAGGTCAACCGCATCCAGCCCGACTGCGAGCGTGCATTTTTTTACCGGGGTTTTGCCCAGATACTTACCCACCAGTACGAAGATGCCGTCGAGTCATTTTCCCAGACACTGGATCTGAATTCAGCGAACGCGGAGGCCTGGCAGGAGAAAGGCAGGGCCCTTGTCATACTGGAGAAATTCGAACAGGCTGTCGATGCATTCAACGGGTTCTTATCCGTAAAGCCCGGGACGGTCGCAATTATCTTTGAAAAAGGCCATGCACTTTCCCAGCTTGACCGGAACGATGAGGCCCTTGCTGCATTTTCCGAGTGCATTGCACTCGGCATGGATACCGACCGCGTGCATGCGGAGCAGGGATTCATGCTGTTCCGGCTCGGGAGGTTTGAAGAATGTGTTGCATCCTTTGACAAGGCACTGGCAATCGACCGGAAAGACCCGCGTGTCCTCGTTTTCATGGGGGAAGCCCTTTCCCATCTTGAACGCTATGATGAATCCATCAGGGCGTTTGATGAAGCCCTGACGCTGGATCCGGATGATGAGCGTGCGCACCGCGGCCGGGGAATGGCCCTGACCCGGCTGGCAAGGTACGAGGATGCCATCATCTCCCTTGACCGGGCGCTTGACCGGGACTCCGCCAATCCCGTGGTGCTTACCTGCAAGGGATTCTCCCTGTACCGGCTCGCCCGGTACAAAGAAGCGGTCGAGGCATTCGCAAAATCCCTCAAGCGCAAATCCAAAAACCCGTTTGCCCTGTTTTTCCAGGGAAAAGCTCTCTACCATATCGGCAAGTGGAGCGAGGCGGCCTCTTCCTTTGAGAAAGTCATCAAATCAGAAGAGAGGAATGCTGCAGCATGGTACTTCAAAGGGATCTGCCTTTCACGCCAGGGCCTTCATGACGATGCGCTGGATGCACAGGAACATGCACTGGCAATCGATGATACCTGTGCCCCTGCCTGGTACAATACAGGATCTGAACTCATAGCCCTTAAACGGGCTGATGAGTCACTCCCGGCATTTGAGCGTGCCCTTGCCCTATCCCCGGATATGGCCGATGCCGCACTTGCCCGGGCAGATACCCTTGCCGGCCTTGGAAGAAATGATGATACCATTGCAGCGTGCGATTATGTAATCCAGCTGGGTATCAGACAACCGGAGATCTTCTACCACCGTGGACATGCCCTTTTGCAGCTTGGCCGCCTGCTGGAGGCACTCGATGCATTTGATTCCTCCATAAATCTGGCACCGGACAACCCGGTTACGGTTTTTGAGCGGGCTGAAACGCTGCTGAACCTTGCACGGTATCCGGACGCGGTGGCAGCCTATGATTGTGCCCTCACCCTGGATCCGGAAAATGCCGTGGCAGCGTTCAACCGGGGCCGGGCATATACGGAACTCGGGCAGGATGAAGACGCCGTTGCATCGTTCGATGCTGCGCTTGCAATCCGGTCGACAGAACCCGAAGCTGCATATCTCAAGGGTTGCGCACTCCTGCGCCTTGAGCGGTATGATGAGTCTATCAGGGCATTCGAATTTGTTCTCGGGCTGGATCCCGAACATGCGCAGGCCCATTACCGCAAGGGCCTTGCTCTTCAGGCACTGGCAAAACTCGAAAAAGCCATCCGATCCTACAAACTGGCGCTGACGTATGATACGACCATAACGGATGCGGTGTATAAGACCGGTCTTGCCTATGCAGGCCTCGGGAAATATGAGAACGCCATCAAGGCCTTTGACCGGATGATCGAACTCACCCCTTCAAATGCTGATATTTACTTCCAGAAAGCAAAAGCTCTCGTAAAACTCCTCCGGTTTGAGGAGGCCCGCTCTGCACTTGATATCTCGCTTGAGCACGAGGACAAAATTACCGAAGTCTGGCTGGTCCACGGCAGTGTCCTTTACGAACTTGGGAATTATCAGGAATCCCTATCTTCGTTTGACCGTGCGCTTGCCCTTGACCCCGGACTCGTGCCTGCATGGTACCGGAAAGGCAGGTCTTACCTCGAACTCGCAGCATACGAGGAGGCTATCGCTGCATTTGACCGTGTCCTGTCTTCCGATGACGACTGCGCGAGCGCGTGGCTCTATAAGGGAAGCTCGCTCCTTTCCCTTGGCCGGTTTGAACCCGCACTGGATGCGCTTACCCGGGCCCTCGAATTGAAACCCCAGAATGCCAATGGCTGGTATGACCGGGCCCTCGCACTGGCGGAACTCGGCCGGCATGAGGAGGCGGTAACCTCCTTTGACCGGGCAATAACTATCAACAAAAAATTCACCAATGCCTGGTACGACAAGGGACTCTCCCTTGTCCGGCTTGGGAATGACCGCGAAGCCATCCGGTCTTTTGAGAATGCAGGTCAAATCGATCCGCATTTCATGACGGCATTCTTTGAAAAAGGGCTGGCCTTCGAACGCCTGGGTGTTTTCAAGGATGCACTTGCTGCATTCGAGGCGGCACTGGCCATCCAGCCGTCCTATGTCCCTGCCCTGCACCATAAGGGACTCGTACTGTATAACCTGAAGCAGTATGAGGACGCGGCAGGGACGCTGGGAGCAGCACTTGACCTGGACCCGGACATTTTCGATGCATGGTACTACCAGGGTATCAGTTTGGTCCATCTCGGAAACCTGTCAGAAGCTATCACTGCATTCGACCAGGCAATCCGGCTGCAGCCCGGTTCCTATGGCGCGGTATTCGAAAAAGGTCTCATCTTATCAGAACTGGAACGGTTTGAAGAGGCAGTCGATGCATTCGATACTGCCATCATGATTGACGGCCAGCAGAGGGACGGGCATTTCTCACGCGGGCTTGCCCTTGCACATCTCGGAAGATCCAGCGATGCTCTGGCCTCATTTGTCAATGCAATAAACCTTGATCCGGAATTTTCTGAGGGCTATTTCAACCAGGGGATTGCACTCGAAGAACTCGGGCGGTTTGACGAGGCAGTTGTCGCTTTTGACGGGATCCTGGAGCTGGTTCCGGACCGGTCGGATGCGTGGTACCACCGCGGGATCTGTTCAGAAAAGTCGGGCCAGGATGAAGAAGCAGCCCGTTCATACGAACGGGCACGCAAGACCGGTCCCCGCAATTCCACCATTACGTTCTCGGAGGGGAAGGTACTGTCGCGGCTCGGCAGGTTTGATGAGGCAATACAGGTCTTTGACATTGCTCTGGGAATCGAACCCTCCGACGGGCACATCCTGCTTGAAAAAGGCAAAGCTCTTGCCAGTATCGGGCGTCATGGCGATGCCGAAACCGTCTTCCACGAATCTGAGCTGTTGCTGCCCCGCCTGTATGAGCCGCCCTACCTGAGGGGGCTCTCGCTGGCCAGTCTCGAACGGTATGCGGATGCTGTTGGAGAGTTCGATGCTGCCCTGGACATCAATCAGGAAGATGCTGAGATCTGGTTCCAGAAGGGTTTATGTCTCATGCATCTCGAAAAATTCGATCCTGCAGTTCCGGTCTTTGAGAGGGTAATATCCCTGCAACCGGAGAGGTACGATGCGTTTCTTGAGCAGGGCAGGGCGTTCTTCCGGCTCGGCCGGTTTGCCGAAGCAGTCGAGTCATTCGACCAGGTCATCCAGCGATCAGGACAGCACGTGGCCGCCTGGTTTGAGAAAGGGGTCGCATTATACCGGCAGAAGAAATTCAGGGAAACCATTGACGTCCTTGCAAAAGCGCTTGAACTGGATCCCGGAAATCATGAAGCCATGTACTTCCAGGCAACGTCCTATTCTGCCATCGGTATGTTTGATGAAGCAATAGCATCCTACCACCACCTCCTCACTCTGACACCGGATAACGCGGACGCATGGTATGAGCAGGGAGTTGCACTCACCTCCGTCAACCGCAGGGAAGATGCGGTTGATGCGTTCGACCATGCTATCGCGATTCGCCCGGGCTTTTTCGAGGCACGGTATGCACGTGCCCGTGCGCTGGACGCCCTTGAACGGACCCGGGAATCTGTCGACGCCTACAATGAGGCGCTGGCCCTCCAGCCCCTGCATGTTCCTTCGCTCCATTTCAAAGGCGCTGCACTGCTCCGTCTGGGAAAAACTGAAGATGCGGTAAAGATATTCGATCGGGCGCTCGAGATCGATCCCTCCGGCGCAGAGATCCAGTTCGACAAGGGCCGGGCACTCGCCGTGCTGGGAATGTACCGGGAAGCGGTCAAGACATTTGACAAGGTCATCAGTATTGAAAAGAATCATCCCGCGGCATATTACGAGAAAGGGCTGGTTCTCGCAAATCTCGGAAGACATGACGATGCAATCGTTGCCCTGAACAAAATCCTGGACCTTGATCCGGCGAACGACCATGCCTACTATCACAAGGGGCTGTCGCTCAGTGCTACCGGGCGGGACCAGGATGCCATTGATGCATTCGACCATGTACTGGCAATCTCCCCCCGTTTTGTCGATGCATGGCTGCAACGCGGCAAGGGGCTCGCCCAGCTTGGGCGGTTTAACGATGCCATCGAGTCGTATGTGAGGACTATCGAGATCGATCCCTCGAATGCCGAGGCATGGTATCTCAAAGGAAGTGCCCTCTTTGCCCTCACCAGTTTCGATGACGCTATCGAAGCATTCAACCGGGCTCTCCAGATGCGCCCGGACTTTGTTGCGGCCTACTATGACAAGGGCCGGGCACTGTGCAGGATAGGCATGTATAAAGAAGCGGTGATTTCCTTTGACAATGCGCTTGCCATCCAGCCAAAATCGGTGGATGCTCTCTACCATAAAGGGTCAGCACTGATCCGGCTCTCCCGGTATGATGACGCCATCTCTGCCTTTGACCTGGCACTCAAGATCCGTCCGAATTACAACCAGGTATGGACCGGCAAGGGAATCGCGCTGTCCTCACTTGGACGGGACTCGGATGCTGTCAGCTTTTTTACCAAGGCTCTCGGCATAGATCGCAAGGATGTCCGTGCCAGTTACCACCTGGGGGTGTCGCTCCTGCGTCTTGGCAAATACCATGACGCGATCAAAAATTTTGATGCAGCCCTCCTGCAGCAGCCAAAATGTGCCGTGGCGTATTACCAGAAAGGCCGGGCGCTTGCCATGCTTTCCATGAACCATGAGGCTATCAGTGCGTACGAACGGGCCCTCTCATTCAACGACAAGGTTGCCGAACCCTGGCTTTACCGGGGCATCTCCCATGCAAGTCTCGGGGATTATCACCAGGCGCTTTCCGATTACGACCATGCCCTTGCAATCAATGAAAAGTATGCCGCCCCGCACCTTTTCAAGGGTATTGCACTTATCCACCTCGACCAGTTTGCGGAATCGCTGGAGTGTTTCGATGCAGCGCTTGCGCTGCAGCCCGATTATCCGGAAGCGCTCTATTACCAGGGGCTCGCACTCTTAAAATCGGAACGGTTCGAGGATGCTGTCCTAGCATTTGACCACGCACTGGAACTGAACAACCAGTACACCGAAGCATTCCACTTCAGGGGGCTTGCCCTGACAAAGATCGGCCGGTTCGATGATGCGATAACCTCATTCAACTCAGCGCTTGCAATCCAGCATGAATTTGCGGAGTCGATCTATGAGCGGGGCCGTGCACTGACCCATACCGGGAAATACCCGGAAGCGATCTCCTCGTTTGACCAGGTCCTTTCCATCAACCCGGGATATGCAAATGCCTATTATGAGAAAGGCCTTGCCCTTATCGCCCTTGAGAACCTGACCGCAGCTACCGGGGTCTTTGATCAGGCCATCGATATCAACCCGTCATGCTGGCAGGCATTCTTCAAAAAGGGCAGGTGCCTGTCCGATCTGGGGAGTCATGACGCGGCAATAACGGCATATGACCGTGCTATCGAGATCATGCCGCAGTTATCAGTCCTCCACGATTACCGGGGTCTTGCGTACGCGGCACTTGAACAGTACCGGGACGCGATCAGGTCCTATGACAAGGCGCTCGAGATTGACCACCGCCCGGAGTATTTCGCCCATAAAGGGATATGCCTCGCAGAGATCGGGATGTACCGCGATGCAGTCGAAGCTTTTGACAAAGCAATTGATCTCGATGAAAAACTTCCTGCAGCCTGGATGGGAAAAGGAAACGCGTACTATGATCTCGGAAAATATGCCGAGGCGCAGGTTGCCTATGAACGGGATCTCCTGCTCGACCCTGACAATGCTGAAGCCTGGACACGGCAGGGAATGGTTCTCTCCGCACTCCACCAGTACGAGGCGGCAATTGAGTCCTATGACCGGGCCATGATCATCGATCCGACCTTCTCTATTGCCTATTTCACGAAAGGGAGTGCTCTTATTGCCCTTGGCAGGAATGAAGAGGCCGTGGATGCGTTCAATGCCATGATTGATCTCCAGCCCGAATTCGTTGATGCATGGATCCACAAGGGGCGTGCATTGCAGGAACTGGGGCTCTACCAGGACGCACTCACGGCATTCAAACGCGCTCTGGAAATCGATCCCGGGCGAAAAGAGATCTGGACCGATATCGGGGATATCCTGGACAAAATCGGCAAAGTCGAAGAGGCAAAAATCTGTTATGAGAAAGCGCGATAAGAGTTATCGCTCTTTTCTCCGCCGCGACTGACGGTTATCCTGTGCTGGATCACCGGCACCTTTTGCTTTTGTTGAACGATTCCAAAGATAGATCCCGGCTCCGGCAATAAGGATGATCAGTGCCCCGGTGAGGGGTACTGAATATCTGATATAAAACGGCATAGCGTTGTTCCGGAGGACTTCTGCCTGGTTCCGGCTGAGGTTGAGTTTAGGATAAGCCGGATCGAGATCTTTTACTTTATCAAATGCTGCAATCGCCTCATCGTATCGCTTCATGCCGGCGAGGGCATATCCCTTGTTGAACCATGCCTCTGCATTATCGGGTTCGATCCCGATTGCCTTATCAAATGTCAGGAGCTGTTCGGTGTAATAATCATTTGCCGCGGTCATGTCATGAAGCTGGTCTTCATAGTAATACCCGATATTATACAGGATCTGCCCCCGGTTGATCCATCCTTTGGTATAATCGGGCTGGATCTCCAGTGCATGGGTTGATGCGGCCAGTGCATCGGTATACTGCCCGGCACGGTTCAGGGCATCGGCTTTGTTGTCCCATGCTTCGAAATATGCCGGTTCGAGAGCAATCGCATGGTCGTACGCCCCGACTGCTGAAGTATAGTTTTTTGCCTGCAGGAATGTATTGCCTGTATCATACCACCGTACTGCGTCACCGGAATATGCAGAGACCGGCATGCAAAGTATGAGCAGGATCCCAAAGATGAGGAAGAGGATACCGGGGAAATCTGATCGTGGCATAGTAACCCGATCATATCTGGCCGGAAATAAAGATAAATATGCTTAAAGGGGCGTAGTCCCGGCTGTCAGTGTCCCAGCACCAGTACCCTGCGGGTGAGGCTCTTATGGACACGTTGTTCATGGGCCTCCAGAACTGTCATGACCCCCGCTGCAATGCCAGAAATATCCCGGTGCGTCACAACAACCGCCCGCCGGCCGTGTTTCAGCACCCGCCGGATCTCCTGAAGAGATGCTGCGTACAGCTGGTCCATCGTATCGGTCTTTTTGATGCAGACCGACTGGCCATAGGGAAAATCGGTGACTACGCTATCGATGGAATTATCAGAAAACGGCAGGTGCGTTGCATCTCCCAGCAGGACGGAAGCAGAAGGCAGGTTCAGCCGGCTTCCCTGGATCATCAGGGGATCGAAATCGCTGCCGATGGCGTGCATGTCAAGGAGTCCTGCTTCGATAAGGATGCCACCGGTCCCGCAAAACGGATCGAGCAGCAGATCCCCGGAACGGGTGTAAGCAAGATTGACCAGCGTCCTTGCCATCCGGGGCATCATGACTCCCGGGTGAAAGAAATTCCGTTTTCCGGGGTTCCGCTCATCAAAGGAGCCACGGTCGAACGAGAACAGGACTTTTCCAAAATAGCACCGGTCTTCGGACAGGACAGCGCGGAATTCCACTTCAGGGTTATTTAAGGAGACCGGCCCGGATATCATGGTCCCTATCATCCGTTCAAAATCCTTTTGGGAGCAGGGGTTGCGCTCATTGCACCCCCCGTGGATCTTCTTTGCCCTTCCGGCAAAAGTCCGCGCGGTTTCAAGGGAGAGATCCTGTAAAAGATGTTCAAACGCACCGAGTTCCGGTTCGCATTCGCCGAGGTATTCCAAGACAACATGGGTCATGGCGAGCCGGCGGGCAGCAGCGGGGTTTGGGGATTCAGCCACTGCTACCTGCAACCGCTGATCGAGAACTGTCCCGATACACCCGAGTTCGGCAAACGGGAGGGTGGGGTTTTCCCCGGAAAGCTCGAAGATCAGCTTCATTCTGATCTCATTTGCGGTTGATTGTAAAAAAGTGAGGGGTAGGTTGCAGAACCCGTAGGGAACTTATTTTTTCCCTTTCTTTTTCCCGCCCATGATACTGGAGAAGAATCCGCTGTTGCTGCTCTTCCCCTCCAGTTCCGCGATCTTGTGGTAGAGCTCTTTTTGCTCATTGCTGACAGAACGCGGGGTCACAATCTTTACCCGGACAAGGAGATCCCCGGGTTTTCCGCGCCGTTTTACTCCTTCACCGCCGATTTTAAGTGCCGTGTTGTACTGGACGCCGGCGGGTACCTTAAGGTCAATATGACGTTTGTCAATGGTCTCGATATCCACGGAAGTCCCCAGGACTGCCTGGGCCGGTGAAATCTCGATGACTGTTTCAAGGTTATCCCCTGAACGGGTGAACCGGTCATGGGGGAGGACATATACCTCGATGAACAGGTCCCCGTTATGGGCACCGTAATCGCCGGCTTCGCCATATCCCTCCATACGGAGACGCATGCCGTTGTCGATTCCTGCGGGAATATGAACGGATACTTTGCGTTTCTGGCGGGTATGGCCGGAACCCCGGCATTCCTTGCAGACCTTTTCAGGGATTTTTCCCCGGCCTTCGCACTGGGTGCAGGGGGTCATCCGGATAAACTGGCCGAAGGGAGACTGGGAAGCCTGCCGCATCTGGCCGGATCCCCCGCACCGCGGACAGGTATTCAGGCGCTTTGTCTCGCTGCCAGAACCGCTGCAGGCCGGGCAGGGTTCTGTGTGCATGACCTCGATTTCACGGTCCATTCCTGCAACGGCATCTTCCATCCGTATCTGGATCCGCATGAGGAGGTCGGCACCGGGCTGGGGGCCGGATCGCCGCTGTCCCCCGCCGAAGAAATCGAAGATATCGCCGAAACCGGAAAAGTCAGAGGAGAATCCTCCGCCACCATATCCCCCGCCACCGGTATAGGAGCCTTTGGAAGCATTGGTGAAGGTCTCGTGACCCATATTGTCATACTGCCGCTTCTTCTGCTCATCCGACAGGACGCTGTAGGCTTCGTTGATTTCCTTGAATTTTTCTTCGGCACCATGGTCCTTACAGACATCCGGGTGGAACTTGCGAGCGAGGTTGCGGTACGCTTTTTTTATCTCCGCTTCATCGGCATTGCGGGGTATGCCGAGCGTCTCGTAGTAGTCTCCTCCACCCATGATCCTTACTCATCTTTAACTTTGTAATCAGCGTTGACTACATTGTCATCAGATTTTGCATCCTGTTGCTGCGAGGGACCGGCACCAGCACCGGCTCCGGCCTGTTGTGCTGCTGCCTGTTCTTCCTGGATTTTCTGGTAGATCTTGGTCGTTACAGCATATACTGCCTCGGTTAAGGATTCCATGGACTTCCTGATCTCATCGAGATTGTCCTCTTCAACCGCTTTCCTGACTGCTGCGACTCCCTCTTCGACCTTGGTCTTGTCGGCAGCATCGAGCTTGTCGCCATTCTCCTTGAGCATCTTCTCTGCAGTGAAGATGGCAGTGTCTGCCTGGTTACGGAGTTCGATCTCCTCGCGCTTCTTCTTGTCGTCAGCTTCGAACTGCCTGGCTGCATCCATCATCTTCTTGATGTCTTCTTCGGTGAGCTTCTTGTCGCCCTTGATGGAGATGGCCTGCTGGTTGCCGCTGCCAAGGTCCTTTGCCGAAACATGGATAATACCATTCGAATCGATATCGAAGGTGACTTCGATCTGGGGGATTCCGCGGGGTGCCGGAGGAATGCCGGTCAACTGGAATTTTCCGAGCGTGAAGTTGTCTTTTGCAAGGGCGCGTTCTCCCTGGACTACATGGATCTCGACACTTGTCTGCCCGTCCGCAGCTGTCGAGAAGATCTGGCTCTTGCGGGTCGGGATGGTAGTATTGCGTTCGATGAGTTTGGTTGCAATACCCCCGAGTGTTTCGATACCGAGAGTTAAGGGAGTAACGTCCAGCAGGACGATGTCCTTGGTCTCGCCAGTGAGTACAGCACCCTGGATACCGGCACCCAGCGCAACACATTCGTCAGGATTGAGGCCTTTGTCCGGCTCTTTGCCGAGCAGTTTTTTGACGGTCTCCTGCACCAGCGGGACTCTTGTTGAACCCCCGACAAGGAGGACATGGTGGATGTCTTTTGCCTCAAGCTTGGCATCGCTTAATGCCTGTTTGACCGGCCCGACCGTTGATTCGACAAGGTCACCGATGAGCTGTTCGAGCTTTGCCCGGGTGAGATCGATGTTTAGGAACTTGGGTCCGCTTGCATCAGTCGTAATGTAGGGCAGGTTGACATTGGTGGTCTGCCGCTGGGAAAGTTCGATCTTGGCATTTTCGGCTGCATCCCGCAGGCGCTGCATGGCATACGGATCATTCCGCAGGTCGATGCCTTCTTTCTTCCTGAACTCTTCAATGAGGTAATCCTGGACACGCTTGTCAAAGTCGTCGCCGCCAAGGTGGTTGTTCCCGGCTGTTGACTTGACTTCGAAGACACCGTCGCCAAGGGTAAGGATCGATACATCGAAGGTCCCCCCTCCAAGGTCATAGACAAGGACCGTGGCATCGTGTTCCTTATCGATACCATATGCAAGGGCACTGGCTGTGGGTTCGTTGATGATCCGCAGGACTTCCAGACCGGCGATCTTGCCGGCATCCTTGGTCGCCTGCCGCTGTGCGTCATTAAAGTACGCAGGAACGGTCACAACGGCTTTTGAGATTTTTTCCCCGAGATATGCCTCTGCATCGATCTTGAGTTTCTGCAGGATCATTGCAGAGATTTCCTGCGGGGTATAGTCCTTGTTGTCGATATGTACTTTCTCGCTTGTCCCCATCTTGCGTTTGATAGACTGGATGGTGCGCTGGGGATTGGTGACGGCCTGTCGTTTTGCAAGGCTGCCGACAAGGCGCTCGCCGTCCTTGGTAAAAGCAACGATCGATGCGGTGGTCCTCCCGCCTTCCGAATTGGGGATGACAATGGGTTTTCCCGCTTCCATGATCGACATGCAGGAAAAGGTTGTTCCCAGATCGATACCCAGAACCTTCTCTTTTGCCATATTTTTTCCTCCGAAAATCTTAATTTCCTTTTGATACCGCTACTTTTGCGTGTCTGATAACCTTTTCATTCATCCTGTACCCACGGGAAACTTCATCGATCACCATTCCTTCCGGTTCACCGGAAGGGACATGGGCAATCGCTTCGTGTTCCTGGGGATTGAAGGATTTTTTCAGTGAATCTATGGGAGTTATGCCATGACGCTGGAGCTGTGCGCTGAGCAATTGACGGATCTGTTCGAAACCCTCACGAAGGTGCGAATCATCGGATTTTAAGGCCCGATCAAAATTATCCACGACTTCAAGAAGGTCGATAGCAAAACGTTCATTTGCCAGGGCGACCACCGATTCGCGGTCCCGTTCCGTGCGTCGCTTGAAATTTTCAAAATCTGCAGCTAATCTCAGAAATTGATCATTCAGTTCAGAATATGCTTTCTTCTGATGATCCAGTTCAGTCATCGCTGATCCGGACTCCGCTGGTAAAGTATCCCCCGGGTTCGAAATCTCAGTTCCGGCCTGTTCTGGAGTATGTTCTGCGTCGTTCATAGTACATCCCATTCGATGTTCCAATATCTATTGCATTGTGGTTCTATATAAATATTAACATGATGTACATGGAATAATCGGCAGCATTAAGCCAATTTTCAGAATGCGACAGCAAATTAAGGTTTAATCGCATATTTCAGCAATTACTACAGGGATGAATTACCTCACCGGAGACGAATTGCGCATGGAGAAACACCGGAACGCGGGGGGAAATCTGGAAGGCAATTCTGGATACCTTTTTCCTCCACCCCTCCCAAATAGTATCCATGAAGTGGGCACTCCTTTCGGTCTGGGATAAGACCGGTATCATTGAGCTTGCAAAGACCCTTACCGGACAAAAATACAGTATCATGAGTTCCGGGGGGACCGGAAAAACTCTGGCTGAAGCCGGCATAAAATTTACTGAGGTTTCAAGTTACACCGGCTTTCCTGAGATGATGGACGGGCGGGTGAAAACACTCCACCCGAAAGTCCACGGAGGTCTGCTCGGGCGAAAACAGATTGATGATGCCGTAATGGCAAAGCACGGTATCAACCGGATCGACCTTCTGGTGGTTAATCTCTACCCGTTCGAGTCAATGTCTGCAAAAAAGATGGGTCTTGAGGATCTCATCGAATATATCGATGTTGGTGGCCCTGCAATGATCCGGGCAGCTGCAAAAAATTACCGTGACGTTGCTGTCGTTGTTGACCCTTCGGATTATCCATCCATCACAAAATCGATTCTCGGAAACGGTATCAGTCCTGAAGACCGTCTCGTACTTGCAAAGAAAGCATTTGCCCGGACCGCAGCTTATGATGCCGCAATAAGCAATTATCTCTACCAGCTCGATTCGGAATTCCCTGCCACATTCACCGTACAATATACTCACGGCAGGACATTGCGGTATGGCGAAAACCCCCACCAGAAAGCAGCTGTGTACGGTACACGGGGGATTGCTGGTATCGAACCCGTCCAGGGAAAACAGATGTCCTACAACAATTACCTCGATGTTAATGCCGGGGTGGGCCTCGTCCGGGAATTTGAGGATCCTGCAGCAGTAATTGTCAAGCATAATAACCCCTGCGGGGTTGCTGTTGGTACCGATATCTTCCAGGCATATCTGACGGCCCGAGATGTCGATCCGGTATCGGCATATGGATCAGTTATCTCGTTCAACCGCGAAGTAGATGCCCGTCTTGCGGAAGAGATCTGCAAAACATTTGTCGAGGTAGTTGTTGCACCATCCTTTTCTCCGGATGCCCTTTTAGTGATGAGAAGGAAAGAGACGATGCGTGTCCTTGTTCTTCCGGACCGGGTTGAGGTTGCCGAGATACGGACGATCGACGGGGGAGTTCTGGTACAGCGTACGCCGGCTTACCAGGAACACTGGCAGGTCATCACCGACAGGGACCCGACACCTGCGGAGATGAAAGCGCTCCAGCTTGCCTGGAAAGTCTGCAAGCATACCAAAAGCAACACCATCATTTTTGCTGACCAGGACCGCACGCTGGGTATCGGTGCCGGCCAGATGAGCCGCGTGGATTCGGCAAAGATTGCTATTGAAAAAGCCTGTGCCCCGCTCAAAGGCTCGGCTGTCGCGTCAGATGCGTTCCTGCCCTTCCCCGATACGCTCGAGGTTGCTGCACAGGCTGGTGCAACGGCACTGGTACAACCGGGCGGTTCGATCCGCGACAAGGAAGTCATTGAAGCTGCAAACCGCCTGCACATGGCAATGGTTTTTACGGGTGTACGGTACTTCAGGCACTGAAAAATTCAGGTAATTTCTATTTTTAACGCAATTTTGGGAATAAATATATATTCTGCGAAGTTATCATACCTATTTTAAATCGTTTGTGGCCGGAGATGTCATGAATGATTCAGGAATAAGAATAGATTCTTGTGGTGAAAGAGATGGATTATGGAAACATGGTTGGAGAGGCCTTCGCATATGCAAAGGAAGGCCTTGTTGGAAAATGGACAAAGTGGATCCTGCTGCTGATTGCAACGATCCTGCTCACCCTGCCCCTTATGGGCTACACACTGAGGATTTACCGCGGGGAGAAACCCTCACCGGAAGTTAATGAGTGGGTTACCCTCTTTATCGACGGCATCAAGTATTTCATTATTGCCCTGATTTATGCTATCCCCGCACTCATCGTTCTGTTTTTTGCCCTTGCACCGGTTATTACGGCGGCCATGACGGGAAACCAGTCGGCGATGATTGCAGCAGCGGGAGGTTTCCTGGCAGGTATGGTGATCTTCATCATCGTGGCCTTTATTGTCGGGATCTTTTCAAGTGTCGGAATCGTCCGCTTCGCCCGGACCGGCAGCATGGGGGAAGCCTTTAACTTCGGCGCTATTGTCCAGACTCTTGGGAAAATTGGCTGGGTCACCTATATCATCGCCCTGATCATCCTGGGGATCATCATCGGCATTGTTGAGGTTATCTGCAATCTCATTCCCATTGTCGGCATGCTGATTCTCTTCCTAATCCTCCCGTTCATCACCCTCTTCCAGGCCCGCTACATCTGCATGCTCTATGACAGTGCCGGTGCATAAGCAAAATAAACCAACACTTTTTTTCTGATAATTATTGCCTGCGAGTGAATCTGTCACATATCCGCTGATTATTGCAGATATATCTGTCCAGATTCAAAATTTTATGACAACAAATCCGATTGTGTAGTGCTGCATCAGCAACGTTCCAGGAAAAAAATATAATCTGACTGAAATTTCCAAAAAAAAAAGAAAACGGTTTCTGGAGAGTGATGACTACTTCTGTACTGCACCGCGATTTGCCTGATCTACGGTTCTTGCATACCGGGCAAGAACTCCTGACAGGGGTTTTACCGGAGGTTTCCAGGATTTTTTCCGTTTTTCCATCTCTTTTTCCGGGACAGCAAGATGAATGGTTTTTGCATGCAGGTCAATTTCGATAAGATCCTTTTCATGGACAAATGCGAGTGGGCCTCCAATCGCGGCTTCCGGAGCAACATGGCCGATACAGGGTCCCCGGGTGCCTCCGGAAAACCTCCCATCGGTTATCAGCACAACTTTCCGGTAACCCAGACCCATTAGCGCCGATGTGGGAGAAAGCATCTCCGGCATTCCGGGTGCTCCACGCGGTCCTTCATACCGGATGACTATAACATCGCCTTCCTTGATCTTCCTTCCCAGAATCGCTTTCATCGCGGATTCTTCGCCGTCAAATACCCGTGCCGGGCCGGAATGTATCCACATCTCCTTTGGTACAGCAGCACTTTTTACAACAGCGCCGTCCGGTGCAAGAGAGCCTGCAAGTATCCTGAGTCCCCCGGCAGAATTAATCGGCTTACTAAGGGACCGGATGACATCCTCGTTTCTGATGATTGCAGCCTTTGCAATATCAAAGATCTTTTTCCCGGAAACCGTAGGACAATTGTCGAGGTGTGTTTCCAGTCTTTTAAAGACTGCCGGTATTCCACCTGCCCGGTGGAGTGTCTGCATGGAATGCGGACCGGATGGCTGCATATAACAGATATGGGGAATCTCTTCTGCAAGAGTGTTGAAGTCATCAAGGGAGAGAGGTACTTCAGCTTCGGTTGCAATTGCCATGAGGTGCAGGACCGTGTTGGTCGATCCGCCAAGAGCCATGTCTACGCGGATTGCATTCCTCAGGCTCTTTTTTGTAATGATGTCCCGTGGCTTTAGCTGTTTTTTCACAAGGGGGATGATCGCTTCGCCACTCTCTCGTGCAAGGCGCAGTTTTCCTGCATCCACAGCAGGTGTCGCAGCACAACCGGGAAGGGACATCCCCATCGCCTCGGTCATGCATGCCATGGTATTGGCCGTATACAGTCCCTGGCAGCTGCCGCAGCCGGGCATTGCCGAGCATTCAAGCTCGCAGAGTGCATCTTCGGACATGGATCCGGCAGCTACTTTCCCGACTCCCTCGAAAATATCGATAAGGGACAAGTCTTTCCCATCCTGATACCCGGAAAGCATCGCACCTCCGGTAAGCACAATCGTCGGGATGTTGCACCGGGCCGCGGCCATCAGCATGCCCGGGACGATCTTGTCACAGGTGCCGATACAGATAAGTCCGTCAAACCGGTGGGATTGTACCATCAGTTCAATGGAATCTGCAATATTTTCCCGTGAGGGAAGGGAATATTTCATCCCTTCGTGGCCCATCGCGATCCCGTCGCAGATCCCGATAACCCCAAACTCAAACGGCACTCCCCCGCCGGCAGCTATCCCTTCTCGGACCTTCTCGGCAAGCTGCCGGAGATGGATATGACCGGGAACAATGGTATTGAATGCATTGGCAATACCGATGAACGGGAGTTTCATTTCGTTTTCCGTCACACCCAGGGACCGGAGAAGCGAACGGTTCGGAGCCCGCTGGTAACCTTTCTTGATATCATCGCTGCGCATAGGATGCCACCAAATCTCTGCTTTAGATATGTATCTGAATAATTATATGTCTCGTCTTTGAACTGATGAAAAGGTCAGTTCCGGGAAAAACGGAGTGCTGACTCGACAAGATCGGATGCGGTTTTACGGGTAAAATAAGCGTGGGTATACGTACCCAGGGCATTCTCACTGATAATTCCGTCCTGACCGGTTTCTATCCCTTTCCCCCGGGTTAAGGCAATTGCATAACGGGCGTCCGCATCCGGCAGCAGCCGGGAGTAATGAAACTCATGGCCGGTGATAATTAAATTATGCGACAATATTGAACTATCGGCAACGACAGAACCTTTCACATATCCAAGTGCCTGGATTTTTCCGGTCATCTCGACACCGGCCGGCAGGATTCCTGCCATCCGGTAGCTCCTGTCATCCTGAATCTCCCGGGTAAGATACATAAGCCCGCCGCATTCCGCATATACCGGCAATCCCCGGTCCACGGCACGTTTCAATGCATGAGTGCAGGACGAAGATTCCAGTGCGGGGAGGTGCAGTTCCGGGTAACCCCCGCCAAAATATACTCCATCCACCGGAGGAAGTTCCGAATCCAAAGGACTGAAATAAACCAGGTCTGCACCGGCATCGCGGATTTTATCCAGATTGTCCTGATAATAGAAACAGAATGCATTATCGTAAGCAATACCGATCCTTACCTTGTCAGGAACGTGTTCACTCTGCAATGAGAACGGGGGCAGTGTTGGAGCGGTTCGGGCCGCAGCAATAATGCGATCAAGATCAGTATTATTTTCAATAAACTCCCCGCAAGATCCCAGTGATTCTGATTCGTGAGCCATGACAAGTCCAAGGTGACGGCTCTTCATCCCAAGGTCAGCATTTCTGGGGATCCAACCGAGGTCAGGAACCTCCGCTGAATTCCGGATCATCTGCTGGTGGCGGTCGCTTCCGACCCGGTTGAAGATAACTCCAGCAAAACGCAAGCCGGGATCATATTTACGGAACCCCCCGATAAGAGCATGGACGCTTCGGGACATCCCCTTGACGTCAACGACAAGAATGACCGGGGATTTGAGTATCCGGGCAACATGAGCGGTGCTGGATATGTCAGATCCGTCAATGCCATCGAATAAGCCCATAACACCTTCGATAACTGCGATATCTGCACCTTTGACGGACCGGGTGAATGTCTCCAGGCACCCCTCCTCCCCCATCATATAGGGATCGAGATTCCGTGAGGGCCGGGTACAGATTTTTGTATGATGTGAAGGATCGATAAAATCCGGACCAACTTTAAATGGCTGGACTGTCATGCCACGGGCAGTAAGAGCTGCCATGATACCGCTCGCAACCGTCGTCTTACCGCACCCGCTATGGGTACCGGCTATGACAATCCTTGGTATCATTGCCCGTTCCATCCCTTGCATGCATCCGGGTCCGGGGGGTTTCTGAGGATATTGACCGCGATGGAGACCCCGCTTTCTTTTCCGTAACTTTCAACCCGCTGGTGTACCCGCTGTACCATGCTGTTGGTTGTCAGGATCAGGGAATTTTCCCCAAGTAATGCTTTCAGGATGCATTTGTCTATAACCCCGTACGTGAAATCCAGGGAAATTTCATGGTTTTCTGCATACTGTTTTGCGCAGGTCCCCATAGCCCCGATGGATATTTTCAGATCCCCGTTAAGCCACGAGGATACCTCATCATGAACAAGTCCATCAACACTGCAGACCGTGATTCTGCCCGGGTTACATCGGGATCTTGATTTCACCACCATTGTTTCGATCGTATGCATCATGTCAAGAACCGTACGGGGCTTGCTGCCCTGAACGGGCAGCCCCCGTTTTTCTAGTTCCATATGGAGTTCCAGCAGGGTAGGAAGGGAAAGGTGTGCCATACGGACTGATTCGGGATTGCCAAAGGCTAGCTCGGGGATATCTTCCTGCAGGATCTTTCCGTTGAGCATCAGGATAGCCCGGTCAGCCCACGGGTATGCAAGTTCAACATCGTGCGTGGAGATGATGATGGTCTTGCCCCCATGATTCAGTTCATCGAGAAGTTCCATGATATCTTCAGATCCTGAAGGATCGAGGCCGCTGGTCGGCTCATCGAAAACAAGTACATCGGGATCCATTGCCAGTACGCCGGCGATTGCCACCCGTTTCTTCTCTCCGCCAGAGAGCTGATGAGGTGGGCGGCGTTCGAATCCTTCAAGCCCTGCATGCCGGAGAGCCCGGGTTACGGCATCCTTAACTTCATGTTCATCATATCCAAGATTCGTAGGTCCGAATGCAACGTCCTGATAGACCGTCGGTGCAATAATCTGCCGGTCAGGGTTCTGGAGGACAAAACCCACGCTTTTACGCAACATTCGCAGCGATTGCGTATCATATCGGATTGGCTGGTTGTCGAAAAGCATGAGTCCGGAGTCCGGGCGTATCATACCATTGAACATGGTCAGGAGGGTGGATTTTCCGGCACCATTAGGCCCAACCAGGGCAATTTTTTCCTTCCTGCGGATATGAAAACTGATACCGCAGATCGCTTCCATTCCCCGGGGGTAACGGTAGCGGATATCCCGGGCTTCGAGTATGATACTGCTCATGATTCACAACCTACATCAGGCTAATTGTCCCCGATGCAATAACAACAACTGTCGACAGTAAAAGAAAGACCACAACGATAAAACAGGGGATTGGTTCAACAGGCCGGCTTTCCCCCAGCAGTGCAAATTTCCCATCGTAGCACCGTGCATCCATTGCACGCACCAGGTCATCTCCCGCATCCCAGCTGGCAATGAATGCAGCTCCACACAAGGATGCAAAAGAATGGATTGATTCCTTATAGGTTGAATAGCCGAGGCGCATCACTTGGGCTTGATAGATTTGCATTACCTGATCTATAAGAATAAAGATCGTCCGGTAGATGATCATCATCAGGTCAATTACGACTTCAGGAACCCTGCACTGGCGAAATACCCTGAAAATATCCGTCATAGGGGTTGTCAATGCAATAAAACACAGGGCAGACATCCCGCCAATGACCCGGCAGAAAACGAATATTCCCTGGTTAATGCTTTCCCGGGTAATAGACAACGAGAACCCGGGAAGGATATCCCATCGCCAGAATATTTCATGTCCCCCGGATATGAGGATAATTCCTGCAACACTCATGAGGGCAAACCCGAGGGGTAGAATAAAAAGCTCCCCGTAGGTCTTTGTATCCACTCGCGCTAGGAACAGGATCGCACCGGTAAGGACCATGGCGATAAAAAGTGGGGGAATAAAACTTGTTGAGAGAAGGCAGAGGAGGATTGCACCGAGACCTGCTGCAAGCTTAAGGTACGTGTTTACTTCCCGGAGTCCGTTATTCTGGGCAATATCTTCCAGGAATTCCTCAAACATACGAAAACACTTCTCTCTTACTGCCCATTAGGTTATCTTTTTCTGCCCTATCCAGTAACCAAATACCCCTCCAACAAGAATTCCGCCAATCGCTGCCTGGAGTGCAAAGAGGCAGGCCTCGATCTCCCCGCTTGGGGGTTCCCACTGGGGGATCAAAGGCTGGAACTGTTCCACAGGTGTCCCGGAAATCTTTGCGATAAGGCCGGAACCCACATTGTCAGAACCTGCAAATTCCGCACCGCTCATGGTCGAACTTGTGTACAGGAATACTGCGCAGAATACCACAATAGCAATAACGGCAAGTATCTCCAGGGCATATCTGAATTTCATCAGATCTCACTCCGTGCAGCATTGATCTTCTCTTCAGAGAAGATTTTCAGCCGTATCAGGATATCGGGTTTAAGGGCAACGATATATTTGAAAACCAGGGCAAGGACAATACCTTCGACGATTGCGAGCGGCATCTGAGTTACGGCAAATATCCCCAGGAAAAGGATAAAGGAACTGGCAAATCCCCCCGTTTCTGCCGGGTATGCAAGTGCCAGTTCAAAAGATGTGGTGACATACGTAAACATATCAGCAAGAGCGGTTACGAGGAATACCGTCAGGTAGATGTTAACCGATGTGTTGCGGAGCAGCCGGTACATTACATATCCTGCCAGTGGACCGGCAATCCCCATTGAAACAATATTTGCCCCGAGAACAGAGAGACCGCCATGGGCAAGGAAGAAGCTCTGGAATAAAAGAACAATAGCACAGACAACCGCTGTGATCCAGGGGCCGAATGAGATCGCGGAGAGTCCGGTTCCGGTCGGGTGCGAACAGCTGCCGGTCACTGAGGGGAGTTTTAAGGAGGATAGGATAAAGATAAAACCTCCAGTTACTCCCAGAAGGGGAAGCGCCTCACGATCAGTAGCAAGGACTTTTTTCAACTGATAGATTCCAAGCATCAGGCAGGGGAGTGCGATAATCCACCACACGAGACACCATTGCCAGGGCAGGAAGCCTTCCATAATATGCATGTTCTCACCATACAAAGATTAAATCAATTTTACTTGATTTAAGTACATTTAAATTGTATACATGTGTTGATCCATGCGCTATTAATAATTTTTGACACGGGTAATGGCAATAAAAAATCAAGTTGAATTATGCTGTCGATTCTTCAGCCATTCATCAAGACTGCCGACGAGCGAAAGCACGGCCGGCATGATGAAGATCGCGCCTATAAGGGAGAATCCTACTGCAATCAATGTCGAGATACCAAAGTTGCTGATGATGGGAAATGTCGCCAGGCAAAGTGCGGAGAACCCGAAGAATGTTGCAAGACCTGATACCGTTATGGCCGTGCCGATCTTCTGGACGCTCTCCTGGATAGCAGCAACAGGATTGTGCAGCCTCTCCTCTTCTTCGGCGTAGCGCTCCATGACAAGGATGGTGTATTCTGCTGCAACACCGATCGTCATCGATCCCAAGGTTGCCGTTAGCGGGTTGTACGTGAGACCGATGATATACATCATGACAGCATTCCATCCGACGACGAAGATGATCGGGATGATCGGGGAGACCGCATGGAGATGCCGGTATACCAGGATAAGGAAAACAAAGACAAAGATGAATCCGAGGATGGTCATCGTATCCTTCGATTCTGACATGGCTCCGAGAAGACTGGTCATCAACTCGAAATTCCCGGCCGGTTCTACGGAGATCCCGACCGGCGGTTCGAGGAACTTGATATCCTTTTTGACCTGCTCCTTTAAGCTGTCCTGCTGATTCATCTCAAGGTCAGTGGTGCTGAACCGGATGACTCCGCACATCGGGTCGCTGAGTACCGATTTCCGTGTATCCTCCGGGACGTTCTTGAGTACGGCATCGAGCTCGGCCTGAGTCTCGGGCATCACGCCGCTATTATACTGGAGGACAACGGATGCAATACTCGTAACACCGGTCATTTCCGAATGATGCAAGAGCTCGTAATCCTGGAACTCCCTAATCCATATCACCGTGTCGAGATCGGATACTCGTGAACCCTGGACCAGCAGGTCCGCGGTACTGGTTGCGCCAATGACGCGGGTTACTTTATCCATATTGATCTTGGCCGGCATATCCGAGGGAACAAAGGCGTTCTCGCTTGACTCGACCGGAATAGTAGGATCGATCTGGAACCCGATCAGTGCTATAAGGCCCGCTATAAGGAGGACCGGGATCGGGTTTTTTGCAATCTTCACCGAGGTGTCGGTCAGGAACTGGCCGTACGAGAAGGAATGCGTTTTCCCGATTTTTGCACGGTTTTTCGGGTTACTGATGATGGTATCGCACGCGCCCGTTCCCACTGCATAACACTCCCCGGTCTGTTGCTGCTTGGGCTGGTAATTCACGAGAAGGGCAATGGTGGGCATACCGATACAGGAAATCCAGAAACAGGTGTTGATACCAATGATGGAGACAATCCCGAACGAGCGGATCATTGGTACTGTCGAGACATACATAGCAAGAAATCCCATGGATGTCGCGAGCATCGCGTACATGACAGCAGGGCCGGTACGGGTTACGGTGGTAAAGACCGCATCGTTAAGGGAACCTTTCCGTGCCTCTTCATCAAACCGGGCATGGAACTGGATTGCATAATCGATCCCCAGACCGATAAGGACCGGGAAGGCTCCAATCACCGCCATGTTCAGGCTGATACCAAAGAGCCCCATCAGGCCAAGCGAGGTCACAAGCCCGATGGCCACGAGTAGTACCGGCATGAACCGGTGCCGGACATAGGAAAAAAGAATCCCCATCGTGATGATCATCAGGACCAGAGCACCGCCGATAAGGATGCCCATGTTGCTCATGAGCCCTGCGCTCATCTGCTGGGAGAATGCCGGGGAACCAGAGAGTTCGACTTTCACTCCCGGGGGAGGGGAGGATGCGTCCACAACAGCGCCAACGTTGCCCAGGACCGACTTCTGGACCTTCTCTGACAGTCCCGGGGTGAGTTTGAGCTGAACGAGAGTCAGGACGTTGGAGGGATAGAGCAGATCGCGGGTGCTCTTGGGAAGGGAGTTGACAATCCGGTCAGTGTCAGCCCTCGATGAGGGGAGTGCTCCCCCATTGTATGCCCTTAGAACATCAGTGATGCTCTGTACGCTCTTGATATTCTGCTGTTGCCGCAGGTTTGTTTCAAGATTATCAATATAAGAAAGGACTTCCGGGCTCAGCGGATCTCCGGCTTCTACGATGAAGATAATGGTATCTGATTTATAATCCTCATTATATTTTTTCTGGAGGGCCCCGGCAGGGGTGTCTTTGAATACATAAGTCTCCCACCCCGTCTGCATGCTGATCATGGTCATACCGTAGAGGCCGATGCAGAATAAGAGAATAACAAAAACGGCTACCGCTTTCGGTCGCTGGATGATCGTATTCGCGATGCTTTCAAAGAATCTGCTGATCACACGTTTCACCAATTCTTCACGAAGAATTCAAAAATACAATCTCCATTGTACTTGCATGTTTTTGAGGCCATTTTAAACCGTTAAAAAGGAATTTGGTTATTTCTTCCGGTAGTGGTATACCACATAGGCAATTCCAATGATCGCGGCGGCAATGATGGAGAGATAGATCGGGTTGGACAGGACCGACGCTAATCCTGCCGGGTTGGTGATATTGACCCTCACTTTCAGGGTGTCGGAAATATAGGTGTTGTCCAGAGCATCACGATACCGTATTTCTGAATCAAGTCCATATTCTTTTATTGTGGCAGCCCGGTCAACACCTACCACAAAATTGGCTGTTGCAGATTGCCCTGGCTGGAGATCACCCAGGTAGGCAATATCATCATTACTTGTAAAAGGATCAACAGCACTGATCCGTGCCTGGGCACTGTATATCGGGGTCTCACCGGTATTTTTGTATACTACCGTCATTACCTTTTTATTTCCCGGATTCATTTCCGGAGGTGGTGAGGTGATCTCAAAATCAACTTTCCCCCCAACAGGAACACCGATAGTATCTGCCCGCGACGTGACAAAATCTCCCTCAGAATTCTGGTATATCACCATGACATCCACGGGATAAGTCTGGCGTTCTGCAGTCTTTGAGACTGCGACTTTATACCGGCAGTCAACAACACTGCCGGCAGGGAAATCCCCGATGTAAACGCTGCTGTCTGTAGGTACAACCGGGCTGTTTCCGTTCTGGGTGATTTTTACAACAGCTTTTGATCCATTCTCAGAGCCGGTATTCATAATTTTCATATTGAGAAAACCTTCAGTACCGACATTCAGGTGTTCAGGAATTGCTGAAACAACATCAATAGAGACGTCAGACTTGATTTTTATCGGGAGGGTTGCTGAAACATTTTTTGTTTTATAGGTATACTGGATAGTGTCGACACCATACTGGTCTGCAGTATAAAGATAAGTATAATTAAAAATAAGGGGCAGGTTGTATGTTCCAGCCTTGGCATCACTCCTGATTTTTGTTGAAAATACCGCATTGACACTTGACGCTCCTTTGAGATCGCCTAACATCTGGGGATCTGATTTAACTATTAACGGGGCATCCCCCGGCATAAGAGTGACGGTTAAAAATTTTGCAGTATTTGGCAGGTCATCCCGATCTGCAATCCCGGATTGAACAAACTTGAATTCATTCAAACCGGTATTCTGAATGACGACCGTTAAAGAAACGTCGTCGCCCGGGCCGAACTCATTACTTCCTGAAATATAAGCAGACAATTCAGGATTTCCTGCAGTATATTTTGTACCTGCGATAACAGGAGCAACCAGCAGCATACCAAGAAGCAGCAATAATACAGTTCTGCTCGTGACGATTACCATATCTCATCTCTCCATGGGGATATTTTTAATAAACAGGTTAAATTCATAAAATCCACAATTTTAATGAATTTTGCCATGATAATCTCTCCTAACAGTATCGATGGATGTTTATTTATACCCTTGGGTTATTTGTAACAAATAAGTGTTATACATAATTGGTACGAATAAACAAAACATTTTTAAATTAAGGCTTCAAACGCTATGTCAATGGATCAATTCTCTAATGAATTACAGAGCATCAAAGAACTCCTTAAACGATCCAATCACGGTATGAGTATAACAGAAATTGCCCTGGCACTAAAGAAGAATAACCACTCTGTTGGCAGGTATCTCGATAACCTCCTTGTATCCGGACAGGTTGAAATGCGGACTTATGGAAAAGCCAAAGTCTTTTCACTCTCAACCCGGGTCCCCCTTGATACGATGCTGGGATTTGCCGATGACCTTATTATTGTACTAGATCAGGACAACCGCATAGTCAGGATCAATAACCAGTTTCTGGATTTTTTTAACAAATCACGACATGATCTTATTGGAAAAAGCATCCAGTATGTCACCTTCCCGGAATCATGGGCCAATACGTTTTTTGAGAGAATTCAGATATCATCTTCTTCCGGCGTATTTGATGAGGAGATCCAGATTCCAAAAGATGAAGGACATATATTCCGCCAGAAATTAATTCCTACCGTTTTTGAGGATGGCAAAAAAGGGATGACCATTCTCCTTGAAAACATCACCGACAAGAAAAAATCTGATACAGCATTACGAACCAGCGAGGAGAGGTTCCGCCTCATGGCAGAAAATATCCAGGATGGCCTGATAATCAGGGAACATGAAAAGATTACCTACATTAACAGGAGAGCTGAGGAGATTTTTGGTTATACCAGGGAGGAGTTGGCCACCCTTTCACCCCACGACCTGGCAGATCCTGAAGACCGCGACCGTATCCGAAAGATTATTTCCGACGCATCCACTTCCCGGATAATTCCATCGGACATTACGTTCTGGATACAGAGAAAAGACGGGACCCGGCGTTTCATATCAAACAGGATTACCCATATCCGACATGCAACTGACATTACGGTCTATATTGTTATTACCGATATGACGGAATGGAAACATGCCCAAAACGCTTTGGAAAATCAGCTGAGTTTTCTCCAGCATATGATCAATACATTCCCCAATCCCCTTTTTTATATCAACATCACCGGTCGATATCTTGGATGTAATTCCGCGTTTTGTCGGATCATGGGAAAAACATTTGAAGAAATTGCCGGAAAAACCAATGCAGAACTATTGGATCCAAAACAAGCTGAACTCATGAGCAAATATGATAAGGATTTGATCAATCAGACAAAAGTATTGAATTATTCCGGGGTCATTCAGAATTTTAAGGGAGTGACCTATGAAGTAAACATTCAGAAATCCAGCCTGGTGACAACCAATGGCGAGCATGCTGGCGTTGTTGGTCTTATCCTTTCCATGAATATGATTGAATAATCCGATGCAGACACTTGAAATATTTAATTACTATGAAATACCGTATCTTGATTAATGAAAGATATTTTTTTCCAGGTTACCTGCATCATCAGTATAATTTTTATTGTTGCAGTAACCGGATGTGTTGCACCACCGAAAGAAGACATCAAACCGTCTATTAAACCCTCTACTGAAAATGGGGGAAACCCGGTATCAAATCAGAGTCCTCTCACACCCACTCCGACATCAGTCAATTTTGTGACCGCAGCGACCCCCTATCAAACACAACCATCGCCCACAATAGGATATATCACGTGGGTACCTACGACAGCCATTTCCGAAGACCAAGTATGCCTGATATATCTCTCGAAGTTTGACTGGAGATATGCAGTAAATAATTCTGCTCAAAGTTTTGTTTTAAAAAATCCTCCGCTTTATATTAATTATACAATAACAACGCCATTCAATGTTACAGGGACACACATAATATATGATACAAAGGGTGATACTACGAAGGAGATCCCGGTTAAATACTCTTACTACAACCCATACTCATACTTTGATGTGACTGTACGAAACAAAACCACCGGTGTTGTTTATGCACAAGACGGCTTCAGTAAGAATTACGGGTATAATTTAAATAAAACGATTCGTGTTGCACAACCAGGAGAATTACTAATAGAGTTTAAAGGCTATAATGTCACTCCAAGGGTGGGAATCTGGATTAAGCCAATCGGTAATCTCAACGATACAGTCGATATTTCAAAGTTAGAGTGCCGAAGTCAGGATTATGTAAAAAAACTCAACCAATAAAATTCCATAATTCCAAGATTCGAAACTGGCTGTTACTTTTTTAATATTCCCCCATCAAAGGTGAGATATTTAAGCGATGAAGACATTTTAAGTAAGGCAGGCAATCAAACAAACACCAGTCCCGGTGGGGTAGTGGACATCCTAGAAGCCTGCGGAGCTTTTGACCCGGGTTCAAGTCCCGGCCGGGGCGTACTTTTTATCACGGGATTTCTGGTACGGATAGCAGTATTTTGCAAAATTCCAATGTCATTATGCCGTAACAGAAAAATTCCTGTCTTGCTCGTAACGAGTGAAACCTGTTTTTCATGAACTGAGTTCACGCGAAAAGAATAATTTTCGTTTTTAGTTTAGGAAAAGCGTATTACCGATAAAATTGCAGACATATTCTGACATTTATCTACAAAATAGATCTATAAAAATATTCCCGGAAAACGCCATCATTTGAAAATAGTCCTGATTTTGGTTAACTATCGGTGATTTACAGGTCTTCCCGCCAGACAAATATCCCTCTGAAATCTCTGACGGCCTCGCAATTTTAGGAACACATCACTATTGTTTCGTCAGTTAATAAGATTCAACGAAAACAGGAGCAAATGCCCCCCGGGGGTATCAACTGACAGGGTCCAGGATTGTTCCATCGCTATGGTGGAGAAACCTGCTGAAAGATGCAGGTGGGAATAATGCGTCATTATATACTCCATTCCCTACGGGGAGTATGAAAAAGGATCTGGTACTGCCAGGTAAATAATAAAAAGTCGTTTCATTGAGGTTATCTAAAAAAAGAGCTCTGTAGAAATCATCAATATACTCAGACGCTCTCGGGGCTTCGCCCCGCCGCTGGGGCACCCCGGATGCGATGGCAATGTATTACCCACTCTCCAAAAATGAAAATTTCCAGGGGCCCCTGAGATGACTGGTAATTGAGGCCGCCGCGGGGCGCCCTTCGGGGCGGCGGCAGTTATCCCTAAGGGAATAGAGCATCAGCCCCCATCTTTGCGAAAGAGGTTTTCTACAGAGCAAAAAAAGGAGAGAATTCCGGCAATCAGATCAGCTGCACCAGAACCAGTGCGACAAAACTGCATCCCGCAAGGGCTAGTACGCACATGACCGCATAGTCACGACGGGCAAACTTCCGCTCGCGGACATGCGTCTTCCTGCCGGTCCGGTATCCCCGCATATCGATGGTGAGACCGAGCACGTTGGAGCGGAGCAGTGCATTGGAGACGAGCGGGATAACAATCGGTGCAACACTCCGGATCTTGCCCACAAATCCTGTACCGGGATTGAATCCCCTTGCCAGCTGTGCCTCGTGGATGCGCTGTCCCTCGATCTGCAGCGTGGGGATGAACCGGAGAGCTATGATGAACATCAGGATATAATCGATTGGCAACCCGGTCTTTTCCATGGCATGGACAAGATCCCGCGGCTGAGTTGACATCAGGAAGAGCTGGAATGCAAAGATGAGTACCATGAACCGGAGTGTAAGAACAACGCCAATCATGAGCCCGCCAGCGGTTATCGGGATGAAGCCCCCTATGACCGGCACACCCTGCGGTATGACATAACCCAGGATATCGCCGTTCGGCATCGTGATTACCGTGATGAGAATGAAGATGAAGCTCATAAGGATGATAAGTTTGAGCTGCTGGAGCGATTCAACAAGCAGTTTCCCGTATGCCGCAAACGCAAGCACGGCCAGCACCATAAACAAAAGGAATGCAAGGTCGGTTGCGATGAGACACATAGCGCTCACCACAACAATAAACGCGATCTTTGTGAAAGGGTTGAGCCGGTGCAGGAACGCATCCTTGTGCACGTACTGGAGGATCTCGGCCATTTTCACGCACCCCTTGTATCAGAAATGATCCGGCCGTTTTCCATTGTAATGATGCGGTCCGCGCAATGATCAGCAATGTCCTGGTTATGGGTGATGACGATGATGGTGTGCCCTTTCTCCTGGAGTTTTTTAAGGATGCTGATGACAAGGAGGGCCTCGTAGCCGTCGAGTCCCGTTGTTGGTTCATCAAGCACGATGATATTGGGCTGCATGGCAACAACGCAGGCAATTCCGAGCCGCTGCCGCTCTCCCCGTGAGAGCCAGCGCGGGTACAGGGACGCCGACCCGGTGAGCCCCGCATCGTGGAGTGTTGCGTCGATGACCGCATCGCCATCGGGAATATTGAGGTTATTCACACCATATGCGACTTCTTCCCGGACCGTATCGGCAAAGAACATGTGGTCCGGGTTCTGAAAGACAAGGCCGACATCGTGGGCAAGAGCAGCGATGCTGCATTCCTTGGTATTCCTGCCGTCCACTATGACGTCACCGCTTGTCGGTGAGAGGAGCCGGTTAAAGTGCTTGACCAGCGTGGTCTTGCCCGAACCGTTTTCGCCGACTATTGCAACAAACTCTCCTTTACGGATGGTGAGGCTGATGCCGGACAATGCATGGACCTCCCCATAGCAATAGGTGAGGTCCTTAACCGAGATGATCGGCTCATTATCTGATACATCAGGGATATTTTTCCGGACCGTTGAGAAGTCGGGCAGTATCATGCCCCGTACATGTCCGTCCTTCAGAACCTCGTCAGGAATGCCCTGTGCGGTAATCCCGCCGTTTTCCATAACAATGAGTGTGTCGACCATTTCCCGGAAATGGGAATACTTGTGTTCAATGAGAAGGATGGTCTTTCCCTCTTCCTTGAGGTTTTTGAGTATGTCAGCAATCCGCTTTGTGGCATGCTCATCAAGCTCGGAGGTCGGCTCATCAAGGATCAGGATATCGTTACCGAGCGCGAGGGTTGCAGCAAGGGCCACGCGCTGCTTCTGACCTCCGGAAAGGTTGTGCGGGGACCGGTCTTTCAGTTCTTCCAGATACGTAGTCCTCATTATCCGGGCAAGCCGTTCTTCGATAACTGCCGCGGGAAGCCCGCGGTGTTCAAGCGCAGAGAGGATCTCTTCCTCAACGGTTGTGAAGATCATCTGGGCTTCAGGATCATCAAAAACCACCCCTACATTCTGTGCAAGTTCTGAAAGACTGAGGTAATCGGTAACGTTTTTTCCGTCAATAAAAACCGAACCCTCCTTCTTGCCCCCGTAATCATGGTGGAGGATACCGGAGGCTGCAAGGCACAGCGAGGTCTTTCCGGCCCCCGAAGGGCCCGTAACCATGACACACCGGCCCTTTGTTAAAGAGAGAGAGATCCGGTGCAGGGCCGGCTGCACCGTGTTGGGATATGTATAGCTGACGTTTTTAAGTTCAATCATTCCTGTCCTCTAAGAAGCACCCTGCTGGAAGGGATGTAGAGGAACTGGACTACGATTGCATTAAATACTGCCGTTATGACAACGATGGGGACAAAAACCGCAACGAATGCCATCACATCGCCATTATACTTTGCAAGATAGGTCGCGCCGATGGCAATAATGGCAACCGCGGCAAAGGTAAACCCGCTTGCAAGGGTTGCAAGGAATGTGGTTATGGTCGGAGCGAGTTTCGTCCGCTCGCGCAGGACTGCATAGAGCACGAAGCAGACAAGGGCCCCGATCGGTTCACTGATAAGATTTGCCGGAGGGAACATCGAACTGGAGATCAGCATCGAGAGGGCCCCGGCAACAAGCCCGATCCCGAGCGCTTCGAGAATCTTTGGCCGGATCAGGATGATCGCAAGACAATAGAACGCGATAATCATGTTTGGCGTGAGCGGTGTATGGAGCATCGCAAGGAAAAAGCGGAGGATCGCACCGATGGCAAGCAGGATTCCGACTATGGCAATATCTTTTGACTTCATGGTAACATCACATCGTCTGTATTTTAAGAAAGCATAATGCAGGTGAAAGAGTCGTGCAGGTCTGCACATTGACTAACTTATACCTTAATGTATAAATTTGTGCATTTATGTATAAATATGTAACCGGGCTGAGGTAATTACCCGCACCCCCCTATTCCGAATATTACCATGTCCCCCCCATTTACCGGAACGGGATCGGATTTTTATTCTGGTTCAGCATTCCGGAAACAAGATGAGGTCCATCCATGAAACTGCTCATCCTGTATTACTCCATGTTCGGCCACATCCACCGCATGGCGGAAGCTGTTGCCGAGGGCGCCCGGCAAGAGCCGGGTGCTGATGTCGTCCTGCGCCGCGTGCCGGAAACGCTCCCTGCAGATGTGCTGGAGAAAATCGGTGCAACTGAGCCGCAGAAGAAATTCGCCCATATCCCGGTCTGCACTCTGCAGGAACTTGCAGCTGCCGATGCAGTCATCTTCGGTACCCCGACCCGGTTTGGCAATATGTGCGGGCAGATGCGCCAGTTCTTTGATGCTACCGGAGGCATCTGGAAAACCGGAGCACTTGTCGGAAAAGTCGGCAGCGTCTTTACAAGTTCTGCCACCCAGCACGGGGGGCAGGAATCAACGATTCTCAGCGTCCACATCACCCTGCTCCACCACGGTATGATCATTGCAGGTCTCCCCTATGCCTTTGACGGTCAGACAAGAATTAATGAGATGACCGGATGCTCCCCGTATGGTGCATCAACTATCGCCGGAAATGACGGCAGCAGGCTGCCCACGGAGAATGAACTTGCCGGTGCACGCTACCAGGGACAGTACGTGGCACAAATTGCGGCAAAACTTGCGAAGTGAGACCAGTCGGTCTGCCGTATTGAGAGAGAGAGAGAGAGAGAGAGACACTACTACCCCGTGTTCCGGGCTATTGACCGCCAGATTCATTGCCTTGGCACACGCTCACACGTACTAAGGATGGATCGGGATGGTTTTTGCACCGGGAAGTGACGGGATCTATACTGAATCGCTGGCCCTTCATGCCAAGCACAAGGGAAAACTTGGCATCCGCTCAAAAGTCCCGCTCAGGACCCGGCAGGACCTGTCCCGTGCGTATACGCCCGGTGTTGCCCAGGTCTGCAGGGAGATTGCCAAAAATCCGGATCTCGCGTACCGTTACACCCTCAAGTCCAACACTATAGCAATCGTCAGTGACGGATCTGCCGTACTTGGGCTTGGAAATATCGGGGGCTATGCAGCAATTCCGGTCATGGAGGGAAAAGCAATCCTGTTCAAGGAATTTGCCGGTGTGGATGCTTTTCCGATCTGCTTTGAGAGTTATGAAACGGATTTTACCGACCAGGTCCGGAATATAGCACCGGTCTTTGGCGGCATCAACCTTGAAGACATTGCCGCTCCGAAATGCTTCGAAGTAGAAGATGCCCTGCAGGATATCGGGATCCCGGTCATGCATGACGATCAGCACGGCACCGCGGTCGTTGTCCTTGCTGCACTTCTCAACGCCTGCCGGGCGACCGGCAGAAAATTTACCGATCTCAATATCGTCATATGTGGGGCAGGAGCTGCCGGGTTTGCCATCACCCGCCTGCTCAAATGCATCGGGTATGACCCCCGGGTCTGTACGATGGTAAACGAGATCATTGTCTGCGATACGAAAGGGACGATCTTCCGTGGCCGGGAAGGCCTGTATAAAAACAAATATAAATTTATCCTCGCAGAGGAAACCAATCGGCCGGCCCTTGCCGGCACGCTGGCTGATGCGATGATCGGGGCCGACGTCTTTATCGGAGTATCAGGCCCGAATGTCGTCACCGGGGAGATGGTGAGGTCCATGGCGAAAAACCCCATCGTCTTTGCCATGGCAAACCCGGTACCGGAGATCATGCCTGACCTGGCAAAAGATGCCGGTGCCGCAGTTGTCGGTACCGGCAGGAGCGATTATCCCAACCAGATCAACAACGTCCTCGCCTTCCCTGGCATTTTCCGGGGAGCACTCGACGCACATGCCACCCGCATAACCGACGATATGAAAGTTGCAGCGGCTCATGCAATCGCCGATTATGTGCCAAAGCCACGGCACGAACATATCCTTCCCAACATCCTCGACAAAGGTGTCACAAAAGCAGTGGCAAAAGCGGTAAAAGATGCAGCCATCCGGAGCGGGGCCGGCCGGAGATTCCTGTGATTTCCGGGACCGGACTACCCGGAACGAACGCCAGGCAACGGTATTATCCTGCGCGGAACGGGCAGGATTCCTTCGATCATCCGTATCCGGTGATCTCGTAATCGATGGCTGTCGAGTTTTTTGCACATTCTTTTCCGTGCACAAGAACCTCATCCACCATCTTTTTCAAGAGGGCTGGGTAGACTGCCCCGACCATCTCCTGTACGGGTTTCCCGTCGCAGAAGAACTTGAACGTGGGAGTACTCCGGACCCCGTACCGCTCGGCGGTCCACGGGTTTGCAACGATATTGATTTTTACAAACAGGACTGAATCCCGGTACTCCCCGGCAAATGTCCGGAAATATGGTTCCATCTGGTGACAGAAGGCACAGGTCGGAGAATAAAACATCACGGCTACCGGCTTTTTATCTTTTTCAACCGTCTTTTCCCACGTGAGATCCGTCACTTCCACCAGCAGTTCCCGGGAAGCGGATACGGTCTCCGGGCGTATTTGCTCACCGGTCAGGGGGGGTATCGGTTTTTCTTCCGCCATACTGCATCAATGAGCAGTGATGGGCATATGCAGGCGATATAGTTTTTGCCCTGGTATTTTCGCGGATCCTGTCCACCGGTATGCCGGCATTTTGCTGCTGGAACGTATACCTCATCATCACTTTCACCCCCTGCAGGCCGGCTCTTTTTCTCTGCAGATACCGCAGGAATCCGGTGCTATGCAGATCCTCCTGCGCCCGGGAATCGCTCTCCGTCAGGGCACGTTCTCGGCAGTTATTGCTCCGGAACGCATCATCATTTCGGCACTCAACACCAATCCCGAGCTCAGCCGTTTTCTCTTCCTCTATATCTGCGGGAACTACTCCCGGATAATCTCGCATATCGGCAGGTCATCGGCCGGTTTCGAGGTTCGCAGGCCATTTACGGCTGACCAGCTCCTTGCCGTGATCCGGGATGCGGGACATACCATCATCTTCATCGAGCATGACGCAACGATCTTCGACAGCGCCGAACGGCTCATCGAACCGGTCGGATCTGCCCTCATAGAGGCCGGCCGCGAGGCACTCGTGGTCCTGTACTCCCCTGCCATGGACCGGTCGTTTGCTGCCCTGGCCCGCCGGGCAGACCGGCTCATCGAGATTGTGAATAGCGGTGAGCCGGATCAGCACTCCCGTCCGGGAGGCGGGCAGTCCGGCCGCAGGAATCCCCTTTGCCTGCCGGCACAGACCACCCTTGAGGTGCGCTGATATGGGAAAGAGATTTACCAGCGTACGGCTTGGTGTGCAATCTGTCACAGAGCGGGGGGAAATGGCTGCAGGGAGACTGGACCGGGCAGGCCGTGATCCCGGTGGGAAACTTGCCGGCCTTGCCAGAAATCACCCCCGTACTGCGTTCTCCGGGTGCGACAAAACGCTTGAGGTCACACTATTCTCGGTACTTCTCGATACCAGCAGGGACCCTGCCGGGGGAAACGGCGATGTGGATTCTTGATTCTGTTTACCGTGATGGCGTCGACCTCTGGTGCAAAGACGGGGCCGTGACCCGTAAACACCATGATTACGACCCCCCGTTTTACCTCTATCTCCCGGATCGTCATGTACACCATGAAATGATCGATGTCCTGGAGGACCGGTACCGTGCAAAGGCTTGCACGTTCCGGACACTCTTTGGCGAACTGGACGGGTTTGGTATGCATGCAGATCGTGCCGTTGCCGAAATGATCGAACAGCAGACCGGTTTTGAAGCCCGGTTCTTCAACGTGGATGTGCGGCGCGACCAGCAGTTCATGGCAGAGCAGGACATCTTCCCCTGCGGTCATGAGCACGAGTCGCGATTTACCCCGGACTTTTCCTATGACCTGAGCCTGCTGGAGATACGGATCCATGATGACCCGGCACGTTCTCCGGTATGCACGGATGTCGAGATCATCAGCGACCGCACGGAACGGTTACAGGGAACAGGTAGTACCGTTATTACCGATCTGTTTTCCCAGATCCGGTCAAACGATCCAGACGTTGTCCTGATGTCACGGGCCGATGCATGGCTGCCAAAATTCCGGGATTTTTCCCGGGATAAAGGACTTGAGATGCCGTTCTCCCGGAATGGAAAGTACCGTCAGATGAGCCCGCGGTCGTACTGGAGTTATGGCCGTGTGGAGCACAAGGAAGCAGCGCTCATCCCGGATGGCCGGGTGCTCATCGATACCGACCAGTCGTTTGTGTACCGCGAGGGTGGGCTTGACGGCGTCTTCATGGCATCCCGGCTCTCAGGGCTCTCCCCGAACCTTGCATCAAGATTCACACCGGGAACCCTCATCAGCAGTTACGAGGTGTACGAAGCGGTGAAGCGGGGCATTGCCGTACCGTTCCGTAAGGCTGATGCCGAGGCGGTCCGGAAATTTGCCGATCTCCGGGCTGCGGACCGGGGGGGGATGATGTTCCAGCCGGTCATGGGAATTTACGAAGATGTGGATGAACTCGATTTTACCTCAATGTACCCGTCCATCATCGTCAGGTTCAACCTCTCTCCCGAGACAATGGCAGACCCGGCCCTGCAGGGTTTTCTCCCCGCAGTCCTTAAGCCGGTTGTTGCCCTGCGAAAAGCGACAAAGAGGAGAAAAGGCACAGACCCCCGTTGTGTCGGAATCGATGCAATGCTCAAGTGGATGCTGGTCACCTGCTTTGGTTACACCGGCTATAAGAATGCAAAGTTCGGCAGGATCGAGGTCCACGAGGCGATAACTGCCCGCTCCCGCGAGATCCTGTTGCAGACCAAGGATCTTGCCGAATCCATGGGCTTTTGCGTCCTGCACGGAATTGTCGACTGCCTGTGGGTGAAGGGATCGCCAGTCGAAGTCCTGAAGGAGAGAGTTTGCAGCACAACCGGTCTCTCTGCAGAGATCGAGCATTTTGACTGGATTGTCTTCCTGCCCCTCAATGACGGCTTTGGGGCTTATAACCGCTATTATGGCCGGCTTGGTGATGGGAGCATGAAAGTGCGGGGTATTGCAGCCCGCAGGCATGACACCCCGGACTATATCCGGAACATGCAGCAGGGAATGCTGGAGATTATGCGCACAGCACAGACTGCCGGCGATCTTGAAAATCTCCGGGACCGGGTCTGCCGGATCTATTACACTGCGGTTCAGGGCCTGCCGCAAGCAGATCCCAAAACCCTCGTCATCAGCCGCAGGATCAGCCGCACCACCTACACCCACCGGTGTATCGAAGGCGCAGCCGTACAGGCATACCGTGATGCAGGAATCGATGTCGCCCCGGGAATGCAGGTCCGTTATGTCGTGCGGGATGCATCCCGTTACCGGGCAGACCCGGAATGGACCGCAGAGGAGTTTGATCTCCCCTATTACCGGGGGCTCCTGGAAAAAGCATGGAACGATATAGCCTGTGCATTTGACCGGAACAAAATTACCGGAAATCGGGAAAGGGTGGCTCAAAGAGAACTTCCTGATATGGCTTGGCCGGAACGGAACAGGATACCCTATGCAAAGGGAGTGGATCTGCAGGTAAATGTTTGAATAGAACCTGCCGTATACCACTAATATACGAGAGAAGGAGCGGGGATGTTACCATGCAGATGAGAATCGGGGGAAAAGACGTCGCGTCACCGGATGACAGATGGATTGAGGTGAGAAACCCGGCAACCGGGGAGATCATCGACAGCGTGCCGGCCGGAACAGCAGAGGATCTGTCCAGTGCCGTGGACGCAGCTTCGGCAGCCGGAGATGCATGGAAGAAAAAACCCATGCGGGAACGGGGGATGATCCTCTTCCATGCTGCGACTCTGGTGCGGGAGCAGCACAAAGACCTTGCGCGGCTGCTGACCATCGAGCAGGGAAAGCCAATCAGGGAAGCGATTGATGAGGTGCGCGGGTATGCAAATATCCTGGAATTCTATGCCGGTATATCAGCACAGGCCTCCGGAGAGGCAATCCGCCTCGGGGCTCCCGGCGACTGCCTTGTCATCCGCGAACCGCTCGGTGTCTGTGGCGCAATCATCCCCTGGAACATGCCCGTGATCATCATGGGCTGGAAAATCGGGCCCGCCCTCCTTGCAGGGAATACGATGGTGCTCAAGCCGGCTTCAACAACGCCGCTCACCAATCTCCGGCTGGCAAAAATTCTCGAAGATGCCGGGCTTCCCCCGGGTGTCCTGAACATGGTCACCGGGAGTGGCGAAATTGTCGGAGAGGCGCTGGTCTCCCACACGGGTGTCAGAAAGATCTCTTTTACCGGGAACTATGGGACCGGGGAACGGATCCGGGCGCTTGCAACAACCCAAGCCAAGGAACTTATTCTCGAACTGGGGGGTTCCGATCCGATGATCGTCATGGACGATGCCGATATTGAAAAATCCGTGGACGGAGCCCTGCGGGGCAGGTTCTACAATGCCGGGCAGACCTGCACCGCAGTCAAACGCCTGATCATTCACGAGAAAATTTCCTCGGAATTTGTAAAGAGGCTTGCGGAGCGGGTCAGTTCCCTGAATATCGGCAACGGCCTTGGTTCAAAAATTGATATGGGGCCCCTGAACAGCGCCGTGCAGCGGGAGCGGATCATACAGATGGTGGAGAGGACCCGTGAGCGGGGAGACGGGGAGATAGTGACCGGGGGCAGGGTCCTCCATGGCACGGCGTATGAATCCGGCTTTTTCTATCACCCGACCCTGGTGACCGATGTTGCACCCGACAGCTGCCTTGTAACCGAGGAACTTTTCGGGCCGGTGCTGCCGATCATGACGGTCCCTGACCTTGAGAGCGCAATTGCAGCGGCAAATGCATCCCGTTACGGACTGGGGGCATCAGTCTGGACTAAAAACCTCCTGACAACAAAAAAAGTCTTTGATGAGGTGCAGGCCGGGATCATCTGGGTGAACCGGCACCTGACGGTACCACCTGAAGTACCATTTGGCGGGATGAAGGAGAGTGGTATCGGCCGGGAGAATGGTCATCATGCTGTTGACCAGTACACCCGGACAAAAACCCTCTTTCTGGGATGGTAATACTCAGAACCCCGCTCTTTTTGCCAGTACTATAATAACGAATGCACCTGCTGCAATTCCGGGAAGTACCGGGGATTTGGCCGATGTAGTTGCAGCTGGCGGGGGTGTTGCAGATATCGTAGGGATAACCGTTGTATCTGCAGGAGTGGAGGGCGGGACGGTAACAGTCGGGGCAATCCGTTCAACGATATTGAACGTTGCAGAACCGGTCACATCCACGGTAATTCCGGATACTTTGACGACATACTCATCCGGCCGGAATGTCGATGCATCGACATTGAATGACCACCGGTTGTAACCTCCCGGGCCGGGAACCACCTTCACCGCACCACCGGAACCGGAAAATTCACCGGCGGTATTCTTCTGCGTGGGTTTGAACGAAGAAGAGGTAATATCGACCATGAGTGAATCTCCGGCAGCTAGGTTGGTGGAGCCGCTGATTATGAACTGGTCGCCAGCAACGTGATCCCCTATAGGATCAATAAATACGGAGGGTGTGGAGATGGTGAAGGCATAGGTGGTGAAGCTGTCATCGATATTCTGGCTGCTTATGGCATTTACCAGTGCCTGTGCGCTATCGGGCCCCTGCAGGCTCCCGCTGCCGGACATCTGGAATATTTTGGTACCCCCGGCCCCAAGCTGGCGGTTGATGACACTGCCTGTTGCGGAATCATAATATACATCGAACTGGCCGTTCATCATCGGGTGCTGGACAACGACAAAATACTGACCGGGTGCGAGGTTCATCGTGTCTGCCGGCTGGAGTTCGAATGCAAAGGTATTGTCATCATTGACGGGAATTGAACTGATCCTGAGATAATTTTTGCTGATTACCCAGACCTGGAGGCCGTTTCGCGGGTGGCCGGTTGCAATCCCCCGGAGGGTAACGGTATCTCCGTTTGATATTGCTGCAGTACCGGTGGCAGGAGTACCGGACGAGAGATCAAGGGCTGAACAGGGAATTGCCAAAATAACAATCATAACGCAGAGTATGATGGTGTGTGGAATTCTGGTAAGCGGAACAGATTTCATCCTATATCCTCTGTAACTACGGTAGTGTAGTCAGAACAAGGGGAAAAACCTGTGGATGGCGAACGGTCCTGATATTTTTGCTCCTGTACGGCATTTATACAGGATAAAGAACCGGGCAGGGCCAATCAAAGGTCAAAAGACCCAGTAAAGGAAAGAATGAGTGGGAGGAGTAAGCCTCCTTTTGTTCTAGCGGCATTCAGCTATGCGCCAAACCCGGACGGAAAACCGGGCGTCCGAATTGTCCTGTTCTGGCTTGCACCCGCAGGGATTCGCCGTTTCACCGTATCCTGTTTGTTAACGCTCAGCGGGTTACTCGCATGGTGACCATGCTTCTTGCCATGGATAGGCTCAACCGCATCATGACTGATAACAGGCCGTGTCGTTTCTGTGCCATTGCCGTGACTCTCGCCACCCGTACTTGTGTACGGCTGCGTGCCCGGTGGGTGGGGGGACTTTCCTCAGCAACATTTAGGTGTCACCGTCGGCCGCTCTCTCCCTCTCGCTTAGTCTATTGGCGGGCCGGGCTCTTAAGGGCAGCGCCAGCGGCAAAAGCAACCCTGCCGGGAGAATGACAGGGATGATGATGTTAGTGCAGGGTCGACAGGATATTAAAGGACGTGCACTTACACAGTCACAAAGCTTGGGGGAAGAACCATGGAGTTACTCACCGCTGATGAGGGCTCACTGGCGGTCCGCTCTGCACGCGCCGCCATTGAGCATGTTGTTGCAAGGAAACCCAAAACCGCACAGGGACTCCCACCGGTTTTCCAGGAAAAACGCGGCGTTTTTGTCACGCTGACAAAAAACGGCACGCTCCGTGGATGCATCGGGCTCCCTTACCCGGTCATGCCGCTGGGTGAGGCTGTCGTTCATGCTGCATCGGCAGCCGCACTCGAAGACCCAAGGTTTCCCCCGGTAACAAAGAATGAACTTGGCGAACTCCATCTTGAAGTGACAATCCTTACACTTCCCGTTCCGGTTAATGGCGATCCCAAGAAACGGCCGGAGCAGGTTGTTGTAGGAAAGCATGGCCTGATTGTCAGGGGCAGGGGAACAAGCGGCCTCCTCCTCCCTCAGGTTGCCGTGGAATATGGCTGGGATGCAACAACATTCCTCGACCATACCTGCATCAAGGCCGGGCTGCCCGCGAGGTCATGGACGGACAACCATGTTGAGATACTCACCTTTGAAGGGCAGATCTTTTCCGAGCAATGACCTGAGGCAATCGTTTAACCAGATGGCAGCACATATAAAGGGCATAACGGTGCGGCATGGCGATTGCGTTCGAGAGTTTATACAGTGATATTGCAGGACGGAGCGGCAAGCTTACCGTAGGAAAAAAGACTATCAGGACACCTGCACTTCTCCCGGTGATCAACCCGCACCTCCAGCTCGTCACACCCAAAGAGCTCAGGAAAATGGGCGTCGAAGCGCTCATCACGAACGCCTACATCTTCTCCCAGAGCAAGCAGTACCGTGAGCGCGCCCTTGCCGAGGGGCTCCACAGAGTGCTCGATTTTGATGGCGTGATTATGACCGATTCCGGCTCTTTCCAGCTCTCGGTGTACGGGCAGGTCTCGATCACCAATACTGAGACGCTCGCGTTCCAGCGGGATATTGGGAGCGACATCTGGGTGCCGCTCGATATTCCCACATCCCCGGCGTCCGACCGTGCAACAACCGAACGGGAACTTGCCGTCACCATGCAGCGGCTCAAAGAGGCAAAGGAAGTATTCGGGCCGGATGCGCCGCTGGCGGGACCGGTACAGGGCGGGATCTTTGAAGACCTCCGGGAACAAGCCGGCCGTGAAGTTTCCGATCTCGGTTTCTCGTTCTGTCCGGTCGGTGCGGTCGTCCCGCTCATGGAATCGTACCGGTACCGTGACCTCGTCAGCGTCGTCATGGCCGCAAAACGCACCATCTCCCCCTCGGCCTGCGTACACCTTTTTGGTGCAGGCCACCCCTCCATGTTCGCGCTTGCAACCGCTATGGGCTGTGACCTCTTTGACTCCGCAGCCTATGCACTCTATGCCAAGGACGGCCGTTATATGACCACCCACGGGAGTTACCGGATCGAGGAACTCATTGACCTTCCCTGTGCATGTGCGGTCTGCCGGAGCCACACGGCAGAAGAACTCCGGTCGGCAAAAGACCGCGAACGCCTCCTTGCCCTCCATAACCTGCACGTCACGCTTGCCGAGATCTCCCGGATCCGCCAGGCCATCTTTGACGGCACGCTCTGGGAACTCGTGGACGAGCGGTGCCGGGCACATCCCCAGCTTCTCTCCGGATACCGGGCCCTTCTCGGCCATACGCGCGAACTCGCAAAGACCGACCGCGTCTCCAAACGCCGGTTCTTCTACCGGGGGAGTGAGAGCTGTAAACGGACGGAAGTCCTTCGTTACCAGCAGAACCTTCCCCGGATCAGGCTTGGCAGGACGGTCCTCATCGCATTTGAAGGAGGGGAACGGGATGAGTTCGAGACCACGCTTCTCTTTAAGCCGCCCTTCGGCCCGTACCCAAAGGAACTCAAGGAGACATTCCCCATCGGCCCCTGCGAGATCCCTGAATGGGACGAAGCTATGGTCCGCCAGGGCTGCGAGGGCATCCGTATCCTGAAAGAACAGCACCCGGAAAGCCGGTTTACCATCTCCAGCCCGGAACGGTGGGATGCAATCATCCGTGAAACCCTGGGCGATATGGAGGTATGTCATGACACGGTTTAATATCAGGAAACGGGACGGCCTTGCACGGACAGGGACCTTTGAGCCGGATGACAAACCACCCGTAAAATTACCGGGAGTTGCAGACACCGAAGCGCTCTTTGGGGATCTCGCCGCCAGCCCTGTCGCTTCAAATATCCCGCTCTGTGCCCCGGCTGTGCTGGTGAAACAGTACCCGCCAGTCAGGGGAGGCCAGCCGGCCACCATCCACCCGCAACTCGAAAACACGGCAGTAAGCGGGGACTGTGTAATGGTTGCGGGCTGGCACACCGCATCTGCAAATCCCCGGAACTATGTGGACTGGCTGGTGCAACTCAAGGAGAAGACACCTGCCGATACCGTTTGGTATGCCCCCGCAGCTGCACTCCCCTCTACGGTTGCCCTCCTCTGTTACTCCGGCTTTGATCTCTTCGATTTCAAGGGCGTTGACTTAAAAACTGCACAGGGACTCTTCTGCACGCCGGAAGGAGAGTTCCCGAAAGATGCGCTTACGAGCGGGATCTGCACCTGCCCCGGATGCCATGCGAAGGATCTCAAAGAACATAACCGTCATGCCCTGCGGCAGGAGATAGCCCTGGTGACCCGTTATATCGAACAGGGGCAGTTGCGCGAACTCATGGAGTCGCGGTGCCGGATGGATGCACCCCAGGTTGCCATCATGCGTCATCTCGACACCAGATATGCGTTCATGGAGCGTGCGCAGCCTATAGGACGTGCGGGCATCATGCGGGCAAACTCCGGCGAGTCCATGCAGCGTGCAGAGGTGCGTCGGTTTGCCGAGCGCCTCATTTCCCGTTATGTACCACCCAAGACGGATGTTGCGGTCCTCCTTCCCTGCTCGGCAAGAAAACCCTACTCGCTCTCATCGAGCCACCGCAGGTTCCAGATGGCGGTTGGCGGACGTGCCCATGAACTTATTGTCACCTCTCCTCTTGGACTTGTCCCCCGTGAGCTTGAGACGATATACCCGGCCATGCATTACGATGTACCGGTCACCGGATACTGGGATGCCGAGGAATGTGCCGTTATTGCTGATGTCCTGACCCGGTATTTCAGGAAGCACCAGTACCGGCGGGTCATCGCCCACCTCGAAGGCGGGGCGCTCAAAGTAGCCCGCATGGCTGCAGAAGCCTGCGGGATCACGCTGGAATTCTCCTGCACGGAACACCCGGCTGGCGATGCGGCGCTCAATGCCCTCGACGCGTGCCTTGCCGGGGAACGAAAGGTGAAAGATGACCGGCTCCACGGCATGATCTCGTACCAGTTTGGTGCCGATGTCGATACACGGGGTGTCACCCTGCGGGGCCATTATCCCGAAGTCTTTTACAGCAGGGGCAATACCCAGCTCTTCTCCATCGATACCGGCACCGGCCTCCTGCGCCCGACATTGGACGGATGGACAATGATCCCAAAAGGACTGCGGGTATATATCGATGATTTTATCCCGGAAGGAGATGTCCTCATCCCCGGCGTTACCCGGGCAGATCCCGACATCCGCGACGGGGACGAGGTACTGGTGGTAGGTGCGCGTGCCATGGCAACCGGACGTGCTGCGCTTTCCTCGGAAGATATGATCCGGTCGCGTCGCGGGGTGGCGGTCCGGGTGCGTAAGATAAAGAGAAGGGAAATCCAATCCTGAGGAAAGAACCGGATCAATTTCCCGTTACCATAATTCAGCTTGTGGAGTGAAACCATTGTTCAGAATTGAAAAAACCGAGCCGCTTGCCGATAAGGTCCACCAGATGTGGGTGAAGGCACCGCACGTTGCCCACCATGCACAGGCGGGACAGTTCGTCATCTTCCGCATTGACGAGAAAGGAGAACGCATCCCCCTCACCATCTCGGCGGTGGACGGGGACTCGATACGGGTTATTTTTATGGCGATTGGAAAGACCACCACCCACCTTGCCGCATTATCCGCAGGGGACAATATCAGGGATATCGCCGGCCCCTTAGGAAAACCCAGCGAGATGAAGAAGTTCGGAACCTGCGTCATGGTCGGCGGGGGCGTTGGCACGGCAAGCCTCCCCATCATCGCCCGAGCAGCGAAAGCTGCCGGTAACCGGGTTATCGGCATTGTCGGTGCCCGGAACGCCAGCCTCCTCATTCTGGAAGACGAGATGAAGGCAGCCTGCGATGAACTCCATATCTCAACCGATGATGGCAGCAAAGGCTTCCACGGGTTTGCTGCCGATCTCCTCAAACAGACCATGGCAAGGGAGAAGGTCGACTGTGTCTGGATCATCGGCCCTGCCATGATGATGAAAGTCACTGCCGAAGCGACCCGCGCTGCCGGCATCAGGACGATGGTCAGCCTGAACCCGGTCATGGTCGACGGGACCGGCATGTGCGGTTCCTGCAGGGTCATGGTTGGCGGGGAAACAAAATTTGCCTGTGTTGACGGGCCCGAGTTCGATGCGCACAAAGTCGATTTCAACGGCCTGATGCAGCGCCTGCGGATGTACCAGCCCGAAGAGAAGGAATCCTTAGAAAAATACCAGGCCCATACCTGTGCCTGCAGGGGGGGAGAGCACCATGCATGACCGTTCCGTGGAAAAACGGATCCACGATTTTTCCGAGGTCGATTCCGGCCTTACGGAAAACGAAGCGAGAATCGAGTCCGAACGGTGCCTCCAGTGCAAGAAACCGGTATGTGTCAGAGGCTGCCCGGTGCAGATCGACATCCCGGCCTTCCTCCGTGAAGTAGCAGCCGGAGATTTCCGCAAAGCTGCGGCTATCATAAAAGAGCAGAACATGCTCCCGGCAATCTGTGGCAGGGTCTGCCCACAGGAGGTCCAGTGTGAGGGCGAGTGTATCCTGGGAAAGAAAGAGCGGCCCGTCTCTATTGGCGAACTCGAGCGGTTTGTTGCTGACTGGGAACGGGCACATGGTATGGGAATGCCCCAGAAAAAACCTGCTACCCACCGCCGCGTAGCAGTTGTTGGTGCCGGCCCTGCCGGGCTGACAGCATCAGCCGAACTTGCACGGATGGGATACCACGTCACCCTTTTTGAATCGCTCCATGCTGCCGGCGGTGTGCTGATGTACGGTATCCCGGCATTCCGGCTGCCCAAGGAAATTGTCAAGGCGGAGATAGATGCAGTTCTGGCACTCGGGGTCGAGCTCCGTCTCAATCACCTGGTAGGGAGAAGTGTAACCACCAAGGAACTGCTCAGCTATGATGCGGTTTTCCTGGGTACGGGGGCAGGTCTCCCCTACTTCATGGGCCTGCCGGGGGAGAACCTGCCGGGCGTGTATTCTGCAAATGAATTCCTGACCCGTGTCAACCTGATGCATGCGGACCGGTTCCCGGTCTTTGACACCCCGGTAAAACGGGGCAGCAGGGTCGTTGTTGCCGGTGGGGGCAACGTTGCGATGGATGCGGCCCGGGTAGCCCTGCGGCTTGGCGGGAAAGTGACCCTTGTTTACCGGCGGCGCGAAGAGGATCTCCCGGCCCGCGAGGCAGAGATCATCCGGGCAAGGGAGGAAGGTATCGAGTTTGTCATGTGCGCAAACCCGGTCCGCATCCTGGGCGACCAGGTCATGACCGGTGTCGAATGCGTGCGGATGGAGATGTGTTCTCTCGATGCATCCGGCCGGCCGGAACCAAAAGAGGTGGCCGGCAGCCATTTCACTATCGACGCAGATGTCTTCATTGCAGCCATCGGGCAGGGGCCAAACCCCCTCCTTATCGGAGAACTGCCCGAATTGAAGCGCGGCAAACGCGGGAACGTCATCATCGATGAGGACGGCCGGACCTCCCTCCGTAAGGTCTTCGCCGGCGGCGATGTCGCAACCGGTGCAGCCACCGTCATCCTTGCCATGGGTGCGGCTAAGACTGCTGCCCGTGCCATCGACCGGATGCTCCGGGAAGAATAGGCCCTGCGCCGGTTATGCAATAATCCCTTTTTTTTTTAATCCTGTCCCAAGGGCATTCATAACAAAAATATAGGATAATCCCTCTATGATGGATCATGCAGTTCTGCACTTCCTGCGGAGAGAAGGTACCACCCGGATCAAAGTTCTGTGAGAACTGTGGCGCTCCCCTCGGGCAAACCGGTGAAGATCCGGCCCGGGCAGCAGGTCACGGGCAGGGGACTCCCCCCGCACAAGTCCCGGTACCACCTTCGGGAAGACCGGCGGTGACCATGTTCATTATTGCCGGTGCCGCGGTCCTCATAATTGCCGCAGCCGTGTTTTTTGCAGGCCTACCGTACCTGCAGAAAATACAGAAAACCACAGATGTTGCCATGCCGCCAACCCCTCCTGTTACACTCCTGCCGGTTACCACGACACCGGTCATGATCCCGGATACACCGGTTGTCATCACGGAAACTCCCACCCCGATCATCATAACCGAAGGGAGGTACGAGGAGACATACGAGCAGATATATTCCCGGAACAAGTCATTTGCTTTCGGAGAGAAAGTCCCCTTTACCTATCTTCTTACCCGCCCGCCATTGTATATCAAATTCAACCTCACCCCGGTCATGGTCACCCATCACCGGATGGTCGATATCGGCTTATCCTCCGAACACATGGTGAATACGACCAATGCCAGCCCTTATGCCTGGTTTGAGATCAAGATACTGGATGCAGGATCAGGTGCTGTTCTGGATCAGCAGGGATATGGTAATGACTACAGTGACCTGACAAAACAGGAGTTCATGGTACGGAAGCCGGGAAATTACACGGTAGTGATGTCAGGAAATGACGTGACCGCTGAAGTCCGGATGCTCATCGGTACATAGATCCCGTTCAATCCCGGGTGGCCGTGGTATCGCCATCTGGCGGGATCCATTTTTTTCCATTACCCTTATAGGATGGTTCCACTAACATGTACAGGCATAGTTTTATGAAGTGATTGGACCATGAATTTCGGAAGTATCGGAAACATTGGCGGGGCGGTTGCCGGGTATCTGGCAACTCCCGAGGGACAGGACGCAGTAAAAAAATTCCTTGCTTCTCCTGAAGGCATTGCACTCCTGCAGAATTTCGCTGGAACGCCGGACGGCAAAAAAGCGATGATGAGTATCCTCCCGCAGGTACTTGGCGGACTCAACCTCCCCCCCGGTGCAGCGGCAATGATCACAAGCGCGCTCGGCACGCAGCAGTAATCCCGGATTTTTTACTTTTTTTAGTTGTCAGCGTAATTCAGAGCACGTATGGCGTAAAACAACGGATTATTTCGTCCCCGCAACCCGGAAGGTGTATTTCCATGAGCCCCATGATGCCCCGGCCCTTATCCGCTCATTCGTGAATCGATGACCTCAAAGGCCAGTTTCCTGCCAAAAATCTTCTCAAACGCCTTCCTTTCACTTTCAATTCCCCAGATCTCGAGCTGGCAGTCGCCCCGGGCAATGACCTCCAGGTTTACGGTCTTGTCATCCACACGGGAGAAGCGTACATGCTGGATCAGGGCAGTATGGCTCCGGTCGAGAGTTTCGCCCAGCCGCACAAAGGTAGCGAGAAAACGGAGGGATTCGAGTTCCCGACCCACTATCTCGTCAATTCCGAAATCACTCTTGCGAGGAGCCTTTTTCCGGTGAAACCGTGCGATATTTGCCATGAATTCAATCTCTTTTTCATCAAACCCGAGGAGTTCGGAGTTCCTGATTATATAATACGAGTGGGCATGGTGATTGGTGTACGAGATGAATGACCCGATATCGTGAAGGAATGTGGCATACTCAAGGAGCTCGCGTTCCTTTGTACCATAGGAGTGGATGCCCAGTTCTTTTGCCGAGTCGAAGAGCTCAAGGACGAGGGCAGTGACCGTGCGTGCATGGACTTCATTGATACCGCAGGACCTGCCCAGCTGGAGGACGCTCCGCTGCCGGGGGGAGAGTTCTCCCAGGAGCGGGAAGGCATCCATCCGCGAGAGATAATCGGCAAGGAGCCCGTCCTGCAGTCCGCGACCGGTTGTAACGATGATATCAAGGGACAATTCCTTCATGAATGTTTCGAGAATTACCGCACCCGGAATAATGATGTCGGCACGCTCCGGATTGATACCGGGAATTTTTTTCCTCTGTTCGAGCGGATGTGAACATAACAGGTCGATGACCCTGCCAAGATCTTTTACGCTTATGCCGGTATCGGCAGGAACAGTGCCCGGGTGCAGCACCTTCTGGGCAATCTCGGCGATGTTTATGATCGTGCCGGAACTCCCGACTGCACAGTCAAAAGTCTCTTTCTGGATCCTGGCCGATGAACGGACTATTGCATTCCGTACATGGTGCTGGATCTTCCGCAACAGGGATGGCGAGATAACCCCGTCGGCCTTATCCGGGGGATAGAGGCTGCTGAGCCGGATCGCACCGAGCCGGAAACTCTCAAGATAGGAATACCCCCGCTCGCCGCCAATCGAGATCTCCGTGCTCCCGCCGCCGATATCGATAAAAAACGCCTTGCGGTCTCCCAGGTGGATACCGCTTGCAACCCCGAGATAGATAAGACGGGCCTCTTCCTTGCCGGAGATCACCCGTACATCCAGCTGGGCTTCCTGCCTCAACAGGTGAAGGATCTCGTGCTGGTTGGCAGCTTCCCGCATAGCCGAGGTTGCCACGGCAACAAACTCTTCCGTGTTAAAAGAGCGGGCAAGGTCATTGAATTTCCTGCAGACCATTACCAGGCGTTCAATAGCTTCGGGAAGGATCTCATCGTGCTCGAATTCCCCTTCCCCCAGCCGGATCTGCTGCTTCTGGCGGGTCAGGATCGTATAGGAATGATTGGGATTGAGCCTGACAACAAGAACACGGACGGAATTTGTTCCGATATCGATAAACGCAACGACACGGCCGTCTTTGCTGACCGCGGGTGCTGTCACCGTATCACCAGGGATCTTCCAAATGCACCCGTGAAAAGATCCGCTTTTGCCCGGGCACGTGCTTTTTCAGCGCTGCAGTCAGTGACCGAGGTGAGATCACAGCCAACCGAAGAATCCGAGATGATGCAGTGGATCTCCTGGACGGTGCCGGTATGCATGAAGTCGAGCCCGTCGGCAATCCTGAGCAGGGATGCAAGCACCATCGTTTTTTTCTGGTTATCCGGGGAGAGGAGATTGTACAGCGGGTCATCGGCCAGCAGGGTTCCCCCGCGGTGAAGCGCGACCATCAGGCTTACGATACTGCGTTCGGCCAGATCGAACGGGAGTCCTTCCTCCATGAGGACCATCCGGGCGCCGCGCCGGTTATGCCCTTTCTGCCCGTATTTCCAGCCGATATCATGGAGCAGGCCGGCACATTCGAGCAGGAACCGGTCATGGGTATCAAGCCGGTGGAGAGGGTGGAGGGAGTCAAAGAGCATCAGGGCAAGCCGGGTCACGGTCCGGCTGTGTTCGCTGGTTTCCGGGTACATCAGGGCAAGGTGCCCAACAGCAGCACGGGTAACCTCTCCTGCAGGATCCTGCGGCGGACAGAATTGTGTCTTCCGCTTCAGATCAAGGGATAACCGCAGGTCCTGCCAGATTCCCGTGCGGCCAAGCATTGCCCAGTAGTGCGTGAACTGCCGGTAAATGGCACGCCGTTCCTTCTCTTTCTCGGAGAGGAAGACCTTAAGGCTCGCAAGCGTTGCCGGATCCGGTCGCTTCTCCCCCTTGTAGGACCGGAGCAGCGTCCGTTCCTTTAAGAGAAGGGCAGTAACTCCGTCGATCCACACATCACAGTCATGGAGATTGCCAAGGATCTCCTGGATACGCTTGACCCGGATCAAGTGTTTCTTAAGCCCGTTGCGATAGGCGGCCCCATAGATCTCCAGCGTGTACCGGAGTTTTTTTGCTGCGATCCGGGTGGCATGGTGCTCGGCAACCGCTTCCGGGTGGCTTATCCAGGGTTCATACGAGAGCAGGGTCAAAAGCCGCGTCTCGATGCGCAAGGCAGCGGCCATGGGTATGACAAACAGGGGAGGACGCTTCCGGACTATGTGCAGTTCCTGTTCGCGGGCAAGGAATGTTGTCCGCATGTCATCGATGACCCGGCTCTTCTCGAGCAGAGCAAGTGCCTTAAGCACCGGTTCCTGGAGATGCACCCGCCGTTTCTCAAGACCGGCAAGGAGAAACTGTGCTGCCGGAACAGGGCTGGTTTCCCGGCGAGAGTTTTTCTTTTTTAAGTCTGCTTCTTTTTCCTTCTTTTTTAAGAATTTCCGTAAATGGGCAATCTGGACATCCGCGTCACGGGCTTCACCAAGAGCCCGGGTGATGCGGGTGATCTCAAGCATCCATTTTGCGTACTGCTTATCGGTAAAACAGGGCCGGAAGAGCGGGAGGGCTGCCCGCAGGCGCCGGGATGCAACCCGCATCCGGTGGATATACTCGATATCTTCCGCTGCCCGGACCCCTTCGATCTCCTGGGTGAAAGCATCCAGCAGGGGAGGGAGTTTCCGGATTGCATACCAGCAGAGCCCGGCTCCCGGGCCCGGTCGTTCAGTCGGCATTTCCGTTCCAGATCCCGCGGTGTTCCAAAAGCCATGCCTGGGCACTGGAGGGGGCCTGTGCCGGATCCGCTGCCGCCCGCGAATAGGTCCCGTCCGGATTCATGATTCGGAGCTTCACATTATCCTGCAACTGCACCGGAAGGATAGTTGAGACGATCGCCTTTTTCATAGCCGGGTCCTGGATCGGAAAGAGGATCTCGACGCGCTTGTCCAGGTTCCGCGGCATGAGGTCAGCACTCCCGAGATACACTTCATCCTCCCCGCCATTGGAGAAATCGTAGATCCGGGCATGTTCGAGGAATCTCCCGACAATGGCAGTCACGGTGATCGTCTCGCTTATCCCCGGTATACCCGGGCGCAGGCAGCAGATACCCCGCACCTGCAAATCAATCTTTACACCGGCCCGGGATGCTTCGTATAATGCGGTGATGCAGTCGGGGTCAACAAGTGCGTTCATCTTGAAGATGAGGTGGCCGTTCCCCCCGCTTTTGTGCCGGGTCACTTCACGTTCGATCTTTTCAAGTATCTTCTTCCGCAGCGTCACGGGTGCGACAAGGAGTTTATTGTAACTCTCGATCCGGGCATAGCCGGTAAGGAAATTGAAGAGATTGGCAATATCCTCACCAATAGCTTTGTCGCAGGTGAAAACCCCGAAATCCGTGTAAATCCGTGCGGTTGTGGAATTATAGTTGCCGGTACCGAGATGCATGTACCGCTTTATGCCGTCTTTCTCCCGCCGGACAACCATGCAGAGCTTGGCATGGACCTTGAGGCCGACAACCCCGTAGACAACATGGACCCCTTCCCGTTCCAGGGCACGGGCCCAGCCGATGTTGTTCTCTTCGTCAAACCGGGCCTTGAGTTCGATCAACGCTGCAACGGCTTTGCCGTTCTCCCGTGCTTCCATCAGGGCATTGACGATCGGGGAATTGGGCCCGACGCGGTACAGGGTTATCTTGATGGCAAGGACATCCGGGTCATGGGCAGCCTGCCGGATGAAATTCACAACCGGGGTAAAACTGTCATAGGGCTGGTAGAGGAGGATATCGTGATGCCGGATTGCCGAGAAGATGTCCTTGCCCTCCGCAAGTTCTGCAGGCACGGCCGGCTGGAATGGGACATCCTTGAGTTCAGGGCGGTCAAGCGCGAGGAGCTTCATGAAATCTGCCATTCCCACCGGGTGGCCGACCCGGTAGATCATGGTGGAGGAGACCCCGAGTTTCTTCTCAAGCATGTGGCAGATGCCTTCCTGCATGGAACAGTCAATCTCGATACGGACAGGTTTTCCTCTCGCACGCTGCTCCATGATCTCCTCAACCGTGGTCAGCAGGTCGGAGGCTTCATCAACTTCGATCTCAAGGTCGGCATCCCGCGTGATACGGAAGGGATAGGAGGCTACAACTTCAAGGCCGGGAAAGAGCAGGTCAAGGTGAGCGGCGATGATCTCCTCGAGATAGACCAGGTGGACGCTCCGGTCATCTTTGCACACCGAACCATCGGGTTCGGGGACCCGTACGAGACGGGAGAAGAGATTGGAGGGGACTTTCACCCGGGCGAAAAAATCCTTGTTGTTCTGGTCCCGGATGATGATTGCGAGATTTAAGGAAAGGTTGGAGATGAACGGGAACGGGTGCGAGCTGTCAAATGCGAGCGGGGTTAGGACCGGGAAGACCTCATCGACAAAGAAGCGGTGCATGGCTGCTTTCTGGACATCTTTGAGTTCCGCGTAGGAATGGATATGGATCCCGGCTTCTGCCATCTTCGGGAGAAGGTCTTTGTGCCAGCAGTCGTTCTGTGCGATCAGGTCCGGAAGGAGCATCTGGTGAATTGCATCAAGCTGCTGGGCCGGGGTCATGCCATCCGGAGGGGCCTTGAGCACCCCTTTCGATAACTGCCGCTGGAGACCCGAGACACGGATCATGAAGAATTCATCGAGGTTGTTGGCAAAGATTGCCAGGAACTTGACCCGCTCAAGCAGGGGATGAGTCGTATCATATGCCTCGTCAAGCACATGGCGGTTGAAACGGATCCAGCTCAGTTCGCGGTTGATATAGAGGGAGGGATTCTCGGCCAGCAGTTGTGTTGTATTCATTATCTCAAAACCCCGGAACCGGAAAACATGCGAGGGTAATCCTGGCGGCTTCCAATACTATTCATAGACACAGGATAAAATAAAGACTCCGCCGTTTCCGCCCTGATTTTAACGATTCGGACAGGAAATGCGTCTCAATAGGACTATTAAAATACCCACGGGAATAGTTCCGGTTTTACCCGTTGAAATTATGGTACCGGTAACAGTTGTCGATGAACTCCTGCTTCCGGTGTTCGCTCCCGTCAACCGGCGGGCGGAGGTACCCGATCTCCGGCGTCTGGAGGGCGGGGCAGAACGGGCAGAGGGCCAAGTCCACATCCCCGGCCTTCTCCCGTACAGGACAGTAATACACCCCTTCGATCTGCTGAACTGTATCCCCGCCGGGAAACGGCGTCCCGACCGGGTGGCCCGGTTCTTTGAGGACAAACATGCAGAACGCAGCGAGCAGGTAGTTGAGGAACCGGATCCGGGGGTTGCCATCGCCGGTGGTGCATTGGCCGGCCACCATATCCCAGTACGACTTTTCCAGCAGGGTGACAGGCTCTTTCATGGCACCGAACGCCCCCTGCTGGTTCCGGAGCCGGATGGTCTGGAAGGTGCCGAGCAGGTGCTCGTTGATCTTCTTTGTGAGCTCATCGCGGTATTCCGGGGTCAGGTCCTGTACTTTCTTCCCGAAATTCCGTTTCATCTGCTGGATGTCTGCGGGCGAATGACGGAGGACGAGGATGGCGATCTCCGTGCCGAGCTCACCGCGGGTTTTGGCCTGCTGCAGGTTGTGGCATTCCACTGCTATCTGCCTGCACTGCTCATGCGCTTCACCCGGTTCTTTGCAGCCAAACGAGAAGAGGGACATGGTATGATCATCTGCTGATTATCGCTTTTCTCCCATGGGGGGAATAGGTTTTGCCCGTGGACATGGGAAGCCGGCATGGTTACCATATTCCGGATGGATGAACGAGCGCTGGCGCTAAAAAACATAGGGGGGGAGGAGGGTTCACCCGGTTTTAAAAAAAATGAAGGGGGGGGTTGACCGGGGACCCCCCCTCCGGAATCGTGAAGGGAGCATTTACTGGTACATCCGGCAGAAGATTTCCCGTATTGTGGTGCAGGAATATTTTTTATATGCACCATTCCTATAATTGATCATGGTGAATGCCATGAGTGAGTGCTTTATTTGTCAATAACCTGCGATTTTTAGATACCACGTTACGGGACGGGGAACAGACCCCGGGAGTTTCGTTAAACCCGGACCAGAAGCTTGAGATTGCGGCCAAACTTGCGGCCATAGGTGTCGATGTCATCGAGGCCGGTTCCGCTGCTGCTTCGGAGGGCGAGCGCGATGCGATCCGCCTCATCGCCGATGCAGGACTGTCTGCCGAGATCTGCACCTATGTCCGTGCCCTGCACGGGGACATCGACTATGCCGCGGACTTCGGGGCAGATTCGGTCCACCTTGTCGTGCCGGTCAGCGACCTGCATATTGCCAAGAAGATGCAGAAGACCCGCGAACAGGTTGCAGCCATGGCCTACGATGCCGTGGAGTATGCCAAGAGCCGGGGGCTCATCGTCGAGCTCTCGGGCGAGGACGCGTCCCGGGCCGACCAGCAGTTCCTGCAGGAGATCTTTACCGAGGGAGTACGAAGGGGTGCCGACCGGCTCTGCTTCTGCGATACCGTGGGGCTCCTGACTCCGGAAAAGGTGGCGGCATTTATCCCGCCGCTTGCAAAGATTGCCCCGCTCTCGATCCACTGCCACGACGACCTCGGCTTCGCCCTGACCAACACGATGGCGGCCCTGAAATGCGGGGCATCCTGTGCCCACGTGACCGTGAACGGCCTTGGCGAGCGGGCGGGGAATACCCCCCTGGAGGAAGTGGTGATGGCCCTTGAGATCCTGTACGGGTACAAGACCCGGATCAAAAAAGAGGAACTCTACCATCTCTCGTCGCTGGTTGCCCGCCACACCGGCGTGCCGCTGCCCATCAACAAGGCAGTTGTCGGCGAGATGGCCTTCACCCACGAGTCCGGCATCCATGCCCACGGGGTCATGAAGGAGCCTTCCACCTACGAGTCGATAAAACCGGAGATGGTGGGCAGGAAGCGGCGCATCGTGCTCGGGAAACACTCGGGTTCAGCATCGGTGGAAGCCGCCCTGACCGAGATGAACTACAAGGCCGATGCCAACCAGCTTAAGGAGATCGTGAAGCGGATCAAGCAGCTGGGCGATGAGGGCAAACGTGTCACGGACGCCGACCTCATGGCGGTTGCCGATGCGGTGCTTGCGATTGAATGCAAGCCGTTCATCAAGATGCGCCAGTTCACGGCAACATCGGGAAGCCACATGATCCCGACCGCCTCGGTGACCCTGATGGTGAACGGAGTGGAAATGACCGGTGCGGCAACCGGCGACGGACCGGTGGACGCAGCCATGGAGGTCCTCCGCAAGTGCGTTGCCGATGTCGCCGACATCCGGCTCGAAGAGTACCACGTCGATGCCATCAGGGGCGGGACCGATGCCCTTGTCGATGTGACAGTAAGATTAAGTAAAGACGGGAAGATAATTACTTCACGCGGCGCCCGCACCGACATCATCATGGCAAGTGTCGAGGCGATGATCGCCGGCATGAACAGACTACTGAGGGAGGAACATGAAGACCGGGGCAAAAATCCTCGTTGAATCACTGCAGCGCGAAGGGACCGAGATCATCTTCGGGTACCCGGGCGGTGTAGTGCTGCCGATCTATGATGAACTCTATGACGCATCATTACGGCACATTCTCGTACGGCACGAACAGGCAGCAGCGCATGCCGCGGATGGCTATGCACGGGCGAGCGGTCGTGTAGGGGTATGTCTCGCAACCTCAGGGCCCGGAGCCTGCAACCTGGTCACCGGCATAGCAACGTCGTATATGGACTCGACCCCGGTCGTCGCAATTACCGGGCAGGTCCCGACCAACCTGCTGGGCAACGACGCTTTCCAGGAATCGGATATCACCGGTATCACGATGCCGATCACCAAGCACAATTACCTGGTGAAGAACGCCGGCGAGGTCAGCCGGGTTGTCCAGGAGGCATTCTATATCGCGGGTACCGGCAGGCCGGGCCCGGTCCTGATCGATATCCCCAAGGACGTCAGCACCGGCCTTGCCGATGACGTGAAGTTGCCCGAAAAGGTCGTCCTCCGCGGGTACAACCCGACCTACAAGGGGCACAAGCGGCAGATCGAGAAAGCGCTCGAACTGCTCAGCCACGCTGAGCGCCCGCTCATCTACGCCGGCGGGGGAATAATCTCATCGAATGCATCACCCGAACTCATGGAGTTTGCAACCCTTGCCTCAATCCCCGTCACCACGACCCTGATGGGGATAGGGTGCATCCCCTGCCACCACCCGCTCAACCTCGGGATGCTGGGCATGCACGGAACGGAGTATGCAAATTTCGCGGTCACGGAATGCGATCTCATGGTTGCGATTGGTGCACGGTTCGACGACCGGGTAACCGGCAGGATCGAAACCTTTGCTCCCCATGCAAAGATCATCCATATCGATATCGACCCGGCCGAGATCGGCAAGAACAAGCGGGTTGATGTCCCGATTGTCGGCGACATCAGGGCAGTCCTCAAAGACCTGCTCGCGATCATGAAGAAGCAGGACGCCCACGAGGTCTGGCTCAAGAAGATCAGGCACTGGAAGCAGCACCACCCGCTCAAATGCCCTTCGACCGGGGGACTTCACCCGCAGTTTGTCATCCGCACACTCTCCGATCTTGTGAAGGAAAAAGCGGTGATCGTTTCCGAAGTCGGCCAGAACCAGATGTGGACTGCCCAGCACTTCTGCTTCCACAACCCCCGCACCTGGATCACCTCCGGCGGCCTCGGCACCATGGGCTTCGGGTTCCCGGCAGCCATCGGGGCACACTTCGCCCGTCCGGATGTCCCGACCTTCGTCATCGCCGGCGACGGCAGCATCCAGATGAACATCCAGGAGATGGGCACGGTTGCCGCAAACAAGATCCCGGTGAAGATCGCGATCCTCAACAACATGTACCTCGGCATGGTCCGGCAGTGGCAGGAGCTCTTCTTCGACCACCGCTACTCCTTCACGGAACTGCCGCCGGTCGACTTTGTCAAGATCGGGCAGGCGTATGGTATCGAGGGCATCCGGGTCGAGACACCGGAAGATGTGCTCCCGGCCTTCCAGGCCTCGCTCGACTGCGACGGCCCGTTCGTCATGGACTTCCGGATCGAGCGGGAAGAGAACGTCTTCCCCATGGTCCCGGCGGGTGCTGCGATCAACGAGATGATCGGGGGGCACCCGCGATGAAGCCGCACACCCTCTCCATCCTTGTCGAGAACAAGGCCGGGGTCCTCTCCCGCGTCACCGGGCTCTTTTCCCGCCGCGGGTTCAACATCGAGAGCCTTGCTGTCGGGCCCTGCGAGGAACCGGGCATGAGCCGGATAACGATTGTCGTGATCGGCGACGATGCCAAGGTCGAGCAGATCATGAAACAGCTTAACAAGCTCATCGATGTCATCAAGGTCTCGGACCTGACCGATAACCCGCGGGTTGAGCGGGAGCTTGCGCTCATCAAGGTGACCGCCGAACTCGGGACATCCCGGGCCGAGATCATGCAGATCGCGGAGATCTTCCGGGCTGCCATCGTTGACGTGAGCCCGAAGTCGATCGTCCTGCAGGTGATCGGGGACACGGAAAAGATCGTAGCCCTCGAGACCCTGCTGCGCCAGTACGGTGTCAAGGAATTTGTCCGGACCGGGACTATCGGCATCCTCCGCGGGTCAAAGACCGTGACAAGCGGGAAATAAGGCAGCCCTCCCTTTTTTACCCGGGGACACCCCGGTTTTTCCGGCAATGGTATCCGGAATAATGGTCCGCACCGGCCCAAAAACCCGCAGGTCAACCCATTTCCCCGGCTGACCGGTAAAAAATTCCCCCGGCATATTCCGGCATTTCCTGCTACATCATGGTGTTGACATCGAAGACCGGTACAACGTCCCCGTCACCAAGAATGGTAATACCGTTGATCCCGCGGAGGCTGCCAACCGACACGCTCATCGGTTTGACCACGACCTCCTGCTGTCCTTCAACAATATCGATGGGTATGCAGCACTTGTGCTTCTGGTACTGGACGATGATCAAGGTATTTCCCGACGCAGGTTTGCCAAACATGGTATCCAGCGAGTAATACTGGAGCACCTCGTCCCGGTGGACGAACAAATCCTTGTCTCCCACGGAATGCAGGGAGTCCTGCTGGAAATTGGTCACCTCGATGATGCTGGAAAGGGGGATAGCTATCCGCTTGTTGTTCACCCGGACCAGCATCACGTCGACAATAGCCATGGTCGGGGGGAGGAGGAGTTCGAACCGGGATCCCACACCGGGCGTGGTTTCTACGCGGACGGACCCTTTCAGGTTCTCAATCGCCCGCCTTACTACATCGAGCCCCACGCCCCTTCCGCTGATATCGGTGATAGTATCCGCGGTGGAAAAACCCGGCTGGAACAGGAGGTCGATAGCATCATCGGTCGACAGGGTTTCTGCGGTTTCCTTTGAGAGAAGGCCCTTTTCTACTGCTTTTGCCTTCACTTTCTCAACATTTATCCCGGCCCCGTCATCCCGGAGTTCGATCACCACATTGTCGCGGTCATGGTGTGCCGAGAGCCTGACCGAACCTTTCCGGGGTTTTCCTGCAAGTTCCCGTCGTTCAGGGGACTCGATACCATGGTTGACGGCATTCCGGATGAGGTGGAGCAGGGGATCATTCAGCCCATCCATGACGCTGCGGTCCAGTTCCGTCTCCCCTCCTTCCATGATGAACTCGACCTCCTTGCCATCATGCTGGGCAACATCCCGCACGACACGCGGGAGACGGTTGAAGATATGGTTGAGGGGGATCATCCTGATAGTCATGATCATGCCCTGGAGATCGGAAACCGTCCGCCCGATCATGCTGATTGTTTCGTCGAGCTCCTTGTTTTTCACCTTTTTCCCAATCTGTTTCAGCCGGCCCCGGTTGATGACCAGTTCCTCAACCAGGTTCATGATGTGGTCGAGCTGGGTTACATCCACGCGGAGGTTCTTTACCTCCCGGCCTTTATCCTGCACCGGACCTGCGGACTTTACCGCAGCATCGGCCAGTGCAGTTTTCCGGGGTGTAGCCGCAGCCTGCGGAGGCGGGGTTTCACAGGCTATCGCCGTGATGTCGGCCGACTGGATCTCGGATACGGACGCTGCTGCCTTGAGCGCTTCTTCGCCGGCTTCCGTTGCAATCCTGACCTGCAGGGTACCGGAGAATTTTCCCTCATCAACCTCTTCCCTCGGGGGTTTTGAGGAGATTACCGTTCCCAGCAATTCGAGGTTATTGAGGACCAGCATTGCCCGGATGTCCTTCATGAGGCAGTCCGGAGAGACGGTGACCGTGATATCGAACTGGGGGCGCTTATCATGAGAGGGACCCGGTTGCAGGGTTTTTTCTGCGGGGGGGGCCGGATTGCACGCGGGTGGCAGGGAGGATGCCGGCACTTTTTGCTGCCCGCTGCCTTCGGTGAGCCGGCTTTTCAATGCCCGCACCAGCTCCTCGGTATTTATTGCCGATGCATCACCCCCGGTTTCAATATCATCAAGCATCTGCTCTACAAGGTCAGAGCATGACAGCAGCAGGTTTCCAAGGTCCAAAGACATCCCCATGCTGCCTGCCCGGATCTGGTGAAAGACATCCTCCATGGTATGACAGAGCCGCTCCAGTTCGGTAAACCCCATGGATGCAGAGGATCCTTTCAGCGTATGTACGGAGCGGAATATTTCACCGATGGCTTCAGCATCAGCGTCCGACTTTTCCAGGATAAGGAGATTTTTTACCAGGTTCTCATGGTTTTCCCGGGATTCCGCAATGAAAAGGCCCCGGTATGCTTCGAATTCAGACATTGTTACCCCCTATAAGGATTATCTGCCAGCCCCGGATCCTGCCCGGCTCAGTCAGGGCCGCTGGCCATGACACGCTACCGGTACCCGGATAGACTGGGCATGACCCGTTACCGGGATTATGACAGGATTCATGGTTCATGGACACGGTACCGGTCGTTTTCATGATTTCACCTTCCCCGCTGGCAGGAATTCCCGCAGGTTCATGGAGACCTCCATCTCGCTGATGTGATTTTTCTGGTGCTGGATTATGAGTCTGACCTGCTGGGGGGCCGTTTCGAGCAGCGGGAGAAATTTCTCGAGAAGGTACACGATCTTCCGGGTACCATAATACTCATCAATCAGGTCGTGGTCAGGCACTACGCATTTCAAAATTTCCCGTTCCTGCTGCCAGTCGGAGGATCTACGGATAATATCCGTCAGGATATCCGAAAACCGGTGGAAATCGAGGGGCTTGACAAGGTAGTCCTCTATCCATGTACCATAACGGCATATCTCTTCAGGATCCGGCTGTTTTCCCGAGAACATCGTAACCGGGATGGCCCGGGTTGCAGGATCGCGTTTTATCGCACTGAGCGTCTCCCACCCGTCCATCGGCATCATCATGATATCCAGGACAATCAGGTCAGGTTGCAGGGTACGCAGGAGTTCAAGACCCTCACGTCCGCCCGGTGCGGCATAAATGGTATGACCATGCCGCTTGAGAAATGCCGTGAATATTTCCCGGATCGCAGGGTCATCGTCAATTACCAGGATCGTCATCATCTGCATCCACCTGCCTGCAGCCGGCCGGGAATGTCCAGAGACTCGTGAAGATAGTGTTTGAATAAAAAGCGGCGGACCTTTTCAGATTCCAGCCATCCTTCGTCTAGGCGGGTGACGAGATCATTGATGACGGTTATCTGCTCATTGATCTGCTGCCGGAATGGCGTATCACTGAGATCCACGTACCCTTTTATTGCCTGGAGCGGGTTCCTGATCTGGTCATTGAGGATCTGGAACTGCTCCATGTTCCGCTCGATCTGCTGGATCCCTTCCGTTTTTAATTTTTCTTCAAAAAACTTCCTGTCGGTGATATCCCGGGTCTGTATGACAACCCGTGCAATACGGTCGTCATCTTCTATCACCGGGTGGATGCTGGTCTCAATCCACTGCTCACTCCGTTGCGTTTCAAAACGGACACCCTGCCCGCTCCTGAAGACGTCCTCGATCATCCGGGCCTGGAGAGTACTCATTGCCCGCGGGTAAAGGTCTGCAATGACGGTACCGACCAGGTCGTTTCCCATATTACCCAGCTCTTCTTCCATACTGTTATTCAGCGCAATGATGCGGTGGTGGTCATCCAGCAGGAGGAGTGCATCCGGGACGGCATTGACCAGGGCCCGGATAGTTCGCTCCTTTTCGCGTAATTCCTGCTCCTTCCGGTGCTGGTACATCGCAATGTCAATGGCAATTTTCAGTTCCTGGTCATCAAACGGTTTAAGGAGATACCCCAGCGGACCTGAAGTCGTAGCTTTAAAGATCGAGAGATCATCGGAATATGCCGTTACGTAAATTATTGGCACATCGCAGGTCTTTTTGATCTCACAGGCCGCATCGATGCCGTTCATTTTTCCCTGGAGCCTGATGTCCATAAGGATTAAATCCGGCCGGGTGGTTCCGGCCGCCTTCACTGCTTCTTCTCCGGATGCAACAATGCCGGCGACCTCAAACCCCTTTTCGACCAGGCAGTCCTTTAAGTCGATAGCTGTCGTAGCCTCGTCTTCAACCACCAGAGCTTTTTTCTTCACTATCATCACCTCACGGGGTTACCCGGGCAAGAACTTTTTTTGCCGGTCCGGGTTTTTTGTCAGCAGGCTTCCGGCAGGCATTCCCGGTATTTTCCCGACCAGGGAGTTTTTGGCTCATCAGCCCCCCTGCTGCGGGCCGGGGACATCCCACTTCATCTGCGTTGCCAGGGCACCATTATCCTCTTCCAGCGGGAACGTGAGGATATAGCGTGTCCCCTTGTCCCGTTCCACCGTAATCTGTCCCTGCAGCTGTTTAGAGAGTGCCATGATCAGCTGGAGCCCCAGGGTCCCGGAACGGGAAAAATCCATGTTTTCCGGTAGCCCGACCCCGTTGTCCGCATAGGACAAGGTAACCCCACTGCACCCGGAGGTAAGGACAATCCGGATCTCACCGTTCATCCCATCGGGAAATGCATACTTGAAGGAATTGGAGATGAGTTCGTTGATGATGAGACTGCAGGGGATCGCCTTTTCAATGTTCATCAGGATAGCGTCAGATTCAAGAACCATGCGGATGGTTTTCGGGTCAATATTGTATGACCTGTACAGATGGCTGATGACAAGCTGCAGGTACTCGCGGTAATCGATTTCTACCAGGCTTTTTGACTGGTAGAGTTTTTCATGGATAAATGCTACCGACTTGATGCGGTTCCGGGTCTCACGGAAGAGTTCTTTTATTGCCGTGTCGTCTATCTTCCGCGACTGGATGCTGATGATACTTGAGATGACCTGCATGCTGTTCTTGACCCGGTGGTGGATCTCCTGGAGGAGGAGTTCTTTCTCCTTTAAGGAACTCGTTATCTCCTCTTCCATGCGTTTACGCCCGGTGATGTCCTGGATCGACCCGAACATTTTCACCGGCATCCCGTGCCCGTCCTGCTCTGCCTCGCCGCGAGCCTCGACAAAACGCAGGGATCCGTCCGGCCGGATTATCCTGAATTCGGTAATGTACGGTTTTTTTTCGTCAAGGGCATTCTGGAAAACACCAATTACCCGTTTTTTGTCATCGGGGTGGATGGCATCAACGACCATCTGGTAGGCCGGCTGGGTGTCCGGGGCCTGGTAACCCAGGATGCGGTACAGTTCATCGGACCAGTATTCCGTACCGGTATTGATGTCCCATTCCCAGCTCCCGAGATGGGCAATCTGTTCAGCAAAATTCAGCCGGTGGGTCCGGTTTTCGAGCAGCAGCCGGGTTTTTTCCCGTTCCGTAATGTCCAGGTTAATACCGGCCCAGGAAAGGACGGCTCCTTTTTTATTGCGGACCGGAACCCCCCGCCGCAGGATGGAGCGGTATTCGCCATCCCGGCCCCTGATGCGGCAGACGCAGTCTACCTGATCGCTTTTTTCAAAACACTGCTTCCATTTCGCAATGGTCTGATCGCTTTCCTTCGGAGGAAGCCGTGATGTCCAGCCAAACCCTTTGCATTCCTCCATGGACATTCCCGTCATGGTGAGAAATGATTCGCTGATGTAGGAAATCTCCCCGGCGGGGTTGGATATCCAGGTGCCAAACGGGATAAGTTCCCCGATGATCTTATAGATGGCTTCGCTTTCCTGCAGGGCAGCTAGCAGCTGTTCACGCTGGCAGACCTCGGTTTTCAGGCATTCGTTCGATGCAAGAAGTTCTGCAGTCCGCTCCCTTACCCGGGCCTCCATCTCATGATAAGCGCCCTTGAGCGATTCTTCCGCCACTTTTCGCCCGGTAATGTCCTGCACCAGCCCATCGTAGGCAATTATCTGCCCCTCCGGACTGTAACGCGGGACCGGGGTATTTGCGACCCACCGCACAACCCCGTCCTTACGGATGATGCGGTGTTCCAGGGGTTTTGCGGGCTTTCTGGCAAGAAGGTCATTGGCCTGCGCAAGAACAGCGGCATGATCCTCCTCGACAACCAGGGAGAACCACAACCGGGGGTCCGCTGCAAATTCCCCGCTGGTATAGCCCGTGACAGCCTCGCATCCGGCACCGTGCTCTGTCTCGGTTGCATTACCGTGACCAATACGCACCATGTAGACATAATCCGTCGTCGCCGATATCAGCTGCCGGTACCTCTTCTCACTGTCCGCCAGGGCTTGTTCCGCACGTCGTGCGGCAGTGATGTCCTCGAGAGTCTCCGATGCCCCGACAACCGACCCTTGCGCATCACGGATAAGCGTGGCAGTGAAATGCAGCCATACACCGTTTTCACCCATGTGCGGGAAGAAATCGGTTGCTTCATAAGCTCCTTCAACAAGGACGGATTTCTGGTACTTCCCGGCATACCATTGCGGTATGTTATCGATCTCCCTGTCTAAGAGGAGATCCGCCATGCAGGGACGTTTCTTTGGGTAAAACGCTTTCCATTGCTGCGTTGTCCCGATCATATCCCCGGCAGGTATCCCGCTGTAATGTTCGAGCGCCTTGTTCCAGTGTACAATGTTATGGTTTTTGTCAATGACAAAATGCGGGACTGGCTGGGCATGCAGTAAAGCTGCAACACCGGGATTGTCCCGGTCAAGGATCTGTCCGGCCGTTCCCTGTTCTTCAACAGTGAGCAGAAAATTATCCCGGACCTCCCCCGGCAAGGGCTGAGGAGGGTGCTGCAGGGGAGCCGGGATTTGTGCAGGGGAAGAACCCGTACCAGAAAAACATTCCAGTACCCGGCCCGGATCAGGATCTGAGGGATCGCCAGTGCTGGTCCCGGCGGCCAGTGCCGGGTGTGTCCCGGGATCGGATCGGTTCATTCCTGTCGCCTCCTACCCTTATTGCAGGCCTGCGTTTTCCCCGGTGCCGGCCCGGGTATCCGTTGGTGCAGAAACGGGGGCTTTCATAACGGGCGAAGTCCGCAGATGATGAGGGGGAAATCTCACTGGTGCGTCTTGTGTATATCCGCTCTTTTTCCGGTTGTTCTCATTGATCTTCTGCAATTTTTCCCCGAGGATTATCCAGGCATTCGACTGGACCTCGGACACTCGTGCAAGTTTTTCCCATGCTGTGTTTAAGTTGTTTATAGGATCGCGGATATTCCGGGTGGCCATGAGCATCTCATTGAGGGTGCCTGCACAGCTGGCTACATTGTCGGCAAGCAGGTGTACATTACTGATGGTTGCACCCTGCACCTCCGGAGGAATCACGCCGTAGGTTACCGAGGCATCAGTATCTGGCACCCACGCACCAGCCCTCCGTGACCGTGCCGGCATTGCTGCCGACAGGGTGCTGCTGCCTGACAGCCCCGGGTTTTTCACAAGAATCCGTTTCAGTTCAGCCCGGGCAAGGCGGTCATTGCCGGCTACCCGGGTCAACAGGTCTTCAATCTGCCGTTCATCCATCTCTTCACATCCTTGTCTCTTTTCTCCAGTCGGACCGGACCTGCCGGCCCATATCCGTGCTTTCCAGGATAATCCTCCGGATCACATCGATAATCCCCCGGGGGATCATTCCTGACATCAACTGCAATGCCGGGTGTTGCCCACATTGCGGGTCTCACGCCGATCAGGACCCCCGCGTTTTCCGGCATCCCTGAGGCCCGGGGGGTCGTACCGGGATCGCGGACCGGTTCAGGTACCATGACTCATCCTATCCTCCCCGTGTCACGTTTTCCTGCGGCATGCATCCGGCCAGGACACAGTTTTCCACAAGCTTCCAGCAGTCAATCCAGATGACCGGGGGCCGTAAATTCAGGTGCGCCCGTTTGCCGGGCAGGCGGATAACTCCATGAATGGGAGCAGGGTTTTTTCGCTGCGGCCCGGGGCGGGATACACGGTTACGGACAGGGCTTACGGTCATGACCGTGGAGATGCCGGGCAGTAAAACACCAATGTTTGCACCGGCTCTTTTTTCATCAAGAACAATGAATCCGGCCTTTCCCTTCCCGTCGGTTATTCCCCACTGGATACGCATACAGCGTTCCAGGTCAAGGACAAGGGTGCTCCCCCGGTTTCTCCGGATTATTCCCGGTACTATCCACGGCGTGTCTTCAATGTGCATCTGGTCCGCCAGGCGGACAATTTCGCAGACCTCCTGAAGGTCTATGGCAAAATGCATTGTTCCCATGACAAATTCGAGCAGACGGACTGTTGTCCCCCCGGGGGGTGTTGCAAGGAGGGGGAACTGCGCCAGGCAGTCACAGGTTTTTTCGCACGCGGAAAGGGTCATACCGCCTCTCCTCCTTCCGGGGGATGAGCAGGTGCAGGATATCCGGACTTCATGGTTTTACCGATCAGGGGAAGGCTGCCATAACGCTCCCGGGTGAAGGGTGCGGCCCGGTGCAGGACCGGTGAATGATCTTCAGAGGGTCCGGGTTCGCCGGACAGTCCGGTCATATCCCGGACCCAGTCAAGCTCGCAGAATTTACCGGAAAACCCGCCATCAGGATTGCCGTGATGGGATTCGTCAATACCTGCAGGAACTACCGGCAATCCCTTGTTATCACCGGCAAGGTTCATCAGGAGAAAACGGTCTGCACCGGTAACCGGCAATCCATACCGGGAACTCGTCCGGTTTCCTGTACTCCCAGGACAGGATCCCGCTTCATTTTCGGTCATCACCCGGCAGGAAGGTGGAACATGTTTTTCGTCCAGGTTCCGGTACATCCCACAGTACTGCATAAGTACCGGGTGTACCGGCTCTTCTCCGGCCGGAGCCGTGCATTCTACAGAGGGTCCGAAAGGACCGGGTGCGGCGAGGGTATCAGGTCTTATCATCATGCACCCGGGTTGTCCGCTGGCACTCCGCCATGAGCAGGAAGCGGAACTCGTCAACACTATAGTTCACCGGCCCCCATGCGATGTACCGCGTCATAGTACTCTTTCCGGCCATGTGCCTGCCGAACACGGGTACCGTGTAATTCGTCCTCTCCGGCACCGGTTCCCTGCAATCAGTTCTTTTTTCCAATGGTCCATTCATGTCATTCACCCCGGATCGTGAGACAGCTCGTCCTGCACCGATCCGACCATATCGTTCGCACACGCCCACTTGGTTGTGCACCTGACCCTCCATGTTTCCCCTATTTCAATATTTTTAAAAAAAAGGATGGATAATCCTACCAGAATTGTAAATCAGGAACGTATTGCAGACATCCGGCAAGGAGACCAGATTGGATCATAGCTTTGCAAAGCGCATCTGCTAAGCGATATTATTTTATCCTTATAAACTATTTTTATTGGATGATGGCCATAATGCCTTCCTGATTTGTAACGCAGTATGAGGATGAGCCGACATGAATCTTTCAGTCGGGGATTTGGAATGTTGTCCGAAGAAACTCATATCGTAAAAATCAAGGAATTATTGACCGTGCACCCCAAGGGGATGACTACGGAAGAGATTGCAAAAAGTCTTCCCCTCAACAGGACATCCACGGCAAAATATCTCAACACGCTGGTGATATCCGGGCTTGTCGAGATACACCGGGTCGGACCGGCGAAAAATTTTACCCTTACAAGACGCGTCCCTGTTTCACAGATCCTGTCCCTGTACCCGGATCCGGTGATCCTGGTAGATCATGACCGGATCATCAAGGAAGTGAACCCGCGGTTCCTGACGGTTTTTACCCTCTCGCGGGAAGACCTTATCGGGAAAAAATTTGAAACTACCCTTCTCTCTACCGACATCAAGTCATTCCTGTTGCCCAGCATCTGCCATGCGGTGGCCGGCCAGGAGTCTATCAATACCCTCAAGGTGATGCTGGGTGACAGGGAACTGTTTTTCAAGTCGAAATATGTCCCGGTGGTTTTTGACGACGGCCTCCCGGGTGCCGGGGTCATCCTTGACGATATCACAAAATCCCAGGAATACCAGCAGAACCTTGAACGGGAAGTAAAAGAAAGGACCGGTGAGCTCCGGAATACCAACCAGCGGCTTGAGGAAGAGATCAAGGCACATGAAAATTCAAAAAGTGAACTGCAGGTCCTTGATCACCAGCTGGCGCGAAACATTGAGGAACTGCAGATGCGCCAGTTCGAGCGGGAACAGCAGCACGAAGAACTGATCCGTGCGAAGAGTGAAGCTGTTGAGTTGCTGGATAAGTATATCGATCTCTATGATAATGCCCCGGTCGGGTACTTTACCCTGGATGCAGGAGGGGTCATCCTTGCCGCAAACAAGTGCGGGATGACACGGCTCTCACCTTATAACCAGCCGCTCACCGGCCGAAGGTTTGAAGAATTCCTGTCAGAAGAAAGCATCCCGGTATTTTCTGCATTCTGTAAATGTATCATGATGAGTGACCGGCCGGAAGTCTCAGGTATTGAACTGGTCAGTCCGGACGGGCAGGCTCCCTGGTATGCCCACGTGGAAGGAAGGGTCGAGAGGGATAAACGGGACGATACGGTACAGATACGGCTGACCCTGTCGGATATTACGGACCGCAAACGTGCAGAACATGCATTGCAGGAGAACCTGGAACGGTACCAGGGGTTTTTCCGGACTTCCCGCGACTGCGTGTTCATCACGTCGAAAAACGGGGATTGGATCGATTTCAACGATGCTGCGGTCGAACTGTTCGGCTATTCTGACCGCGAAGAACTGATGAAGGTGAAAATACCGGATCTCTATGCAAGGTCAGAAGATCGTAATGAGCATATCCGGATGGTTGCGGAACTGGGATTTACCAAAGAATGCCCCGTGGACCTGGTAAAAAAAGACGGGACGAAGATTCATACCCTGATAACGTCCGTTGCGCGACACGATGACCGGGGCAATGTAATCGGGTTCCAGGGGACGATACGCGACATAACCGAACGCAAGAAGGCGGAAGATGCCCTGCGGGAGAGCGAAGCCCGCATGAACTCCATATTCCATGGTTCGCCCCTCCTCCAGTTCGTGATTGACCGCAATCACCGGGTCGTCCTGTGGAACCGGGCCATGGCAGAATATTCCGGCATTACGGCCGAATCAGTCATGGGGACCGGCACCCACTGGAAAGCATTCTATCCCGAGCCACGGCCGTGCCTTGCGGATCTCCTTGTCGATGAAGCGGTCGAACAGCTGCCGGAATGGTACGAGAGGAAGATCGGCAAGTCCCGGGTCATAGAGGGCGCGTACGAAGCCATTGATTTTTTCCCGGACATGGGGGATAACGGCAGGTGGCTGTATTTCACCGCTGCCCCGTTCCGGGATGCCAGCGGCACAATTATCGGAGCCTTCGAGACCCTTGTCGATGTAACCGATCGCAGGCAGGTGGAACAGCAGCAGCAGCTTGCCCTCGACGTACTCCATACCCTCAACCATACCATGGACGACACCCAGACAATCCGGGATATCCTTTCTGCCATACAGCGGTCTTCCGGTATCGAAGCCGTAGGCATCCGGCTCAGGGACGGCGACAATTTCCCCTATGCTGAGGCCATCGGCTTTTCCACGGAGTTCGTCCGGCACGAACGGTCCCGGCATACCGGGGACCATCCCGGTTGTACCGGGTGCGATAGCGGAGGAACGGCCGGGGCTGCCTGCCTGTGCGGGAGGGTCATTAACCAGAATACCGACCTGCAGTTCCCCTTCTTTACGCGGGGCGGCAGTTTCTGGACAAACTCCCTGACCGGTCTTCAGCTCACTACCCCGGATGCAGAACTCCGGTCCGGGATGTGCAACACATGCTCCCGGGCCGGGTATGAATCCATAGCGCTCATTCCCCTGCGTTCGCAGGGGAAGACCATCGGGCTGCTCCAGTTAAATGACTCCCGGAAGAACAGGTTCAACCCGCAGATGATCGATTTCTTCGAGGGCCTCGGAAATACCATCGGGATCTCGGTGGACCACAGGTATGATAACGACGTTGTCCGGAAGAGCGAGGAGCGTTTCCGGGGGGTCACCGAACGGATATCCGATATCATCCTCCTGACCGACGGGTCCGGAAGGGCCACGTATGTCTCGCCATCCATCCAGAATGTGCTGGGCTACTCGCCCGGCGAACTGGTGGGAAAAAACCTGGATGAGTTCATACCCGCCCCGTATACCGGGACAGTCTGGACAGAGTTTGAGAAAAACATGGCAGGGACCGTGACTGACTGCCCCGAGGTGCAGGTCCGGAAAAAGGGAGGGGAGTATGCAATCATGGAGATTGCCGGCTCACCCATACGCGATGGCGGGAAAGTCGTAGGGGCGCAAATCGTCTGGAGGGATTTTACCGCCCGCAGGACCGCGGAGAAGGAGCGGGACCTGAGCACGGCAATGTACCAGGGTATCTTTGCCAATACACTTATCGGGGTCTGCCATATCCTTCCCGGGGGCAGGATCCTCCGTGCGAATGACAAGGCGGCCCAAATCCTGGGGTATGACTCCGGTGATGATCTGGTCAGCTCGGTGACTGATATCAGCAGGCAAATCTGCGAGAATGGGAAGACCCGGGAAGATCTTGCAGAGGCCCTTGACGAAAAAGGATTTATCGAAAACCTGGAATTGCCGGTGTATCGCAGGGACGGCAGGCAGGTCTGGGTCCTTATTGCGGTCCGGGAGATGCCGAACCCGGACGGGTCGACCTGTTACCATGAAGTGCTCTTCCATGACATCACGGCCCTCAAGGAGACCGAGAACGGGCTCCGGCAGGCCCACCAGCAGCTCAGCCTAATCAACACCATCACAAGAAATGACATCCTGCAAAGCACGGTCGGGATGCTCGAGAACCTCACCTTTGCCAAGACAAAACACTATGATCCAAAAATCCATACCCTTCTTGAGAAACTCGAATCAAGTACGAACGTTATCCGCTCTCATCTTGAGGCTACGCAGGAATGCGGGGGCATGGATATCGCTGAGCCCCAATGGCAGAGACCGGCTGAGATCATCTCCCAGTTACCGGTTCCGTCCCATATCTCGCTTTCCAGTGATCTGAACGGTGTCGAGGTCTACGCGGACATGATCTTCAGGAAAGTTTTTTTTGAACTGCTTGATAATTCGGCACGGCACGGGGGAAATGTCACGTCGGTCAGGGTCACGTTGCGCCACTCCCTGTCCGGCATGACCATTGTCTGGGAGGATAATGGCACCGGCATTCCTGACCGTCTCAAGGAAGAGATATTCCACCGGGGATACGGGAAGAATTCCGGGCTCGGCCTGTTCCTGATCCGGGAGATCCTGGGGATCACGGGGATGAAGATTAAGGAGACCGGCATAGAAGGCAATGGCGCAAGGTTTGAGATCACGGTACCAAAAGGCGAGTACCGGAATGCATGAGTAGGAAATCCCGTAAAAACTTCCCCGCTGCAATGGCCGGAAGATACCTTATCAGATCGGACTCGAGGAATTTATCCGGTCGGTTTTTTTTTAAAATCCTGTCCGGGAGGTTTTTACCCGGACAGGAAAAACAGGGGTGTGAGGATACGGTAAGCCGCATCACATGTACATGGTATTGTCACCGGCCGCAGGTCCGGCACCCTTATGGGCAACAATCCGGTATTCGACATGGGGATCGTTGAGGAGCGATTTTAAAAATGCGGTCCCGCGGGTCCCCACGCTCACCACCCGCTGGATTGCATCATCCACCCGCCACAGGGTAAAATCCGGTTCGAACGGGAAGATCTTTGCAAAGATATCATACCCGGTGAAACCGCTGTCATTGGAGTACATGATATAGCCGGTGAGCGGCGAGGATATCGATGAATAAAAGGTGAATTTGCGATCGAAACCTCCCTTTTCATCTTCAAAGGCCCCGTTGATTTTTTTTAAGATTCCGGTATCCTGGATGGAGTTCGGATAGATGACTGACATGTATTTCCGTTTTTTGTCATGGAAGATCGATACCAGCGTACTCCCGTGCCGGATATCCAGCTTCCAGTAATTTTCTTCGTCTTTCTCCGATATCATCTCCTCCCCGAGTTCCCCGAGGAGGTTTTTTACCCGCAGGTAAACGGGATTTATAGATTTTTCAGAAAAACCGGTCATACTACACCCTCAAATTATCCATTCCATTCCACCGGCTGGCTGGCATTCGGTCTCCCTGCACCAAACGGGCTTTTGACATCCGCATGCCGGGTGAGCAGCCCTGCGGCCCGGCCGGGAATTCCGGACAGGGAATTTACCAGGTCCCGGGCCTGGTGCCAGTCCGGTGATGCGGATTCTTCTGTCACAAAACCGGTCTGCTGTATCCCGGGCAGGAGGTGACAGAAAGGATGTACCCTGGCAGGATCACCAAGTTCAAAACGTACCTTTGCAAACGAATTCACCAGTCCCATCGTATGCCGCCATTCGGATTCGGTAAGTTCGCCCCCTCTCCAGACAGCGTTCTTTTCATGAAGACGGAAGTTCACCGGGGCGAGTGCAACGTCCTCCCCGGGTTTGCCCGGCATTGCCGGACGTACTCTTTGCTCTTCCCGGTCAATCCACCCGGAGAGCAGGAATTTCCGGTCTGCCAGGCCGGCGTTACCGGCCCGTGAGTGAACCATCCCTGCCGGTGCGCCGGCACCATCCGTGCCGGACCCCGCGGGGGATAACCAGGCTACCAGTTCATCCAGCTGCTGCCATTCGGACAGCATGAATTCCCGATCCACCGGGCCGGCATTAAGTTCATCCGCATATCCCGTCTCCGGTGATGCGGGGGCAGGCCCGCTTCCTGCAGGGCCCCCGGATGACAGCGTGTTCACCCTGTCCATTACGTTTTTCCATTCCATCATCAGTACCTCCCTTCCTTCCTGTCGGATTCCTGGTTGCCGGGCATATCTCTCCACCCCCGGTTCAGGCATCGATCCCCAGGCCCCCGGCCTTCAGGATGTTCCGGATATCAAGCCAGATGACCAGTTCATTGCTCTGGCTCTCTTTTATCTTTGTTTTCTTTCGTATGACGCCGTTGATCAGCATGTTGTCGATGGATGAGGCTGCCGACACGTCAAGGTCCGACCGCGAGAAGGTCGAGACCGAGAGGACCTCATCGACCATGATGCCGATCTTGGATTTGGTGATCTTGTTGTCCACGACAATGATCCGTGAATTCTGCTCGTCCCGCTCCGACGCATGCTTCAGGTTTATCTGCTGCCGGATGTCGAAAATGGTGGTGATCTCCCCCCGGAGATCGATGACCCCCCGGATGTTTTCCGGGGCATTGGGCAGTTCCGTGATACGGGTGTACTCCACGACCTCCTTGACATCAAAAAGGTCGATGGCAAAGTGCTCTCGCCCGAGCAGGAACTCCACCACCTGGATAACATCGCCTGCCTTTGCTGCGGTCATGCCCTCTGCCACCGAGAGGGTTGCGGGTCGCATGGTTGTTGCTGCTGCAGTCATGGTCTTAATCCCTGCCCGTGCACTCACACCTTGAACTTTGCCGTCTCGGCGGTCACTTTCTCGACAATCCCATTCACATTGGTCATGACACTGGCAATCTGTTCGATGGAAGCCGAGCTCTCCTCGCTTGCCGCGGCCGCATCGCCCGCTTCTTTTGCCGTACTCTGGATCATGTTGCTGACATTCTGGACATTGGTCGTGAGCTCCACGACGTTCCGGGACTGGGCCTCGGAAGCCTTTGCCACCTCTTCCATGCTGGAGGTGATCTGTTCGACCGACTTTACGATCTTGTTGAAGTACTGCAGGGTATCTGTCAGTGCCCCGCTGCCGCTCCTGACTTCCTTGTTGGCCTCGGCCATTGCGACCGTTGCCTTCTCGGTCTGCTCCTGGAGCGTGCTTATCATCCGTGCGATGTTCTCGGCGGACTCGCCGGACTCCTCGGCAAGCGATTTGACCTCGCTTGCGACAACGGCAAACCCTTTGCCTGCCTCGCCCGCACGCGCTGCCTCGATGGCAGCATTGAGGGCGAGGAGGTTGGTCTGGTTGGCAAGGTTGGTGATGAGCCCGACAATCTCGCCGATCTTGTTCATCTGGACCCTGATGTCCCGGATGATGACGTCGACTTCCGCTGTGGATTTCGTGATGCTGGTCATGCCCAGTTCTGCCTGGGAGGCGACCTCGGCTCCGCTCTGGGAGAGCTTGTTGGTCTCCCGGGCAAGGTTTGTCACCGATTCGGTGTTCGAGGTTACCTCCTCGACGGTTGCAGAGAGGTCCTCGACAGCCCGGAGGATCTGCTTGATCCCTTCGTTGCCCTTCTCGGCATTCTGGCTGACCAGGTTGACGCTGCGTGCCACCTGGCCTGCACCGGTTGCGACCTCCTTTACGCTGGCGGTTGCTTCCTGGGCATTCGATGCAAGGTTCATGACTTCGATGTTGACGGTGCTGATAACTTTCGAGACTTCATCGGTGACATTATTCAGCGAGGCCTTAAACCGGACAAAGTCCCCGGCGACCGTGATGGTGTCGTCCACTTTCTCATTGAAATTGCACTGGGCGAACTTCTCGGAGAGGCGCATTGCCTCGTTGACCGGCACAATGACCGAGTCAAGGGTCTTGTTGACGCCGTCAATAATCCGCCGGTAATCGCCCTGGTGCCGGGACGCATCGGCCCGGGTCGAGAGTTTTCCTGCGAGTGCGGCATCGGAGAGTATGTTTGCGTCCGTGACAAGGGCTTTTAAGTTCGAACGCAGCAATTCGATGTTCTCGTTGATTACTGCCATCTTACCGGGGAATTGCTCGAGCGGGGCTTCGAAGTCACCATGGCTGAATGCAGCCACCGCAGCCATCGCTTTCGTGTTGCCCGAGATATGCCCGTTCACCATGGTATTAACCCCCTGCGCCATGGCCTTATAGGCACCGCTGAACTTGTCGACCGGCATAACCGCATCGATGTCGCCACCAGAGTGCGCCACAGACATCTGCTCCATCTCCTTGAGGATACCGTTCATGGTCGCGATGCACTGGTTGAGGTTGTTCTTGATCTCATTGAAGTCACCGTGGTAGGATTCGGTGATCCTGGGCGGGATATCGCCCTTGCTGATCCGTTCAACATACTCGGCTGCAACGTTCAGCGGCCCGATTACGGCATCCAGCGTTGCATTGACACCAATGACAATATCCCGGTACCCTCCCTTGAACTTGTCAGGGTTCCCCCGGGTATCAAGTTTTCCTTCCGTTGCTGCAGCGGTCAGCATCTTCGATTCACCGATAAGCCCTTCAATGGAGTCCTTGCACCGGTCCATCGCGTTTGCCATGACCCCGATCTCGTCCTTCCGGTTCATGTTCAGGTGCCCGCCCAGCTTTCCTTCGCTCAAATCATGGAGATCTGACGATACCTTTTCCACCGGCCCGGTAATGCTCCGGGAGAGGTACAGCCCGATTCCCAGCCCGGCAATGACCGCAATAAAGGTTGCCACCAGCATCACCGTAGAAGCGGTCGCAGTAGCTGCATTCGTAGCCTTGTTTAAGTCTTCAGCCCGGGTAAACGAACTGGTGACAAGAGTTCTGACCGCTGCAAGGCATTCGGTACGGGCGGTGACGGCCGGGCTTCCCGCTGCAAGACCTGCGTCCACGGCTTTCATGTCATTTGCCGCAGCATCGGTCTCGAGTTTCTTGTAGGTCACCTGCATGGTTGCCCATGCCTTGTCGAACTGGTCCAGGGTGGCCTTGTCATCCGCCGATAAAGGTCGGGAGCGGAACTCCTTCATGTTATCATTGATGATTCCTACCTGTGCCGCAAGCGATGCACTCGTTGCCGGGCGGTCAGCCGGGACCGCAATATAGCGGTAGATATCTCCCCGCATCTTCTCGAGTGCGACATTGGTCAGCGCAAGGTTTTCTGTCCCCAGCATATCTTCATACAGTGCATTCTGGCGGGCTGCTGCGTCCTGCAGGTTCAGGTACCCCAGTCCGGCAACTCCCACAAGGATAAGCAGGACAATGAGGAACCCGCCGATCAGTTTCTTACCAATTTTCATATCATCAATAGCCGACATTGTACTCCCTTCAACGGTTTTTTAATCGTAGAGAATTTCATGCCACCGGAACTGTGGGCCGGTTTCTCCTCTCCTGCAGGTTTTTCCTGTAAGAAGGGAGATATTTTTTAGACCCGTGTCATAACCCAACCGGCATCTTTGACAGGAGGGTTGCCACGATGACGGCAGGCCTGCGCGAGCCGGCATGTCCGCCTTTTTTTCCCGGTGATGCACCTGAACCTCCTGTATCCCCCTATATCAAGGTTTTTGAAAAAAACGGCCAGTAATTGAACCAGAATTGCAAATCAAAGCCATATTGCAGTTAAATCCGGAACGCTTCGTAACCGGGAAGTATCATGCACAACTGGTTTGAGAGAGTGCATTACAAAAAAGGTCCGGCGGAGAAAACATCGTGGCATGATAATTCCGGACATGCAGAATAACCGCAGCTAAAAACCCTCATCAGGGCCTCCGGCCAGGCCTATGATGGAGATACCCGCAGGGGATTGTCCTTCCCGGGAATCTTCCGGAAGATTTGGGCATTGGCAGCTACCGGTGCAAAATGGTTTTCCATGCCGGGCGGCATCTTCTGGGTCTGCTCCATGAGGAGAAACCCATTGTCGTCGAGGGCATGGTAAAACATGGCAAGCACCTTTAACCGCTCTTCTTCGGAAAAATGGAGGAGGACATTTTTGCAGACAACAAGGCCCAGGTTCTGCCGTACCGGCCGGAAGGTGAGCAGGTCATGTTTTTCAAAGGAGATGGGTTTTTTGATCTCCGGCGCGATTTTATAATACCCGGGCCGTTCATCATCGACGGAAAAATATTTTGCGAATATCTCCCGGGGGATACGGTCAAGTTCCTTTCTGGGATACCTGCCTTCCTTAATGATCCTTTTGAACAGGTTACTTGTATCTATATCCGTGCAGAATATCCGGACATTCCGGAAGATCATCGGGCCCATATTCTCGCGAAGGAGGATTGCAATGGTGTACGGTTCCTGGCCCATCGCACACCCGGCGCTCCAGATGTCGATATACCTGCGGCACCCGATGACCGGCAGGACATGGTCCCGGATCATCTCCAGGGACTGGTTATCCCGGAAAAAGTATGTGAACGCCATGGATGGTTGGTGAACAATGCTTACAAAAAGAAGTACTAAAAGCTTCCGCACTCCCGGGCAAAACGCAACCGTTTGCATGATTACATCGACAATCCTCATCGGGTTGACCTATCGGACGCGGTACGCCATAACCGGAAGAACCCCTGCCGGAAAATCCGGGACAGGGTGCGAAGGCCACACGATTCGCCGGAACATATGCACAACTATATGCTGGTCCGGGCAAAATTTCCCTGTATCATGAATGATCTGTTGCCGCGACCCTGGGATATGGTTGCGTATGCTCTTGTGCTCCTCGTCTCCCTGGGCATGTTCGTTGCCGGTCTCGGCCTCATCGTTTCCCACTGCAACGGGGTGTACGCAGTGACGGGTATTCCGGATGCCTGCGGTACCGGGGCCGGCTGGGTACTCTTCTGCCTGGGATTCCTGGCGGTTGCGGCATATGCGGCATGGCAGCTCATCGGGATCCGGCGTGAGAAGAAGACCGGGGAGTGAAGGGCGAGACTAATTTAAGAAAAAACCGCACCTTTCCTGCACCCCGGTTACCCCACCCAAAATTATATACCTGTTCTTATATGATGCACTATACGAGGAACAAAAACATGCTTGAACTGTTCTCATGTGAAACCTGCAAAAAGATCGTCCTAGTTGTCCAGGACGGCGATGGCGAACTGGTCTGCTGCAAAAAGCCGATGGTCCGGCTTGAAGAGAAGTCCACGGAAGCCGGGAAGGAAAAACACCTGCCGGTTATTGCAAAGATACCGGGCGGGATCCGTGTCAGCGTAGGTTCAATTCCCCACCCGATGGAAAAGGAGCACTACATCAAGTGGATCGAGGTCATGGGCGACACGTTCCTCTGCACGAAGTCGCTTCAGCCGGGCGAGAAGCCGGAAAAGGAATTTGCCATTCCTCCCGGTGGCAAGGTCATGAAGGTCCGGATCTACTGCAATGTGCACGGCGTCTGGGCCAGCAAGCCCTGATGCGGTTACATCATCTCTTTTTTGGTACCGGTGCGCATACTGCCGGTTGCCCCTTTTTCCGGCGCGGCCCTGTGTGATAAAAAAAATTGGTATGTCCCGGTCCCCGGAATTACCCTTTCTTTAAGGTGTCGAGTGCAACGCTGTAGGGCTGGGAGTCGTCAACATGGGTGAGCTGGATCTCGCTGTCGCCAATGATTTCGCCGGTCGTGTACCCGTTGACGTCCTCGACCAGCGCAAAGGTCCTGCCATCGCGGCTGATGACACCGGCGATCGGGAGCTTTCGGGTCGTGTTGGTCCCGAACGTGAGGTACCCGGCAAAGAGCCGTCCCTGCTGTTCGGTGATGACCATGGTTATCGTGGATTTGTTGTAGTCCGTAAAGCCGATGCCTTCTTCATAGCCCTGCATGGTGCCGGTCCAGGTGCCGGAGAGGACCGGTGTTGAGGCGGGCGCCGGGGTTGTGCACCCCGAGGCGAGTACGGCAAGGACGATCATGAGGATAGTTGCAACAATCTTCATATGATCCGTCTGGTTTTGTGGGATACTGGATAAACGTGTGGGTTCGCAGGAAGGAAAGGTGCGGTTTCCTGCAGCATGACCGCCGGTAAGCGTTTCCTTTTTTAAAAAAAACCCGGGATCAGCAACAGGGGGCGGGGGGCCTTCCTATGGCTGCCGCCGGAAGGAGTTAACAATGATCGATTGCGGTTCCTCGTCGGCCATGAATATCATCTCGATCTCGTTTCCGGAAAGGATCCAGCCGTCGTCATGTTCGTGGGTATCATATTCAACGATCCTGAAGGTATTCCCGTCATGGGATATGACACCGGCAAACCCTTCGGTCTCCACCGACCCGTTCTTCAAGGGAAAGGATATGGTCCCGGTGAAGAACCGGTCCTGCTGGCTGGTTATGGACATCATGATATTTACCGACCCGGTATCCCGGTATCCTATTCCTTCGGTGTAACCTCGTGCAGGGCCGCTCCAGTTCCCGAGCAGGCTGGGAACCGCATGGGGTGTAGTCAGGGGTTGGGGTCCCGGTACGGGAGTTGCGGGTGCAGCCGGTGCGCTGGTTGTGCAGCCTGAGGCGAGCACGGTGAGGATTACCAGGAGAATGGTAAGTGCGATCTTCATGGACAGGTGATTTGGAAGATATGGGAGATAAATGGCACAGGTCCAGCCGGGACCATGATGCCGATAAATAATTTCGGGATAGTGAGAACGCAGGGCCCGCGGGGTAAACCCGATGCCCCGCAGGATAGCCCGGGACTTTTCCCCCAGGGCACCGGGCCGCTTCCCCTGCCGCCGGCGTTACGTATCCCGCCAGTCCTGCCGGTCGAGCCAGTACATGTACACGAGGGCCACGCCAAGGCAGATGCCGACAAAGGCCGTTGGCATGTACCACTGCCCCCATGCGTACTGCACCAGGGCCGAGAGGACACAGCCGAGGACAATCCCGAGAAGGAGCATGCTGGTCACGACTTTCGGGTTGGTGAAGGTGTTGTAGAGTTGCTGGGAATCCATTGTGCTCTATCGGTCTTTTGGGCTCTGAAGGATGAAAAAGTTTTGCCGGGGCTGGCGGGCAGCACCGGAGAGCTTGTGGGCCGGCCCTTACACCCGCTTCAGCGAGTCGATGGCAACGCTGTACGGCGTGACCGCGTCACAATAGGTTAGCTCGATCTCTTCCTGTGAGAGGATCTCACCGCGGGTGTACCCGCTGTCCTTCTCCACGATCGAGAGCGTCCGGCCGTCGCGGCCGATGACCCCGGCAAAGCCCGGCCTCTGCTAACCGGGCGGAACGGTGAGCCCGGATCGGCATCTCCTGCAGTATGACCAGCTGGCTGGAGGGGCCCGGAAATGTTCCTCCGGTATGAAAAAACTTATGCAGGCCGCAGATCACCTTGTACTTACGGATAAAATACGGCATTATCGGTAAAAATTAAAAAAAACAGGGTTATTCTGTCACGGTATACTCGAACATTCCGCTTTCCCAGATCCATGTGGGGTTCTTCTTCTGCTTATCAAACCGGCCCTCAGCTATCCGGAATCGGATAAAGTGAACACCGGTTTCTTTGTCCATCGGAGTGCGTGGCAGTTCGAAATAATGAGGGTCCATTATCTTACCCGCATCGACGTGATGAACAGTATTACCGGGACTTTCGCTTTCGATCCGGTAACGCTCAAGAGTTACATTGTTACGCTTGAGTGTGTATAATGAAAATTTGGGATCATCGGGGTCCGGGGCATAGGAATACCGCTGGTTTTCATCAACATAGAAATAGGAAATCCCAAGGACAATGCTCATGGATTTGTATCCTTTCAGCGTGTAATAGATCTTTTTTCCATCGGTAATCTCTTTAACCGGAATCTTATCAACGGGTTCCGGTTTCGTTCCGATCACAGTTCCCGTTGCATTACTTCCACAGGTCTCATCTACCAGGTTGCCCTGCCAGATCCCAAGAATTATTGCCGGCACATCATCGCGGGAAAACCCGGGAAGAATGGTCCCCGGAAAATTTGTCTTCGGTGCGGCCCCCGTTTTTTCTGTTTCAGCGGGTACCGTCAGAGTTTTTTCTTCGATTTTTTCAGCAGTCTTTTTACCGGTGGAATCACTTACCCCGTTTGTTGTAGTCTGATCGGTCTTCCCATCGTCGGTTTTCTTTGCCGCGGTTGTGGTGTCGGTTTTCTTTGAAAGGGAATAAGGGACATCGGGAAATTCGCAGCACTTGTCAATGGTCTCCATCATCTCTTTGGTCATCGAGTGCAGGAACTTGTGCATCGACTCAGTATCAGCCCATTCTATTGTCTCGTTCCCGGTATTATCCGGCGCATGGATCTTCATGAGGCGTTCGGACAGGACGACTCCTGCGACAAACTCTGTATTGAGCCAGTTGTAATACCCCATCAGCCACTGGGAATAATCGATCCGGTTTTTCTGAATCTTTGTCGGGGATAAAAATATCATGCTCAGGATGACATCGATGCCTCCGACAAGAGCAATTATCGGAGCTGCAAGGTCCTGTTTTCCGGTCAGGGCATTCCCGATGGTAAAATACAAGGCCAGGATGAATAAAAAGACGCCAAAACAGAAGATGAAATAGAAGAGATATTGTACGCCTTTTAAAGATTTTGTCATCTCTTTGCTGAGCTCGGTAAGGTCGTCTTCGGTCTTTTTCACGGTTGTGGTGAATTTGTCGAGCAGCTGCTGCTGGAACTCAAGTTCCTGGGTATGCATCGCCCGCCGGTGATAATTCTCAGCCAGGGCTATGTCGACAAGTTCATACCGTGGATCGTATTTCTGGAGCAGGCGGAGGTCCCGGATACCATCATCGAACTTCCGCATCTCGGTGTACGTGATGCCTCGTTCATAGACGAGGCGCGATTCGGTGTTTCCCGGGAAGTTATTCGAATACCGGGCGATCCCCTCAGAATAGCATGCAATTGCTTCCGGGAATTTTTTCTGTTTTTTGAGGTACTGCCCCTTGTTGCGGTACACTTTCCAGATATACCGCTGCTGCAGGAGCGGGGCAAGATGTTTTACTTCATCAATGGCTATGTCAAGCTGGGCTTCTGCAGCCGTATCTTCGATAAAACCCTCCACATACACGGTGCCAAGGACGATGTACGCCCCGATAAGGTTTTGTCGCCATGTGGCATCATCGCCACAATCCCGCAGCGTCCTGATTATCCTGTGCAGCTCGTCCCTGGCCTGTTCGCTCATCCCGCTCCGGTGTGCACTGCAGCACCTGCTAACCTGGAGCATGAAGAGTACCCGTTTGCATTTCTCCAGTCCGGGGACATCCTTTTCTATCTCCGGGTGGTCCCTGATAAATTTCTCGTAATAGTCCTCTGCCTCCCTGAAATACTCGACGGCTTCCTGGTAATAATACATTTTACTCAGGATGATGCCGATCGACAGGTATGCTGAGAGATAGAAGCTCAATATACCGGGGCTTTTACTGCCCGTAGTATCCGGTTTCTGACGATCAGACACAGACGGGTCGCTTTCAACGGGTTTCTGATTGAGTGTATCGAGGACCTCTTCAAAGATCCGCCGTGCCGCTCCGTTCTGGCGTACCTTCATCAGGCAGCGCCCTTTCTGGATACGGGCAAAGGTATTTTCGCTGTTTGCTGCTATGGCGTTGTCAAATGCCTGCAGTGCGGCATAGTAATTTCCCAGTTTTAAATAGGAACAACCCAGGAGCTCATACGCACGGGACTTCTGTTCCTTATCAGGATTTTTTGTCAGAATGACTTTTTCAAAGCAGGCAATTGCCTCGATCTCGGATTTGGATGTATTCTTCTTGCTTGTCTCAAGGATTTTGTCGAGTTCTGTTTTAACAGGATCAGGAGGGTCCGGGTCAGTTGTCATAATAATATGATTACCTATATTTAATTTATATGCATAACATAAGAAAATATAAGTGGGGCCTGAAGTCAGCTGACCGGATTATCCCGGCGGGAAAATAACACGGGTGCTGCATTACAGCCCATATCCGTCCGATAATCGAAGTACCTTTGACAGCAGGGAAAGTAAATAACAACGAGGGAAAAAACAGGGCAGAATCTAATCCCCCGCCCGGGTTGCTGAGAGCCGCTTACGGCACCCGCTTCAGCGAGTCGATGGCAACGCTGTATGGCGTGGCGGCGTCCCGGTAGGTCAGCTCGATCTCGTCTGCCGAGATTATCTCGCCGGAGGTATAGCCGCTGTCTTTTTCCACGATCGATAGTGTCCTGCCGTCGCGCCCAATCACGCCGGCAAAGCCCAGTGTCTGTTCAGAGCCGTTCCAGAAGAACCGGAAGTACCCGTTGAAGACCCGGTCCTTCTGGCCGGTCACGACCATTGCGATCGTATCGTTCCGGTAGTCCGTAAAGCCGGTGCTCTCGTCATAGCCGGTCATGGGGCCGGCCCAGGTGCCGGTCAGGTTGGGGATGGCAGCGGGAGTGCCGGTTGCGGCAGGGACTGCGGGCGCCGGTGAGGATGGGGCCGTGCAGCCGCAGGCGAGCACTGCGGCGATAAGGAAAATGAGGGTGAGTGCGGTCTTCATGCAAAAATTGTGCACCGGGATCGGTGATAAAGAAGGCGGAACATGGTGGAGGCGCGAGGACGGGGCAAAGTGACTGATCTTGCTCCCGCATCCATCCCTCCTTAGGATGCCTGCCGGCACGGTGAGGTTCCGCATTGGGTACGCGTACGGGTTCACGCCCGGCGTCTCCCTCCTCATGCTTGTCTTCATTGCAGCTACGGTCTTGTCGCGTTGCAGCGCCATCTTCCGGTAGGGAGGCGACTGCGGGATCGGGATAAGCTGGTTCGGATTTGCAGCCGCATTTCTCGTGATCGCGGTGAGGTCAGGGGGAAGGTGAGGATGGAGAGCAGAAGCGGGCCGGGTAAACCGGGTATTCGTCCCGTTTCTGAACGATTACCCGATCGTTGACCATAAACCAGTCATATGATTGCAAAGAGATTTTTTTAGGGTGATTGTATCAGGCGCACCAGAGCAGGAGAGACTGACCTTCCCTTTTATCATCATTGCATGCCGTTTTTGCAAATACGGTTTGGTACAATTACGGCAACTCCGGAATACTCATTCACCGATTTCCTGCCGGCGTACGAATGGCTGGAGCAGGAGATAGGATTCTATCCCCATTTTCTTGCTGCAGGGGATATTGAGACAATAATGTACAGAACCGGATATGATGATAACTGGAGAGTGTTTGACCACGGGGAATTTACCGGCACGGGATACCGGAAGATTTTCCGGAAAAAAGGGGAATTTCCCAACAACGTCCTGTTTTCATTCGATGACCTGGACGGCGTTTTCATGGATGAACTGAGCTGGAATATCGCAATCAATGCCCGTATAAATGGAGAAACCGTTTCAAAGCAGGATAGAAGCATGATTCTCAAGCCGTCATGGAACAGGAGCCGGTGGATACATGCCGCAAAACAAAAATCCGCCTGGGTCTGCCTGCTTACCCCGGAATTGCCTCTTGCTGCGGCTTCTTGGATTTTCGTGCGGAACCTGGCTACAAAAAAAGCGCTGGAAACAGAGGGATTCCGGAATGTCCGCAACCTGAGGATCCCGGTAGAGAAAATGCCGGTTTGAACCCCGCGCTCACCGGCCCCGGGCCCTGTGGAGAGTATATACTTTACCAATGAATGGTTTACTGGTTTTGTTTACATTCCTAAATGTCCAAAATCCTGCACAGTTTCCCGCCCGGGGCAGGTAAAGGCAGATGGTATCGGGTGCCGGTTGCCGGAAGGGCAGGTTGGGATTTGCCTATCCGTAACTCTTTGCTGATGCCGTTTGCCGGTCGCACTGATGAGAGATAGTGTACCAGTGAGCTGAATTCAAGTGCAAGGCAAGCGGAGAGGCGGTTGCGGTTGTGCCGGTGATGGAGACATTACGAACCGCACCGGAGACCGGCCGGGCTGTGAGCGAGGCAAGAGCGGTCTATGCGTCCCGGTTCCAGGAACACCACGGCCTTGAGGGTGTTGGTCCGGCAGGCCGATTTACGGTCTTGCACAGCTCCACGTGGACCACAGGATCCCCTTCCCGGTTTCTCCATAAAAAAAAGTGAGATGTTATTTTGAACCAGAAACAGATTTGGCCTGTTTCTGCATTTCAAAGATCTCGTTGCATATTTCATCGAGATCATTACTGAGCCACTGCTTACGCTCTTTGGTATAATCTCCCTTTCCATGATCAAACATCTGAATGAAGCGGACCATGTCAACAGGACCAAGTGTCTTGCGCAGAGCATCAATCCCTTCATCATGAATTTCATGCAGTGTTTTCACTTTCATTTCCTGTCACCTCCTCATACCATGCAGCAGGGTTTACGATCCGGATGGAAATTATATCGCTGTGGTGACTCATAATGTTTTTCAATGCGTCATCCGTCGTTATCAGGACCGCTGCACCTGCCCGCTCCGCACAGGCAATATGCAACGCATCCAGGGCCTTCACTCCCAGGTTCATGAGCACCGCAGCACGATCCTTTATCGCTCTATCTACGAGGATATTTGTAGTTGTCTTTGCTGCGAATGTGCTTATGTAATGTTTTTTGTCGTGATCAATAATTTTGGCAACCTCATAGGTAATTGCGGAACTCCAGACCAGTTCCCAGTCCCGTGAACACCGGTTCAGAATTGCAATGACGGCTTCGCTTTCATACCGGATTCTCGGAATGAGCTGGTCGTCAAATGGCCGGCACAGGCAGCACACATCGAGATAGACTTTCACACACGCCTCCTGATTCTTTCGTTCTCTTCCTGAATCAATAAATGATTCTGTTTGCCGTGGGCACACCGGGGAAATGGGAACCGGGTTGGTGGGGTGAACGAGAGGGGTGGGGTGTGTATCACGCGAAGAAATTTTTGTCTCTTTGTATCCCGATACCTGCGTCCCGTCCGGCACCGCCTCTCTCCCGAAGATCCTCCCGGTTCCTGCACGGGACAGCCGTCCCGGATTATTATGAACTCCTCCCGGGCCTGAGGAGCCGGTTCCTCATTGCGCTGGAGAAGGGCGGGGTCACGCTGCCGGAACTCCGGAGGATGGACGCTCCAGAAAAATATCCTGCGTTTGACCGGCAGTTGATTTCCCTGCCGCGATGCGGAGTTTCGTATTGTGCTGGATCTTTTCCGGAGGAGCGGCAGGTCGGGCTGGTCCTGGATAAGTGTTTTTACCATCCGAAAGGGGGATCGGGGGAGTTGGTTTTTTGGATTTGACGCTCATTGGGGCTTTGCCCCAGCCGCGTGGGCTAACCCCGGGGTTACAATTTGACATAATTATTTGAGTAACTACCCGGTACCGCTGTGAATCTCGTGAAACCAAAGCCTTAACGTCAATCGCAGTAAATGGCTGATTTGAAAGTATGGCGAAATTTGTGAATGGTTCTGGGGTGCTTTCCACTTTAACTGATATTATAACAAATGCGGAAAGAAAATTGTTACTGATTTCACCATACCTGAACATTCCCGTTCAAACGAAAAATTATCTTAAAAGTACCGATAAAAAGGGTATTCCTATCACCATTATTTACCGAACAAACGAGAAATTAACTAATCCTGACCTTTATTTTTTAAAAAATTTGAAGAATCTTACATTAGGACATTGTGAGAATCTTCATTCGAAATGTTATATCAATGAAAATGAAGGATTAATCACATCTATGAATCTCTACGAACATTCCTTAACTCATAATTGGGAGATGGGATTGAGATTCTCAAGACAGGAGGACCATCTTGTATATGAAGATGTTTCCAAAGAAATTCAAAATTTAAAATCTCAAACTCTAAACCACATCTATCTAAAGGAAACGGGATATTGTATACGTTGTCGTGCACCGATGGGAGAAATTAACCCAGACAAACCCCTTTGTAAAAAATGTTTTCGAGAATGGGCAAAATACAAAAGATCGCAACATCCTGAAAGATACTGTCACTTCTGCGGGAGTGACACCACAAACAGTCTCATTTCCTTTGGAAAACCTTTGTGTAAAGATTGTACAGATATCCTACAAAAAAATGATAATTCACACCCACAATAAGCAAAGGAATTTTTTAGCATCAAACGCTTATCGGGGCCTCACCAACACCACGTGATAATTGCCATTAGATTATTATTTTATCCCATTTCTTCCTCATGATGTGCAATAGTTTCATTTTGTTTTCTCGTATCGACATGCCCGCAGAATTTACATTTGTACTTTCTTGTCGTTGTTTTTTTGATATATCCATCACTAGTTGTCACTTCTCTAACCTGAGGAACACCTATTTCATCATATGCAAATTCTTTTGAACATTTTTTACATTGGGTGTATGAGTGATACTTTACGATTGCTACAAAAAACAATCCGATGAGCAAAAACAATAATCCTAACCAAGACTGATATGGAAATGTAAACTTGTAAATGATTCCTATAATGATTACGAGCCCGATACCAATGCTAACAAGACCCGAAATGAATAATTTGGGTTTACCCATTTTTTCTATTAAGTAAGGGGCACTCAATTCAAAAATCCAAAAATCTTGTTTGTCCGTTTCATACCGAACAGAATTATCGACATGAATCGTCGTTTCTTGGGGATCAGCATCCAATGATGAAGAATCCACCAACCCATTATTTTTTCCTTTTTTCGATGTTGTTTTTGTTTTTTTCTTGGGACTTTGTGTCTGCATATCAGAAGTGTTGTGTTTCGGATCTTCGACAAGAATTTGAAGTTTTGTGTAAGTATCGTCAATAAGAGGATTGTTTATTGCATTTACCAATGCCTTCGCGGCTGACATTCCAGTTATTTTTTCTCGACCTTGAATAGAGAAAAGGCGAACTTTTTCACCAGATGAATAGGTAAACACATATCGAGAATTATCATCGATATCCACATCAAATATTTTGTTCATCATGGGGTGTTGAATAACAATGTAATAGGGGCCAGGAGGTAAGTCCCTGGTTTGTTCTTTAGACAGCTCATATTTGAATGAACTATCTGGGTTTACACTCACCTTTTGAACTGCCGCAAATGATTCCCCAAATATCCAAATTTGAATTTGTAACGGATTTCCTTCAGCAGTACCTCTAATAAATAATGGTCTTCCGTGGGGAATTGTCGAATAAGCTGCGGTTGCACTGACAAATGGGATTTCAATAATTATTGAGACGGATCCATAAGACTCGTCGGATCTATCCGCAGATGTAACCGGGGTCTCCATCGCGAAGATCGTATACAGTCCTTTTTGGAGTTGTAATCCAACTTTTGATGTATCCCACTCATATGACCAGCAATGGTCGTATCCCACATCAACTTTAACGAACGAATGGGCATTTCCAGATTCTGAATAGAGGTTTAATTGATCCAATTTCCTGTCTTGAATTTCCGGACTATTTCCTTTTAAGGCCAGATAAATTTCTTTTCCTGCCAGCGATGTGCCAGATAAACGAATTTTTTCACCGATGTAATAATGCTGATCTCCCGCAGCAACAATTGTTACACCCCCTTTCTCAACTATGAATGCAACATCATCTTGAATGCTTTTTTGTGAATCTCTTGCAACCATAGAATATTTTCCGGGTTGTTCGACATATTCGGATGGGAGTGTAAAGGACCACCTGTTCTTATCATTAGGAACAATGGTTGCAATTTCTCTTCCTGCTTCAAATCGTCCAGGGCTGTGGAGAATTAAATGTACATTTCCCTCACAATTGATACACGATCCACTGAATGAAATTGGATTTTTTGCAATTATTGAATCCCGAGTTGCTTCAATTCTAATGACTTTTTCAGAGATTTTTCCAATATTTGGATCTTCTTGTCTTTGACGAACAATTTCAATTATCTGAATTGCAATTTCATCGATAGATTTCCCTTCGGTTTTTACAGCTACATGAGTTGCAATAGTTGGAGAAATTTTAAGAATTTCTTGAGGGGAAAGACCATGCCATACTGGAATGATCACTTTTTCACCGTAAATCTCACGCGCAAAAAATACATCGAGCTCTTTTTGCGGCCATTCCTTCTTAAAAAAATTAGGGCTAAGGATGAAGACGCCATTCTTCGATTTACTCAACCCTTCGTCAATGGTTCGTCTAAGATTATCCCCGAGTTTGATCGCATCTTCGTCAAAAAAAACATTTAATCCCCGGTCTTTCAAAGCTTTTGCGAGAGGGCGGGCTATCTTATCTTTATCCTCCGATGCATGAGAAAGAAAAACATCGTACAAGGGTATCACGCTTGGATGACTAAATATCTGAATGTCGATGTTTGTAAGGAATTAAAGTTTGTATTTACAATTGCTTGGATTTATACTGGAGATATCTTTTTTTTAACTCCTCCACTGTAATACCGCACCATCGATACTTCGCCTAAATCCCCTTCCCCGCCTTCCGCATGAACCACGCCGGAATCTCCGCATCCAACCGCCACACAATACTCAACGGCTTACTGCCGGTATGCTGAACATACCGAGCAGTACCTAAGCAAACATACGGCTGCGAAACATTCCCGACCTTGTTGAACTCCCGGACGAATAGCAGCACCTTTGAAGTACCACGAATATACCGCTGCCCTGTCGGAGACCCAGCAGATGTCGTACTCTGGGACTGCCAATGAAACAACCGTTCGCTGATCGCGTAATCGTTGTACATCGTAGACGGCGAGAAGTGCTTCTCAGATTTGTTAAGGGTGATGAAGAACACGTCCAAATTCTTCTCCCGGATATACAGTACGCCCTCCCGTTTGCCGGCCACGCTAATGAGAGATGGTGTCCAGTGGCCGAGCCCGGCAAAGATCTGGTCGCGGGAATACGTGCAATGTAGGGACAATCCCGTGGGGAACCCGAGGTCAAGCGGGCCTTCGAGCACTTCGGTTTTGTCCTCTAGGTACGCAAGTAACCCATCGATCTCGCGACCCATCCAATCCTTCTCAAAGAACGGTTGCATGCTGGCAAGAAGATCTGGGTGCGGGGTCTCTGGGAGTGGCAGTGAATGGAATGAATAGTAGAGGATAGCGAGGCAGGAGTCACGCCGGGGATCTTCCATTCCGGAAAAATCTTTGGTTGCGAGGAACCGGCGGATGAACCGGATCATCGAGATGGAATTGAGCGGAAGCAACCGTCTCGCAGCAGTAACAATCCGTTCCTCCTCTTCGGGTGAGGGATGTTCGCAGAGATTCGCCTCCGCACACAAGCCCCGGAAACTCGACTTGCCATAGATCTCCCTGGGTTCGAGATCATAATACGTAAGAAAATTCCGGACGTCCAAGGATTTCCCCGACTCCGCTTCAAACCGTGCGACCTTCTGCACCAGCCCCTTCCACTTCCCCAGCGACCGCTCGATATGCTCCAGCACCGTCTGTTGCGCCACCTTCTCCAGCGTGATGAAACAACCCCGGGGGAGAGAATAGGTATTCGCCCGGATCTGCTCCGTCAGAGGCACGTGCGCATCCGACAGCAGGGCACGGTACTTTGCATCGAAATGATAATTCGCGTTCTGCCTCCCGACAAAATCCAGCACCGTGAGACACTCCTTGCCGGAACAAAGCCGGAGCCCCCGGCCCAGCTGCTGGAGGAAGACCGTCATGCTCTCGGTGGGGCGCAGGAAGAGGATCGTGTTCACTTCGGGAATATCCACGCCTTCGTTGTACAGGTCAACGACAAAGATAAACCGGATCTCTTTTGCCCGCAATTGTTTCTGAACCGAGCGTCGTACGTCATCCGGACTATCGGAGTTCAGGGAGACGGAGGGAATGCCGATTTTCGTGAAGATTTCGGCCATGTAATTTGCATGCTCGATGCTCACGCAGAACCCGAGTCCGATGATCTCGTCAATCTCCGTAACATATTTTTTGAGCGAATCCGCGATGAGACCGGCCCGGGTGTCGTTCCCCGTATAGCGTTTCGAGAGAACGCCCTGGTTGTATCTTCCCCGGGTCCACTCCACATCATCGAGATCCACCGAATCCGCAACACCAAAATAATGGAACGGCGCAAGAAGATTTCTCCCTATGGCTTCCGCAAGCCGGATCTCCGCTGCAATCCGGCCATCGAAATATCCCAGGATGTCCAGGTTGTCCATCCGCTCCGGTGTTGCGGTCAGTCCGAGCAGGATCGTTGGCGTGTAATGCGAGAGAAGACGCTGGTACGATGCTGCCGCCGCGTGGTGGAATTCATCCACGATGATGAAATCGTAAAACCCGGGAGGTGTCCGTTCAGAGAACCCGGAACTGTTGAAGGTCTGGATCGACATGAAGACGTGATCGATCTGCGAGGGAATCTTACCGGCAATTGCAATATCCCCAAAGTTCTGATCCTTGAGAATTCCCCGGAATGTATGGAGGCTCTGCTTCAGGATCTCTTCGCGGTGGGCGACAAAGAGAAGCCGGGCCCGGGGATTTGTTTCACGGAAACGCTTGAAATCAAATGCCGAGATGACGGTCTTTCCGGTTCCGGTTGCTGCAACAACTAAATTTTTGTACCGGTTATGGATCGTCCGCTCCACAAGCAGCCGTTCGAGGATCTCTTTTTGGAAGGGGAACGGAATGATATCGAAGAAGTACCCTGTGCCTTCATCCGATGATCCTCTTCGCTCCTTCCGGCACGCTTCCTCAAACGTAGCCCGGTCTTTCTCCTGGTACCGCAGGAATTCCGGATCATTCCAGTAACTATCGAACGAAGCCTGGATCTTTTTGATGAGCGGCTTGGAATCTCTCTCAGTCAGTTTGACATTCCACTCAAGACCGGACGTGATCGCCGGGTTCGAGAGATTCGATGACCCGACATACGCGGTTGAGAACCCGGAGTCCCGCTCAAAATAGTAGGCCTTGGCATGCAGCCGGGTATGCGCCGTATCGTACGAAATCCGTACCTCCGTATTCGGTAAGGACGAGAGAAAATCAATGGCCTTCACATCGGTCGCACCGGTATAGGCGGTCGTGATGATCCGCAGCTTGCCGCCCCGCTCGCAGAACTGCCGGAGTTCACCCATTAGGAGCCGGATGCCACTCCATTTGATGAACGATACGAGAATGTCGATCCGATCCGCAGAAAGGATCTCAGCCCTGAGCTCCTGGATCAGGCTTGGCTCATGTGCGGACCCGGTGAAGAGGCTGCTCTGGGAAAGGGGCGTGACGGGCCGGGATGATCGCGATGGAGCAACATTCTCATTCCCGATTGAAAGGAGAATCTCGCCATCGGCCGGAATCGTACAATGGCTGAGACAATCTTCCTTCGTGATCGTTGCGAGGAGCCGGATGATCTCATTGCAGCACGCGATCTGTTCCGGGATCGTTGAGCCTTGCGAGTCCTCCAGGAATTCCAGTGAACGTTTCAAAACCGGGCCAAGGTACTGGGCAAGAAGAACGGATGAATCAAAATTCTTCAGCAAGTCCTTGCTGATTGTTGTATTCTGCTCGCGAAGTTTTTCTTCAAGATGGGTGTTAATAAGTTGTTCGTAAAGACCATGAGGAAGAGATTTCATGGGACCTGCCTTTTAGTGAGATTGTATTTGGAAGAGATTAAGATGCCTGGTTTTGGATTTCGCTGCTCCACCTCCGGGGGCCAGCCCACGCTGCTGGGAATTAATCGTCGCATCAGCGAGGATTAATTGGAGAAGATTTTCTTTGAGAAAATCTTGGACTGCGCTTGCCCCTCTTGAAGCGTCAAATCCTCTCATCTACCGTGATCCCAAAACCCCCTCCCGGTTAAAACCCCCCTGCACTACTACGCATAACCCCGGCTTTTGCCACGTATTTCAGCTCTATTTACGTTTTAGGACGGCTTGCAAAACCGCCAGAATCGCCTGAATCCCAAGGAAACAACCCGGAGTGAAAACACTTGCATGAAATACCCCATCTTTTGCATGAAATTCAACAAAACCATTCAGAAAAGGGTCAATCCGGGCTCGTATAGGGCCCGGATTGGCAGGTCGGAGATACGTTTTTCCAGGGAATGAAATGAGGGGGTTGCCCGGAGGTATCCGACGAAGGTGGCTCCTCATCAGGATTCATTTGGGGAAACTCCGGCCTTACCCACAAAACCCCCTCCCGGTTAAAACCCCCCTGCACTACTACGCATAACTCCGTCTTTTGCCACGTATTTCAGCTCTATTTACGTTTTAGGGCGGCTTGTAAAACCGCCAGAATCTCCTGAATCCCAAGGAAACAACCCGGAGTGAAAACACTTGCAGGAAATACCCCCGCTTTTGCATGAAATTCAACAAAACCATTCAGAAAAGGGTCAATCCGGGCACGTATGAGGCCCGGATTGGCAGGTCGGAGATACGCTTCCTCATAGAGAAAAACTGGGTTTTTCTTACACTCCCCGGCGGAGATCACCGATTGTATCTCCTCCTTCTCCCGTCTCCTTTCGGGGAAACTCCGCACTCACGACCGGCAGCTCGGCCCGCGGGAAGTGCCGGCCGTCCGCCTCGATCTCGATCAATGAGTCATGCCGGACCAGGAAGTACTGCCACTTCCCGTTCGGCAGCCGGAGCCAGAACTCGCGGGCCGTGACCTGCGTGAGCGGGAGCCGGTGGACCCGGGCAATATCGTACTGGTACTGGCTGAGGACTTCGAGCGGCCAGGTGAACCGGGTAAGCGTCCGGCGCACCCGGACAAAGACCGTCCGGTGCTCCTCGCAGATGATGAGGTCGAACGCATCGCTCCGACCTCCGGGGACCATTACCACCTGCCCGCGTCTCAGGGCAATCATTTCCGCCTCGCGGAGCGTGACCTGCGGGGGCCTTCCTTTTCTCATGCTGTACCTCCGGCACTTCTGGTTGCAGCTGAAGGTACGCGTCCCTGGCTCATACCGCGCACCCCCGGCCGGTTCTCCAGGGGTGGGGGATACGCCCACTCGCGCCTTGCCACCGGATCAGCCGGGTTATTCCTGAACCTGAATGTTTTTGCATTGTGGCATAAACGTAATAAAATATTGAATATAAGATTTCTGAACTCCGCGGTTCAATCAAGTACCCGCAGATTTCTGTTCTGCTTTACCCTGGAAACACAATTTTTCCGGTAAACACGTTAAAAAAACCGTAATAGCACGGTACTCTGGCTGGCCAGAATTACACACGGGATCGCAAAGATAATTCTGGAGAAGAAGAACTCTGAATAAAAAGCGATGGGAATCATGGTTCGCCAGAAAAAAGATTATCAGGTAAACATCCGGGTCCTCACTCCCCCTTCCCCACAATAATCTCAACAACTTTTTTCCGGCTTCTGATATCCGGTAACCCCCGCGACCGACATCCCGCTCTGCCGAAGCCGGCGCTTCCCGCGGCACTTCTTCCTCGCGGTGGCAGGCGGCACCGGCCTCTATGCCTGCCCGGGCAAAGAGACCCTCTTCTGCCTCTGGCACTGGACGCAGGCGTCCGGAGAGACCTGCGCCTGCCCGGTCGTCTCCCGGGAGTACGCGATACGGTTCGTCCGCGACCTCTGCGAAGAGCGCGACGCGGCAATCGGCCCCGGACACGCGAACCTGCCGGAGTACCTGCCGGAGGTGTACCAGGGCATGAAGGATTTGGAGGGAGAACAAGAGGAGCGGGAGACAAACGATACAGCACAAAGTTCTTGCACCATACCAGCCAGATATAATCAGCAGAGAATGCCTCTTTGGAAGGTCCCGCATGCATAATTTCCGCTTTTCCGTGATCATTGAAAAAGATGAAGATGGCTATACCGCGTTCTGCCCCGAACTCCAGGGCTGTTATGCCCAGGGCGAAACCTATGAAGAAGTCATGGGCAATATCCGGGATGCAATCCGCCTCCATCTTGATGATCGCATTGCATCGGGAGAGAAGATTCCCCAGGCAGAGCTCATCAACCTGACGACCGTGGACGTTTCGGTATGAGTGAAAAACTCCCCCGGATTCCCGCACACCGGATCATCTCCGTACTTGAATCGAAGGGATTTACCTGTGTCCGCCAGAGCGGGAGCCATAAAATCTTTAAAAATGATATCGGTATCCGGGTAACGGTGCCGGATCATTCCGGGAAGATCCTGCACCCCAAGATCGTTAAACAGATCTGCAAGGATGCCGGCATCGATCCCGCTGAACTTGCATGAATTTTTTTTTAAAGTAACTCAGGAAAAGGAAAAATCAGATCGATTTCTGCAGTTCGAGAATTTCTTTCCCGATCTGCTTCACGGTTTTTTTCTTCAGGTACTGCTTGCGCTCCTGCGTATAGTCGCCGCTCCCGGGATCAAAACTCCGGATGAACCGGACCGCATCCTCCGGTCCGAGGGCTTTTACCAGGGCATCGTACCCTTCGCTCTGGATCTGGGCCAGGGTTTTACTCTCCATCATGGTTCAACTCCATCAGCCAGTGCAGCGGGTTATCGACCCGTATGGATATATCTTGAGTATGCTTCTTCATAATTCTTATCAGCTCATCATCGGTAGTCAGGAAAATCGCGCCGGCTTTCTCCGCACATGCAATATGGATTGCGTCCATACCCATGATTCCGTAATGTTCGATCGCTTCTGCCCGTGACAACAGTGCTTCATCTGCCCGCACGGTCTCCCGGGCACGGTGGGCCAGCCGGATAACATGAGATCTTTTCACCGGATCTCCGATGAGGCCCACCTCATACAGTACCGCAGTGCTGGTGATCAGCTCCCAGTCAAGTGAGCAGCGTTTCAGGATCGTAAGTATGGCCTCTGTTTCGAGGCGTATCCTGGTCTCATGATGGTTATCGAATGGCCGGCACAGGCAGCATACATCCAGGTAAATCTTCACGATGACCTCACTGTTTGTCTGTTTCAGCCGTAACCCGATAAAGGAATTGGTTCCCCGACCCCGCAAAAACACCCGAGGTACGATAAAACGCAGCAAAAACCGGGGCCCGGTTCGAGGGATGGGCAAACGAGTACGACGCAACGCCGGGAAAGAGAGAACGGCAACCGTATGCCCTTCCCAAAGAAACATTTCCGCACGGTTTAATATCCGCGGTTCCCAATCCGGAATGAGCGAGAGTTTCATGACTGCATCCGAACCCATAAAACCGCCCTGCTTCCGGCTCCTTCTCTTCATCGCCCTTGCGGTGTTCCTGGTCGCAGTCCCCGCCGGTGCCGCACCGGGTGCCAACGGTACCGCACAGCAGCCCGTACCCCTGCCCCAGCACGTAAATGTGAGCGTCTACGTCACGGACTTTTCAAGGTTCGACATAACCGCCGGCACATTCGGGGTTGATTTCAACCTGATACTCCATTCAGACACCCCGGTATCCATCGATGACATGACCCTGGTAAACGGCATGATGACCTCGGTCAGCACCATTGTCGATACACCCCACGACAAGGAGTACCGCATCATTGCGGTCCTGACCACGGATCCCGACCTCAGCCGCTACCCGTTCGACCGGCAGACGCTCGTCATCAGGCTGGAGCCCAGGACCAAAGACGAGAGCGGGATGGTCCTCTCGGTCGACCCGCTCATGACGGTCCTCAACCAGCGCGAAACAGGCCTTCCCGGGTGGAAGTTCACCGGCAATGACTGGTCCGTCACGAACCACTCGTACCTCACCGGCCAGGTCCCGTACTCCCGGGTGAACTTTGAGTACGGCATCTCGCGGGAGCTCACGTCCACGCTCCTGAAATTCTTCCTCCCGCTCTTCCTCATCATCATTGTCTCGATAGCATCGCTGATGATGAAAGTCTCGTCCCGGCTGGGCCTGAACGCGTCGATGTTCCTTGCCGCGGTCCTCATCCACTGGCGCATCGCCGATGCCATCCCGCTTGTTGCCTATGTGACGTTCCTGGACATTTTCATGGTCATCACCTACGTCACGCTGGTCATGGTACTTACCTCCGGGATCCTTATCCTGAAATATACCGAATCCGGCAACCGGGACATGGTCGAGAGGGTCAACTACTGGTCGCTGAGGATCATCCCCCTTGTCTGCGTGGTCCTCTACTCCCTGCTCTTCCTCTCCATTGCGGTCTAGGAAAGAGGAGCGAGACGGGACCTGCCTCCCTTTTGCCCCGGAAAATCCCCAACCCGGAACGACGTGGTTTTCCAAACGGGGGTGCGACCCGGCAGGAGATCTTCAAAAGCCGGCGGTATATCCCGCATACGTTCCAGGCCGTCTGGCGGGGTACGGACCTCTATGCCCGGCCGGATGACAACGGAGAGATCCTCTTCTACTTCTGGCACTGGATGCCGGGGCCCGTAGAGACCTGCGCCTGCCCGGTCGTCTCCCGGGAATACGCTGTCTGGTTCATCCGGGAGATGTGCTGCGAGCAGCACGAGACCATCGGGGCCGGGCACGCGAACCTGCCGGAGTACCTGCCGGTGCTGTACCGGAGCATGAAGGATTAGGAGGGAAAGCTGAAGAGAAGGGAAACGGGAGCCGGCAGTTTCGCACCACACCCTCACATTATAAGAGGGCATACATCCGGAACTAACATACGAACACTATGAAGAAAACCGCTCTCCTGGAAACGGTCTCCCGGTCGAAGATCCTCTTCTACCAGAGCGAAGACGGGACGAGCCGCATCGAAGTCCGGCTGGACGAGGGAACGGTCTGGCTGACCCAGGCACTCATCGCTGAGTTATACCAAACCACTATTCCGAACATCAACATACATATCAGGAATATCTTCGGGGATGGAGAATGCAACCCGATCTCAACTATTAAGGAATACTTAACAATTCAAACTGAAGGATCGCGGAAAGTAAAGCGTTCCATCGAATATTACAACCTCGACATGATCCTCGCAATCGGCTACCGTGTCCGCTCCCACCGGGGAACACAATTCCGCAGGTGGGCCACCGAACGACTGAGGGAATACCTCATCAAGGGATTCGTGCTCGATGACGAGCGCCTGAAGGATGGCCGCAGCATCGGGGCGGATTATTTCGATGAACTTCTCGAACGGATTCGTGATATCCGGGCTTCGGAGAAACGGTTCTACCAGAAGATCCGTGACATCTATGCGCTCGCGATCGATTACAATCCTCACGCGGAGACCACCCTAGAATTTTTCCGGGTTGTGCAGAACAAGCTGCACTGGGCGATCACCGGCCGCACGGCCGCAGAAATCATTGCCGAACGAGCCGATGCACTGCAGCCAAACATGGGGCTGACCAGCTGGAAGGGTACGAAGGTCAGAAAAGGCGATGTCACCGTAGCAAAAAACTATCTCAGGGAACCCGAGATCAAAAAGCTGAACCGCATCATCACCATGTATCTCGATTATGCCGAGATGCAGGCAGAACGTCAGCAACCGGTATACATGAGCGAGTGGAAAGAGAAACTGGATGCATTTCTTAAGTTCAACGAGCAGGAGATCCTTGGAGACAAGGGATCCATATCCATGGAGATTGCCCAGGCCCTTGCGCTCGATGAGTATGAAAAATTCTCCGGCCGTAGGATTGCAGAGGAATCTGCCGTTCCTGATCCGGAATTTGAACGCATGACAAAACAGTATGCGGAGAAGAGCCAGGCCGGTAAGAAATCCCGGTGATCTCTCTACGCGACAGCATGACCGGAGCTCATGGCTGGCGATTATGGAAATGGGTCCAGCTCAATTGTCCACTCAGTGAGTGGACTATTGAACGACGTGCGAGGGTGAAAGTTCTCACGAACGTTTTTCACGGCTGAAACTCGCGGTATCATTGAAGTCTCACGGAAAGCCATTGCCAATGCCCGGAAGATCGTTTCTCCAACCACAAACCCATTAGGTTCATGAGAAAAACCGGTACGAAAGAAATGAAGAGAATACCGGATAACGAAGCCTGCCCGGCGGTTCATTCCTGGAATTATATCACCATCGAAGAACCCTCACGGGTTCTTCTCGTATTCGAGGTCCTGATAAACCACTCATATGTAGAAGGCTATTGCATGCTCAATACAGAGTATCGCATGTGTCATGACCGGTATAACTACCGGCTCAATCCGGATCGCTCATTCACGCGAATAAAAAACGAGCGCTACGATCCAAAAAGAAGACCGGAACCTTACCCGGAGGACTGTAAGCGTTCAGTCAGATCTTCGTGTATCGGATGCAGGCATTTCGCATGGTGCGATCCTGGTGATGAAGATCCGGGGAAAACCGGGAAAAATGAAACGGAGATGTAGTGGAGATCATGGTAACGGAGAATGTATCCCGGCATCACCTGTCAGGGAATACTTTGCAGTCCGGACCAGATCTCCAGCCATGAGCAGGAACAAAGATATGGACACACATGGTTTTTGTAAGACGGAAAGACTCGCCATCAGCCCCAAAAAAATCCTCCTGGTCGGCACGCTTGGTTCCGGAAAGACAACGATCGCCGGCTGCCTGGCACGGGACACCGGTTTCCCGTACGCGTCGATCGATGATTGCCGGATCCGCTATGGAGACGGCACATTCTCTGGCGAGGATTCTGCCTGGGACCATTTTCTTGAGTCCTGCAGCAGATCCGCGCCGGCAATCCTGGAATTTTCCGGAATGGGGCCGCATACCCGCGAGGTCCGGGACAGTCTCCTGCGATCCACAATCCCCGTTGCGGTTATCTGGCTCATGCTCCCGCAGGGCACCTGCATAGCGCGGGCTGCAAAGAGGCAGAACAAAATTCCCTTTCCCTATCCGCTGGCGCCCGTGGAGTACGCTGTTCCGGCGATTCATGATGCAATAGAAGATGCATGGGAAACCATCTGGAGCAGAGAACCCGGTTTTCATGCAACACGGCAGGATTTTTTGAGCACAACTTCTGTTGCATGCATGTATTCTGCCATCAGGGAGATCTGTTCAGCCTTCTGAAGGAAATGTAACGGTTCCGGAACAACTTCACCGGATGATTCTGTGGCGATGCTGACCCATAGCGGGATATGAAAATGGGTTGGAGGGAAGGCAAAAAATTCCATAATCTCGTCTCCATGACAAACAAAACGAGAACCAGAAGAACATTCCGGGCACCCCGCCCTTCATATCCCTTCAGGGGAATATTCTCTCGTTAGCAAGAACAGGAACCCCCCCGGGAAAAACATCGTCCTCACCGGCATGCCGGGCGCCGGCAAGAGCACGGTCGGCGTGCTGCTGGCAAAGATGCTCGGCCGGAAGTTCATCGATACCGACCTCCTGGTCCAGGAAGAGACCGGGCACTCCTGCCATTTTTTAAAAACTATGTGACCGGTGAGGGAGCCCACAGGATCCATACCTGTTCGCCCGCAGCCCGGGAACCATTTATCAAATCCCTTACCGGCCTTTCGCGCTGTCGTACCCGCAGCGCTTGCACCGGTAGCTGCCGTCGGGCTTTGTGACGATATTGGGGTCTTGGCACTTCTCGCAGATCGGGCGGTCGCGTTTGACCTTGATTGCCTGGGGTTGTTTTTCCATGGGGATTGATTGACGGGGTTCCTATAAAGAGGTGCGTGAACAGGGCGCCGGCCGGAAGGGCCGGCGTGAGCAGGGACCGTAAGGAATTTTTGGCCATTCCTGGCGTTCACCGGATGATCTGACTGGCGTTAATTCCGGAAAAAATTTTCGGTTTGGCGGTCGTTCATAACGAAACCGGGATGAAGCCGGTTCCGGAAGGGGGCTGCGGCGATGCCGCAATCCACAAGGACACCGGGCATCACTTCACCCGGCTACGCGGCCTGAGCAGGATCGCAGTTTTAGACAAAGAACGCAATACCCTAGATCAGCAAATGGCTGGAGATACAAGGCAGGGAAACGGCCGGCACGCAACCGGCCCGGCTTGCGTCCCCCTCACGGACGCCGACGTGGAAAGCGCAGCCCGGCTCTACACGGAGGTCTTCCTTGCCGACGAGCCGACATCGCACCGCCATGCCCTGGACCCTGCCCTCTTCCTCCCGTACGCCCGGGTGTACGTCAGGTCCCTGGTGAAAAAGGACTTAAGTTTCCTTGTCCGCGACAAAACAACCGGGGAGCCGGCCGGCTTCATCTTCTGTTTTGACTTTACCGAAGACCCGGCGGACGAGGGGGAGGAGATGCGGGAATTCATTGCCCATTTCCGGGAAGCGGTCGCCATGATCGGAGAACTGGAGGACCGGCACCTCGACCGGCAGCGCATTGCGCCGGGCGAGGTTCTCCACATCTTCCAGATCGGGGTCAGCAGGCATGCCCGGGGCCTTGGCATGGCACAGGCCATGATCCGCCGGGCGCTCTCCCATGCAAAGGACCGGGGGTTCCGGCAGGCCATAGCAGACTGCACCGGCCCGGCCTCGCAGCGGGCATTCGAAAGCTGCGGGTTTTATGAACTGGGCAGTTATCCCTACGCGGAATTCAGCATGGACGGTGTCCGGTTCTTTGCCGGGCTCGACGGCGGGATTTCCCTCATGGCAAAGGATCTCTGACCGGGCATAAGGAACGGGGCTCCGCGGGAACGGGGCGGACCTATTCCTTCTCCTTCACGACAATCGTAAACAATGTCCCCGGACCCCGTTCCAAGTCGATGGTCCCGTCCAGCTGCTCAACAAGCAGGATCACGAGCCGGAGGCCCAGCGACTCGGCGTTGCGCCAGTCAAAGTCCGCCGGAATGCCGACACCGTTGTCATGGTACCGGATCGTTATCAGGGCGTTCTCCCTGCGCACTTCAAGGGAGATCTCCCCTCTCCTGCCATCCGGGAATGCGTGCTTCAATGAGTTTGAGACCAGTTCGTTGACAATAAGGCCGATGGGAATTGCCGTATCGAGGCCGACCTGGATGTCCACAATCTTTATTGTAAAAACGATCCGCTTCTCTTTCTCGCCATAGAACACGAAGAGGCTGTTTCCCAGGTACCTGAGATAATTTTCAAGATCGATTTTGGCAATGTCCGGGGACTGATACAGTTTTTCATGCACCTGCGACATTGCCCGGACCCGGTTCTGGCTCTCGTGGATTGCCTGCCGGATCTTCTCGTCTCCGATGTACCGTGACTGGAGGCTTAAAAGCGAGATGATGATCTGGAGGTTGTTCTTGACCCGGTGGTGGATCTCCCGGAGCAGGACCACTTTTTCCTCTAAGGAGGCCCGGATCCTCTCTTCCGCACGGGCATGCTCCCCGACCTCTTTTTCGAGCTCCAGGTTTGCCGCATGGAGCTGGTCGGTGCGCTCGCGGACCTTCTGCTCGAGCTCCTCGTTGAAACGGTTCAGCAGCTCTTCGGCTTTCTTCCGTTCCGTGATATTATGGGCCAGGTGCACCGAGCCAAAGAGGGACCCGTCAGACTTGAACAGGGGGGAAGCGGTGATGGAATAATACCCGTCCAGGAGGGGCAGGAATGCATCCGTAGTATGGGTCTTCTTATCCTTCAGCAGCAGGTCATGGGGGCAGTAGTCCGGGGGTCCCGCGGTCCCGTGGACCGCATGGTAGCAGAATATCCCCTGTGCGGCATCAGGGGTTACCTTCAGGATTTCGGCCATTGCCCTGTTCATCTGGACAACCCGGTGCTCCGTATTGATAATTGCAAGGAGGTCCGGGATACTGTCGAATGTCCCCCGCCACAGGTCCTTCTCCTGCCGGAGCGACTCCTCCATCCGTTTTCTCTCCGTGATGTCCCTGAAGTACCAGATCCTCCCGTAATACTTCCCGTCGCTGCCAAACAACGGGGCGGAATACCGGTCGATCGTCCTCCCGTCAAGGAGCGCGATCTCCTCCCGGCTCTTCTCGTCCCGGTGCCCGTAGAGGTACCGGACCCGGCTGAAAAATTCATCCGGGCTGACCAGCTTGCCGGTCACCGACTGGAGGGCACGTTCATCGGAATGGGACGCGATCACGTCCGGGGGGATCTGCCACATTTCGGCAAAACGGTTGTTGAACGAGATGATCTTTCCCGTTTCATCAACAACAAGGATCCCGTCGATGGAGACCTCCTGCTGGGTTGAGAGGAGGAGGTTGGTGAACTTCAGTTTTTCCTCTTCAGCCTTGCGTTCGGTTATGTCCTGGTTGGCCCCGTGGGTCCGGATAGTCCTGCCGCCGGCGTCCTTGGTTATTGCAATGCGCACGAGAATGTGCCGGACCATGCCGTCCCGCCGGATAATCCGGTGTTCTACCTGCGAGAAATACCCGGGATCGGAAGTCTCCAGGGATTTTTTGATCTCTTCGGCAACGAGACCCGCGTCATCGGGATGGAGGAATTCGCGGGCATATACCTCTGCCGGCATCCGGTAACCCCCTTCCCGGTCGGCGGTCGTGCCGTAGAGCGCATAGAACCTGTCGTTGAACGTGAAGGTCCCGGTCCCAACATCGAATTCCCAGTTCACGAGGTTGGCAATGTCCATTGCAGTTGCCAGCTGTGCCTCGTTCTCCCGCAGCGCAGCCTCGGCTTTCCTGCGTTCCCGCTCGGACCGGTCAATGGCGTCCCCGATTTCGCGGGACACCCACGTGACGGTCACGTCCACGACCAGCAGGGAGAGGATGGCCATGAATGCAGACAGGAGTACCACGCCGCTGTCCACCTGTCCGACGACAACCGTATGGATCCAGTTCACGAGGAGGACAAGGACAAGGATGACCGGCAGCAGTCCGCGGAGGAGCCGGGCGCGGGTCGACGGGCCGGTCATGCCGGAAAGGGGCCAGCGCTCAGGGCCGGCTGCCATGATCAGCCCGACGCCGAGCGTCCCGAGCGAGACTGCGGTGGTGAACGCAACGGGGATGACGGTCCCGCCGTACAGCAGCGGGGCTCCATACCAGTACCCGATGATGACAACGCCGCATACCAGGGCAATTGCCGTGCCAAGGATGGCGCAGGGACCATTCCTTTTACCCAGGAACAGCAGGTTTGCAGCACCCCCAAGGAGGACACAGGCGGCAGTGACGGGCGACATGTGCCCGACAGGGACCGCGCCCATCGTACCCGACGGGGCAAGGAAGAGCGCATCTACCTGCAGGTCGATGCCGGCGAATATCCCGGCAAGGGTCAGGGCCGCAAGGAGGATGCAGAACAAGGAGAGCCCGGCAATTAAGATACGGGCAGCAGGGTCCTTTGGCCGGAAAATTCCGGAAGAAAGGGCCACGCCAAGCAGGATAACGGCGAGGGCGGTGTTGGGCGCCATGGGGATATAATCCACCCGCACACCCGCCAGCACCTGCAGGCCGGATGCCCAGCCGACAAGACCCATACCGCCGATAACGGCTGCAATCACGCCGCAGGAAAGGGCAACCCGTTCAAAAACGGTCCTGGTACCAAAATTCACCGGCATAGGCTGTCCTCCATCAGTTCTCCGGAATGTTTCTCATCCATTCTTCCGGTACACCGGGCCGGGAGACCTGCATGAGCCCGGGATATTGTTGGGGGGAGCCGGGGGGATTTGGCAGCCCGGAACACGTTGCCGTGGCTTACCCCCGCAAAGATACATGCCAGAGATTCCCTGCCCGGTAACTCCCCATTGACAAAAAATCATGGTACAATATGATATAGCTTTGGTCACCGGAATAATTTGACCGGCACTTTTGCCATAAAACGGGGATGCCGGCAGCGGTCGTACCTGGTGCAGGAATTCTTTATCACTCTTTACGGTTCCAATCTTTTAAGAGATTACCTGTGAAAAAAAAGATCTTTATCGGGGTCTCCGGGATCAATGCTATCGACAATCCCGGCCCCGGAATCGGGGTTGCACGGAGCCTCAAAGAAGAGAAGGGCTTAAACGCGGTCATTGTCGGCCTTGCCTATGATGCAATGGAACCGGGGATCTACATGGACTGGCTTTTTGACAAGTCCTTCATCATGCCCTACCCGTCAGCGAACGGGGAGGCGTTTTTTGAGCGGCTGCTGTATATCCGGGAGAGTTACGGCCTCGACTACGTGATCCCCAACCTCGATGTCGAACTCCCCTTCTACATAAAATATGCCGACCGGCTCAAGGAGAAGGGGATACGGACGTTTTTGCCGGCCCTGGAGGATTTCCACGGGTGCAGCAAGGAGCGGCTGAAAGAGGTCTCGGGACTTATCGGGACAAAACTCCCCCGCACCGAGGTGGTGAACAACCCGGAGGCCCTTGCCGATGCTGTCGAGGCAATCGGCCTTCCCGTCATGGTGAAGGGACATTATTACGGCGCGAGCCGTGCGGAGAATTACCAGCAGGCGGTCTCCCTCTTCAACAAGGTTGTTGCCGAATGGGGGTACCCGGTCATTATCCAGGAAATTATCTCCGGAACCGAACTGAATGTCGTGGGGCTGGGCGATGGCAAAGGAACGTCAGCGGGGCTGGTCTGTATCCGGAAGGTGGGCGTCACGTCGCTCGGGAAGATCTGGACCGGGGTCACGGTGCAGCATGGACCCATGCTCGATGCAGCGAACCGCTTTGCCGCGGCTATGCAGTGGAAAGGGCCGTTTGAACTCGAGTGCATGAGCACCGGGGACGACATTTACCTCATCGAGATCAACCCGCGGTTCCCTGCCTGGACCTACTTCGCCACAGCCGTGGGCATCAACCTCCCGCTCCGGCTCATACGGATGATGATGGGAAAACCCCCCGGCACCACCGGCGAGTACGAGGCCGGCAGGCTCTTCGTGCGGTACACCTACGAGATCGTGACCGACATAGAAGCATTCCAGAGGTCTGCCACCCGGGGGGAAAACCCATGAAGAAGCGGTATGAGAAACCGGCGATACAGAAACTCCGGACCGGCCTGATGAACAAGTACGGGGGGAGCCCGGCCTACCTCCGCAAGATCTGCGCCGATATCGACGGCGTATCCGTGGAAAAGCTGGTCGCGCAGCACGGGTCCCCGCTCTTCGTCTATTCGGAGCGGAGGATCCGGCAGAAGTACAAGTCGGTAAAAAACTCCTTTTCCCTGCGGTACCCCCACGTGGTCTTCAGCTGGTCCTACAAGACAAACTACCTCGATGCGGTCTGTTCGGTGATGCACCAGGAAGGATCGCTTGCCGAAGTGGTATCCGAGATGGAATACCAGAAGGCGAGAAAACTCGGCATCCCGGGAGAGAAGATCATCTGCAACGGCCCATACAAGCCCCTGCCCTTCCTCGAAAAGGCCATGCGGGAAGGGGCAATGGTCAATGCGGACCATTTCGACGAGATCTCCGACATGGAACTCATTGCTGAACGGCTGGGCAGGAAGGTCAAAGTAGGGATCCGGATCAACCTTGACGCCGGGATCTCCCCTGCATGGTCACGCTTCGGGTTCAACCTCGAGTCCGGGGAAGCCCTCGAAGCTGCGAAACGGATATCCCGGGGAGGGCTGCTCGAGCTTACCGGCCTGCACTGCCATATCGGGACCTATATCCTCGACCCCCGGGCCTATGCAACCGCGGTCACAAAACTCGTCGCTTTCGCCTGCCAGCTGAAAAAGGAGACCGGCTTCTCCTTCGAGTACCTGGATATCGGCGGCGGGCTGCCGTCCATGAGCAAGCTCAAGGGGGCCTACCTGCCCCCCGACGTCTCCGTTCCTTCGGTGGACGAATATGCCGAGATGATCTGCGACACGCTCTCCGAAAAGCTCATGCCGGGCGAATACCCGAAGCTGATCGTCGAGTTCGGCCGGGTGATGATCGACGAGTCGGCTTCCCTGATAACCACCATCCATGCCGTAAAAAAGCTGCCGGACGGTACCCGGGCATATGTCATCGATGCCGGCATCAATCTCCTCTACACGAGCACCTGGTTCAAGTACGACATCATGATCGACCGGGAGGTCCCCGGCATGAGCGAATGCAGCGTCATCTATGGCCCGCTCTGCATGAACATCGATGTGCCTGACGAAGGTATCATGCTGCCCCGCCTCGACCGGGGCACGCGGCTGATATTCTGGCCGGTCGGGGCCTACAACAACACCCAGTGGATGCAGTTCATCACGTACCGGCCTGCCATTGTGATGATTGGCGAACGGAGACAGGTCGACGTGATCCGGGAAGCCGAGGATCTTACCGACATCAACCGGAGGGAAAAACTCCCGGCGCGGCTTGCACCCCCGGGCGGTACATGAGATGATCGGCAGCATGAAGACGTTCCTGGAACGGTACTCCGAGATCTTGTTCATGTCGGATTACCGCTACGGCCTGGTCCTTCTCCTTGGGACCTTCATCTTTCCCAATGTCGGGATTGCGGGACTCATTGCCGTCATCTCCGCCTTTCTGTTCGCCCGGGTAACCGGCATGGACCGCCAGTTCGTAACGCCCGGGGCCCCGGTCTATAACCCGCTCCTCACCGGGCTTGCTATCGGGTATTTCTACACGCTGAATGCACCGGTGGTCTTCCTGACCGTGCTCGCCGGCATCGCCACCTTCCTCCTCACGCTGGCACTGGCAGGGATGTTCCGCTATTACTTCCGGCTGCCCGTGCTGAGCGCCCCGTTCGTGGTTGCAGGTATTGCCGTCTACCTCGCAAGCCTGAGGTACCCCGCCCTGTATTCACCGCCTTATCTTCCGGCACCGTTTGCCGTTTTCGCTTCGGATTTTAGCCTTCCGCTCTGGGCAGCGGGTTTTTTCAAGTCCTGCGGGATGATCCTCTTCACCCCGAGCGTCATTGCCGGCCTGCTCTTCATCCTTGTGATCCTGTGCTATTCCCGGATCCTCTTCATCCTTGCCCTTGGCGGATGGTTCACCGGGACTTTGGTGCGGATGTGGCTGACCGGGTCCGGCAGCGTCCTCTTTGCCGATGTTTACGCCTTCAATTTTATCATTGTTGCCATGGCTGTCGGGGGAGTGTTCCTCATACCGTCCCGGAGGAGTTATCTTCTGGCCCTCGTCTCGGTGATGCTCTCGGCAGTGGTACTCGACTCCTGGTATGCCTTCACCTATGGCATGATCCCGGCATTAGCCCTCCCCTTCAATGTTGTCGTCCTTATCGTGCTGTATGTGCTCGTCTGGATCAATTACCCGGTCCTCTCCCCCGAAAGCGGCGGTACCCCGGAAGAGAGACTCGAAAACTACATCACCACAACGCTCAGGTTCCCTTCCGCGGGTGTGCCCCGCATCTGCCTCCCCTTCTCGGGGACCTGGACCGTCTGGCAGGGCCCGGCAGGGGAGTGGACCCACAAGGGGGGCTTAGCGAATGCCTATGATTTTGTTGTCCGGGATGAGCAGGGCAGCACGTTTTCCGGTGACGGGAGCAGGCTTGAGGACTACTACGCCTACCGTAAGCCGGTCCTCTCGCCCGTAAGGGGAAAGGTTGTGGAGACCGCAGCCGGCCTCCCGGACTGTCCGCCCGGGGTCCCGGACAGCACCAGTGTCTGGGGGAATTATGTGATCATCGGGGACGACCGGGGATTCTTTGTCAAGATCTCCCATCTTGCCGCAAATTCCGTGCGGGTCAGTGAAGGGGCCCGGGTTGAGCGGGGGATGATCCTGGGACTCTGCGGGAATTCCGGGTACTCCCCCCAGCCCCATGTCCATATCCAGTGCCAGAAGGCAGGCCATGGCAACGAGACCGTCCCGTTCACCTTTTCGGGGTATATCGAAAACAAGCGGTACCATGCCAGTGGTTCCCCTGCCGAGAACAGCAGGGTGGAGCCGCTGTATCCGGACAAGCCGCTCGAACAGGCCCTGAATTTCCTGCTCGATGACACGTTTTCGTATGAGGTCCTCGAGAACGGTGCCCGGATCGCGGAATTTGACCTGAAGGTGAGGATGGCCGACAACGGCATATTCTACCTCGACTCCGGAAAGGGAAAACTGTACTTCGGCAGGGACAACGGCACCTTCTCGTTCTACCGGGTGGAAGGAGAGGACCGGTACCTGAACATGATCTTTTCGGCCCTGCCGAGCATCCCGCTTTCCTGCCGCGAGGATATGGCGTGGACGGATTTCGTGCCGGTCCGGGCTGTTACCGGCGGGGTCCGGAAGATTGTATCAGATGTCTGTTCTTCGTTCTACCATCCTGTCGCAAGAGTGCAGTCCGAACTGCGTTTTACCGGCCGGACCCGGGTCAGTTCGGTCATCGGGTCCCGGGCGCTGGGGATCTGCAAGACGGCGACCGTTGTGTTTGGGTCCGGCAGGGGAATCCAATCGGTTGAAACAGGAACAATAAAAATAACGATGAAGGAGCCTGCACCTGCAAGTCCCGCCGGTTCCAGCCCTGAAGGGGGGAAAAGACCATGAGCCGTCTGACCAAGCTGGCAATTAATGATGAAGGGTTTATCTTCGACCCGAGCCACGGGGATAGTTATGTCGTGAACGATACGGGCCTTTTTATCCTTAATGCCCTCAAAGGCAAGGCTGATGACCAGGATATTGTTAAAGGCATCTGCAGGAAATTTGAGGTCTCAGTCGAGGAGGCAGAAGCAGACCTCGCCGATTTCAAGGATTCCCTGGAAAAGCTCGGGCTTAAAACCGGCTAAGCCGTACCTGGCAGGATTCTTATCATGTTAGTCCGGCATTTTTTCACCGGAGCTGTTCGCCAGGGTAATCCGGGTCAGCCGGTCACGGCAAAGGTTCCGGCTGCCCGCCCGCGGTCCCTTCGTTTTGCCACTACCCTTATACCGTCTCCCACCCCATGCCTTATCACCTATGCCTCCGGAATCCGACCAGACCCCAATCGATCCCGAAGACCGCGATTACTTTTCCTATAACTGGGCCGACCTCACCTGGTCCCCCTGGGTCCCCTTCACCGCCGACAAACACACATTTCATGAAATTCCCCGTGACCCTGGGCTCTACCGGATCCGGCCTGCCGGAAAAGACTTCCTCATGTACATCGGCGAGACCCGGCGCCCGCTCCACCAGCGGCTCCACAACCTCCGCATGGAACTCCGGAACCGGGACCTGATGCCCTGGAGCGACCCCCACGCAGAAGCGCCGGCGCTCTGGGCATGGTCCGACTGGTCATCAGGCCAGGAGGAGGAGAAGAGGCCGCAGAACTCTTCGAGTTCCGGCGGGTCATCAGACAGAGCAGAGAAGAAGCTTCCACAGGCATCTTCGACTTCCGACGGGTCTTCAGACATGGAGGAGGAGAAGAATCTGAAAGATTCTTCGACCTCCGGCGGGTCACCAGACCAGGACGACACCTCGCCCCCTCCCGGCACCTACGAATGCTCTGCCGCGCCGCTCGATGCATCATCCGCCAGCAGGCGGGTAATGGAGAGTTACCTCCTGTACCGGTACCGGCAGGAGCGCGGGGAATCCCCGCTCTGCAACTTCGGCCGGTTTCCCCCGCGGTACCGGAAGTCCACGAACCGGAACGAGGGGAAACGCGGAGGCAGGCTGGAGACAGGCCAGAATGACAACCCGGCCGGGGGGCCGAGTCACCCGCCGCTGTGCCCCAAAGGAAAACCCGGTGACCCGGACTGGATGGGGCTTGGCTGGAGCAGCCCCGAACCGCTGGTTCCGGAGACGACAAAGAAAGCCCCGGAAGGCCCGGGCCTGTTCCTGCTGGCCGATGCCGGTTCACGGGAGGTCCTGTTCATCGGCCAGTCCGGCCGGTGTGCCGGGAGGCTTTCCGAGCTGTGCGGGAGATCCTGGGACGGCAGGTCAATGGAATTCCTGTTCCATGCAGCGGAAGGAACGGTGCTCCCGCATACCTTAAAAGAGCAGGAAAATGACCTCATCGGGAATTTTTTCGAACTGTACCGGAAGGCACCGGAGTACCAGTTCAGGGCCGGCCCGTAACTCTCTTGCAGGGGGGATACCGGAACCCCCCGTTTTTTTGCAGTACCCTCTTCTCCTGCCTGCCGGCCCGTACCCGTTTCCCGGCCCCGGATCCCTGAAAGAATTTTATGGGAAGCTACGTCACGTCACAACCCGCTTGCTTTTTATAGTGCACCACTCCGGTTCATTTCGATCGTGTTATAAAGTAGCATGCTACACCCTATCAGGGTAAAATGTTCGGATTACCAGATATCACAATTGCAGCCGTCGGCGGCGTAGTGGTCATCGTGATCATCGCGCTGCTGTACTGGGGGCTCACCTTTCAGGGGCATGATTGAATGGCAGACATGATCACGATCGTCATCATCGGCATCTATTTCATCGCCATGCTTGCCATCGGCGCCTGGGCATCGAAGAAGATCAAGAACACGGAAGACTACCTGGTCGCGGGACGATCCCTTGACTTCTGGGTCTTTGTCCTCTTAATGATCGGGACCGTTGCCTCGGGCATGTCCCTGCTCGGGGTCTCCGGTCTCGGTTTCAAGCTTGGCTGGCCCACGATCTGGGAGCAGATCTTCGTCCCGCTCTCCATCGGGTTCTGCATCATCTTTTTCGGGGTCAAGCTCCACAATGTAGCAAAAACGGCCGGCTACATGACCGTGCAGGACTACCTTGCCCACCGGTACGAGAGCCCGACAGCGCTCCGGTCGCTCTCCGCGGTGGCCGGCATCATCGTATCGCTCATCTACCTTGTCGGCCAGTACACCGCGATCGCGATTGTCCTCATCGCCATTTTCGAGATCCCGCTCTGGCTGGCACTCGTCATCGCCACGCTGGTCGTCACGGCCTACACCACCATTGGCGGACTGTATGCCGTTGCGTGGGCCGGGGTTGTCCAGTCCATCATCCTGATCGGCGGCGTCTGCCTCATGGCCCCGCTCATCATCTGGAAAGCGGGAGGTTTCACCCATGTCAATGAAGTAATGGCATCGGTCAACCCGAGCCTCGTCATGCCATGGAACCCTGCCGGCGCGTTCGCTCTGCCGTACGTGGTCTCCTTTGCCGTGCTGCTGATGGTAGGGCTCGCCTGCGCCCCGCACGTCATCAACAACATCCTTTCCATCCGTGACGTCAAGTACTTCAAGTGGGCGCCCCTCATCGCATTCGCTGCCTATGGTATCGTGATGTTCCTCTTAAAGTTCACCGGATTTGCCGGCCAGGTCCTGGTCAAGGAGGGCACCATCGTCCTGCCGAAGGTGGCCAATGCCGGCGATTACGTCATCCTGAAAGGGATCGAGTCCGCCATCCCTATCGAGGCAATATGGGCGGTCTTTGCCGTCATCGTTCTTGCAGCCGTCATGTCCACGACCGACCGTCTGATGCTCACCATCGGCGCCATGTTCTCCTGGGACATTTACAAGAAGATCTTAAAGCCCGATGCACCCGATGACAGGGTCCTTCTCATCTCGAAAATCGTGGTTGTCCTCTCGGCACTCGTGACCATGATCCTTGCCATCAACCCGCCGGAGATGCTCGCCATCCTCATCTGGATGGGTATCGGCGTCATGCTCGCCACCTTTGCAGTCCCGCTCCTTGCCGGCCTTTACTGGCGGGGCGCGACCCGCGAGGGTGCCCTTGCCAGCATGGCACTTGGCCTTGTATCGGCGCTCCTCTTCGGGTTCCTCAACTACTTCAAGGTCGCAGTACTCGGCGTCGACTTTGCCAAGATCCCCCTGCACTTCTCGGCCTATGCGTTCATCATCTCGATTGTCGCCATGGTCGTGGTGAGCCTGCTCACGAAGAAGACCGCAGAAAAAGTCCTTGACGAGACCCAGACCGGCTGGTATATCTCAAAACAGTAACCTTTTTTCCCTTGGCCTTATCATTCCGGAAAATGGCGGGGATTCCAGGGGTCCAGTCATACTGCCACCCCCGGGACAAGAAGGGATCATTTTTCCGGAACACGGAAATCAGGTATCAGGGATTTTCCCCTTCCCTTGCGCTGACGGGAGGAACCAGACCCGTGGAACAACCATCACGGATGGTGAGGGCGTTTCCGGCCGGGGATCCGGGTCATTCACCGGTTATCCCAGGGGGGAATCCTGCCGGAACCGGGAATTCCTAAAAAAAAAGAGTGGATCAATGGTTGTGGATCGTTTCCGTTTCAGAGATCCCTTCTCCTCTGGCGTCCATGGTGTTCAGATTTTCTCCGGAACAGGTACAGTATTCCGGCACCCGTCAGGATAATACCGATGATAACGATCGCCGGAAGAGCCCAGGAAGACAGATCCGGCCCGGAGGAAACCGGTCCGGCCGTGGTGGTTGCAGGGACCGGGATGGTTGTTGCGGTCATTGCCGGCGTTGATGTCGGATAGGCTGTTGCGGTTGGTCCCGGACGGGTGGCTGCAACCGCAGTGATATAACCGGTCCGGGTAACGGTGTTGCTGCCACCGTCGTTGATCGCAACAAGGGAAACCGCGTATGTTCCTTCCTTTGCATACGTGTGCGAAGGGTTCTGCCGGGAGGTCGTTGTACCGTCACCGAATGTCCATGTCCACTCTGCCGGGTCGCCGGAAGATGTATCCGAGAAGCTGACGGTCAGGGGAACAGGCCCGGAAGTCAGGTCGGAGGTGAAGGAAGCAACCGGAGGTGACGGGTGGACGGTAGTATAATTACTCATGGTCACGCTCTGGTTGCCGCCATAATTGGTCACCAGGAGAGAAACGGCATATTTTCCCGGGGTTGTGTACAGGTGGACAGGATTCTTCAGGGAAGACGTGCCACCATCCCCGAACGACCAGGACCAGGCATGAGGGGAATTGGAAGAAGTGTCCGTGAAATTGACCGAAAGGGGTGCTGGCCCGGAGGTAACATCCGAAGTGAATGCGACAACCGGAGGCGCCTGCGGGCTGATGGTCACGTAGCCTGACCTTGAAAGGGACTTGCTGCCGCCGTAATTTGAGGCCGTAAGCATGACCTGGAATGTCCCGGCAGTTGTATACGTGTAAACCGGGTTCTGCAGGACCGACGTGCTGCCGTCCCCGAATGACCAGGACCAGGCCGTGGGGGAATTGGTGGACATATCCGTGAAACTGACCGTGAGGGGGACCGACCCCATCGTTATATTCGACGTGAAAGCTATTTCCGGGGGCAATGCCTTGTTTGCCGTGATGAAGCCCGGCGCAGAATACGTGTTGCTGCCACCATTATTGGTTGCGGTGAGCGATACGGTGTATATCCCGGGAACCGTGTAGGTGTGGGACGGGTTCTGGGTAGTATCCCACCCGCCATCGCCGAATGTCCAGACCCATGCGGAGGGGGAATTGGCAGATGCATCCGTAAAATTAACGGTTAGCGGAACGGTGCCGAATGTTTTGTTCGCGGTCAGGGAGGCAACCGGAGGTATCGCCTTATTCACGGTAATGTAATTCGACATTGAATTCGTGTTACTCCCTGCCGCATTGGAAACGGTAAGGGATACGGTATAGACCCCCTGGGTCAGGTAGGTGTGCTCCGGGTTCTGGAGGGTTGAAGTACCGCCGTCACCAAATGCCCATATCCAGGCAGAAGGGGCATTGATGGATGCATCAATGAACCGGACCGGCATCGGCACCTGCCCGGTGGTAATATTTGAGGCGAACGCTGCAACCGGAGGGGACGGCTCAGCTGACACAGGCACGACGAAAAGCAGAACAACAAAGAACAAAATCCAGGTTCCTGTCGCTTTCATAAATGCACAACCAAAAACTGTTTTTCTGCCAATACGAAACATGAAAAGAATTTCATAGATTTATCTCCGTGGAAAAGAGATATTACAAATTGTTATTAAAAGGTGCCGATGGCAGTGCGATGGCAACGGAACCAAAAAAAAAGTCCCCCTATTTCCCCTGCCGGGCTTCGATACTTCCCGCAGCGGGGCACGGGTCGAGGTACCGGGACCCCGGAAAGGTTCCTTCCATCTTACCGGGGTGTCCCGGTTCATTTTTACGAGGTTGCTCCGGTAAAACCTGCGACAGTATCCTGACAAAAAACGTGTTCCTTATGTACGGGAACCGCGAATACCTGATGAAACCAGGTGATCAAACTGCCATTTTGTCCCCAGTGCGGAAAAGACGTACCACCGGATAAGAAGTTCTGTACGCAGTGCGGGGCGCCGCTCCAGCCGCCCGTAACCCCGGAGAGTTCCGGTACAGCAGATACAGGCCCCGGCCCCTCCCGCACCCTGCCGCCAAAGGGTATCATCGCAGGTGCTGCCATCGTGGTCGCTATCATTGCCTTTGCCGCGTTCGGATACCCGGTGCTGACCAGCTCCGGCATATTCGGAGCAGCCGGGTCAGTGTCGGGTTTCTCCGGCCCGGGCACCCCGGCGGCAACCCCGGCTGCGGCATCCTATGTCGAAGTTATCACCCTCAATACCCCGCCCGGGACGATCCCGCCGCTCACCACCACGATCCCTGCCACCATGCCCCCGGTCACGACCGCGACCACGAAACCCATCAACACCGAGGAGCCCGAATACCTTATCTGCTCATCGGATATGGCCCCTTGCAACAACACCTGCACCAATTTCAGGACCAGCATCAGCAACTGCGGGTCCTGCGGGCATGCCTGCGCTGCCGGCCAGTTCTGCCTCAACGGGAACTGCGTGCAGAACTGCACGGCCGGCCAGACCAGCTGCATGGACGGGTGTTATAACCTGGCAACCGATCCGAAACACTGTGGCACCTGTACAAATTCCTGCCCCAAGGGTCTCCTCTGTGAGGACAGTACCTGCCGGGCCCCGGCCACGCCCATGCTGGTCCCTGTGTGAGCCTGCCCACCCTCACCAATATAACTTTTGCCGGCCAACGGGTATGCAGTGACGACTGCGATACTCGGGGGGGGACTGTCCGGCCTTGCTCTTGCCCGCCTCCTCCATGAAAAGGGAGAGGAGATCATTGTCCTCGAATCAGAACCGCAGGCCGGCGGGCTCTGCCGGTCAAAAACCCGTGACGGGTTCACCTTCGACATCGGCGGCTCCCATATCATCTTCTCGAAAGATGCCGAGGTCCTTGGTTTCATGCGCAGGATGATTGCCGGAAACGAGCAGCGCAATAACCGGAACACCAGGATCTTCTACAAGCAGCAGTATGTCAAATACCCGTTCGAGAACGGCCTGTACGATCTCCCGCCGGAAGACCGGTTCAGCTGCATCAACGGGTTTGTCAGGAACCTGATCGCTGTCGAGAAAGGCGAAGTGGCAGCCCCGGCGAATTTCCGGGAATGGATCTATTACACGTTCGGACCCGGGATCGCCGACTGCTACATGGTGCCGTACAACGAGAAGATCTGGAAGTATCCCACGGATAAGATGTCGCTCCACTGGGTGGACGGCCGCATCCCCCGGCCCCCGGTCGAGGACATCATCAGGTCCGCAATCGGGATAGAGACTGAAGGGTACACCCACCAGGCGGTCTTTTCCTATCCCCTTGACGGGGGGATCGAGGCCCTCGTACGCGGAGTAGCAGCGCCGATTACTCCCTTCATCCGCACCGGTTTCACGGTAAGGTCTGTCAGGAGGTCCGACGCCGGCTGGACCATCAGTGACGGCAGGACAGAAGTTGCGGCAGACCGGGTCATCTGCACGATGCCGGTCCAGCACCTGCTTCCCTGCCTCGAGGACGTCCCCGTACCGGTCGCCGCAGCGTGCCGTGCGCTGGTCTACAACTCGCTCATCTGCGTCAATATCGGGGTCAAAGGCAGCGTACCCCCCATTTCATGGATGTACATCCCTGAAACAGCACGGGGAAAGACAAACCGCATCTCGTTCCCGTCCGGTTTCAGCCGGCATGCGGCGCCGGAGGGGTGCAGTTGTATCCTCGCCGAGATCACCCACCAGCCGGGCGACGAGGTCTCCGCAATGACCGACAGCGAGCTTGTCGGGGAAGTGACCGCAATGCTTTCGTCCATGAAGATCTGCGATCCGGAAAAGATCGTCTTTTCGTCGGTAGAGCGCCAGCCGTTTGCCTACGTGGTCTATGACCTTGCATACCAGGAGAATATCGCCGTCATCCGCGACTACTGCAGCAGTATCGGGGTCCCGCTCGTTGGCAGGTTTGCCCAGTTCGAGTACCTGAACATGGACGGGTGCTTACGGAGCGTCATGGACTTTGCAGCCGCGTACCCGGCCCGGTGACCCGGCCGGCATCACCCTTATAATCAGCCAGCCCAAATTTATAAAAAGGAGTTCACACCCCCAATGATATCCGTCATCATCCCGACTTTTAACGAGGAAGAAAATATCGCCCAGTGCCTGGTATCCCTCACCCACCAGACCGTCCCGCGGAGCGAGTACGAGATCATCGTGGTTGACGGGGGTTCAAAAGACGCCACCTGCGAGATCGCAGGGAAATATGCCGACCGGGTATTTACCCAGACCAGCAAAAAAGTCGGCGGGGCCAGGAATGACGGCGCCAGGGTGGCAAAAGGGGACATCATCGCGACCACCGACGCCGACTGCATCCTTCCCCCGCAGTGGATCCGGAAGATTGCCGAGGACTTTTCTGACCCGGCGGTCGTGCAGGTCTATGGCCCGGTCTACCCCATCGAGGAGGGGATGGGCAACAGGTTCTCGCTCTTTTTAGCCAACACGTTCTCCCGGATCGGCTACTACAGCCGGACCTTCTACTACACGCTCGGGTGCAACACGGCGTTCCGGAAAGAGGCATTTTTCAGGGCGGGGATGTACCGCTGCATCGATGCAGGCGACGACCTCGAGATCGCGATGCGGATGAAGGATCTCGGCAGGATCTCCTTTGACAACCGGCTGAAAGTCGGCTTCTCCATGCGGCGGTACCAGAAGTTCGGTACCCTGCAGTCGCTCTACGAGTGGACTTATATCGTGGCAGACGGCGGCGAGAGCGGAAAATACTCGTATTCCCAGAAGAAGTACAAATGAGACCGATGTGGGTAACCAGGACCGGGTGCACAGGGCCATGACCAGCCTCTTCCCCCAGATCCCGGACCCGGCAGCAATCCGGGAACAGATCCGCATATTCAATACCAGCGAATTTGCCCGGCTCCTTGAGATGGAAGTCCTTGAGGCATCGGAGGGATATTCCCGCGTCACGATGGACTGCACCGGCAAGATGAACCCGGGCGGGGTCGCCCATGGCGGTGCCATCTTTGCCCTCGCCGACCAGGCCTTCGGGATCGCGGCGAACTGCTGCGGCATCCACCGTGTCGCCGTTTCGGTGAGCATCCATTACATTGCCCCGGCAAAAGGAAGGCTCGTCGCAGTCGCCCGGCGCGTTGAGGACAATGGCTCCTGCGATACCTACCGCGTGATGGTCTGCGAGGGCGACCGCCCGATAGCGGAATTCACCGGTGTCGCGTTCCGCGTCTGAATTTCCATCTTTTTTGTTGCACTCCGTCAAAAGGTGTTTTTTGACACGGGGGGGGCCACCCCCGGCCGGAGACGGGCATTCAACCCCCGGCAACGTTTATCCATACATTCCACCCATATTCCCGTATGACCCCGGAAGAGCATGGCGTTATGACCGTTGCGGACCTGATGGCCCTTTCGGCCCGCACGGCCCCGAAGGGAAAGGGAGTCGATACACTGGAGATCCGCGTGCTTGCAAAAAAGGATGTAAAAAAACTTGCCGCACGGCTGGAAAAACTGGGAAAAGACCTAAACATCGGCTTCTTCCTCCGGGATGCAAAGAACATTGCCGCTGCCGATGCCTGCGTCCTTGTCGGGTCCCGGGGCGACACCGTTGCCGGCATCAACTGCGGGGGCTGCGGCTATGCCACCTGCGGGGAACTTGAAAAGGCGGGGAAAAAACCGAAGTCTCCGAAGACCCCCTATGACGGCCCGAACTGCGTGATACGGATGGCAGACCTCGGCATTGCAGTCGGTTCCGCGGTCAGGACGGCACAGGCCCACAATGTCGACAACCGGATCATGTACTCCGGCGGTGTCGCGGCCCGCGACCTCGGCCTGTTTCCTGCCGACTGCACGGTCGTGTACGCAATCCCGCTCTCGGCCACCGGGAAGAACATCTTCTTTGACCGGCCCGGCAGCCATTGATCAGGTTTTGATCGTTAGCCGTGAGAAAACCATTCTCCACCTGTTCCCGAGTATGATCTGTAAGAAATGTGGTACAAAAAATAAAGACGGTGCACTATTCTGCCGGTGGTGTAATGCGGATCTCCGTTCAGGTCCGGTTGCCTCCTCACCGGGAAAATGCCAGTCCTGCGGGGAACCCGTAGGACCCGGGGTGAAGTTCTGCGGCAACTGTTTTGGAATGAGACTGGATGGCCTGAAAACTATCCAGAAACCATCAAAATATCAAGAGGCAGTTGCGGTAAAGATAGCAGCAAAAGAAGAACAGATTAAACAAATCAGCCAGGTCGGCCCCGTTCTTGCCATGATTGTAGGAGCTTTGTGCGGTCTTGCTATTTTCGGAATCCCTTTTGGAATACTCATGATAATTTTCGGCATTGTATGGGCAGTCAAACGCGGTAATGACAGGAAAAACCTGCAAGCCGAGATCAAAGAACTCCAGTATGAACGTGGATAACCATCGGGCATTTCCGGTAATGTATGCCAACGGGAGGACTGACCCGGAACATGGTATATACCGGACACTGGTACACCGGTATGACCGGGACAGGAACTTCCAAAAAAAGACACGCGATATCCCCTGCATCCATCCGGTATACGGGAATGCACAGGGAATATTTTTCTCGTCGGCGCTCCCAACTTCACTTGTTACCTATGGCGGTTATGAAGATACGCGGGGGCGACCTCGATCTCGTGGAATACGAGTTCCTGACCTTCCCCCCGGGAAAGCGACTCAAGACCCTTGGCTTTGAGAAGAAGAAGTTCATGCTGAAGCCCTGCCGGGGCACCGTGACTGTGCGGGCACCTGCCCGGATCCACCTGACCGTGCTTGACATGAACCGCTTTGCCCCGGACCACCCGGGCGGTGGCGGGATCGGCTTTGCCATCCAGTGTTATTGCACTGCGGAAGTCAGCTGCACGAAAAAGGAGGTCTCCATTGATTACAACCGATCGGCCATTGTCGAGAACTTTGTCGCGGTCTTCAAAAAAGCGGTCGGATACTCCGGCGGGTTTTCTATCCGGGTGACCGACCACGAGTACAAGCATGTCGGCCTCGGGTCCACCAGCACGGTCATGATCGCGGTCGCGACCGCCATGAACTCGGCGCTGGGCTCCCCGCTCTCCAACACCCAGCTCCGTCACCTTATCGGCCACAACTACTGCGAAGAGACCGCAGACGGCACCATCGCGTTCGGGTTCGAGACCGGTGTCGGCCCGGCGGTCAGCACCCACGGGGGCATGGCGGTGATGGGAGACGAACTCGCGCTCGCCTACCACCACCCGTTTGCAGAGGGCAGGAATGTCTACATCATTATCCCTCCAACCGACATCTCCTCTGCGGGTACGCAGGAGTTCGACCTGCTGATGAACAAGGCCCGGACGCTCGATTACCGGGACCGGGAGCTCAAGGCGTACCTCTTCCTCATGGACCTCGTCCCGGCCCTCGAGCGGGATGACCTCAAACGGGCCGGCGATATCATCTGGGAGATCGAGTTCCGGGGCTCGAAACGGGCAGAAGTGGAACACCACTCCTTTGAGATCTACCACTACATGAGCAGGCTCCGCGAGGCAAACCTTGAGTTTGTCGGCATGAGCTCGGTAGGGCCGTCCATTGCTGTCGTAACGGAGAAAGACCGGAAGGCGGTAGAGAAGATCCTCAAGCCATTAAACCTTAAGATCGCCATCGCGACCAGGGTCGACAACCGGGGCCTCCAGACCGTCCACACTTCAGGATAACCCCGGTCAGCAAAGGTTGCGTCCGGCAGTTTTTCCTGAAACTGCCGGAAAAGCCCCTGCGGCAATTTCACCACCGTTTTTTTAAAAAATATTTTATTGCTCCCGCGTACACATTCTCCTGATGTTTGCACGATTCCTGCGCCTCCGGAATATCAGCCTGATCGCAGTCTTCTCCCTTTTTGCCGGTGCGGTCCTGATGTTCCTTGCAGGACTGTTCCGGACCCTGGGTGCCTTTGTAATGTTCTTCTCGGGGTTTTCCGTCAGGCTCCCCGAACACCTCTCCGAAAGCTCCCTTGCCTCGGTTGCCCTCATCCAGGCTGTCGACGCATTCCTCTTTGCGCTGGTCCTCCTGATATTCTCGTACGGGATCTACATCCTCTTTGTCCGTACCTTCACTGCCGACGAGCTTTGCCAGCTCCCCCGCTGGATGCAGATTGAGAGTATCGGGGAGCTCAAGACCACCCTCATCCAGGTCATCATCGTCATCCTGGCTGTCAACGTCCTGGAGCACGTCATCCTGGTCGGCCCCGAATCGCTGAAGTGGGAGACCCTTATCATCCCGGGTGCTATCCTCTGCCTTGCCGGGGCACTCCGGCTGATGCACATACCCAAAGAATAATTATTCCTGTTTTTTTTAAAAGGGTCCTGCGGGCCCGTAAGGGACAGTATTCCGACGACTGGCAATGCCAGTACGGGTTATCAGAAAAGTAATTATCGGGTATACCGGGGACGGGTTATTGGGGCAGGACTAACGGTCTGCCCTGCGGCCCTCCCACCAGGCTTTCAGGAGCGTCCCGACAATATAGAGGAGCGTGCCGGCGGTCAGCAGGACGACAAAGATGATGAGGACGCTCATGTTCTCCTTCACGACTGCAAACGTGCCGAAATAATAGCCGGCAAGGACTATCCCGAACGTCCAGCAGACTGCCCCGAGAATATTGTAGAAGAGGAACCTGCGGTACTGCATGGTGCCGACCCCGGCAAGGAACGGGGCAAACGTCCGTACCAGCGGTACGAAACGTGCGACAAAGATGGTCAGCCCGCCGTATTTTTCATAGAACCCGTAGGTCCGGTCTATATACTCTTTTTTCACAAGGGTTGGGAAATGTTCGTAAAAGAGGTGGAGGCCGACATAATTGCCCACCCAGTAGTTCACGGTATCGCCCAGCACGGCCCCGGCAATGATAACAAGGATAAGAAGGTTGAGGTCGAGGATGCCGCTTGCAGCAGCGGCCCCGCCGACAAAGAGGAGCGAGTCGCCCGGCAAAAACGGCATGATGACAAAACCGGTCTCAAGGAAGATGATGAAAAAGAGGATCAGGTACGTCCAGATCCCGTACTCCTGTACTACCGATGCCATGTTCTGGTCGAGATGGAAAAAGATCGTGACGAGCGAATCGATCATGCGTGTGAGAAGCTATGCCATGGGCACTATATAAAGAACGTGCTGCACTCTGCGGCCGCCACAAAAAAGACCAGCCGGTATCCCGGAAAGCCGGATGAAATGATTATCGGCTATGAACGCGGAAAAGTACAAAGAGCAAAGAGCATAGTCTCCGGATGGATCGTTGGTATGGTACATTTCACACCGCGCACCCTGCGCATTTTCCTTGTTATCGCCTGTATTGCATTCCTGGTATCCTGCCCGGTCCAGGCATTCACGGCACACTCCCTGGATATTACCGTTGATAAAAACGGGGATGCCGTTGCCATATTCCGGTTCAGCCTTGAAGGCCTGCTCGAGAATGCCATCCCCCAGTCAATGCTTGAAGAGGAACTCTTAAAAGGGCTCTCCACCAGCTCGGAGCCGCCGGAACTCATCTCCATGGACCGGTCCACGGCCACCATCCGGATGAAGAAGTTCGCAGACACCACCGATGTCCCGACAGGCACGGAGTACCGCACGGCATCGATGAACTTCAAGAAAGCCGAAATTGCCCTCCAGCAGTCGGCACTGAGTAACGTCGTGACCGCGGATTTTTCCCCGGCAACCATAAAGCTCACGTTTCCGGACACCTACTCCCGCCAGTTCGATGATGCGGATGTCCTCCCCGCCCTCACCCATACGGTCATCGACCCGGTAAAAGCTGCTGCCGTATCCCAGACCCCGTCAACGAACGGGGCAGTCAAGGTCACGTCATCGCCGGCCGGCGTGCAGGTCTCCCTTGACGGACAGTATGTCGGGACTGCGCCGGCAACGTTCCCCGATATCCCGGCAGGCACCCACACGCTTGCATTTACTAAAGACCAGTATGCACCGGTATCAAAGACTGTCAACGTGACAGCCGGGCAGACCATTCTCGTCTCGGTATTCCTTGCTTACGTTGAACCGACCCCGACTGCCAGCGCTCCCGGGTTTGCCGGTATCCTTGCTGCAGGAGCGCTCGTGCTTGCGGCCTGCGTGATGATGCGGATGAGGAAGTAAGCGGACCGTAAGTTCCTGATTCGCCGCGGACCCCATCGAAAAACCAATTGCTGCTTCAGCGAGGGCCGGTTTGAGGGAGGGGGGGCTGAAGCTTTTTAATCCAGGACCTGAGAAGGCCGCAGGTCTTTTTGTCATAACCGTCAGGTTCCCCGGCGTCAGGGGTAGTAATCCCCCGGGGGGTCGGGAGTCACCCACCCATTATCTCTTTCATGAGAACACCTTTTTTTCTGATAAGACATCGGAGGACGATCTTTGCATGGTGAGAAAAGACACTAAAAAAATTGCTCTGTAGAAAACCTGGATCATAGATCGTTGCGAAACCTCTGTGGTCGATATGAGTGTGACCCCCTCTCTCCCCCAGAGGGGGAGGCAACGCAAGGGGAGGCGCCCCCTTGACCCCCGATGATACAAATGTTTCCTTATCAACCGTCCCGCCCAGCGAGGGCCCGACGAGTATCAGCCGTCTCATCAGAGAGGGCTGATTCGAGAAGTCATCAGACTTCGGAGTCGCCCGAACGAATTCGAAGAATCCTTTGGGGTTCTTCTCCTCTTCCTTTGTCAGTCCCCGAAGGGGGTGGGTAGGCTCACAATGTCAATACATTCTCCCGAACCTATGGTTCGATTTAAACCCTAACATCGGCCTGGCTATTTTCCACCACTTAGGGATTTCTACAGAGCCTAAAAAAATAAAAATTACCGGAACTTCCGGCACGCGATAAGCCCGATAATCGCCAGGGCCGCGACAGCCGGCAGCACCGGCAGGGCGGACTTTTGCGTGGGTGTGGCCTGCACCAGCGCGGCGGAGACCGTGCTTACCGCGTTCGCATTGACCGGTATCGTAGTCGAGTATTCCTGGTACCCGTCCATCCGCACGGAGACGGTATGGGTCCCGGCAGCAACCGCGTTCAGGGTAAGGGGGGTGATCCCGATGAAGGCATTGTCGAGGAATGCCTGTGCCCCCGCCGGGGTCGAGGTGATGGAGATCCCGCCGGTGCCGGATACCGGCGCTGAAGGCTGGAGGACGGCGCTCACTTCCGAGACCGTGTTGGGGGATACACTGGTCCGGGCGGAATAGGGGGCATAACCGGCAAGCGAGAGTGCAACGGTGTGGTCGCCGGTAGCGATATTGCTCAGTTTTAGGGAGCCGGAATAAGGTGTCTGGCCGACCGGGTTCCCGTCAAGGGTCACGGATGCCCCGCCGGGACTCGATGAGACATAGATCCAGCCGACCGTACTTGCGGGCATGGGGTTGAGGGTCGCAGACACGGTTTTCGTGCCGCCAGCGGGGACATCTACCGTCGATTTCCAGTCATAATACCCGGCATGGTCCACTTCGAGGATATGGGATCCTGCCGCAAGGTTGCTGAGGGTCACCGGGGTCAGCCCCCGGTACGCACCGTCAAGGTACACGTTGGAGTTTGTCGGTGCCGAGATGACGTACAGCGCCCCGGAGGTATCCAGTTTTGTCAGGGTGCAGTACACGCTCGACCGGGTACCGGATGAGACAGAGGCGGTCGTCGTGTAGGTCTGGTACCCTGCCATCTCGGCACGGACGGTGTAACTTCCCGGCCAGATGTCATTGATGACGAGCGGGCTTATGCCCCGGTAGTTCCCGTTGAAATAGATCTGTGCACCGGAGGGCTGGGACTCGACCGAGAGCGAACCGTACTGTACCGGCGTGGGGGTCTGAGGCGTGGGGATGGGGTTTAAGGTTGCGTAGACCGTCGTGGTCTGGCCTGCCGCGGGCATGGTCAGCGGGCCGGAATAGGTAGTGTACCCGCTCTTTTCAACGGTCACGGTGCTGTACGGGGTGCCGGTGGTATAGACGGAAACGGTCAGGGAGCCACCGGAGGTCACACCCTTGTACTGCCCGTCGAACATGACGGACGCACCGTCAACATTGCACCGCACTTCGATCCATCCTTCGCTGCCGCCGACAGCCAGGGCCGGCATGGGCAGGATAAGGATCAGGACTGCACATGCACACACAAGAAAGGGAATACGCTTCATACCAGTCATCCTTTTGTCAAAAGATGGTTGCGGGTACATTAAAAAGTACCGGCCCGGATTTCATGGGGGTGCGTCTTTCAAAAACTCGGCACGGATCTCGGACCGCGGGTACTCCCTGCCGCGGATACGCAGAAACCAGCGGTGGTCGTACAGCCCGGTGCAGGACAGGGCACCAAACAGGGACCTGACCTCATCCTCGGAAAAATAATGGGTGCAGAGGGAATTTCCCCGGCAGAAAGTCCCCTCTTCGACCGAGCTCCCGCTGCCGTACCGGAAATCTGCCCGTGAGAAACCGGAGAAAAATACCCGGCCCCCGGGGATGAGCAGACGCACGATTTCCCGGACACCCGCTTCCCGGTCCGGCCCGGTAAGATGGGAGAGGATATGCCATGCAAAAACAGCATCAAAAGATCCCCCCCGGAACGGGACTGCCCGGGCATCGGCAACAACATAGTGGCCACCGGAAGTGCTGGGGGTTAGGTCCCGGGCCGCGGTCACGGCACTCGCGGCATGGTCGAGCGCCACGGCATCCCAGCCCCGTAAAACCAGCGCTCCAAAGGTCTTGCCGTTCCCGCACCCCAGTTCCAGCACCCGGGCAGCAGGGGGCAGGTCCGGAAGCGTACTGACATTCCCGCCCCAGAGCTGCCGCCGGCGCCGGTACGCTTCATCCCATGCAAGACGGTCCCCGGTCATACATCCTCCCAACATTCCCCGTAACTGCAGTTCATCCGGTCAGACCGGGAAATACTCCTTTTTGCCCGGGATGTACAGCGCTGCCGTATACTCCTCGATAAAATCCGCATCAACGAGCAGGTCGATGTACACCATCATGGCGGCCACCGCCCGGGCCTCCGCCCGTTTCTTTGCCGACATCAGGACAGCGCAGGCGCCCGAGAGGGAGCCGTTTCCAATCGGGTGGAACTCAGCCCGGGGAAAAGCCGGCAGGATGCCGAACGTGACCAGGCGGTTCCGGTCCGCATACTCCCCGAACCCCCCGGCAAGGTAGACGTGCCGGACATCGTTAATGGAGATCCGGTATTTTTTTAAGAGGACGCCGATTGCCCCGCAGGCGGCAGCTTTTGAATCCATGAGGTAGGCTAAGTCCTGCCGGGTGATGATGATGTCCTGCCCGGTCGCCGTCTTCTCTTTATGCACCAGCACGAACTCAGGGCCGTCAACACCCGTGCGGACACCAGGTCTGCCCTCCACGATCCTGCCGGTGAAGTCGAGGATGCCCGCCGAGACCATGGCTGCTGCTGCATCGATGATGCCGGACCCGCAGATGCCGCGGGGACGTTCATGGGCGATGGTGGAGAACGAGACCGTGCAGCTCTCCGGATCGATAGCCACATGGTCGATGGCGCCCCGCATTGCCCGCATGCCGCAGGTGATCCCGGCTCCCTCGAACGCAGGGCCGGAGGCGCACGAGACCGATGCGAGCCAGTCCCGGTTGCCGAGGACCACCTCCCCGTTTGTCCCGAGGTCCACAAGGAGCGAGATCTCATCCGACAGGTGCATGCCCGAGGCCACCACATCGCCAACCGCGTCGCCGCCTATGAAGCGGCTGACATCCGGGAGCGAATAGACCGAGGCATCCGGGTTCACGAAAAGACCGGCAGTGTGCGCTTTGATGATCACCGGTTCGCGGGGGATATCGGCATTCGCGATCTCGAGGACTGAGGGGTCACGGCCGAGGAACAGGTAATGCATGACGGTATTTCCGGCAATACTGACATCGTTGATGGACGTGACGCTGATGCCGGTCGTAGTTATCAGTTTCTCGATCACCTCGTTGATGCTTGCCACGGCTGCGTGCCGGAGGCGCTCCTTTCCGCCCGGCTTCTTTGCCGCAGCAATCCGGGTGAGGAGTTCCTCGCCATGGGTGATCTGCCGGTTCAGGGCCGAGGCTTCCGCGCTGGTCCTTCCCCGGACCAGGTCGATTAACGTCCCGACAACCGTCGTGGTGCCAAGGTCGATTGCGACCCCGTAATTTTCCCCCGTCGTGTCACCGTCTTCGATACGGATGACTTCCGGGTAGCCGGAGGTCGTCGAAACGGTCACGGTCAGGGTTCCGGATGCTGCCATCAGCTGGTCCTGCTGGTGACGGGTCATGTGGGGACGCGTACCGGTGTAACCTTCCAGTTTTACCGAGCGGTGGCCTACCGGGTGGTGCCGGCCGGCATGGGGGAGCAGGAGGTATTTTTTTACTGCCGGGGAGATCTCAAGGGACGGCACCGCGTAATGAAGCAGGATCTTGGGTGCATCGATCCTGCTCTCGACCGGGATGATAAACTCGCAGGTGCCGAGGATATGGGTCTGGCAGGCGCGGCAGTAGTTCCGTGCGATCTCGTCGGCCGAGAGGCCCTTGATGCTCTCGGGGGACCCGGCATCGCACAGGCCCCGCACAAAGATCACCCTGCACTTGTTGCACTCGCCTTTCCCGCCACAGATGCTCTCGAACTGGATACCAGCCAGCCGGACCGCTTCAAGCACGGTCGATCCCCGGGCGACTGCAACGACCTTGTTGAGCGGGTGGAAGACCACGGATACGGTGTCCGTCATGCAAACTGCCTCCGGCGGGAAAAACACGGGACAACCCGTACGTCAGACCGCAGTGAAGGCAACAGGGGCACCATGGTCACCTAGTGCCAGTGTTCCCGGAGGAACTGGGGGATCCCGGACGAGTCCTTGGGCCCGACGAGGATCTTCCAGCCGGTTGCTTCCTCGGTCTCCCCGCTCAGCCGCGCAGCAAGCCCCGGTATCACGAGCGTGGTGTGGTCGACAAGGCCGGCCACCGCATAGTCTTTGATTGCCCCGGCAATAGAATCTGCCGTGAAATACCGGCCGGCAACGGCGCTCTCCACGCTGAGGCCGCCGGTATCGATCACGATAAGGTAACAGTCGAGGTTTGCCGCCTTGATATCCGATTCCACGGTAAAGTAGGTCAGGGCATAGTTGGTCGTGATCAGGACCGGCGAGGTGCGGTCGGGACGCCCGAAGGTCTTCACGCCGGCTTCGACGGAGACGGGTTTTCTCGGGTCGGTGTAGAGGTTGAACCGCCAGATAAGCTGGGGCAGGAGGACCCACCCGTCAAGGCTGTGCATGATCAGGAGGTCCGCGTAGCGGGTCATGAGCATGGATGCCGTGACCGCCTCTTTCCATTTGAGCACGTCCTCGGAGATCTCGCCGCCGGTCCAGACCGTCAGGGGGACCCCGAGAAGCGGGAACCCGAAGAGCTCGTCAAACTGCCGGCAGGCCAGAGTCCGGATTGCGGTAAAATTGTTGAGGGTGTACGAAAGGCCGGTATCGGCAAAGGTGCCGGGGTCGAGCACGAGGTCGCGGACCCCATAGGCCGTGAGTGTCCGCACGAGCGACCGGAGCAGGGAAAGGTCACCTGGTGCAAAGACCGCAAGGGGTGCATCGTGCGCAAGCGCAAGATCGGCCATGGCTTTCCAGCTCCCTTCCATCGCGGCATAGATGAGAGGGCGCCTTCCCTTCACCTCGGCAAGGCCGGCCTCCATCACCGCCGGGTCGGGAGCGCAGAGGATCAGCGGCAGGCGGGTCGTTGCCGCCACCTTTCTGACTGCAGCAGCGAACGTCACAGGGTCTTTTGAAACGGACCGTATGGCAACTGCATTCAGTACCAGTTTGCGGCCGATGTAATTGTACGAGAACTCCTGTATCGTGGTTGTCCGTTCCACAAGCTCGGCTTCCGGCATCAGGTCATGGACATCGATCGCGATGGGGGTCGGGTTGTGGTACGTGAACTCGTGGCGCCAGAGCACGTATTTCCCGCCAAGGGTGATAGCTTCTTCACCGGTACCAACCGTAACGGACCGGACCGGGGGCGTCATGAGATGGGCGAGGGCCTCCCGGGCTGTCGCGTACTCGACTGTATGCAGGGGCGGACAGTCCGCCATCACCATCTCGCCGTTGACAAGCCGGGTGGCAAACGCCATGCAGTTGGCTTCCCTGCATTCACCGCAGTTGGTCTTCGGGAGCAGTTTGTAGACATCAATAGGACTGATCTCCCTGATGCTCTTTTTCTGTCTCTTCTCCGGATCGCCGGCATTCCCGTTCACAGCCGCACCCCCGCCCAGTCGGCAACCGCTTCAGGGGGTGCTGACGGAGTATTCTCCAGCCGGGCTATGACATCTTTCAGGGTCAGTACCGCTGCCGGGTGCATCATCAAGAAGAGGTCGATCCCGGCAAGGAGGAGAGTCACCGCATTGATGGTCTCCCATATAGGGCCGCGGAGTTCCCGGGAGCCGTATTCCGCCGGCATCTTCATCCATGCCTCACGGGCTGCCCAGGCATTCGTTGCTGCAGAGATGACCGGGTGGGCAAGCTCGGCATCTCCCATCAGGGCCGCATACCGCGCCCGTTCGTGGATGGTAAAGGAGTACTCAAGGCCATAGCCAAGGGCGACCGTGGTTAAGTCCATGACGACCTGTTCCGGGGGGATGTACTCGTAGAGCCGGCGGTTGAGCTCCTTGGCATTGTTCAGTTCAAGGCCGGTAAATGCGAGGAGGACGTGGCCGTTCTCCTTTGCAGCGGTTGCTACGCCGGAAAGAGTCTTTTGTTCCGCCATGTCCAGCGTCACGGAATTGAGGAGCAGGCGCTCACCGGCTGCCATCTCGGATATCGCGGTGAATACCGCTGCATCTTTCTTCGGGTCGCCGCACCCGCCGATGATGAGCGGGACGTCCACGGCCTGGAGGATCTCTTCGACAGTCTTCACTGCTGCTGCCGGGGATGCATCGCGGAAGAGGGGATCAGTACTCATCAGGTGGATGGTAACGACATCAGCCCCGAACTTTCTGACGTTCATCTTTGCCCATTCGGCCGGGTTATCCATGACATCGGCAACATTCTCCCTGAGCACCATAGGGAGAGAGACCGGCATGTCAAAGACATCGAGCGCTATCACCGGGCGGTGGGGGGGGAGGTGGAGCAAGTCGGCATAGGCCGGCGTTGTTGCCCCGCCGATGGTGATGGAGCTTGCCCGGCTGCCGCCATTGGCCCGGGTTGCGCCGAGTGTCACTTCGCGGACCTTTCCCGGGTACCCGGCCGTAGGCGGCACATAGGTTTCGCGGATGAGCGATGAAGGTTTTGACGGGGGCGGGGACCCGGCTGCTGCCGGGTGCGGTGACGGGACACAAAACCCGGAGGACGGGATGAAGAGGTCGAGATCGCCAATCTCCATGGAAAAGTTCTCCAGCTCAAGCTGGTTGACCCCCTTGAGCAGCTCGAGGATCTGCGGTGCGAGGTTGAGGACCATATCGTTGTTCAGTCCGGGCTTAGTGTTTTTTTGCGTCACGGTGCTCACCTCCCTGCCGGGACGGGGGCCTGATAGGCTGGATTATCACTTTCTCGGCCGTGATCTTCGCATTTTTCAGGATAATCCGGAACCCCGAAGTCGTCAGGGGGATGTCGCCACCGGAAAAAACCTGGACCTGCGATGCGGCCTCGCCGGTTGCAACCGTTTCAGCTGCCCAGCGCCCGGTCACCGGGTGGTAGTGGTCGGAAAGGAATGTTCTGAGTTCATCGATGTTCTTGACATCGAGTTCCGTTGCTATGGCAGGGTAGACATCCGCGGGAATGAACTCCTTTAAGCGTTCTTTTGTCTCCTGCGGCATCCAGACTACGCGGTGGTAACCCCCGTCAGCATGCATGAACTTGTGCGACCGCATGTACTCGATCGAGATCCCGTGAAAACCGTCGACCTGGCGGCCGCCGGCGGTCGAATCGGCCATCGTGGAGAAGGCAAGCCCGTTGACCGTCAGGTCGCGGAAGCTCCGCAGGACAATCCCGAACCCTTCAACTTCCGGGATGTAAAACGCGATCCCCTCAAAACAACCGCATGACGTGTGCGGGTAGCCGAACGCAGAATAGAGCCAGACACGGTTCACCTCGCCCATCGACCGCTGCTTGGCACTCTCGTTCACGCCGGTATATTCGCCTTTTTCCGGGTCAAGGCATTCCCCTTTGGCGATGGCGTAGATCGGCCCCTTGGGGTCGATCCCTGCTGCAGCCCTCCCGTCGAACCAGCTGATTGCCCCGCAGTTGGCATACCGCTGGGGCGTGATCACGCAGACATGGGTCGGGGCAAAGGACTGGCAGAGGGCACAGCCATAGAAGGTGTCGACATCGTTATCAGAGAGGCCGCGGGCCCGTGCATCCCGGGCCTCGTAGGTTTTCAGGGCTTCCGCATAGAGCGGTTTTATCTCGAGCGGGTCCGTGATGAACGTGATCTGGACTTTTTCTAAGATCGGCAGCTCGTTTTTGAAGAGATCATGCATCACCTGCCCGATGAACCTGAGCGAATTGAGCCCTTTCTTGTAAGACTTTTTCGAGAGCCGGATCCAGATGTCGTACCGCTGGTTGAGGTGCATGAAACCCTCGACATAGTTGCAGTACTCGTGGATACGCCGTTCCACTACCCCTTCAAGGTCCGTCTCGACCTTTTCCCCGGCAATCTCGACAAGGATTCCTAACGGGTGGGCCTTGCCTTCCGCCATTGCCGCAATGTCCGGGCCGATAATGTCGATTGCGCCGTCCGTGATCTGGTCGGCCGGCCTTACGCGGACGATCTCGAATTTCTCCGGAACCGAGGGGCCGCCAAGCTCCACCTGCATGTCCTGCTTCCTGACGCGCTCACCCTCATGGACAAGCCCGACTTCAACGGGGATGGATTCAAACATGGCTCAATCAGTCTCCGAGATTTTGAACGATCGCCTTGAGGCTGGCCGCCCATTCTTTGATGGTGCTGTTCGGGAATGACCAGCTCGCGTTGGGCTGGTATACGCAGTCGAGGGTCATGGTCTTGACTCCGGGGGCAAAGTGCTTGAGGCCGGAGAGGATCGTCCACTCCATGGAGTACGGGAGACCGACAAAGATGGCAAGGTCATAGGACTCCCGCCCGTCAAGCCCTTTCCATGCGGTGTCGGTCAGGCGGTTTGCAATATCCACGGCCGGCATGATGGCTGCCGGTATGAAGTTACGGGCAAGGAACTCCTTGTTCGTACTGGCGGTTACGACAACCGGGATCTTCCCTTTCTTTGCAAGTTCGATGAGGCAGTCGATGAGCCGCATGCCTTCGACTTCGTATTCAAGGATGCCGTGGCCCACGATGAGGATCGGCCGCTTGGCCCTGCGGATCATCGCATCGGCGATATCCGGTTTGACGATGAGCGATGCTTTCTTGGGCCCGGGGATCTCGCCGGTCTGCCAGGATTCGTTCAGCGGCATATAAGGTCAGTCCTTCCTCGTGTGTACCATGCGGGGGAGCAGCGTCGGGTCGGGAATAGGCTGTTCCTTCCAGTCATGCTGGCGCAGGTGTTCGAGGATCTCGTCTTTCATGGTCAGGGGGATATCGGCCGGGACCCGGACAAGCCGGTGCACGTCCGGGGGGATTCCCCCGATATGGCGCTTGTGGAGGTCGATGTAATTGGTGAGCTTGTTCGCCCTGCCCTTGCTGGTGTCGTTGGGACGCATGGTCAGTTTTGCGATCATCACCATGGCCTCTTCCTTTGTCTCTGCTGCAAAGAAGAGGTGTTCCGGTACCGGGCCGCCATACACTTTCTCACCGGTCCGGGCATCGTACACGAACCAGTCCGCGTCCTTATCAGCCCGTCCAAGCAGCATGCGCCGGTATTTTGTGCCGTGAGGCCCGACAACGACCGGGATGCCGAGGCGCCAGAACCCGGCCGCGATCGCGGCGGCCTTCTGGGACATAGCTCCCCATGCCACGCCGACTGCACCGACGCGGTTGTGGACATAATCGGCGATCTCCTCGTAGTTGCCCCGCAGGGGGCGCTTGGCAAAGATGCTCGCGATCTTGATAGCGGCACCGGCGATATGGGCATTGGAGACGCAGGAGCCGACGTTCACGATCCCGCCGGCCTCAAAGGCGCCGGAATATTTCTCGTACGCGGTCTTGCCGTCCTCGTCGCGGTACATCCCGGCCGACATCGCGGAGCAGCCGGACGTGCAGACAATGTAACGCCGCCGGGCAAACTCCATGCACATCTCGGCAACCTCCCGGGATCCTTTCGGGTAATTGGCGCAGCCGACAAACGCGACAACGCCCGGGATCTCACCGAGCACGATCGGGCCCCCGACTTTCCTTATCTCGACGTCCTGGATGGCACCCCGCCCGGTCCGGATGCAGAAGGTCTCCTCGCGGGTCTGTTTTTCCGCAGCCCCCACGATAAGGCTGTGGACGGGGACCTGGTGGCTGCACGCGGATTCGCAGCGGCCGCAGCCGATGCAGTCATCATAGAGCTCGTTCAAGGGAGCAAGGTTCCCGCCGGCCGCTGACTTGATTGCCTGGGGGACAGGCAGGTCATTGGGGCAGGCACGCCGGCAGAGCATGCAGAGGGTGCACTTTTTCGCAAGCTCGATTAAGCGCTCTTTGGAGGGGAGCGTGCCGTGTTTTTTCCGTTTCGGGGCAACTGCCTGTGCAACACGCACCGCAATCTCCCCGATTTTGTCCGTATCAAGGATGAGGGCGCCGGGCATTTTGCCGGAGGTGAAGTCCGCGACAATATCATCGACGGGATCATGGGTCCGGTCCGGGAGCCCGAGGCAGTTCTTGTCGTTTGTAGCAATGAGCGGGGCTTTGATGTGGGCTGCTTCCTGGAGCGTATCGGTGCGGACGCACTGCTCGTCGATTACGATCACATCGGGCACCCCGCTCCGGATGTACCGGAGCTGCCACGATATGGGCCCGACGATCTTGGCCTTTGAAGAATATCGGGTGATATCGAGGGCTGTGCAGCAGATGCCGGTCACTTCGACATCGGAGAGGGCCCCGTGGTCCCGGAGGTAGTCGATGATGCTTGCTGCCGGGGGGACATTGTGCCCGATGACCAGGATGACGGGTTTTGTTGCATCCACGGTGCCAAGGCCGAGATCAGCCATGGCCGATTCGGGGTCCGCCTTCGGGAACCCGAGGGCCGAGACCTGGGCGATATCAGCGACTTCCATGCCCACGTGGTCGACCATGCCGGCATGGAAGACCTTGGACTCGAAATCGATATTATTGCCTTCCTGGCCGGTATGGGTCACCGCAAGGAGCTGGGTCACCTGGTTCTCGCAGTAGTCGAGGACCGGTTCAAGGTCGCCGAGCGTCTCAGGTTTCACGCCGCAGACGAGCCGGGTGATGGGTGCTTCCACTTCGACACTGGTCCCGCCGACATTGAGGGGAAAATCAGGCCCATACTGCCCGATGACATGGGTGAGGAGGTCCCTTGAATGGCTGATGTGGGTCGCTGCACCGATGCATGCGGCGATGAGTACCGTACGTGACTGCTGGGCGGGCATCGAGATCCCGCAGGCACCGCGTTTGGTGCCGGTGAGGTCGCACTTACCATACGTGCAGAGGCAGCAGAGGTCGCAGAACGGGAGGTAGAAGGGCTTGTACCGGGCAAGAAGGGTGCGATCCCAGGAGCGGAGCGTGGTGAGCGAGGGAAACGGGGTCGGCCCCATCAGTTCGTCCCATTTCTCTTCATGGATTGCACCGATCGAGATGCTGAGATCGCGGAACTGTGCAATGTCTGAATTGATCTCCTTTATCCTGAGACTGACCCCTTTCCTGCTCACGATCCTCTTCCCCGACAGCGTGTCAGTTATGTATTGAGGGACGACTTCACATAAGGTTATCGTACTTTACACGAATGAGCGGGGAAAAAACCGGATCCAGAGGGTTATTCCGGCCCGACAAGGGGGTCCAGCAGAGCAGCAATGGAACGGAATGCCGGGCTGGTGGAAGGGAGATCCAGCAGGGACCTGCCGGCAAGGACACGGCCTGCCACAAGAGGGTCTTCGGTAATTTTTCCGAGGTAGGGAAGGCCGGTCTCCCCCCGGGCTCTCGCGTCCAGTTCCTGCGGGAACGCGTACCCTCCGATGACATAGAAGCGGTCGAACCGGATCCCTACTTCCTGGATCACGCGGTGTGCCCGCCGCACGTGGGCAAAGGACTTGCTTGAAGGGCCCATCACATCGAAGATGATGTCCACATTGCTTGCAATCTTCCGGTTGAGGTGTTCGAGCCCCCCGGGAGAGTCGATGAGGATGTACTGGTATTGCCGGGTTATCGATGACAGGGCATTTTTCAGGGCTGCGTCGGGGAGACAGTAACAGCCCTCGATCCACTTGGTGCCCACCGAGAGGAGATCAAACCGGTCGCCTTCGTACAGTCCCTGCTCCCAGATCCGGTTCTCGATGCGGTGCGAGGGGGGGATGCCAAGGGTAGTCCCCCCTTTCTCAATGAAGGTCTCCGCAAGGAGTTCTGCAATGGTCTTTTTGCCGGAGGACTCAAGGTCCACCCCCACCATCTCGGCAAGGTTCTGGTCAGGGTCAGCATCGACAAGCAGGACCGGGGTCGCGTTCCTTTCGATCAGGTACTTGGCCATCAGGGCAACAAAACTCGTCTTGCCGGTGCCCCCCCGGCCCATGGTCACGATGGTTTTCATCATCTTCCTCCTCCGGGAATATTCCTTGCGGCGCCCGTGCCGGAAGCGAGGCTGTGGGCAAGGGCAGTTAGTGCTGCAGGAGCTCCTGAGCCGGCTGCAGGAACGGGATCACCCGTAATTCCGGCTTCGGCAACATCCTGGTCAAAGGGGATCAGGGCAGCAAGCGGGACGCTGTTCTCCGCTGCACACGTTCGCAGGATCTCCTCTTCACGGGCAGTGGCAACGCGGTTTGCGACCAGGCGGATATCGCGGATCGCTGACTCCCGCGCGAGGCGGATTATTGCAGCCGCAGTATCACGGGACTTCCGGTTGGCATCCGTCACCACCAGCAGGACATCGACGCGCTCTGCGGTCCCCCGCCCGAGGTGTTCGATGCCGGCCTCCATGTCGAGGATGACAATCTCGTCCCGCTCGACAACGAGATGGCGCATCAGGGCTTTGATGACAGAATGGGCCGGGCATGTGCAGCCGGACCCCATGGCTTTGACCGTTCCCATGACCAGGAGGCCTGGCCCGGCTGGAGTCTTTACCGCGTAGCGGGTGATGATGTCATCGACCGTGAACGTGAGCCGGAAAACGCCGGAATACTCGGTGCCGGTCTTGAGCCGTATCAGGTCTTCGTTCTCCGCCACCGGCACGATCCGCGAGATCTCCTCCGGAGAGAGGCCGAGAGTAAGGGCAAGGTTCGGGCTTGAGTCCGCATCGATGGCGATCACGGGATGTCCCTGTGCAGCATACAGGCCGGCGAGGCTGCCTGCAACAAACGTCTTGCCGACGCCACCTTTTCCAGATACGGCGATCTTCATGGGTGTCCCTGCACCATCCTTCGCATTGATAGACGCGTGCCAAGAGAAAAAGAGTTTCTGTTGCAGCAACCGTGCGGCGTGCGGCGACAAGGTGCTGCCCGTACGACGGGGTGGACGGACATACCGGAAACGGGATGCATTGAACCTGCAGGTTCAATAAATGTATAACCTGCCAAAAAGAACCCCCCATAGCCGCATCCATTGCTGTGCGGGTGTGTCACCCTATGGGCCTTTTTACCAGGAAGAAAAAAGAGACGGTCCTCTGCCCCAACTGCAGGAAACCCGTTACGGTCGGGACAATATTCTGTGATTCGTGCGGGCTGAGACTGACCCCGCCTCCGACTTGTGGTAAATGCCAGATCCCGCTCGCGCCGGAAACGAACTTCTGTGAGTCCTGCGGCACACCGGTGGGTACTGCCCCGGCCCAGCCTCCGCAGGTTCCCGCAGCAGAGGAGTGTGTCGCTGCCCCGCGTAAAAAGGGAAGATCCCCGCGGGGGAAGCGATCGAAAAAGCTGCAGCAGCCAACAGGAGAGCCGGCTGTTCCCCCAACGCCGGCAGCCGGGGGACCCGCCCCGGGTACGCGGTCGGAAAGTCCCTCACCGGGAGAAGGTGCGCAGCAAGAACCCGGGGGAGTGCCGTCGCAGGCACTCCCGCCGGTACCCGGCAGGGCAATGAAATTCACCTGGCCCCGAGGGACGGGAAAAACCCTCATCAACGGGTGCATGATCTTCGCTGGCATTATCATAATTCTCGCATTCATGGCAGGGGTTCTCCACCTCCCGTCATCACCCACCCTGAAGTTATCTCCGGTGACCGTTGCTTCGGATCCCCACCGTGAAGCGCCCGTTCCTGAAACGGCTGATACCACAGCCCCCCCTGCCGGGCTGACCGTTACTGCACCATCCATCATCCCCGGTCCTACGAAGGTCCCGCCGGAAAGTCTCCGCATCTGGTTCCAGGCTGAGCGGGACCCGGTCACCAACATCGTATCGGTTATCTTTGCCGGGGGGAAAGGGCAGCTTGGGGTACGCGATATCCTGGTCCGGCTCACCCGTTTTGACGGGCAGGTCCTGACCGCAACCTTCAGGCCGACGACAATGGGGGAAGGTGTGTCCCTGCAGGGTTCAAAATATGCTGACCGGCTCGAAGTAATTGTGACCTATAACAACGGGGGGGTGTACAGCGTCATCGATAAGGTATTCGAATATAAAATGCGGAACTAGAGGCGGGACCTTACCTGCGTCCCCGCCAACAGGGACCTACTTTTTCCGGGTGAAACTGATGATCTTCAAAAAGTCTGCACCCCGGCAGTGCTGCTTTGCTTCCCGGGATTTCTCCTCGGAATCAGCGGTGCAATAGGTGCCGGTCTTAAATTTCTGGGTGCAGCCGGGATCGGCGGATTCCTTGCCCGTGCTCGCCTGGGTACCGACAAGGTGCTTGCAGATATAGAAGAAACTGGTCATGGCAGCTCAATGTTCCTGTTAGGGTGTTCGAGCACATAAAAGAACGGGGGATTGGCTGCAGTGCGGGAACAATAGCAAAGGTCAACTGTGCGGGATTTCAAGGACGGTCAGACGGGGATAAAAACCGAATTTCCGGTAAAAGTCCCATGCCGCCTCATTCCCCTGCCCTACGGATACACGGATCCTGACTGCCCCGGAATCCTCCAGCCAGGTGAGTGCCCGCGCCATCAAGGCCGAACCGATATGCTGCAGACGGTATGCCGGTTCAACAAAGATCGATTCAAGTTCACCCTGTTTTTCTAAAGACAACGATGTCACGCAATATCCCACATTGCGTCCCCGGGTTGGATCCCGGGCGATATCGACCCGGAGGGATCCCTTTTTCGCAAGAGACTGGAAATATAATTTCCGGTCATAGAATGTCATCGTCTCGTAATGGTGCCGGAAATGCCGTGAGCGGGCAAGATGGAAATCGTTCAGCTGGGTCCAGAGCGGGCGGATGGATTCAAGCGCAGATGCATCGGAGGCCAGGTACACAACAGCAGCCATCGGTTGAAGATAAGAAGTAAAACGATAAATTATGATGGGTAACAGTCATACAGTATACCGATACTGCCACAAGCGAAGGTACTTTTCATGCTCGACATCAGGTTCGTCCGGGCCCACCCGGAGATAATCAAGGCCGATCTTAAGAAACGCAATGATCCGGAAAAAGCAGGATGGGTCGATGACCTGCTGATAAAAGATGCCCGGTCACGCGAGCTCAAAGTTGAAACCGACCAGCTCCGCCAGCGGCGCAACACCATCGCACGGGACATCAATGCCGCAAGAAAAGCCGGGCAGGATGCCGGGGGTTTACTGGCTGAGGCAGCCGCCCTTCCCGGAAAGATCAAGGCAAACGATGCCGAGCAGGAAAAAATTAAAGATACTATAAAGGCTTACCTCATGCGCCTCCCCAATATCCTTCATGAGAGCGTCCCGGCAGGAAAAGACGATTCCGAGAATGTCCAGATCAAGACCGTCGGCACACCCCGCACCTTTGACTTCGAGATAAAAAACCATGGCCAGCTTGCAGCTGAAAACGGGTGGGCCGATTTTGAGCGGGCAACAAAGACCTCCGGCGCGGGTTTTTATTTCCTGAAAGGCAGCCTTGCCCTCCTCGACATGGCACTCCAGCGGTATGCCATCGACCTCTTGGGTAAGAAAGGTTACACGCCAATCATCCCGCCGTACATGATCAATCGGAGCTCCTACGAGGGGGTCACGGATCTCGGTGATTTTGAGAAGGTCATGTACAAGATCGACGGGGACGATGCCTACCTCATCGCAACGAGCGAGCACCCCCTCGGGGCAATGTACCAGGACGAGATCTTCGAGGAGAAAGACCTTCCCCTGAAACTGGCCGGCATCTCCCCCTGTTTCCGGAGGGAGATCGGGGCTCATGGCCTTGACACCAAGGGGCTCTTCCGCGTCCACCAGTTCACCAAGGTGGAGCAGTTCATCTTCTGCATGCCGGATGATTCCTGGGGCTATCACGAGGAGCTGCTGGCAAACGCCGAGGAGATCTTCTGCGGCCTCAACCTCCCGTACCGCGTGGTCAACATCTGTACCGGGGATATCGGCACAGTGGCCGCAAAGAAATACGATATCGAGGCGTGGATGCCGCGCGAAAACGCGTACAAGGAGGTCGTCTCCTGCAGCAACTGTACTTCGTACCAGGCAGTGCGGCTCAACATCAAGGTGCGGGATAAAGCCGACTTTGAGTCCAAGCAGCATATCCATACGCTCAACTCCACCGCCATCGCCACATCACGGGTGATGCGGGCTATCCTGGAAAATTACCAGCAGCAGGACGGTTCCGTTGTCATACCGGAAGTACTCCGCTCCTACATGGGAGACCGGACCTGCCTCTGATCACCCGGACCTGACATCCCCTTTTTTTCACAAACACTTATTTTCTCCCGATACCCCAGTTATACTCAAGAGTGTCGTTGTATGGCCTATCCCGATCTTTATAAAGATGAGTCAAAAATCCTGGATGCACAGAACATCAAGGTAAAATCCGTCTCGTTTGATGCGATACTCACCACCAGACGACTGATCCTCATCGATCATAAAAAACCGATGGCTCCCCCCCAGGAGATCCTCCTTGCCACGTTAAAGAATGTGGATACCGGGGAGAATGCCATCCGCGACCCCACCATCACTCTCTCCATAATCGCCAGTACCGGCTCAACCCGCCAGATGATCCTGACCTTCTCGAAGACCTCGGGCGGGGAGAGGAAACGAGAGGCAGATGAATGGATGAAAGTATTGCGCCAGCATGTTTCGCAGACCATCCGTCACCCGGTCCTTCCCGATATTCCGGGCATGGAAGACGAAGAGCCACTCCAGATCCCGGTCAGTACCCCTGCTGCCCCACCTGCACCCCGTGTCGAGATCGTCAATGCACCTCCGCAGAAAAAACGTATCGAGATCTCCCGCCCGATGAAGAAGATCATCGAGTCTGCCCCTGCCATACCGCAACCGGTAGAGACCACCACGCTTCCGGTAGGCTCGTTCTGCAACCGTTGCGGCAGCCGCGTTCCCCCGGAATCTGCATTCTGTAACCATTGCGGGACCCCGGTTGTCAAGGAGAGCGACATGGAAGCCGCACTCCGGCAGCCGCTGCCTCCCGAACCGGTGCCTGAACCGGCCCCTGTAGTCCCGCAGGTCGCAGTCCCAGTCCCGCCGGTCTTTGGCCACGGAAGTGACAAAAAGGAGCGGCCTATTGAAGAGGTCATCCATTCCATCGAACCACTCATCGAGGACTCGGTCCCGCGCACAGAACCTGCCCCCCTCATCGGGAAGCCAAGGCATGCCCACGCACCGGAACCGGTGGTTTCCGAAGAGAAAACACAGCCGTCCGAACCGGGAGTCCAGTGGCCGGTAATCTCTTCCTCGGTACCGGAGTCCGGTGTACCCCCGGTCCAGCAGGATACTCCCCCGCCACAGCCCGTTCCCGGAAAAGCACCCGGAAAACGGGGTGTTTTTATCGTAGCCGTACTGGCAGTCGTCATCCTCGCGATTATTGCCGGCGTCTTCCTCTTTGCAAACCCCCTGCAGCCGGCCGTCAGCGGGGTGCCGCCGGTCACGACAACGGCCCCGACCGCCACCAGCACCCCCGCAGCCACCCTGTCACCCGTTGCCACCCTGCCTGTCGGGACTACCGCACCGGCGACCGCTGTAGTAACAGAAACCCCGGCCCCGGCAGCAACAACCGCAGCAGTATCCATCCCGGCCCTGGGGGTCTGGGTCCGCATCACCTATGCCAACAGGTTCATCGGTACGGTCGGGACACCGGGAGCTGAACGCGATGTAGGGGATACCGGGGACAAGATCTACCAGATATCGACAAGCACGGGCACCGCGGTCGCATCGGTGAAGAAAAAGGATGGTTCTGCCGATGAACTGGCAGTCGAGCTCTACAAGGACGGCAACCTGGTTACCCGCAAGTCAACCACTGCACCAAACGGCCTTGTCGAGATCCAGGTCAGCCTGAAACCCGCCCCCACCGCAACGCCGACACAGGCCCCGACACCGGTCCCGACAACCGCGGTCCCCGCCACCGGCAATGCTACGGTGAACGCAACCGTTACTACCTCGGTTACCCCGTAATCCAATTCTTCTTTTTTTTTAATAGTTCCATTTGCCCTGGAAGGTACCGGAGAGTGTCGATGCCGCATGCGGTTAGTATGGCAGAAAAGATGCGGATGAAAAACGGAACAATGCTGCTATGGGGATTTCTGACAAATAGTTCAATTCCCTTATTTGATTTGGAAATTGAAGGTCATATCTATTTTTAATTGAAATAAAATATTATCAAAATCATATGTGAGTAGAGTTTGAAAATTATCGCCACGACGATAGCAGTTCGGCGCGATCAAGACAAAGCGAGCCGGTCCGCGGAGCAGGTGCGAGTGCGCCGAAGGTGCACGAAGCGTGCGGAGCGGGGCGGCGATCCTCCCTCAGCTGATCCAGAGGCATGAAGATCGGTCGGTCATGTTCGTCTCCACGGGCTTGCGCCCGTTCCGCTCACATCACCTTCCTTGTTTTCCGGGGTTGCCCTGTTGATAGGATGACGCCCCCGGCTTGTCGCGATGCTCCGGCGCCAGCGGCTGCCCCGGCCCGCTCCTCACACCATGCTCCGCATCGTGTTCGTCGCTGTTGATCGTACTCACGATGCACGTTCAGTGACTCACTCGCACGACGCATCAGGGGCTCGGACTCACCGCTGATGCGGCTCGTTACCTTCGCACCCTGAAGCGGTGCTCGTTCGGGCCACTGCGGCCACGACCCACCGCCCGCTTCGCTCCTCCCGCCCTTGAAAGGGCGGGCAGTCATAGCGATAACCACGGAGGAAGGTTTCCGGTTGGGGGTGGGAGGATGCGAGCCGAAACACGGCGACCTTCGCCGTGTCGCGTGAGCATCGGGCGGGCCAAGGAAGATCAGGGCGGCCCAACAGAACAGGCACATGGGAGCGCGGCGGGGGGCGGGAAGAAGGCGAGCCGGATACGGGACCGCAGAGCGGGCCCGTCGCGTGAGCCTTTGGGGTGGGCCAACTTTTGCCAAGAAAGATAATGCCAGGAGTCGATTATGTACCAACCCGGCAGGGCCTTTGATTGGCGTCACGGTGTCCCTGTCCGGGCCACCTTTTTCCTGTACCAGAAAATGATCCTCTTCTTCACCCGGTGCAGCCACCAGCGCAGGCTTTTCACCAGCCCAAAAATAGTTGAACGTTTTTTCCGGTACTCCCAGAGTTCTCGACGGCTGATCATGGGAAACCTCATTACTGAGTGGGGATCCCGCTCGGAAGCGGATCACATGCCCACGCGATCGCGTCCTCCCGTCGCCTCTGTTCCACCAGATTATCTAAGCCTTCCCACGCTGCCCGGGCTTTCCATGATGCGATGATCTCATCGTGCCTGTAGCGGAGATCCTGCGCTTCAGCCTGCAGCATGAATGCCCGACGTTCGATCACGGGTATTCTGGTTTCTATGCGTTCGAGTTCTTCGAGGACCTTGATCGGCATGGCATCATAAATCGAGGTCATGCCGTCACCTCTTCCGCTGCATCCGTTCCGGCTGCACCGGGGGGGACCGGGGCAGGAACCCCGATCATGAAATCCGCTGCCTTCTCTGCCCTGCCGGCTGCATACATCACGAGATCTGCATCGGCCTTTATCGCCGTTGCCCAGTTCTGGAGGTATGCCGCCTGATTCTGAATGATTGCTGATGAGTCGATGCCGGTGAGTGCAGCCAGGTATGCACTCCCGATCTCGGCGACCAGTTCCTCACGTCCGTAGGTGTCGGACCCGAAGCAGACCGGATCGGTTCTCTTGAACCGGTCGAGCCGGGGCCCGGTGGAGTGGATGCACTCGTGAAACATCGTCGCATAATAGTACTCGGAGGTTCTGAACTGGCCGATCTCCGGGCAGGTGATGATATCCATCTGCGGGGAGTAGGCGGCACGGTTTCCCGCCGTAATCCGTATTGAGTGCCGGCCCGTGTAGTCCTGAATAACTGCATCGCATCCGAGAAGGTGGGCGTTCTCTTTCAGGTCCGGCAGCTCGTAGCCCTTCTCCTTGTAATCGGTCTGCGCGATGTTGAACACGACGAAGGCTTTCAGAAACCGGATTTGTTTTTTGTTTTGGGTCTCCTTGCCGTTCTCATCGGTCTTCGTGTCAGTCTTGACGGTATGGCCTGCGTAGATTATCCCGGTCCCGTGTTCTCCGAACTGGACCTGTAACCCTGCGGCGAGATACTGGCGATAGGTTGCCCAAAAAGGAAGGGGATAGGAGCTGAGCCCGAGGATCAGCCGGTTCAGCCCGGTGTATGCCCTGCCGCTGAAAAGGTTGCGCGGGCCGTTCTCGGTCCACGGCTTCAGCCAGGGGATCTTTCCCTCCGAGAGGGATTTTATGATCCTCTCGTTGATCTGTGCTTTCACGTCAGCGGCTTTCATGCGGTCACCCCGACGGGCTGCATAGTCGAGACGTTCGCATATTTCCGCTCGCCCTTGAGCATCCCTTTCACCTGTGCGAGCGGGGCGACGTACTGCACATCGTTGATCGAGATCATCACGGCTTTACCAGACCGGGTGATCCATGCCTTCCCGACCGGGGCCGCGTCTGAATTCTTCATAACGTCGGATATATCAAAGACTGGCGCGGGCCAGTGGTCTTCGAGTCTGCGGACTTCTCCGGCGGGAATAACCACCTGCATGGTCTTTACATCGATACGGACCGAGCCGTTATAGAGGCGAGCCGCCCCTATGTGCTCGAACTTAACATCTGTTTTTGTGTTTGGCGTCACGGTGATTTTCACCATACATTCATCGACGTTAGATAATATAACTCTCCGCCGTGCGCAGGGTGAAAGTAAAGGCGATGCGTTTCCCGATTTGAGAAATAAGGCAATTGCGCAGAATTTTTCTTTTCGCAAGGCCCGCCCAGGCACACAGCGCGACAGGCCGCTGATGCGTCCCGTAACCGCGCCGTGTGACCATGGCCCGCCCTATCGGTTTTCTATTGGTACGCGATCGCCCCGGTTGGACCCGCCCGACAAAGCGAGCGACCGTCCGCTGATGCGTCCGGTAACCGTCGCTTTGTCCTCCCTCCCCCGACATGAAACCGATCCCCGTCCTATCGCTATGACTGCCCGCCCCTGGGCGGGAGGAGCGAAGCGGGAGGTGGGGAGTGGCCCAGCGGCCCGAGGGAGCGCCGCTTCAGGGTGCGAAGGTAACGAGCCGCATCAGCGGTGAGTCCGAGCCCCTGATGCGTCGCGCGACCGAGTCACTGAGCGTTATGCACTTGCTCAGTACACAGCGACGAACACGATGCGGAGCATGGTGTGAGGAGTGGGCCGGGGCAGCCGCTGGCGCCGGAGCAGCGCGACAAGCCAGGGGCGTCATCCTACCAACAGAACAATCCGGAAAACAAGGGAGGTGATGTGAAGCGGAACGGGCGCGAGCCCGTGGAGACGAACATGACCGAGCGTCTCCATCTCACCCGGACCCGGTGGTTCCCACACTCAGCAGGGTTGGCGAGACATCATCACTTAGGCTTACGTCGTAAATATTGACATCCCTATAGATTAGCTCCGATTATGACGGGCAAACCTTAATAAATTCTCAGGCCATTAAAGGAGATAATAGAGAAAAATAGCAGGAAGTAATTCTGCTAGCCTTAAATATAATCAGTCAGTAATGATTGTGGAAGGAAAGGCAATGCCCCACTTGAGTTTGTAAGAGCACAACTGATGGGTATTATGGAAAGGTTACAGGATGTTCTTAAAAATTTTTAATTCGTTACTTTCCAGTACCGCCGGAAATGCGGTCAGCCTGAAAGCTACACCTACTCCGTTATACGTTGAAGGTGTAGGGGATGAAATTTACATTGAGAACATATCTGATCCAGATAGTGGCGAGTCCCTAATCAGATATGTACAAAGAAAATGGCTCTCTCGAATAATAGCCGATAATAAACCCTTCAAGGTCGAATGCATTTTTGGAGAGGTTAAGGATCTTTCGGCGATAAAAATGATACTTGACGATGAGCAGGCTTATTCCTTATGCTCATCTGTGACCCTTATATTTGGCGATAAAATATGGAATGAAGAGCGTAAGATTGAATTAGAGAGTTATTTAAGGCGATATCAAAAATTTACCGCTTTTAAGAATTCTTTCAGACCGGAAAATCATGGTATGATGATATCGAATAAAATTATGCTCGAGGCAAAACATTCACTCAGAGAAACGTACAAATGGGTTAAAGTCGTGGATAATGCCAGTCCTGATGCTCAGGCCAAATTCGAGCGGGAATTTTTAACTCTCTATAACAATTCTATCCAAATCACTCCTGAAAATATTTCTCGACTAGAATTGTATAACTAGAGGATTCCTGATTTTTATGATTGAAATTCCCCCACTTCTTGCGTACGTTTCGCCGCTTATTTTGGCGGGTGCAACCTTAATTTCAATATCAGTCGCGACATTTCCAAGAATGAGGGAGATCCTAAAAACTAGAATCAAAGAGAATAATCAAGCGGCCTCATCTGGAATTTTTAATGCAATATCAGATGATATTGACCTTATCTCAAGCAACCAGGAATTGCAAAAAGTGTTATCAAGAATTAGGATAACGGAATATGCTGTTTTACTATGCCTGCTCCTTTCCGAACTTCTGATAGGCATAGTATTTTGGTCGTTGACTGAAGGATTTTCCCTCGTCTCAAATGGTAATAACAATGAAATGTTTTTTACCGTTTTGTCTTCAGAAACAAGCGTTTATGGATTTAAATGGCTCATAATTTCTTCTTACGTTTTGTTATTTGTAGCAATTGTGTTGATTATTTTTCTTCATTTACAAATCTCAAATGTCGATAAACCTCAATATAAGAAATCACCGCCACATGTCTCATCGTCGCAACAATTTGATGAAATGTTTTCAAAGGTCTATAGTATAGCAACCTCGTAATCTAACAAAAATTTTCCTTTAGACTAATTGCTTCTCACTGTGACAGATTTCCGAGAAGGGGAATGAACAGCGACGAACACGATGCGGAGCAGGGTGTGAGGAGCGGGCTGGAGCAGCCGCTGGCGCCGGAGCTGCGCGACAAGCCAGGGGCGTCATCCTACCAACAGAAAACTCCGGAAAACTAGGGAGGTGATGTGAAGCGAATCGGAGTGCAGTGAGCGCGAGCGAGCGGAACGCAGATGAGTGAACATGACCGACCGATCTCCTACCAGCCGGACACAATGGTTCCCGCCCTCGGGGTGGTGGGCGGGATTCCAGGGTGGGCGGTCCGGAGGATAATCACCCGTAAATCGCCGCCCGCGTCGCATGCTTCGCCATGCTCGCACCGCTCCGCGACCGGCTCCAAGGTATCGCATAACAATCCTCAAGCTGCTATCTTTGTATTTTTCTCCAAAAGAAGAAAATAGGAAAAATTGAACATCTGAATCAATGACTTATTATTCACGGCAAAAACAATAGTTTTGACACCACGGAGGCAGCAGATTGAAAATACTCGATAATATTAATCAAACCCTCAAAGACGATCTGACTGTCACAATTAAAAAAAAATCCAGGGTCGCAATAGCTGCCTCGTATTTTTCTATTTTCGCTTTTCAGGAATTGAAGGATCAATTATCAGAAATTTCCGAACTGCGTTTTATCTTTACTTCCCCGACATTCTTAACTGAAAAAGCAAAGAAGGAGCGACGGGAATTTTTCATCCCGCAATTAGAACGTGAAAAGAGTCTTTACGGAACGGAGTATGAGATAAAACTCAGGAATGAATTAACCCAGAAAGCAATTGCAAAGGAATGTGCTGAATGGGTCCGGCAAAAAGCGACATTCAAATCCAATGTCACAACTGAAAACATGGGCGGTTTTCTCAATGTTGATGATGAGAAGGAATCTTTCACCTATTTACCATTGAATGGTTTTACCACGGTTGATCTTGGCTGTGAGCGAGGAAACAATGCTTACAATATTGTCAACCGGCTGGATGCCCCTTTCAGCAAAGAATACATTAAAATCTTCAACGAGATCTGGACTGACAAAAACAAATTGCAAGATGTTACCGAAGAGGTAATTGAAAATATTTCAACAGTCTACAAAGAGAATTCTGCAAAATTCATCTATTTCGTCATTCTCTACAACATCTTCAACGAATTTCTGGATGATATTTCCGAAGATGTCCTTCCCAACGAGGCAACAGGATTCAAGGACAGCCAGATCTGGAACAAACTCTATGATTTTCAGAAGGATGCAGCACTCTCGATCATCAATAAACTCGAAACCTATAATGGTTGCATCCTTGCCGACAGTGTAGGTCTTGGAAAAACCTACACCGCGCTCGCGGTCATCAAATATTACGAAAACCGTAACAAATCCATTCTGGTATTATGCCCGAAAAAACTCTCGGACAACTGGAATACTTTCAAAATGAATCTCCTGAACAATCCGATTGCAAAGGACCGGCTGAGGTACGATGTTCTGTACCACACCGACCTTTCGCGCACAGGCGGATATTCAAACGGTATCCCTCTCGACCGGATAAACTGGAGCAATTACGATCTTGTTGTCATTGACGAATCGCACAATTTCCGCAATGGCGGGGATATCAGTGAGGAGATCGATGGCGAAGAAGATGATGCGAAAGAAAACCGGTACGAACGCCTAATGAATCAGGTAATCAGGAAAGGGGTCAGGACCAAGGTCCTGATGCTGTCGGCAACACCGGTCAACAACAGGTTTTCCGATCTTAAGAACCAGCTTGCCCTTGCGTACGAGGGCAACACGGATCTCATCAATAAAAAACTGAAAACAAAACTGAGCATCGAAGATATTTTCAGGATGGCGCAGCTCGCATTCAACACTTGGAGCAGACTGGACACTGAAGAACGGACCACTGAACGCCTTCTCGGGATGCTTGACTACGAATTCTTTGAGGTACTGGATCAGGTCACCATCGCCCGGTCAAGGAAGCATATCGAACGGTATTACAATACCAAAGAGATTGGAAAATTTCCCGAACGGAGCAAACCGATTTCTATTCAGTGCCCCTTGACAAGAATCAAAAAAGCACCTGATTATGATGATATTTATGAGAAGTTGTCCCTGCTGAATCTCAGTATCTATGCACCTTCGGCGTTTATTCACGAGAGTAAAATTGTCAAATACGACCAGAAATACGATACCAGAGTCAGGCATACGTCCTTCAAACAGCGGGACCGTGAGAACAGCCTCCGGCAACTGATGAGGACGAACCTCTTAAAACGGCTTGAAAGTTCAGTGTATGCATTCCGGCTTACGGTCGGAAGAATCCTGAAAAACATCGATCAGACCATCGATCAGATCGAGGAGTTTAAGAAAAAGGGGTCTGTCGAGTTTACGAACAGGACCATCTCCGAGGATTTTGATCTTGATGATCAGAACCGGGACCTCTTTCTCACAACCGGCAAGATCCGTATTGAATTCCGGGATATGGATCACAAGAGCTGGCTCGATGACCTGAAGTGCGATAAACAGATCCTGGAAGAACTTCTGGATTCTGTTTCAGTGATTACCCCTGATGCGGATGAAAAATTGCGGGTATTATGTGACGAAATCCGCAGAAAAATAAACAACCCGATCAATGACGGGAATAAGAAGATCTTGATCTTTTCTGCGTTTGCCGATACCGTTGAGTATCTCTACGAGCACGTCAGCCGGATGGTAAAATCTGAATTCCGCCTTGATACCGCGATGATAACGGGTGATGTGAACGGGAGAACCACGGTCAAGGGGCTTAAATCGGATTTCAACCTGGTCCTTACCTGTTTCTCACCGTTATCCAAAGAGCGGCATCTTCTTTCAACGAAAGAGCAGGCCGATATCGATATCCTGATTGCAACGGACTGTATATCGGAAGGCCAGAACCTGCAGGACTGCGATTACCTGATCAATTACGATATTCACTGGAACCCGGTCCGTATCATCCAGAGGTTCGGGCGTATCGATCGTATCGGCAGTAAAAACAAAGTCATCCAGCTGGTGAACTTCTGGCCCGATATCTCCCTTGACGATTATATCAAACTCAAGGCGCGTGTCGAGAGCCGGATGAGAATCTCCGTCATGACCTCGACCGGTGATGATAATCCGATCAACGAGGAGAAAGGAGACCTTGAGTACCGGAAGAGACAGCTTGAGCGGCTCCAGAACGAGGTCGTGGATATTGAGGATATGACCGGCGGGATCTCGATTATGGATCTCGGCCTGAACGAGTTCAGGATTGATCTTCTGAATTACATCCGGGAGAATCCCGATCTTGAGCGGACACCCTCCGGGATGCACGCGGTTGTCCGCGGGATCGGCGACGATAATCCCCCCGGGGTAATCTTTGTTCTGAAAAATATTCACAAGGAAGTGAACACCACCAATTCCAATCTCCTGCACCCGTTCTATATCGTGTACGTGAATGAAGACGGGGATGCATTTTTCAACCATCTCTCACCCAAGAAGACGCTGGATATGATCCGGTACATCTGTAAGGACGCGACCGAGCCGGATAACCTTCTCTGCCGGGACTTCAATCGCGAGACAAAGGATGGACGAAAGATGGGGAAGTATTCGGCACTCCTGGAGCGTGCAATTACATCAATCATCGACGTCACGGATGCATCGGATGTTGACAGCCTCTTCAAATCGGGCGGTACCTCAGCTTTGCAGTCCAGGATTGCCGGCATGGATGATTTCGAACTCATCTGTTTCCTTGTTGTGAAGTAAGAGAAAAGGAGAGGAAATGCTTCACCTGCCGAAGAGTACGGAATACGGGAAAAAGATCCCGAAGACAAAATTTTACCAGAACCTGAATCTTCCGAATAAAGTACGGCAACAGTTCATCGATGAGATTGATACGATCATCTGGCAGAACAAGATCGCTCCCGATACTATCACCATTGCAGCAGGTGAAGAAGTCACCGAGATCGAGGTCATCGAGATCCAGCTTCACCAGAAGGGCATTAGCAGGAACATTCTGGAGATCATCGACCGGGGCATTCCCTATCATATCGTATTTGTCCTCACGGTTGAAGGCAAAGGACAGATTGGTATCGGTTACAAAGAGAAGATCAAAAAGAAGGATGATAAATATCGGGTAGAGCGATATTACTTTTCTGAATGGGCTGCGACCGATGCGCTGGTCTTCGATCTCCGGGGACTCAACCTGGACCGGGTTTATGAGAATTTCCTGCGGCGGTTCCTTCCCACGGAGATACCCCGGCACCGGGACCTGAAGGACACGGTTGCCCTCCAAAAAGAGATCGAGAAGCAGACCACACTCTGCGATGCCCTTGAACGGAAGATGAGAAGCGAAAAGCAGTTCAACGTGCAGGTTGTCCTCAACCGCGAACTGCGTGAAGCGAAGATCAGACTCGAAAACCTGAAGTCTGAAAAAACTCCTGAAGGTTCGGTTTGAGAATTTTTAATTATTTGAGATGATTCACATGAGCAAATCAGGGCCGGAAAAACTGACAATGCAATCACCGGATATGGCGCTTGAGAATGTCGAGAAGATCGCCGGGATCTTCCCGAACGTTGTTACGGAGATACGGGATGAAAACGGGGAGGTCCGGAAGGGGATTGATTTTGATCTCCTGAAGCAGGAGTTATCCGGTGATTTTGTTGAGGGCCGGGAGGAACGGTACGAGTTCACCTGGGTCGGGAAGAAGCAGTCCATTGTCGAAGGAAACCTCCCTATCCGGAAAACTCTGCGGCCCTGCATGGACGAGAGCAAGGACTGGGAGAAAACCAGGAATGTCTATATCGAAGGCGACAACCTCGAGGCCCTGAAACTCCTTCAGGAGAGTTATCTTAAAAAAATCAAAATAATTTACATCGACCCACCCTATAATACTGGGAATGATTTCATCTACAATGATCGTTTTTTGATTGATACTGATGAGTACGAAGAGGAGACTCGTGCGGTAGACGAACTCGGCAACCGATTGATAATAAATAGTAAAGATCGTGGTAGATATCATTCCGATTGGTGCTCGATGCTTTATCCAAGATTAAAGCTTGCACATAATCTGTTAAAGGATGATGGAATAATTTTTATCTCGATCGATGATAACCAAGTGCACGATCTTAGAAAGATCATGGACGAGATCTTCGGGGAAGATAATTTTGTTGCAGAACTTGTTTGGCAGAAGAAAACTGGAGCTGGTGCGAAAAGTCATGGATTTATTGGGCTGCATGAGTATGTCTTGTGCTATGCCAAACAGGTGAGTGCAAACTGGGATATTACGGCCCCAATGTCTGAAAAAACAAAATCTATGTACAGTAAAAAAGATGAATACTTCCCGGTTTTAGGTCCTTATGCAACTTGGCCTCTTGATACAACCAGCATGGACGAGCGTACTAATTTGCGCTATCCAATTTTCCATGAAGGCCACGAGATTTGGCCAAAAAAACAGTGGTTGTGGAAGCGAGAACGAGTGGAACTAGCTCAAAAAGAGAATAAATTAATTTTTAATTTCAATGAAAACGAGAAAACGTGGACTGTTCGATTTAAAGGATACTTATTCGATGAGGATGGCCAAGAAAAAGCAGGAAAGCCTACTTCAATATTGATTGGTCCTTATATCGAAAATGAACCCGTTTTTAACTTTAACGAAAAAGAAAAAACTTGGAATGTTCGCTTTAAGGGATATTTATTCGATGGCGATGACCAAGAAAAAGAAGACGCATCGCCTTCAATTATGATTGGTCCATATACTCAGGAAGGAACTAAAAATTTTCAAGATTTTTTTGATCGACAAATATTCCCCTTTCCGAAACCCGTCTTACTAATAAAAAAATTATTACAAAATGAAATTGGAGATAAAAATCAAAAATTGAATTTAATTAATCAAGATTTGATTTTAGATTTTTTTTCGGGTTCGTGCACAACAGCTCAAGCGATCATGAGACTGAATTCTGAAGACGGAGGTACCCGAAAATTTATCATGGTTCAATTACCGGAGCCGTGTGACAAGAGCAGTGAGGCATACAAAGCCGGGTTTACAAATATTTCCGAGATCGGCAAGGAAAGGATTCGACGTGCCGGTGAGCAGCTTAAAACTGAAATTGAAGAAAGAAATCAGCAGGCAACGATTGATGGCGAACAAAAAACCATCCCCGACATCGGCTTCCGTGTCTTTAAAATCGATGACACCAACATGAAGGATGTATTTTACTCCGCTGCCGAGTACTCTCAGGAGACCATCGAAGGCCTGGTTGACAATATCAGGCCGGACCGGACGGACCTTGACCTGCTCTACCAGATCGTCATCGACTGGGGCCTGCCGCTGGATCTCCCGCACGAGATCGCGGAGATTGACGGCTTCCACATTCATATCGTTGACGGCAATGCCCTTGTCGCATGCTTCGACGCTAACATCCCCGAGGACGTGATGCGGAAGATTGCTGCGAAGAAGCCACTCCGTGCAGTCTTCCGGGATGGATCATTCAGGAGCAGTCCCGGGAAGCTGAATATCGAAGGGATCTTCAAAATGATTGCACCGGATACGACGCTGAGAGTAATCTAAAACGGCGGGTCTTCCGGATGAAACTGCAATTCAAACACCAGAAGTTCCAGGCCGATGCAGCTCAAGCCGTATGCGATGTCTTCTCCGGCCAGCCGAAGATCACTCCTACGTACCTGATCGACAAAGGTATTTCTGATAAACCGTATCGTCAGAGCAAGTTCGGCAGTGATGGATGGGTAGATGAAGAGGAATTCGATTTTACCGGGTACAAGAACAGCAGAATCCGGATAACTGACGACGACGTCCTCAAAAATCTCCAGACGATCCAGCGGGGTCTGCAGATAGAACCTTCACGGGAACTCATGGGAACCTACAACCTTTCGGTTGAGATGGAGACCGGTGTCGGCAAGACCTACACCTACATCAAGACCATGTACGAACTCAACAAACGGTTTGGTTTTACCAAATTCATCGTTGTGGTCCCATCCATCGCAATCCGTGAAGGAGTATACAAATCCTTCCAGTTGACCGAGGAACATTTTGCCGAGGATTACGGTAAAAAAATCCGGTACTTCATCTACAATTCAAAACAGCTCCACAAGATCGACCAGTTCGCAAACGACAGCGGGATTAACGTGATGATCATCAATAAACAGGCATTCACTGCAAGTGGTAAGGATGCCCGTCGTATTTCCATGGAACTAGACTCATTCAGGAGCCGTAAACCCATTGAGGTTATTGCGCAGACTAATCCAATCGTAATAATCGATGAACCCCAATCCGTTGAAGGACCAAAGACAAGGGAATATCTGGAAAAATTTAATCCTTTAATCACACTCCGTTATACTGCAACTCTCCCGAAAGAAAGAACATATAACCTCATCTACCGGCTCGATGCACTGGAGGCGTACAACAAACGACTCGTGAAGAAGATCGCCGTCAAAGGGATCTCGATCACCGGCTCGACCGGGACGGAAGGGTACCTCTATCTCGAAGGTCTGAATTTTTCCACAACATCCGCTCCGACTGCAATGCTTGAGTTTGAAGTGAAAGGAAAAACTGGACTTATGAAAAAACCTAGGAAAGTCTCCGAGGGCTTCAACCTTTATGAACAGTCCGGGGAGCTGAACCAGTACAAGGGATTCACCGTTGCGGAGATCAACGGGATCACCAATTCAGTCTCATTCACGAACGGGGTTACCATCTATGCCGGTGAAGTCCGTGGCCTGACCGATGAAAACCAGATCCGACGGATTCAGATCCGCGAGACGATCAAATCTCATCTTGAACGGGAACGATCCCTCTTCCATAAGGGGATCAAGGTATTGTCCCTCTTCTTCATTGACGAGGTTGCGAAGTACCGGTTATATAATGATGCAGGAAATCAGGAGAACGGGGAGTACGCTGACATCTTCGAAGAGGTATACCGGGAGGAAGTAAACCACCTTGCACTTTCCTTTGCGGATGATCCATATCTGCGATACCTGAAAGGGATGTCCGCCGAACAGACACACCAGGGATACTTCTCCATTGATAAAAAAAGTAAAAAATTCATTAACTGCACAACAAAGGGAAAAGAGGAATTCTCGGATGATGTCGATGCCTATGACCTCATCATGAAGAACAAGGAGCAATTGCTCGACCTCCGCGAGCCGGTCCGGTTCATCTTCTCCCACTCAGCACTGAAAGAAGGTTGGGACAACCCAAACGTATTCCAGATCTGTACCCTGAAGACGAGCGGTTCAGAAGTACGAAAACGACAGGAGGTTGGACGGGGGCTCCGGCTCTGTGTCAACAACAAAGGCGAACGGATGGACACCAATGTTCTTGCCGGGGATGTTCATACCATCAATGTCCTGACCGTTGTTGCGAACGAGAGTTATGATAAATTTGCACGGGGCCTTCAGGACGAGATGGCAGAAGCAGTTGCAGACAGGCCTCGGGCAGTTAACGCCGCATTGTTTGAGGGCATGGTCATCACCGACAAAAGCGGGAATGAGCAGGTTGTTGATCCAGCATTGGCAGGGAAGATCCAGTTCAGCCTGATAAAACGGGATTACGTTGATGAGAAGGGTACCCTTACTGACAAATATTATGAGGATGTGAAAGCAGGAGCGTTCGTTCTTGCAGACGAGATCAACGCATTTTCCGAATCTGTTGCCGGCATACTCAACGATGTCTATAATCCGGAAGCTTTCAGGCCGGAAGATGCACGGAGTAGGAATGTCACCCTGCAGGTTGTTGATGAAAAATTACAATCAAAAGAGTTCAAGGCGCTCTGGGAAAAGATCAATTCCCGGACTGCTTATGTCGTTGACTTTGATTCCCGACAACTCATCAGGAAATCCATTGAATCACTTGATGAACACTTGAAAGTCCAGAAGATCTTCTACAAGGTGGAGACCGGTGAGCAGAAGACCACGATCACTGATAAGGAAACAATTGTCAGGGGAGAGTCCTTCGAAAAGAAGGACCGAGACGATATCCGGGCGGAGGCAAAAGCAAACACAGGCGTAAAATACGATCTGATTGGAAAAATTGCCGAATCCACCAACCTCACCCGGAGGGATGTTGCCGAGATCCTCAAGGGAATAAAAAAGAGTACCTTTGATCAGTTCAGGAACAATCCGGAAGAATTCATCATCAAGGCATCAAAACTGATCGATGAACAGAAAGCAACGGTCATTGTAGAACATATTTCCTACAACCTGCTTGAAAAAACGTATGACACCGGTATTTTCACTGAACCTTCCCTGAAAAAAGGAACCATTGGGAAGAATGCAATTCCGGCAAGGAAGAGCCTGTACAATTATATCATTACCGACTCCGATATCGAGAGAAAGTTTGCTGCAGATATTGACGACGACAATAAGGTTGCGGTATATGTCAAATTACCTGGCGGATTCTATATCGATACGCCGGTTGGGAAATATAATCCCGACTGGGCAATCGCGTTCTATGAGGGATCGGTCAAACACATCTACTTTGTTGCCGAGACCAAAGGGGATCTCTCTACCCTCCAGCTTCGCCCGATAGAATCGCTCAAGATCCAGTGTGCACGGGAGCATTTCAGGAAGATCAGTTCTGATTCGGTGAAGTATGAAGTTGTTACTGATTATGCCGGACTGTTGAATGCTGTGACGAATTAAATTTTTTTTTTAAAGACGACTCGGCACAACCCACACAGCCCCGATCCTGGCAAATCATTTCTGTAAAACAGTAGGGTTAGTCTTTGCTGAAGGGAGCATTGGGGATTAATAACTCAGTTGTAATTTGAACCATACCCGAAGTTTAATGGATTGCTAAAAGATAAATGCTGAAGAAAACAATTTGAATCTGACTCAGATGGCCCAATTGCGTACAGGGTTTAAAATTTTATTATTTTTCAGTGCATATACCCCACTTTTCGTTTTATTACTTCTAAAATTAGGTTCACAAATTTCACAATGGTTCCAAAAACTCCCGGCCGATAATTCTGTTCAACCATTTTTCTACATTTTTCCAACTGCTACCGAATCGCTCGCATTCATAGTGCTAATTGGAGTAATCTCAATTCCGAATATTGTATTATGGGGGGTATTGAGGGATGCAAAAAAAACTAAAAATCCCTTGCAAATTGAGATCAACCAAATCAAAGACATGAATCACATTTATATCGGATATTTAATGTCGTATGTAATTCCGTTTCTTTCGTTCAATTTCGTCGATCTTTTTGACATTTTATCCATCATTTTACTTCTCGCCCTCGTCTGTTTTATTTATATTAATTCAAATTTACTGTACGTCAATGTCATATTCAGCATCTCTGGTTATAGTTTATTCAAGATTATAGATTCAGAAAAAAATGAGTTTCGACTTATCACTGAAAATAAAAATTTACTCGCAGGGAATATCATCTCGATCTCTCCAGTGAGTGATGAAAGTGAAAACTTCTTTTTAGAAGTAAAAGGTGGGGAAAATGACTGATAATATTGAGAATTTCAAAAAAATCAAGCAGATTTTGTTAAATGGGCATGTTGGAATGTTTATTCTTAAAACAACAAGTAGTTTGAAGCCAGAAAAGATGCGAGATGTTTTTCGAGTAACCGTTGATGGTGAACTCCCTCAGCATTTTAGAGATCTTACCCGGAAAAAAATGGATTGGCTCATCAATGATCCGGATATGGCCTTTGTAGAATTCTTCTCTGATTCAGCACGTGAAAAAATAATCTGGACACTCAATGACATAGAAGAAATTCCCGTACTACCCCCCGTTCTTGCAAGAATAAAGCAAGGATTGCATATTCCTACTATTCCCGTTTTAGATGAAGCCGCATTGGATAAATTACAAAGCTACGCAGTTGAAATAAAAAACGACAAAGAAAAAATAATATATTTCAGAAAATACGGAAAAGGCAGTAAAATTTCATCAGAAGGTCTCTCCTTCCTCCTTAAAAAAGGGAAATTCAATAAACTTGATGGCGATGTTTTCAAATTTGATAATACAATAGATTGTATCTATTATGAATGGGATGGACAGGCAGGACTATACATAATTAATAGACCAAATTTTGAAAGCATTTTCTCATTTTATGAAGTGTACAAAGAACAATCTGGCGAAGTTCAAAAGATATTAGAGTCTTCTAATCTAGTCTCAATCGCCAAGGGCCTATTTGAAGCAATAATTGAAAAAAGAAGTTTTGCAAAAAAAATTGCTCTTATCAGCAAAAAAGGAAATTTTAATAATATTGACCTTCAGGAAATCCAAACTTTAATGGTAAAATCACGCAATGCTTTCAAGTTTACAATCAAAGATCAAAAAATTGTAATTGAGGATAGAGAAGCATTGAAAGATTTTCTAGATGTTTGTGAAAAACATATTCTCGCAAATCCTTTTGATGAGAATCAACTATTCCGAGTGAAAAATATGGAGAAATTATCGGAATAATTTTTTCAAAAAAAATCCGGGCGAGGATCTCTCCCCGCCCGTCTACCCCTATTATCCCCGAAGGGACAGTACAAAATCGCCGTCCCGACCCAAGCCAGTTTCGTTTTCCGGGTGAAACACCGGAATCTCAAGGCACCGCCGACGTAATAATCCCGACAATCTGCTGAGCTGTCGCAGGGTCCAGTACCCGGGCCAGGACCAGCCCCGCCATCGCGATGAACAGGGCCCAGAAGACCTTCTTCACCTGCTCGTTCTTCCCGAACGCATCGATCGCCACATCCGTATCTGCCTTCATACCGCGCTGGATCAGCTTCGGCAGGAAAACGAAGAGTGGCAGGAACAGGACCACCGCCCCGATGAATGCCAGGGACAACTCGGCCCGGCCTGCAAACCAGATCCCCGCAGGGACCGCAATGATCCCAGCCAGGACTCCGGCCATGCTCACCTCGCCGAGCCAGAACCAGGTTGTTCGATTGGCGATATCGGCCTTCTCCGCATCGGTGAGAGCGGACAGGTCGAACGCCCCGATCGCGTGCAGCACCCCGCACCAGAACGTGCGGACCGCCGACCCGTCAGTCATCGGCAGCCACACCCAGGGCGATCAGGATCTCGAAGACCGGGCTGGTGTATCCGCCATTCTCCGGGCTGAAATCCCGGACCCGGCCCATCTGTGCCCACTTCCGGCGACCGGTCCGGATCTGGACCGTATGTTTCCCCGGGGCCCGGGGATACACCCGGCGACCGTCGATATCCCGCATCTCCTGATATGGGGGGATGTCGAACCAGTCCGGCCAGAACTGGACATTCCGCGGAATATCCGTTCCCCGGTACAGGTCCTGCAGCCGGATCGGAGCGAGGTTGTCGTAGATCACATCGATAATCAGATTCTCATCTCCCTGCATGGGATGCAGGGCCAATTCATAGAAAATGGGATTACGGCGCACTTCTTCCATAGTGAGCGGTTTATCCGGGGTCAGCGGCTCGAGGCCGCCAAACTTTCCCCGGTACAGGCCGGTCACGGTCGCGACCGGCTGCATTGCGTTTTCAGGTTCCATGGTATCTCTCCTTGTAACTTTCGTGTTCCGTCCGGAGTTTCTTGAACTCCTCGACGATCTCATCATATTTGCCGATCTTCTGGTGGATGACAAACAGCATGGGATAGATCGGGAGCACAACTCCCAGCAGAATCCCTAACGTATCAAGATCCAATTACGGTCCTCCGCAAGCGACGAGGGAACCAAAAAGAGAGGGGACCGGGGGGTCGCCTCCCCTCCGGGTCAATTCGTCAAGCAGTTCTAGGCCAGAGCGGCAACGGAGTCCGCCCAGGTCTCAACATTCGTCCGGATTGCATCATCCTCATACGAGGTGATGGTGATCTGGTCGCGGGAGAAGTTCACGGTGTAGATCTCACCGTTCGCATCGTGGCACTTGAGGGTCGCGCTGAACGTCTCCTTATCGGCATCGCGGACCACGGTACCTCCGTGTGCCGTGCTGACCGCAGCAGCGGCAAGCAGCGCAGTCACCCCGGCATTGAACTTCGCGAGCGTGTCGAACTTGTGGCTGCCGGTTCCGACAGTCTTGGCGTTGGTGTCCTGGTAGACAAACTTCGCGGTGTATGCCTCTTTGGTCTTTTCGACCGGGGGATGGCTCTCCCCGGAGGTCATGTACGCGACGCACTCGAACGGGTTGGTGGTGATGACCGACTCGACGATCGTGTTGAACGTCGCAACGTCCTCGATCGGGACCGCAAGTTTGCGGACCGCGCTCTTCACATTTGCACTCTGTACAAAATCTGCCATAGTTGTGGTAGCTCCTGGTTCGTTTTACGAACCACAAACAGTGTATTTCCGGAATTTTTTTAATGTTTTTGAAAAATGGGGTGAAAATGAACGAATCAATGACCAAATAGCCGCATTATCTCTTGTAATTCTTCAGATGTAGTTTTTAATGTGGCAATCTGTTCTGCAACATTCTCTTCGTGCTGTTTACGTTTCTCCAGGGCTGCAAGAATTGCGCCATGCGTTGCTTCGAGGGTCAGGCCGAGATTCGCATCAAGATCACTGCTGAACTTCCGGAACCCTTCATCAATGCTCTGCAGGGTCTCGTACCGGAGGTTCTCCAGGTTGCGAATGACCAGTACTTCGATCTGCCTTTTCATGCGGGATTTTGCCCGGTTTTTCCTGAGCGACCCGGGAAGGATCCGCTCGATGGCCGCTGATGAAACCGGTGAAAACGAGTTCTCCCATTCATGATCGACCCAGAAGGGTTTGCGTACCAGATGGTACACTTCCCCTCCCTTCGGTGCATGGTAGGGAATCTCAAAGAGGTCCGCCGCTCCCTTCCGTATGGACTCGATCAGATCGTTGGCATGTTCCTCATGATCCTTCATGACGGAAGCCACCTCCTCCTCTTCCATGGAGGAAATTTTGCCCAGCTCCCGTTCGAACCATACAGGGATAGTATCTGCCACGGCCTGCTGTGCAGCCTGTTCAGGATTCACAGGGGATGCGTCGATTGCATCTTCCGCAATCTTCGTCAGCTTCTCACGGAGAGGGATGCGCTGGCCTTTGATGTACATTTGCAGATGCTCGTGCAGCCGCTTCTGGTCGCCAAGGAGGATGTCCTGCGCACGAATCCGCTGCTTTTTGGTTTCTGCAATTTTCTGATCAAAGAGTATGAGCCGGCTCTCCAGCTCACTGACCGGGAGTTCAAGCGCCCGGATCTCAAGATTGATCTGGAGGCTGGCATCCCCGAGAACATCGAACGTTTTCCTGCCAATGGCTTCCCGGAGTACACGGTTTTTTTCCTGTGCGAGAAATGCAATCAGGTGATCGAAAACTTCCGCGAGGCCACTCTCCTGCCAAGCCAGCGTATCACCGGACTCTTTGGCCTGCAATCCTTTCCGTGCAGAGACCGCAAAGATCCGGGTACCGGCATCGATACCTGCATCGCGGGTCAGAACCGTACGGTAGAATGCAAGCGCGGTCTCCCGCTCCTCATCAGTCAGGTAATCCACCTTGTTCAGGACGAAGAATAACTGGCCAATCCTGCTCCTGATCTCTTTTAAGAATCCGACTTCGAGTTCCGTTATCGGCGGGTCGGCGGAGATGACAAAGAGGGCAGCATCGCACTGCGGCAGGAAGTTCATTGTGGCTTCCGTATTGTGCCGGTACGTCGAACCAATGCCTGGCGTATCGATAAGGACAACATCCCGGAGAATGGCAGCGGGATGGTCAATCTCCACCTCGCGCACACCTTTGGTGTTCTTCGGATTGGCATCTTCCGTGACGAATGCATTCAGCTGGTTATTCAGCCATTGATTCCCGGGGGGATGGGATGCGGGAAGACAGGAGTCTTCGCTGCACTGCGCTGGTTCGCCTTTCAGCACCGTATCCGGGCGGCTGTCATTGTACCGCACCCGGAGCATCCTTTGTTCCCCGTACTGGATGAACGTTGGGAGGGCGGTGAGCGGGACAACAGAACTCGGCAGGACATCTTCGCCAAGTAATGCGTTCAGGAGCGTGCTCTTGCCCCGCTTCACCTGTCCGAGGACCGCGAGGTGGAACCGTCCCGACGAAAGGCGTTTTTCCAGCTCGCCCAGCCGCTCTGCATGAATTGCATAACGGGAGTCCATAGTAAGGAACCGGCGGCGTTCTGTTTTCAGGAGGTCCGGAAGGTTCTCCGGAATACCTATCAAATCGGTGCCTGGTAATTGTGATGGAAGTGGGGTGCTCATGTCAGCCATCGGAATACTCCTCTGGTTCTTCTCCGTCCGGACCGGGCTGGCAATAATCCGGCTGCGGTCCTTTCGGGTAGGAGTTATCAGCACAACATGCGGTTAGAGGTGAACTCCATCACCTGATACAAAATTTCTGCACCCTGAGGGTATGTACTTTTTGGAGGTCACGCGAAAAGGGAAATCCATAAGAAATCACAAGCCCACATCTCTTAATCATACGGTGATGAAGTCCGCCATAACCGCCCGATAAAGGCTGATGACTTCTGTTTTCATGGCGATGAGGTCCGCCACAACTGCCCCGGTCAGGCTGATGACTTCTGGTAAAACGACCAGGACGCGGATACCGGTATTCCCTGTATCGGGGCATGCCAGATATGATTCCCATTATCGCCAGTACATGTAGACGAAGGAGTGAGCAGAAATGACGATGACAATCCAGAAGATCCATGCCCGGGAGATCCTTGATTCCCGCGGCAACCCGACCGTTGAAGTTGACCTCATCCTTAAAGATGGCAGCCGTGCACGCGCAGCGGTTCCGTCCGGTGCATCGACCGGAATTCATGAGGCTGTTGAGCTCCGCGATAAGGATAAGAAACGGTTTGGCGGCAAAGGTGTCCTTACTGCTGTTTCAAATGTCAACACAATCATTGCCCCGGCCCTTACCGGGAAGGACGCCTCCGACCAGGCCCTCATAGACCGGACCCTGATCGCGCTTGACGGCACGCCCAACAAAGCCCGTCTCGGCGCGAATGCCATCCTTGGCGTCTCGATGGCAGCAGCCAGGGCAGCGGCACAGTCCCGCAGGATCCCCCTCTATGAGTACCTGAGCCCGACACACCAGTATCTCCTGCCGGTCCCCATGATGAATGTGCTCAACGGCGGGGTGCATGCCCAGTGGCAGGGAGCGGATTTCCAGGAGTACATGATCGCTCCGTTCGGGGCCCCCGATTTCCACACCGCACTGCAATGGGGTGCGGAAACCTACCACGCGTTGCAGGCTGTTCTGAAAAAGAAAAATTACCCGACCGCAATCGGCGATGAAGGCGGTTTTGCCCCCAAGGTCGCGTCCAACGAGGAGCCGCTCGAACTCATCACTGCCGCTATTGAGCAGGCAGGATACCGGCCCGGCAAAGATATCGGGATCTCACTGGACCCGGCATCAAGCGGGTTTTTCCATGACGGAAAATATGAGTTGAAACGCGAAGGGCGGAACCTGAAACCTGAAGAACTGACTGCGTATTATGCCAGACTCGTGGATACCTATCCTATCATCTCTCTCGAAGATGGGCTTGCCGAGGATGACTGGACAGGATGGAAACAGCTGACAAAAGCACTCGGGAACAAAATTGAACTGATCGGCGATGATATTTTTGTCACATCCCCGGAACTGGTGAAGCGGGGAATAGAAGAACATACGGCAAACTCGGTCCTGATCAAGCTCAACCAGATCGGGACGGTGACCGAGACCCTTGCCACCATCAGCCTTGCACAGGGCGCAGGGTGGGGTGTCAACGTCTCCCACCGGAGCGGTGAGACGGTTGATTCATTCATTGCCGATTTCACCGTTGCAACACGGGCGGGCAAGCTCAAGACCGGCGCTCCCTGCCGGGGTGAGCGGGTCGAGAAGTACAACCAGCTCATGCGGATCGAGGAAGAGCTTGGCGACAGTGCAGTGTATGCCGGCAGGAAAGCATTCGTGCGGTGATCAGGTCCCTGCCGTGGTGTCTGATTCCCTGAACGAGAACCAGGTGCGTCGTCTCCGCGTCACCTGCCAGCATATCGACCGGACACTCAGCGAGATCGAAGGGATCCTGAACGAGTCCGCATCGCGGGCTGCATTTCCTACGTACGTTACCGATCTCTCCCCGGCACAACGAAAAACCATCGAGGACTACATCGCCCGTGTCCGGGCCCGCCTCATCCGGATTCTGGAGGGGCAGGGGATTACTGACATCAAACCGGGTATTCCCGTCACGCGGGCGGTCCGTGGAAGACTCTATTCCATCGATATCGCGGCCGAAGAACTCAAACCAAAGTACATGCGGGGATATGGCAAGGTCTCCGATACGCTGGCAACCGAACTGGATGGCATTGCAGGGGAGTTGCAGGGCCTTGTTGTTCACATCGACCAGCAGCTTGCGGAGGGAGCCGGGCAGGATTTTAAGGAACGCCTCGAACATCTGGAAGAGGCGGGCAATGATCTCGGGCTCCTTTCCCGGATTGAACGAATCGTAGCGGACCGGGGCCTGGTAGAATTCAGGGGAACCATTGCATCGATCCTCGACAGGGCTGAGGACCGGAGTTTTGAGATCGCGGTTTTCGGGCGTGTCAGTTCCGGAAAGTCTTCGCTCCTGAATGCGATGCTCGGTACGGATGTCCTGCCGGTAGGTGTTACTCCGGTGACAGCGGTTCCCACGAGAATCCGCCATGGTGAGGAACCATCGCTCATGGTATCGTTTACCGACGCTCCGCCAAAATCGTACAAGATCCAAGAGCTCGGAGAGTTCGCCACCGAACAGCAGAATCCGAAAAACGCAAAACACGTGACACGGATCACGGTGACCATCCCGGCTTCAAGACTTGCAAACGGCGTGTCCTTTGTCGATACCCCGGGCCTCGGTTCGCTCGCGACCAGTGGGGCTGCCGAGACCCTTGCGTACCTGCCCAAATGCGATCTCGGGGTGGTCCTGATCGATGCGGGATCTACGCTGACCGGTGGGGATGTCCGGACTATTTTTGCATTGCAGGAAGCAGCCATTCCGGCCCACGTCCTGCTCAGCAAAGCTGACATCCTTGACCGCTCAGACTGTGAAAAGACCATTGCATATGTGAAACAACACATCGTCGCGGAGACCGGCCTTGACCTGCCGGTCCACCCGGTCAGTGTCCGCCCGTCACACCGGAACCTGCTCGACCAATGGTTTGAGGAGGAGATCCTCCCGCTTTACAGCCGCTCGCAGGAGCTCAGGGCCGCATCATTGCAGAGAAAGATCGGTATGCTGAGGGAATCCGTGGTTTTCATTTTGCGTAATAAAATTCAGCGAAGCCGTCACGAATCATCGGGTACGCCGGAAGAGACCCATGAAGTCGAGGCCCGCCTTCGCAGGGCAACCGGCCTTATTGAAGAGACACGCGCTGCCTGTGAACAGGATGCCGATGCAATGGCCGGGAATGTCCCGGCAATCTACTCCGCAGCTGCTGCCAGCGTGATGGATACAGGGTCCAAGGGTGCCGGAGCGGGGATTTCAGCCGAAGAAACGATCCAGACAACCATTCTTGGGGAAGTTCAGGTGAGGGCAAAGAACGTCCAGGGCCGGGTTGAATCCCTTGCCCTGCGATTACAGGAGGACCTGGTGAAAAGTGCGGGGGATCTTGGCATTACCGACATGCCCGGCGATGACGAATTCACATCCCTGGTCCGTGGCATGCCGGTCTTTGATCCCGGGACGATCCGGGTAACTGCAATAAAATCATCCTACGCAGCTCTGCTCGGAGGGGGGTTCGAGAGAGATCAGATGATCCGCCACATCCGCCAGCAAATCGGGGGAGCCTTTGAGCCTGCCCTTGCCAGTTACACGAGAGTCCTGAAGGAATGGACACGCCAGGTGACAGGGCAGATGGGCAGAAAATTTGAGACCTATGCCGAACGTTACCGGGCACAGGCTGAACGTTCTTCGGGAGAACAGGAACTGGCGCCAGATGAGGTGCAGGCTATTGAGGAGGATCTCCGGTTGCTTGAGACGATACCCCAACCACCGGGAGCAACGCCGAATAACTGAGATGAATAACCTGTCGTTTACCCTGCTCAGGGGATACACATAAACCTGATGCATGACAATCTCTTTTTATCATCGGGTGATGAGGTCCACCATCAACCGCCCCTGAAAAAAGGGACTGATGACTTCTGTTTTATTGGAGATGATATCCGCACCAGCCGGCAATGTCGTATCCGCGATCTCTGCCGTAGCCTGTCGATGAACGCACGGTTTCGCGTGCGATAATCTTCGGGCAGGTTACGGTAACGGGTAATGCCGGCCCGGTTGGAACGAATCATACAGGAAACGAGGCGACAATGTCACAACAACTCGGGGGTCAACCCATCTACATCCTTAAAGAAGGAACAACGCGGAGCCATGGGCAGGAAGCACAGAACAGTAACTTCGCCGCAGCGAAAGCCGTGGCAGCAGCGGTCAGGTCAACGCTTGGCCCCAAGGGCATGGACAAGATGCTCATCGATGGCATGGGCGACATCACCATAACGAACGATGGCGTCACCATCCTCAAGGAGATGGACATCGAGCATCCGGCCGCAAAGATGATGGTCGAGATTGCAAAAACGCAGGATGACGAAGTAGGGGACGGAACAACCACCTCGGTTGTTATTGCCGGCGAATTGTTGAAAAACGCCGAAGACCTCCTTGCCCAGAGCGTCCACCCGACCGTGATCGCGGAAGGATACCGTAAGGCAGCCGAGAAAGCGCTCTTGATACTTGACAGTATTGCCATTACCGTAAAACCGACCGATACGGCCATGCTCAAAAAGATCGCAGAGACAGCCCTCACCGGTAAGCACGCGGAAGTAGAGAAAGACCATCTCTGCACAATTATTGTAAAGGCGGTCACGTCCGTTACCGATCCCGAGGGTAAGGTGGATATCAGCCATATCAGCGTTGAGAAGAAAGTCGGCGGAGCGGTGGATGACTCCGCCCTTATCGAGGGAATGGTCATCGACAAGGAGCGGGCACACCCGAACATGCCCAAGGTCGTAAAGGACGCGAAGATCCTCCTGCTCAACGCGGCACTGGAATTCAAGAAGACTGAAGTGGATGCAACCATCGATATCTCAACACCGGGGCAGGTCCAGGCATTCCTCGATGAAGAGGAGCGGATGGTCCACATGATGGTGGACAAAGTCATCAAGAGCAAGGCGAACGTCCTCTTCTGCCAGAAAGGTATCGACGATATTGCCCAGCACTATCTTGCAAAAGCCGGCATCCTTGCAGTCCGCCGGGTGAAGAAGAGTGATATCGACAACCTCGCCCGGGCAACGGGTGCAAACATTGTTTCCAGTACCGATGCCATCTCCTCAAAGGAACTTGGTGCAGCCGGGCTGGTCGAGCAAAAAACCCTGTCGGGCGATGAGATGATCTATGTCTCGCAGTGCAGGAACCCCAAGGCGGTCTCCATCATCGTCCGGGGCGGCACGGTCCACGTGGTTGATGAACTTGAACGCGCTATCCACGACGCCCTCATGGTCGTCGGGGTCGTTGTTGAGAGTAAGAAGATTGTAGCCGGCGGGGGAGCACCTGAAACCGAACTCTCGCTCCAGCTGAGGAAATATGCTTCACATGAAGGCGGTCGTGCCCAGCTCGCAATAGAGGCGTTTGCATCAGCGCTGGAGATCATCCCCCGCACCCTGGCCGAGAACTCCGGTCTCGATGCCATTGATATGCTCGTTGCCCTCCGGGCTGCTCACGAATCAGGAAAGAAGACATTCGGGCTTGACGTAGACGCCGGCAAACCGGCTGACATGCTCAAGGCCGGCGTTGTCGAACCACTGCGGGTGAAGACGCAGGCGATCTCAAGTGCAGCTGAGACCGCGGTCATGATCCTCCGCATCGATGACATCATTGCATCATCGAAGTCCGCCGCACCGGCCGGCGGGATGCCTCCCGGCGGAATGGGGGGCATGCCACCCGGGATGGGCGGATATTAAACCGTCTTCCTTTCCCATTTCAATGATAAATCCTTAACCGTATAACATTGTGCCGGAGGAGCCCGCACGACTCCTGCCGGTAAAACACAGGCGATGAAGTCCACCTCAAACCGCCCTTTCGGGCTGATGACTTCTGTTCTGATACGAGGTGAATTATGGAAACGCCTTTCCACAATAGTCATACCATTAGCTTTCGCCGGAGGAATATATCTTTCAGGAGTGAGTCTGATGCAGGTAAGTGACGATATAAAACTCCTGTATTCGTACAGCAATCCCTACCGGAAAAGACTGGCTGTCATCGCAACCCTTGCAGTCGTCTGTGCCGGATTTGAAGCCATCAATCTCGGGGCGCTGGTGCCGCTTCTCCAGCTGATGAACAGCGACGGGGCACCCAGCGGAATGCTCTGGGATTTTCTCTCAAAAATATTCTCCCTGGTCGGGCTGCCGCTGAATTTTCTGACGCTCATTCTGGTACTTGCATTCCTGTTCCTGATTGGCCAGGGGCTCCAGTATGTCAGGAAAACACTCCAGACGCGGCTCTGGTTTACTGCAAGTTCCGATATGAAAAACCGCATCTTCCGGCAGGCGCTGGAGACCGATATCGGGTATCACTACACCCATAAATCCGGTTCGCTGATCAATCTTCTGACGCATGAATCGGAGCGATCGGCAAACGTCCTGTTTGTTATCACGGAATTACTCACCTATTGCATCTTCATCTGCATCTATTTCGGGATGCTGCTGTACATATCCGTTCCCATGACCCTGCTCTGCCTTACCATTGCGGTATCAGCCCTCATCCTCCTCAATGCAATGATCGTCAGGTCGCAAAAGATGGGGACCGTCATGGTCGGGACCAATATGCTGCTCAACGAGTTCATCAACGAGCATATCGGGATGGTGAAACTGATAAAAATATTCGCCAAAGAAGATCGCGAAGCGAAAAAATTCGAGAGCATCACCGGGGCGTATGCCCGGAACAACAGTGCATTCATGATGAACGGAGTGAAGATCGAGACCCTCTTCCAGATCATCATTTTCCTGATCGCGATAATGATACTCATTGTTTCAACACTGGTCATCCATATGCAGCTCCCCCTGCTCCTGGTCTTCCTGTTTATCCTTATCCGGCTGACCGAGCCGCTCCGCCAGTTCAATGCCCAGCGTCACCAGCTGGCCGGGGATATTGCCAGTCTCCGGCAGATCGATGATACCCTCAGGGAATTAAGAGCTGCCCTGAACATCGCCAATGGCAGACGGAAATTTTCCGGTTTTACCGATGCAATTGTTGTCGATCACGTGGATTTCTCCTATTCACCTGATATCCCCGTCCTGAAGGATATCTCCCTCAGCATCCGGAAGAACAAAATGGTTGCCATTGTCGGGGCATCGGGAAGCGGGAAATCCACGCTCGTGGATCTCATCATCCGCCTGATCGACCCAGGCTGTGGGGCGATCAAGGTCGATAAAAATGATCTTCGGGAATACGATCTGAGCAGTTATCGGGCAAAGATCGGTTTTGTCAGTCAGGACTGTTTTATTTTCAATACCTCAGTACTGGAGAATATCACCTATAGTTCGGATACGGGTTCGCGTGAAGAGGCGATACGAGCTGCCACGGCCGTTCACGCTCATGATTTTATCATGAAACTTCCTGAGGGTTACGACACCCTGCTCGGAGAACGGGGGGTGATGCTCTCCGGGGGTGAGCGGCAGCGAATCTCCCTTGCACGGGCGTTATATAGCAGTCCCGATATTCTGATCCTCGATGAAGCAACGAGTGCACTCGATTCCGAATCCGAAAGGATCATCCAGGATTCGATCCGGGAGATCCGGAACCGCTGCACAATCCTCGTTATTGCCCATCGCTTGTCAACAATTGAAATGGCGGACGAAATTCTTGTGATGGAACATGGCAGTATCGTTGAAAGGGGAACATCCGGGCAGCTCCTGAACAACGGGGGTTCGTTTGCACGGTACCACGCATTGCAGCACGGGGGGACAATTCCGTGAAATAAATCTCCCTCCCCTGTTTACCAACGCGCTTTTGATCCGATCGTTTTCGTTCTTGTTTCCCATCGGTTAGGATCTATCCCGGTATTTTCTGACCCATCTGTACTTTCTGGACCGTGACAAGCCCGTGCTGCATCATCGCTTCAATTTCGGGAACGATGGCCATGATTCTCTCTTCGGTATCCACAACATCGATGATCATCGGGAGATCCAGCGAGAGGTTGAGGACATCCACCGTGCGGATCTTGTACTCATGGCCGTACCCGACCATGCCCCGGAAGACCGTGCAGCCGGGAAATCCTTTCCCAATGAAGTAATCAACCAGGTATTTGTACGCAGGTCTCTCCTTGATACGTGCCGATTCAGCGATGTAAATCCGGAGCAGCATTCCTTCAGTCAGCATAATTTTTCCTCCTGAGGATCTTGGGAGCCTCGTGATCCTTGGGCGGTTTTGCAGGGGCAGGATGGTTCAATCCAATATACCCGATCACTGCGCATCCGGTTCCGCCTCCGGATGCTTTCGCCTTCCCGTTCGTTTCTGGACAAGATACCGTTGCATCATCCTTTGCTGAGGAAGATTCACCCGAATTTTCTCGATTTTTTCAACGCGATACTGACAGCTGAAAAGAGTATTATGGTGAAGTCTTTTCAGGAATCCGGAGATGACGGGGGCGGTGTCTTCGTCCAGCTGGTACCGGGTGCGGAATTCATAGACCGTTATCCATCGCTCCGACAGCCCGCATTCTTCCATGTATTGATCCAGAAGCTCGGCAACGTTCAGATCGTCAGTCATTGCTTATCCGCCCGCACTTTGGAATAACCTGACCGGTGTATGATGATGTCCTCGTGGGCCGTCCGGTTTTCTGATCTTACATCAGTGAAAAACAAAGGAGATATTCCCCTCCCTGTTATGCACTCATCTTGTCCGGCACCCGGTTTACCCATCTCGTCAACCATTCATCCCCATACCCGGAACACAAACTTCACAACCAGACAGAATACCAGCAACCAGATGAAAATAATAATCAGGAACCCGGCCCAGCTGTGAATTTTTTTATTCGCGAGCTCGGACTTCGCCCGTTCCCGGTATTCTTCAAGTATATTGTCCGGCATCAGGCTGATTGCGAGTGCGATTCCCGCAGGGACTATTATCAGATCATCCAGATAGCCAATTACCGGGATGAAATCCGGAATAAGATCAATCGGACTCAGCGCATATGCGACCGTCAGCACCATGACCGCTTTTGCATGCCAGGGGATGCGTGGATCGCCTCGGGCTAGGTAGAGTGCATAGACATCGCACTTCAGTTCCCGTGCCCGTTGTTTTAGTGCTTCGATTGAGAACACGATTCATCCTCCCGATTATACTGTTGCAGCGATACTGGATTTACGGGAGAACAATACCATCAGGATCGTTCCTGCCCCAGCTACCACAGCAGCAAACATGAACCCGGCAGAGTACCCGACGAACGCCCAGATGAACCCGACCAGGATGCTGGAACAGAGGTCGCCGATCCCGTTCATGGTCGCGAGTGCCCCGAAGCCCAGTCCCCGTAATGTATCTTCGATCATCTCCCCGGCAACCGCACTTTCGAGCGTGTCCTCCGCTGCGATGAACACACCGCAGAAGGCAAAGAGGATCCCGTAGAGGATCAGGTCCGGCGGAACGAGGGCGAACCCGATGAAGGTCAGGACAGCGATACCGTATCCAACCAGGAGCAGCCTCTTCCTGCCGAACCGGTCGCCCAGTGCACCGAACGGGTAACACGCGGCTGCGTACACGATATTCCGTATCGTATACAGGATTACCCCTGCCATCGTTGCCTGCACGAACCCGAGCGACGGCGTAAGCATGACCACAGCAAACGCAATCAGCAGTGTGTGCGAGAAGTCCGCGATCCCAAAAACGAGCACAGCGGTGAGGTATTTCTTAAACCCGCCGGGCAGCCCCTTGAGGGACGCAACCAGCGTGCGGTGATCGCCCGATGGTGCGGGATCTTTCTCTTTCACGAACAGCCAGAACGTGAGGAGTGCGAGAGCGCCGGGGATCAGCGTGAGCCAGAAGATCTCCCGCGTGCCGAGGTAGGCGACGAGCGAGAACGCAACCAGCGGCCCGGCAATCGCACCAAGCGTGTCGCCGGCCCGGTGGAACCCGAACGCTTTGCCCAGGTCCGCCTTGTCCACAGATTTTGCAAGGATGGCGTCGCGGGGCGGACCGCGGGTGCCTCTTCCCATCCACCCGATCACCCGTCCGCAGAGAACCATGGGCCACGATGCTGCGACTGCAACGATTGCCGGGAATATTCCCGTTGCAACGTACCCGATGAGCGCAAACTCCTTTCTCTTCCCCAGTTTGTCCGAGAAATACCCGGACAATAATTTAACAAAACTCGATGCCCCGTCGCTCACGCCTTCGATAATACCAAGGGCATAGACCGGTGCTCCAAGAGCGATCAGGAATGACGGGAGCAGCACTGTCACTGCTTCATGGCCAAGGTCAGAGAAGAAACTCGCAATGCCGGCGCCAAAGACCGTCCTGTTGAACCATCCATCTTTTTTCATGATATCCCTCCGGTTGCATTCATCAGGATAATACCCGTTATCTGATCGCTTCCATATCCCCCAAATCCTCTGCATGCACCGGCCTGAACCACTTCTCTGCAATGACGGTCGGGATCACCGCGCTTGCGATCACGACCCCGACAAGGATCGAGTACTGCGTCTGGTTGATGTACCCCATCCGCAGGCCGAAGACACTCGCAATTGTCCCGAACGTCAGCCCGGTCGACATGAGGAGCGTTGTGTACATTCCCGCTTTGGGGCAGTAAAGCTTCGACAACTCGTAGACTCCGGCAAATTTTCCGAGCATCTTCATCACGAAAAGCATGCAGAACAACATGGCGGATCCAAGAATGAGGGGTACCGAGACACTGAGCCCGCCGACGATGAAGAAGACCGGCGTGATGACCGCATATGCAACAGTCCGCAGTTTGGTCCGCATGGTCCGGATTTCGGCAGAGACCTGCTCCCCTTTCCGGGTCCTTGCCATGAACAAGCCCAGCACGAATGCGGGAAGGACCGCCTGCCCGTCTCCCAGCCCGGCAAAGAACATGAAGATCAGGAGCAGGAGGAAGATGAACTTGACCTCGGGCTCCACGACCTTGTTCCTGATCATCGGGTGCTCGAAGAGTTTCTGCGAGTACCTCATGGCAAGGAGGATCACACCCACGGAGATGATAACGAAGAGGAGGGTATAGAGTGTCGGTTTGAGGAAGAGGACGCTCAGCGCAATGGCCGTGAACATATCCGTGACAAACGTTGCGGCCATGATAATCTTGCCGAACTCGTGGCGCGAGAGATTGCTCTCCACGAGTACTGAATAGACAACGGCAAGGGACGTTGTCGAGAGCGCAGTACCAGCGATGAGGGCTGCCTGGAGCGACCATCCGTCGATAAAGTACGTGTACCAGAAAACACCGAGGAATGGGAGAAGGAACGAGAAAAATCCCATAAGGAAACTTTCCTTGAACTTTTCCCGCATCAGGTCAGTATCGATCTCGGAACCGGCCAGGAACGTGAGGATGATACCGCCGAACGTAGCGAGATACAGCATCCACTCCTGTGACTGGACGAGGCCAAGGTTGCCAAAGAGGGCCCCGAGAAGCACTTCAACGATCGCTACAGAAAGTCCGAGCCTGAGTGAGATGAGGCTTGCAATAAAGATCAAAAGGCCCATCAATAAGGGAATTGCACTGACGACTTCCACAGTATCACCAATAATTTGCAGGAGTCATCAGCTTTTGTAAAAAAAAGCGGTTCATGGTGGACCCCATCACCCATGATTCAGGATTTAGATAGTATCACTGCGCCGGGATCTGATTTGAAGATTCTTCCGGTGACGGTGCCCGACGCATCGGACAGGCATTGGCCCCTTCAAGGTTCCCGAGCGCGAACTCAAACCGGGCTTTGATAGTCGGCGGCAATTCGTCTTCCGGGATCGGGACAAAGCCAAGCGACTGGTAAAACTCCACGAGTTCGAGCGTTGCATGCATATACAGCGTCTCGCTCCCGCAGGCCGCAATGAGCGCACCCATCGCACGCCGGGCATATTCATGTCTCCTGAAGGGTTCGAGCGTGAATACTCCATCTACTTCCAGCCCGTCGGGATGACGCTTGCACCACGCAACGCTGACCGGCTCATCTTCGAGATATACCGCAAAAACACGGTCGTTATCCCGGTCAGCTTTCTGCTGATGATAATGGCTCCAGAGTTGTTCGGCAATACCAAACTCACCGGGTGCAAGTTCCCAGGCTTTAACCTGCGGGCGGGTCCGGGGTCTTCGCACAAGAAGCGGGTGTTCCAGCCGGTTCGCCACCGCAGCAACGGTGTTCCCGAGTTCTCCTCCCGCCACATAGTTCGCCAGCCCGCAGCGGGGCATGAGAATGAGTGAGACCTTTTGCTCGTGCGCAATGCGGTTGATCTCCAGTGCGGTGTCACCCTGGCTATAGATTGTGGTAATTTTCAGGTTTTTCCGGGCAAGATCGTTCTTAAGCTCGTCCAGCTTCTGTTCAGCTTCATCCGGCCGGATCCCACATCCACTGGTTCCATGCGATGCAACTACATGCACCAGGATAATCTCGGATACCGCTTCCAGTCCGGCAACCCATACCAGCGTTTCATAACTGAATGAAGACAGGTTGGTCGGGCACAGGACGCGGGAGAAAAGGTCCTTCGCCGGAGGAACCGCAAATGCATCCTTTGTTTTTTCCACGGTATTTGCCGGGAAGATCAGCATATCCCGTATGGTACATCGCCGGAGAATGCGGGTTGTGGCATCTTCCATGAATGCGGACAGTAACCGTGATCGTGGCTCGGAGCGCACGACCAGCAGCGACGCATCCTCCCGCGAGGCAATGCCAAGGAACGTCCCGCAAACATCATTGTCATCCGCCAGTTCAACCAGGGCACGCGATTTCGTGCCAAGATTTTCCAGGTAATTCTTGTGCGCGACAAGACGCATCTTTGCACGGTCACGTGGTGAGAGTACGGGATGACCGGTAAGCCATGCTGCACCCGAGGAGGATGCTGTGTCCATCACATCCAGCAGGATCGCCTCTCCCACGCCGGGGATGCAGGAAATCCGCTCGATCATAGCACTCGCACACGATGAAATGTCCATCAGGACGAGTACGCGTTCATAGATCATGCCATTATTATTTCCGGGGACTGCAGTCTTTTTCGCGGTGTTGCCCCTCCGGAACCGATCTCCGATAAGGGGGGTTGCACTTAAAACTGAAATCACACCGGCACACGCCAGTGGAACAGGCAATAAGCTCATGTTCGTCTACCTCAATTCGCTGATTTTAGAACAGAAGTCATCAGCCCATCGGGCAGTTTGAGGTGGACTTCATCGCCTTGAACAGTGTTCGTCTCATGAACGTAAATGGCTTATGGTAATGGCAACCTGCAGGAAATGAGAGGTTATTCCCGCATTCTGCAACAACGATCAACTGCAGGAAGCCGGGTCACTCTTTCTTCTTCGGCTGCGCCTTTACGGACAACGCCCGCCGGATGAAATCCTCTTTCTTCGTGAAGTACAGGTTATCGTGCCCGGACCAGCGTTCGCATCCTTTTACCACTACCGCCGGGACACCATTGTTGCTCTCGCCCATGACGAAGTTGGCAATACCGGCAATTTCATCAACCACGGCCTCTTCCGTGATCTTCAACACGTGGCCGAAGAGGTCCTTGTCACCCCGGAAATCCCGGATGGCCGGCATCCCGCTCCAGCCGATGGCATTACCGGTCTGGCCCCGGCGGAACGCCCGCCCGCAGGTGTCGGTGATAATGACGCCGATATCCTTGCCGGTGATTTTTCTGAGGGCTTCCCGTACCTCGTCCGCAGCTTTCATCGGGTCGGGTGGCAGCAGGATAACCATCTCATCTTCGATATTGCTCTGGTCCACACCGGCCCTGACCCCGATATGGCCGCAGGTAACTTCCGAGAGGATAAAGGGGAACTCGATGAGCACATCTTCCGAAGCATCGAGGATTGACTGGAGGAAACGAGGGTCTTCGCCGGTCATCTTGCTGATCCGCTGCGCTCGTGGTGTTGGCGTAATATCGGCGAGTTTCCGTGTATGGCCTTTTGCTTTCGAGTACACCGAAGAGGCGATGGTCACAATGTCCCCGTCTTTGAGAACACACCTTTCAGCGATAAGGGCGGGCAGGTTATCTCCCGCGTGGATGAGGGGGAGATCTTCAACTGGCAATATCGTAAGCTTCATAGCAATCGCGTTTTTCCCATCAGTGAAATCTGGATGTTATTGAGGGGGATATGCTGAAAAGAGCAGGAGTCAGGTTTTCACAATACCTGGTGAATAACATTCTGCTCTCTTCCCGGATACGTTCATGCGGGTTACAGCAGAAGTCATCAGCCGGAAACGGCGGTTATGGCGGACTTCATCGCCGGTTGGTTTGATGTGAAGTACTTTTCATAAGTGTCATCTGATATTGATTTCGTTTTTAATCCCGGAATAAGAGATCGCCGAAGTAAGATGCTGGCCCAGGGCATAACCCGGTGATGGGTCATGGGAAGTGATGATTTGACCAGATGAATATCAGCAGACGTCTCCATCACATCCCAATCATACCGGGAAAAAAGATGTTAATAGGTAGCCAGGTACCGGTCGAGATCCCATGGGTGGACCGTGAGACGGAACGCTTCGGTCTCGGCCTCGGCGATCTTGGCGAGGTTCTCGACGATGTGGCTGCCGAGCGCTTCACAGAGCACCTTGTCGTTCATCAGGTGGGCCTGGGACTCCGCGAGGCTGCCGGGCAGCATCTCGATCTTCATCTTCTTCCGCTCTTTCTCGGTCAGGTGATAGATGTTGACATCAGTGCTCTCCGGGGGCATGATCTTGTTCTTGACACCATCAAGACCCGCTGCGAGCATGCAGGCGAAGGTGAGATACGGGTTGCACATCGGGTCCGGGCTCCGGAATTCAGCGCGGGTGCCGTTGCCACGGGCAGCGGGGACCCGGATCAATGCGGAGCGGTTGGTCGTGCTCCACGAGATGTAGCATGGGGCTTCATAACCGGGAACGAGACGCCTGTACGAATTGATCGTCGGATTTGCCACGCGGGTGATTGCCTTGGCATGTTTCAGGATACCGCCGATGTAGTAAAGGGCGGTCTGGCTGAGTCCCTTCTCTGCATCTGCATCGGCAAATGCATTCTTCCCTCCCTTCGAGAGCGAGCCGTGAGTGTGCATACCGCTGCCGTTTATCCCGCCGATGGGTTTTGCCATGAAGGATGCGTGGAGCCCGTACTTCAGCGCGATAGCTTTCGTCGCATACTTCTGGGTAACGACGCGGTCTGCGGTCGTGACGGCATCGGTGTACTTGAAGTTGATCTCGTGCTGGCTCGGCGCGACTTCGTGGTGGGACATCTCGATCTCGAAGCCCATCTGCCTCAGCGAGAGCACGATCTCCCGCCGGACGTTTTCGGACGCATCATTTGGTGCGAGATCGAAATACGCCCCGGTGTCCGAGAACTCCGTTGATGGTTTTCCGTTAACGAGATTGAACAGGAAAAACTCGAGCTCGGGACCGGTGTTGAAGGTGTAGCCCATCTTCGCCGCTTCCGCCATCACTTTCTTGAGGGCGTACCGGGGGTCGCCGTCGAACGGTTTGTTGCCGTACGTGTAAACATCGCAAACGAACCGGGCGACCTTTCCATCAGAGGGTCGCCATGGCAGGACCGCGTACGAGGCCGGGTCCGCCTTGAGGAGCATGTCGGACTCTTCAATCCGGGTGAACCCCTCGATTGAAGAACCGTCGAACCACGTCCCTTCAGTCAGGGACTTCTCGACCTGCTCTACCGGGATCGCCGCGTTCTTCGGCATGCCCATAACGTCGGTGAACTGGAGCCGGACGAACTGTACATCGTCTTTCTTAATCTTTTCAAGCAGTTTCGTAACATCGGTGTTTGCCATGGTAAACCTCACTTTTTTAAGGGAGGTGATGAACGGGAGAAAAGAGGGAGATACGAATGATGTCAGCAGACGTCTCCCGCCGTTCCCGACCGGTCATGAACATCCCGGTTCGTGGCAGAAGTCATCAGCCGGAATCGGCGGTTATAAGGCGGACTTCATCGCCTGAATAAAATTTTGATGAGAAGTACATTTCCAAGTGCCAGTTTATAATAATTCCGTTTCAATCCCGGAGAAGGGAATCACTGAGTAATGATCCGGGTTGTGTGCCCCAATCATGCCCCTTCAGTGCCCTTTTGCCCGATTGACTGTACGAGTGCCCCGTATTTATTCACACTTGGTTTACTTTCACAGTCACTCCGATATCCTTAATTATCCTGATCTTTTAGATATGGTTAGGAAAAAATAATGAAAGGTTTTGTCCCGACGCCTCCGACTATTGTCGATTTAATGGTTTCAAAATTATTTGCTGGTGGCGCACCAGATCCAGAATCATTTATCTTAGATCCGGGCTGTGGGAGAGGGGCATTTATTGATGGGATAATCCGGTGGTGCAACAAACACAACAAGGAGATCCCAAATATCATTGGTATAGATTCCGATCCTAAACATATTGCAGAGTCTCGAAGGAAATATTCAGAATATCCTTCAATCCACATCCGGCATGAGGACTTTTTACAAGAAGTTCCCGGAAAATTTGATTATGTAATCGGTAATCCCCCATACGTATCTATTACCGGGTTAAACGAACTGGAAAAGGAGGCTTACCGGAATCTGTTCCAATCAGCAACGGGTCGGTTTGATCTTTACTTCCTGTTCTTTGAACAAGCACTGGGATGCCTCAATAATAATGGAAGACTTGTCTTCATAACCCCGGAGAAATATCTCTATGTTCACAGCGCCTCGCAGCTCAGGATCACATTGACAGGGCATTTCATCAACGAGATACATCTGGTTGATGAGAACTCTTTTGGGAACCTTGTTACGTACCCGGCAATCACGACAATCACCCGGGAAAAATCTGATAACTTTACAAGGGTTTTTCTCCGGGATGGCCACACCAAAAATATCCGATTACCTAACGATGGAACCTCTATCCTTCCGTCACTATATGATAAACCCAAAACGAAAGCCGGTTATTGCACCCTCGGGGAAGTATGTCTCCGGATCAGTTGTGGAGTCGCAACGGGATCGGATGCTGTTTTTATCCACAAAAAGCAGGATATCTCCCCTGATTTGAAAACCTATGCGTTTCCAACAATCTCAGGAAAACACCTGTCTTCGAATTCTTTTAAGGTTCAATCAGACCTTGAGATGATTATTCCTTATTATCTGACAGGGAAATTAATTCCTGAAAACCGTTTAGGGGCATTAAGAAATTTTTTAACCCTGCCAGAGAATCGAACACGTCTCCTGAAAAGGACCTGCACTGCAAAAAAGCCCTGGTATGCTTTTCATGAGACACCTCCGCTTACCCAGATTCTGCAACGGAAGATTTTATGCAAGGATATTACTGAAAAGCCATTCTTCCGGATTGACGATAAGGGTGAGATTGTCCCGGGCCATTCGGTGTACTATATTGTGCCGAAAAACCCGGACCACATCAGTCTGCTTAACGAATACCTCAATTCCCAAGACGTTCGCCAGTGGCTTGAAGCACATTGCCAGAGAGCCGCGAACGGATTCATACGGTTGCAGAGTGCTGTGTTGAAACAGATCCCGATCCCAATTTCCCTTCTGGAAAGTACGGGATTTTCTGGACTTAAAACAGATTTCACCCGACTTCACAAAGATCCTCTCGAAGCAGTGATATAGGACGATAGAATGCACACCCCATTTGATGAAGTCATAGAAAACATCGTTGCCGAACACTATCACAATCACCGTAAAGAAAACCATTCTGATATTGTAAGTCGTGGAATTTTCCGGGATCTGATGCAAAAATGTCCGGAACTCAAGGAAGATGTCGATAACAAGGTTGTGAAGAACTGGCTCAATGTCAAGTCACCGACCCATAGAAAGAGAAAAATGGATTTACTTATTGGAGAGCCGGATTCTTCTGAAAAACCGGATCTTCAGAAAGTAAGGATTTGCATTGAAAACAAATCCGTGATGACTGCTCACCGGAACCGGGATGCACGCTTTGACGACCTGCATGAGGTGTTGCAGGGACTTCACAGCATACAATCCGAGATCATCATGGGAGGAACCATTATGATCGGAACTGCCGATCGTGTGCTGAATATTCCCGACGGAGTTAAATCTCATTTTAAAAGCAAGAAGAAGGAGTTTCAGAATACGGTTCTGCCGAGGCTGTCTTCCGGGGATCAAAAATTATGGGAAGAGTTTCCTGATGATATCAGTTACAACAAACAGGATGATACGTTAACGACAATAAAAAAATTCCAGGATCTTCCCAAGCGACCGATTGGCCATACGCATGTTGTCGGATATGATAACCTATTGTTCATCCCCGTATTCATCGATAATGTCAATCCTCCATATCTTGCGCGGGATAATAAACTGGGTATCAATATCGATACAGATTATCAAAAAATGCTAGAAAGGATATGCGTAGCTTACCGGACCCGGTGGCATCTGGTATAACGGACTGATACGTCAAGGTTCTCATTCTCTCAAGAAGGAGGTTGTTTCCATGAAATGGACATCCCCGACAACCCGCTGTCCGGTGAAGTGCAAATACCTTACACATTAATAATGCGTCCCGGTCATGGTACTTTGAGAAACCATGAGAAGCGATGAGATAAAGAAAGGAAACCAGCGGGCTCCCAACCGCTCGCTGCTCCGGTCGCTGGGGGTTACCGACAGCGAGATGGACCTGCCGTTTATCGGGATTGCCAATGCATGGAGTGACATTGTCCCCGGACATGTCCACCTGCGGACGCTGGCACAGAAAGTCCGGGAAGGCATTACCGCTGCCGGCGGCGTACCGTTCGAGTTCGGTGTCATCGGCATCTGCGACGGGATCGCAATGGGCCACGAAGGGATGCGGAACGCGCTTCCGTCCCGGGAAAACATTGCCGACTCCATCGAACTGATGGCACAGGCACACTGCTTCGACGGGCTTGTCTGTGTCGGGACCTGCGACAAGATCATTCCTGGTATGCTCATGGCAGCCGCCCGGCTCAACATACCCACGATTGTTATCACCGGCGGCCCGATGCTCTCCGGCCATCTTGCCGGAAAAGAACTCTCGCTCATCGATGTCTTTGAAGGGGTAGGTAAGCAGGCCGGCGGGAAGATGACCGAATCCGAGCTCTGCGAACTGGAATGTGCGGCAATGCCCGGTTGTGGATCCTGCCAGGGACTCTACACGGCGAACACTATGGCATGTATGACCGAGGCGCTGGGCATGTCCCTGCCCGGCTGTGCAGCAACGCCGGCAGTCCATGCCGAGAAACTCCGGCTTGCCCGCGAGACCGGCGAACGGATCGTGCCACTCGTCAAAGAGCAGGTGCTGCCCCGGCAGATCCTCACGCCAAAAAGCTTTGCCAATGCCATCAAGGTCGATATGGCGCTCGGCGGGTCAACCAACACCGTTCTGCATCTGATGGCAATTGCACAGGAGGCGGAAGTCCCGGTCACGCTCGACACGTTCCGCGACATTGCCCGGACAACCCCGCATCTCTGCCACATGCAGCCGGCCGGCCCGTACTCCATGGAAGCCCTGTACTATGCCGGCGGTGTCGCGGCGGTCATGAACCGGCTGGCAGGATCGCTTGACGATGTCACAACCGTGTCGGGAAAAACGGTTCGGGTTATCGCCCGCGAACACCCGGTGAAAAACGAGGGAGTCATCGCCCCGCTCAACGCACCCGTGCATGCTGCCGGGGGCCTGAAGATCCTCCGGGGATCTCTTGCACCGGACGGAGCAGTAATCAAGTGCGGGGCCGTGGACGAGGCGATGTGGAGACACGAAGGCCCCGCCCGCGTGTTCGATGGCGAGAAGGATGCAATGGACGCGATCCTGAAACGGAAGATTCAGGAAGGCGATGTCATGGTCATCCGGTACGAAGGCCCGAAGGGAGCGCCCGGCATGCCGGAGATGCTCTCTCCCACATCGGCGCTGATGGGTCAGGGCTACACCCGTGTTGCGCTCATCACCGATGGCAGGTTTTCGGGAGGCACGCGGGGGCCATGTGTCGGGCATGTTGCCCCGGAGGCAGCCGCCGGCGGCCCGATCGGGCTCGTGAAGGAGGGCGATACGATCAGAATCGATCTTTATACAGATACCATTGATCTTCTCCTTTCACCCGGGATTTTGGAGAAACGCAGGAAAGATGTGGTCCCGCCCAAAAAAACGGTAACCGGGGTTCTCGCCCGGTATGCAGCACTCGTTGGTCAGGCAGACAAGGGAGCGGTGCTGCGGAACGGGTAATTTTTGACTTTCACTTTTTTCGACCTGACCGGATACCTCTTTGAGGATCTATCCTCCAAAGAGATCTTTGACGGAGACCATCTTCTGCACCGCGGCAATTCCTTCATTATAGAGATATTTAAGCCGGAAGAGTGGATCCTGCACTCCCGATGGCGGGAACGTCCGCAAATCACCGCGAGAGAATGCCAGAAGGACTTCTTCCCATTCGTTCAGGTTCTCCGGAAAATCTGAACCCGGTTGTTTGCTTACCAGGTTACCGGCACTACCCTCATGAGACCTTCCGCCATTGCCGGTCATATCACTGAACAACAGGGTCACCAGGAGCACGGCCCCATCTTCCCCCATGAACGGGACTACTGTACAGTTCAAATCTCTCGGTCCCGATGATGAGCGAATCTTCACCATACCAGAAACCGGGTTCTGTTTCCTGCACGATTCTTCTATGGCAGATTCGCAACCATCTCCCCTCAGGAGCAGGTCGTCAAGCACCGGGGTCCCGGCATCACCGTCAGGAATACCAAAGAGCTGCCGGGCGGCCGGGTTCATCGAGAGCACATTTCCGCCACAGGTAACCGTCAGTACCGGTACAGGAAGGACACCTGCACAGGCTTCCATAAATTCATTTACCCGGCGCCGGTTCTCGATTGTCCTCCGCGTCTTCTGTTTCATTTCATATCCTGCCGGATGGTTCTTTTAAAATATCCCTGCCGACCGGGAACTACCCGCATATAGATGCAATCGTTTGCGTTCGCAACCGGAACACCGATATCGTTACTCATGGGCAACCCCAGCCCCCGGACCAGCGCACAGGGAATCCCTTCATCCGATTCCCCCATCACCAGTTCGGCAGCTGAGGCTATGCAGTCTGCAATTGCCCGCAGCTCCTTTTGTGAATCGTTCTTATGAGGTCGATCAAGAACCGCGGGAATTCCGGCACAGCCGATGGCAATCCCGCTACAACCGGACCGCATCGGGTGAACGCGGCTGTCGGCAATGATAACACCGGTATCAGCCCCGCTTCGTTCCCGTAGTTCGCATCGGATCCTTTCTGCACTTGCATCAGGATCTGCCGGGAGCGGTACAACATAACCCTGCGGGGCATTTGAATTATCCACACCGGCATTGGGAAGAAGCGTACCTCCTTTCATACAGAGAAGGAACCCTGGAATACCCCCGATGATCTCATCGCTTTCCCGGAGGACAATCTCGGCTTCACAGGGATCCATGCTGTACTTCACGGCCAGTTCACACGCCCGGGATGACGGGGTAACAGATTCCAGGAAAACAAGCCGGTCTTCTGCTGTTGCGACCATGGATTCGGCAAGCACGAGAATATCGCCATCCCGGAACGGGGCGCTGCCGGTATCCTCAAGCGCAATGATGAGCCGGTCAGTGATATCGTCCCCCGTCTGAATAAGACCGGTTATGAGGCCGGTTACCGTAAAGCGCCGGTTCATGGCGGGCCTCTCTTCACCGGACTGACCCTTTTATGCGATGGTGCAACACGGTCCGAAGGGTACCGTTGTCCGATCTGTTCCTGCGTACTGGTAAGGAGCTGGGCAAACCCCTCCCCGAGACCACCGTACCGGATATCCCGTATCACGCCATGAAGGAAGATCTGGTAATACATGCAAAGGTCATCGAATACAGGATCAGAGATCCCGGCAAGCCGGTTCACCAGAAGCGTGTGCTGGTAGGTTTCCCGGATCTGATCCGGCGAATCATACCGGCAGATCGTTTCAAAGAACGTATGAGAAGCCCGGACCATCTCGTCAATGAGCAGGGAAAGATCCTCCGGCAGGCCGTTGAACTGGTGCGTGAAGACCGGGCAGAACCACCCTGCCTTGCGGATCTCCGGGCGGAGGGCACGAAATTCCGGGTTACCATAGATTTTCAGAAGGGCATCCCTCGTGCAGTTCAGCTGGCAACAATACCCCGTTCTCCCCTCCTCATGCTTCCGGATAATGAACCTGGCACGCTCGAACGAATCGATTGCTTTGCGTATTGTTGCCACTTTCGTGAAACCGACACCGGTGGCAAGATCGATCTCGCTATGCGGTTCGCCATCGAGAAGGATATGCATCAGCCGGGGCTTGACCGGGGACTTCATCGGGATCCTCCTTTTCTGGTTAAATCTTCACATGCCATCCGGACGACCGGTGATGGATGATTACCGAGATCTCCAATCAGCCGGTTACTGTCGGTTGTGCCAATCTGCGACAAGGCATACACGATTTCCCGCAGTGAATACACGTCCTGACCGGTGGCTATCATTTCCTCAAAAACAGGAACCGCCCGCTCGTATCGCTTCTGTCCGAGGATGCGGATCGCCATCATCCGGTGTTCCTGGAGCGGGTGGCGCAATGTAAGGAGGAGCCGCTCTTCAAACGGATGCTCCCGCCAGTGGTTGAGCGATTTCCCGCACCGCGGACAGACCTGCTCGTCATCCGGGCTTTGTTTCCCGCAGAACGGGCAGAAGAAAGTCGTGCTCATCCATCACCTCTTAATGATAGTACCACCGGGGAATGCGAATAACCCGTCCGCTGTGCCGGGATTTTGCTCATATTTTCGATCATGTCGAGGGTGTCCAGCGCAAGGTATGTGTTCTCCAGGGTTGCCGATCCACCGAAGGTCGAACGGACATACCCGCCATTCTCACGACAGCATTTCCTGATGAAATCTCCGCACGGTTCCAGTACCGGAGAGCGATACCCGATCATCGAACATGCCAGCACCCCGGCATGGATGTGTTCGAGAAACGGGGGACGGGTATTTGGTACCGAGAGGAAACCGTGGTCAGGATCCTCGCAGAGGTGCAGGAACCGGACCGATGGTTGTGCAGCGGTCTCGTTGTCCAGTGCCGCAAGGATGGCAAGTGCATGTGCGGTCTCAATCATGGAGGAATATGATTGCCCAAATCCGGTATCAGGACGCCGATATCCGAGTACGGCACGGATTAACTCATCTTTTTCCCTGGAATGAATCGGGATTTCGAGGAGCCGGCAGAGATTGACAAGTTGATACAGCGGCTCGAAGAGAGACATGGATTCAACAGGACGGGTCGCATCTCCGGGTGCAGTCATGGCAGTAAGAATCCAGTCGGAAGGATTGATTGCCGGGCGTTCATCGAGCAGGGCAAGGCTCCGGATCACCGCATGCCCGACATTCACGTTCGGGAATGAGCCGTCCGATCGCTGGAATGAATGGAGATAGGTCCGCGTGGCTTCGTCATCACGTGGAAGTGCGTCCAGGATTGCGAGCGAGGCGAGAGCGTAAAATGTATCGCCGGCATTCGGTTCATCGAGCCGGTAAAAACAGTAGCCGCCGGATGCGCACCGGCGTTCAGATATGTATTGGATGGTAATTTCCCGTGTGGGGATCATCGGCATCATCTACCCTTGGATCGGTAGAAGTCATCAGCCGACCGGGGCGTTTTTGGCGGACTTCATCGCCGGTACGATAGTGTAGTGTGCGATGATAATTGAAGGTTACGACAAAATGAACCAGGATTTTTAGAAAGTGATAATCCCCGGCCTGGCGGCTCGAATGTACAACCTGAGTATGATCAACAGCGACGAGCATTCCGCGGGAGCGGTATGTGAGGAGCGGGCCGGGGCAGCCGCTGGCGCCGGAGCAGCGCGACAAGCCAGGGGCGTCATCCTATCAACAGGACACTCCGGAAAACAGCGAGGTGATGTGAAGCGAGCCGGAGCATCAGCGAGGACGAGTGAACATGACCGAGCGTCACCGGCCCAACCGGACAACAAAGAAAAGGGCTTAATAGGATAACTTTTATATCAAATAAAATATGGCCGAGTCTACCACACCTACTTGGAAAGCTGTCGCTATCTGGCTGATGTTTATCGTCTCATTCGACATGCTGATCGTTTTATTCATTGTCGTTCCCTACCGCTGCGGCCGTATGTTCATTGACAGCGGGGGAGAATACGTCTGCGATCTCGGGACAGGTTGGTACATCTTCAGTGCCGTTTTTACAATTCTGGCCATCTATATCGGCTACCGATTCTACAAAACCCATGAGATCCTTGTGGACCTGTTTTCCAGAATTACCGGTAGAGGAAAAATCCGATCCCCACCGACCTCCAGCGAATGAAGACCGGGATTCTATTCCAGGACAAGAAAGACAAAGTAAAAAGACACATGGTGATTTTATGAGAGAAGAAATCGTTCAGTATTTTTCAGAGAAGGAAGAAGAATTCGCCAATCTGCTGATGGATATCGGGACAAAAAGGAATGTCGCCAAGGTGCTGGTGTTCCTCATCAATACAAAAGAGTCAACGTCCCGGGCAATCGAACGCGGGATCGACCTGCGGCAGCCGGAAGTCAGCCTTGCCATCAAATACATGACCGGGCAGGGCTGGGTCACGAGCAAAGAGATCCCTTCGGACAAGAAGGGGCGTCCGAATAAAAAATATACCCTGGCAATTCCCGTCAAGGACATCATGGCCTCGATCGAGAAGAACACGCGAGACGAGGCAAACCAACAGCTCGCCCTCGTGAAAAAGATGAAAAATTACATCTGAAAAACCCTCATATTCCCCGTTTTTCGGGAATATTCTAATTATTCCATTTTTATAATCTCATCGTCGTAAAGTCCGAGCCCCGTATTCGCGTTCCGGCAGCCTTTCTCAGGTCCAGATGGGGAAATGTAGGTGCTAAAAACAGGGCTAAAGAAAGGGCTCCGGTGTCGTTTTAACGACGTGCAATCCTGCCGTATTTTGGAAAACGGGGTTTATTTCAGGCGTATTTTTTTAGGGATTGGAAAATCTCGATTTTACGGGGTTTTCCGGAGAGGGGGTGGGGAAACGGAGCCTGATGTGGGCTTATTTTGGATACGGGGGGAGTGGTTCACCTATGGACCCTCCCCACCGGCACAATCGGGTTTTTTTCTCTCCACCCTCTTCCGGTAATACTTCCTGCACTTCGCCCGGTTCCGTTCCCGGTTCGCCTTCTCGCGGGCAAGCCGCAGGGCTTCCCCGAGGTTCAGGCTTTCATCGCTCATGCGGATCCCTGTCCTGGACAAAAATCTGCCCGGGCCGGCACAACCCAGATATCGCCGATGTGCCGGAACGCATCCTCGAACCGGCCGGGCCGGTCCCCGACATAGAACAGCGCAGGAGAAAACGTCGGGCCTTTCCGCTCATCGCTTCCGGGCCCACTGAACCGGACCCGTGCTGAGGGGAAACAGACCCGGCACGAGAGTCGGGTGAGCGTCTTCCATGCGGCGGTCTCGGTCGCTGACTTCCAGAGGACAATCGCCTCCGTGGTCCGGCCTTCAAGCCGCTCCAGGAACAGCTTCGAGAACCAGTCCTCGACTTCATAGCCGAACGGAGGATTGAGGAATACCCGGCCCACCCAGGGCCGCCGGAGACCATTGTCCTGAGCTGTATAATGCCTCGCTGCGGGCACATTCGGGATCTCCCGGCTGTTGCTGCACGGATCGAGATCGATCGCTTCCATGCAGGCGATTACCGCATCGAGGATGTACTGAGGGGTGTAATGCTCGGTGCTGGCATGGGAGAGAAGGGCTGCCGGGACCGTCATGGCTTCCCACCCACCCGTTTCTTCTGCGTCTGCTCCATCGCCTCCCGGCTATAGCAGGCTTCGCAGAGCCGGACACCGGTCCCACGATCGAGATACACGGCCGGGGCCAGATCGCAAACTGAACACCGGCCCACACTGCCGGAGATCCTCTCCATCGATACCAGGGAGATGATCCCGGGCAGGGGCGGGGTCCCGGCCCGGTACTTCCGGGCTGCTTCAAGATAACAGACCTTGCAGATCCGCCGTGCGTCCTGCTGGTCCTTGGGGCGGGCCTTCCGCGCTGCAGTTAATTTCTCGATATACCAGGCGCCTTTCCCGCCGCAACAGTAACAGACACTCCGACCCTCAGGGATCTCGAGTTTTTTGTAATCGGCTGCCCGGATTGACCGGCGTTCCGTGGGTTTGCCGGTCGCCGGCTGGTTTTCCTGCCCAGCTGAGGCCGGCACCGGTTTCCGTGAGGCAATCTGGGATTGCCGGTCGTCCGGTTCATGATTCTGCGGGGCCGGTGCAGGATCCGGATCCGGTCTCACGGAAGTTCCGGAGTCACCGTCGTACGTTCCTGCGGACATCTCAGCTGAGGTATTGCCATTGGTGTGATCCGCAGTTCCACCGGATTTGCCATTTTGTACAGCTAAATGAGTGTTTGTACAAAGTACATCCAATTCCCCGCCGGTTTCAGCGGCTTTCTGTCTCACGGAACCTTCCGTAATCCTGCTGCCGGACTGCCGTGATTCCACCGGCTCGTCCGGGTCCGGACCCGGGTCATCATCCAGCCAGACAGCACCGCCGGCCATCCATTTCCCGTACAGGTCGTGGTCGAACGTGTATGCGTTCGTCCTCCGCCGCGTAGAGTGGCCGGTCATCTCGTCTTCGGAGATGATCGTGCGGTCCGTGTACGCTATCGCGGGACACTTTTCCAGCAGCCCGGTGTAGGCCGCACCCCGGCTCGTGTAGCCGTGGATCAGCCGGTGCAGAACTGCATTGGAAAGGGCCGTGGCTTTCTGGAGCATCGGGATCGTGAACTCGACCCAATGCAGGGTTACGATGGAGCTGATCAGGTCCGACTCCATCTTCGTCAGTTTCGTGGTCTGGCCGCCGACCGATCCATTGAGGAGACTGTAGAGCCGGGCCGCGCCGTCGAAGTCTGCCCGGGTCGCCATGATACACGGCACGCCATTTATCTCCTGCCGCTCACGCTGGAGCGAGAAGAGGAGGGCATGGGCTTTCACCAGGCCCAGCAGCATTTCGGGGTTTCGTCGGTTGCTCTGGCTCTGGAACCGGATTCGCTTTGCGAACGGGATCACGACGTGCAACCGCTCGCGCCCGAGCAGTTCCCACATGGCCCGGCAGAGCTGGACATCGGGTCGTTCCTCCTCGCCATGCTCCGGCAGGGCCTCGCTGTCTTCGAGAATCCGGGTGAGGACCCGGTTGTCCTGCTCGATCGTGTCATCGATCCAGCAGGTTAACATCCGGTTGAACACCTGGTCGTCACCGCTGCCTTCGACCTTTGCCACCCACCAGACGCACCGCTCCGGAATCGTGCAGACGAAACCTTTCCGGTCCTTGTTCACGGTCCGGTAAAGGAACGGTTTCCGGAACGATGTGGTGACCCCTTTCAGGATCTCCGACATGTCATCCGAGAGGCTCGTATCATCCAGGACAATCACGGTGCCGGGCTGGAGGTTGTCGATGTAGAACAGAGCCTTGTTCGACATCGAGCCGGCCAGCTGGTGGCGCTCGGGGACCTGCCGGATTAACGTGGAGAACGCATGCGACTTTCCCTTCCCGCTCTCTCCTGACGCGGAGACGTGCAATCCTGTTGTGTTGAGGACAGAGCGGGAGGCGAGCGACATGATCAGGCACTCGGCGACCGTCTCATCGCCTTCATGATCGAGGGCGAAGGTCCGGAGCATGGCCCGGAGCGGATCGCCGGACCGGAGGACCAGCAGGGCCTCCTCAGTAAATGTATCCCCGGGCCCCGGTGCGGGACCGGGCGGGATCCCCGGGGGCGGGCTCTCCGGTTTCGGGGCAGAGCGTTTCTTTCCTGGCTCGAACCGCTCCCGCAATTCCTGCCACCGTTGCGATCCTCCACCGCAGCTCTCATGATGGCAGCCGGCATGAATGGCGCCGTTGGCAAACTGGATCGCGTAGGCTCCGTCCTTGTGCGCACTGGAGAACGGACATTGTTCGAAGAGGAACAACGTACCGCCCTGGTAGGGTTTCTCAGACTGCACAGCTATGTGATGGTCCAGAAGCCAGCGCCGGAGATCCAGAGGAGCCCGGGCCTGTTGGTTCCCGGCTTTTACAGCCGGGCGGGCATGGGCCGGCGCGACCGGAGGGTCCGGCAGAACACCGGCCAGCCGCACGAGCAGGGTTTGTTCAACAATTTCCGGATCTGCGGGAGCCTCGATGATGGCTGCCCGACGGTGAGGCCGGTCCGCTGTGCTGTCACCCTTCCGGCTCATCGTGCCATAGAGTTTCCAGATCCGGGCCGCGTTGAAGTTCGCGACATCGACCTGCGCAACCGCATCATTGAACACGGAGGCGAGTACCTCAAGGCAGTGCTTCACCAGGTCCCGCGATTCGTCATCATTCGGCAGGTCAATGAGATAGAGCAGGTGTGCACCGTTCCCGGAATCGGCCAGGACCGGGGCCGGCCAGCCCATACCGGTCAGGTACTCAGCAATCCGCCTCGCCTTCGCTATCGCTGCCGCGTGCTCCGTCCCGGTCGATGATACTCCCGATGGCCGGACCGGGTCCACATCGACCGGTAGCCAGCGACGCCTCACGATATCGCTGTCCGATGTCGTGGCATCCTTCTTGCCAAGCCGCATCTTGATCCGGTTGGCCCGGCGGGAGAGCAGCGCGGGATTGACCGGGTTGAGGGTGATGTAGATGCCCTGCACTAAGGGCAGCACATCCAGTGCCCCAACCTTTTCCGCAAGATCTTCCGGGGAATCGAAATACCCGGAGGCTATCCCGTCATCGGTGATTGCCCGGACCTCGACTATCTGGCCGGGTGCGATAAGAATACGGGCGGCAGCTAGGACCTCATTTCCCATGATCCCCCGGTACCGGCAACTGAACCGGCCCGTACCCGGCTTGCGCCGGTCCAGGATCGTCAATAATGGTACAGAACCAGAGGGTTTCCCCCATCAGGACCCGGGGATACGCCGAATAACAATTGCGCCCCTGGCACAATATCCGGCCTCCCGAGTCCGACATGATCGGGCAGATCTTCCGCTCGCTCATCTCCAGGGGGTCCTCCAGCTCATGCCACATGATCGGCCACCTGGTGGGAATCCGCGATCATCGAAGCCGCAACCCACTTACCCTTCACGACAGACACAAACGAGACATCTGCGATCGAGAAGGACTGGGTCGCCGTAATGAAAATGATCCTTCTCTGACCGTTGAATCCGGGTCGCTTTCCATAAATGGTCGCTTCGCTTTCAGGACCACAATTGTCCCGGAAAACAGAAACGCGATGACCATAGAAGAGGACATTCCGGATATCCTCCTGGGAAAGAGGGTACAATCCTTCGGGTGTCTCGATGTTAACCCTGCCTCCGCTACTTCTGCGTATTATGACCTGATTTACCGTCGTAAAAATCACCAACAGGTCATGTCAATTTCGGCAGGGTTAACCGTCAAAAAATTAAATATGATCTGAGTAGAGCGATCTACTCCCCCTGTTCGTCTCATAGTGTAGTTGTGGTAGACTTGCATGAATAGCGGGCAGGGGTTCAGGCTGTTTTGCATGGTTTTTCCTCCGCAAGTACGAACAGTCCTCTGTCGATCATGAATTGCCCGAGCCCGTCAAATCCTGTCCGGCGCTCATAGGCTTCGATAGCTTCACGTGTGACGCAAAGTTGGTCCATAAAAGTTCACCTCTCTGTGCAAGCAAGGCTTTTCTAAAAGAATTGGTTTATGTGAGCCTCAGCCCACGGGAATTGGCTTGCACAATTTTACTGATATACAGAACGTTATATACTTAACGAATTTGATGCGATTCGGAATTCTTGTCTGCGTTCGATAGGAATTCGCTCAATTCCTTGCCATGCCGGATGATGAAACGCTTGATCGTCTCCTCGGTCGCGACGCTGTCCGGGCTCAGTGATTCCCCGCAACCGAAACACCAGGTTGTGGTTGGCGGGTTGATGTGCTGGCAGTGCGGGCACTGGCGCGGCGCGACAAGAGGCTTCTTCGGCTCCTGGGGTTTTTCAATACCATAGACACGGGCAATCTCCGAATCGATGTCTTTTCCGGTCAGGTGCGCATAGGTCTTGAACATCGTTGTGTTGACGCTACCCCACATCATCATCTTGATGACGCTTTCACTTACGCCATCTTTGATCATCTGGGTAATTCGTGAATGCCGGAACAGGTGCGGCGTGACGTGCTTGGTGATGCCGGCCCGCTGAACCACCCGCTGGATCCGCTTTGCTATCGTTGCATACAGGAATGGTTTGCCCTTTTCGTTTACAAATACAAGTGCTGACCCTTCCGGTGTTCCGGGGTAATCAGCTCTCCAGATCTTGAGATATTCAGCGCTCATGTACGAGCGGATATGGCGGGTCACTGCGGTCTTGAATTTCATGCTCGTTGAGACTCCGCCATTGGAGAAAATGAGATCCGCCCAGGTTATCTGAACAATCTCCCCGATACGAAACCCCCCTTCATAGAGCAGCATAAGCATGGCCCGGTCTTCACTCGTTTTACATGCCTGGATAATTGCGGTGATCTCCTCTGAGGTCAGGAGATCGGACGCCTTCTTGGTTATGGTATTCTTTGTGGGTGTTTTGAGTGCCCGGACCTTCTTTTCCGGCAGGGTGATGTGTCCTTCCTCGATACCCCAGAGAAGAAATTGTTTCAGAATGATTACATGGTCGGCGAGGGTATTCTGCTTGAATGGCTTTCCTCTCCGGCTCCGCCCGGCCTTCAAGGCTTCAATACCGGTGTACAGATCCGTTATTGTGAGGTCCCGAAATGGACCAATGAACCGTCTCCAGCCAACAAGGGTAAATGAAATTTTATTGGCACGACTTGTTGATATTCCCGCAACCGCTCGCCTCTCTGCCAGGAATGCGTTCAATAATGCGGCATCATCTTGATTTAACAAGCCGGCAGCGATACCCGATGCGATCGAATGGGCGGAATATTCAGGTCTGATTGAAGAGAAAATATCAGACTGTTTGTTAGTCGTGGTAGACATGAAGAAATGGTGAAACCCAGTGATTAAAAAGCGTTCCGCTAGGGAATGAAACTCCGGGTCTTAATGCTGCTATGGGGATTCGAACCCCAGTCGCGGGCGTGAAAGGCCCGCATGATTGGCCGGACTACACTATAGCAGCGCTTTGCTCTATCTAGTTTCTCGTAACGTCATAAATAGGTTATGGAGAGGGACCTTCAGCAGGGAGGACTATCCCGACCCCCAGGCTCTGCCGTAATAACGCCGCAGGGAAACGCTTGTCCTGAAAGTACCGTTGGATTCGGGATAAACCGAATAAAAAATGAGGATTATTTCCTGTTGATGGGATGTCCTTCCTTTTCTGTGATGGTCTTGAACGCGGCCATCAGCTGGCGGGTGACCGGGCCGGGTTTACCGGTGCCGATCGTCCTTCCGTCAACCCAGGTGATGGGGGCGACCTCGGCAGCGGTGCCGGTGCAGATCATCTCGTCGGCCGTGTAAAGGTCGAAATACCCGATGTTCTGTTCCTTGACCGTAATCCCGAGTGACTTTGCAGATTCGATCAGGACCATACGCGTGATGCCCCGGAGGTTGTTAAGGGTTGCCGGCGTGATGATCTCCCCGTTCTTGACAATGTACAGGTTGTCTCCCGATCCCTCGGAGATGTACCCGTTGGTATCAAAGAAGATCGCCTCATCGCCACCCTTGTAGTTCGCCTCGATCTTGGCAAGGATATTATTGAGATAGTTAAGGCTCTTGACATTCGGAGGCAGGCACTCGGCCGGGTTGCGCCGCACCGAGACCGTGACCGCTTTTAAGCCCTTCTCGTACAGGTCACCGTACATTGCGCCCCACGTCACAGCAATGATGATGACCGATGGCTTGGGACATTTGCGCGGGTCGAGGCCAAGGTCACCGACACCGCGGGTGATGATCGGGCGGATATAGGCGTTGGTGAGGTTGTTCCTGCGCAGGGTCTCGCAGATCGCCTCGGTCATCTCCTCCTTGCTGATGGGAGGGTGCAGGTCAATGGTCTTGGCAGAGTCAAACAGCCGGTCAAGGTGCTCCTTGAGCCGGAAGATCCTGCCGTTATAGGCACGGATCCCTTCAAAAACGCCATCGCCATAGAGAAAACCATGATCGAAAACTGAGACTTTTGCCTGGTCATCCGGCAGGTACTTCCCATCATAATAGATGATCATAGATTGTGATGGGGTGCCGGGGGTTTTGTAGTTTTTTCTTTTGATCGGTCTTCAAAGGGCCATTTACTGGATAGACAGGTGCCCCGGGCGGAAACACCGCATAAGGCCGTAAAACCGATCCGAGAGCAATTTACCGAAGTGACGACGTTTCTTTGGGGTTCCGGAAAACCCGGCAGTGATCCGTACCGTTGTGGCCTTCACCGGTTCTTTTCATCCCGGCACAGGCCCACAAAATGCCGGAACATACCGGCACTTGCAACCGGGTGCAGGTGGGTGTAACTCCCGAGGGTATTATCGACCTGCGCACCATCAAGGTTGTCACGTATTCCCACACCCCGGGTCAGACGGTAGGCAAATTTCGTTCCGGGGGCAAGGCGGACCTCAGAGTAGTGGAACTCGTGCCCACGGAATGCGGACTCCCCGAATGGCGAGCCTTTCGAGCAGGTCCCTTCCACATAGCTTACCACGCGGTGGGCCGGCATACGGGTCTCCCCGGAAAAGACCCCGCACATGGCAGCCGTATGTTCTTCCTTCAGGCCCTGCCAGCCCTTATTGAGCAATATCCGTTCCGTGAGGTACATCAGGCCACCGCACTCAGCATAGATTGGCGTCCCGTTTCCGGAGACATCCCGGATCGCTTCCCGCACCCGGTCGTTCTTCTCCAGTCCATCAAGGAAAAGTTCCGGGTAGCCGCCCCCGATGATATACCCGTCTGCTTCCGGCAGGCGATCATGTATCGGACTGAACGGGAGGACTTTGACACCCGAGGCTTTCAGGATATCGAAAAGGTCAGCATAGTAGAAGTTGAAGGCCTCGTCAAGGGCAATCCCGATTGTCACATCCTGCCGGGCAGCAGGGTCAAACATGCTGTCCTGGATCCTGGCGGGAGGGGTTTCCTTCATCAGGGCGTGTAACGCATCGGGATCCACGTACTTTCCAATCATTTCCGTGATAACGCCAATCCGTGCATCGAAGTCACCGCGCCCGGAACCCTCCCGGTAGGGCACAAGGCCAAGATGGCGCATGGCAAGCTGCATCTCTTCCATGCGGGGAATAGCACCGATGACCGGGATGCCGCAGTAATGCCCGATGGCCTTCTCTGCCTTTGCACGGTGGGACCCGCCTTTGATGTTGTTCAGGATCACCCCGGCGATCCGGACCTCCGGATCGAATGCCTGGAACCCTTTGACGATGGCGGCCGCGCTCCGGGTGATGCTCTGGGCCGATACGACAAGAACGACCGGGAGGTCAAGCGTCTTTGCTACCGATGCCGTACTCCCGGTATCGTCAAGCGCCTCCGCACCCTCGTAGAGCCCCCGCACTCCTTCGACAAGTGCAATATCCGCATCGCGACACCCGTATGCATAGATGCTGCGGATCTGGCCCTCAGAAAGGGTGTAACTGTCGAGGTTCCTGCACGGCCGGCCGGAGACTGCGGAAAGATAGGAGGGATCGATATAGTCCATCCCCACCTTGAATGTCTGGACCCGGTTGTTTCTGGCAAGAAGGGCGGCAAGGGCAAGCGTGATGCTGGTCTTGCCGCTTCCCGAGCGGTCACCGGTGATGAGGACCTGCTTCATGGAATGCTCCGGAGCACGGCCCCGAATTCGCTCTCCACGATATGACGCACGCCAAGGGTCTTGGGGTGGAGGTCGACCTCCACGATGACATGCTGGTGGCCGATCTCACGGAGGGGTTCAACCTGTCTTGGCCCGTTCGTTATGGAGAAGCACTCGATCCCGTTCGTGAATTCAGGGGGGATGGCATGGGGAACCCCGGCTATCAGGGCAAATGCCGGTGCAAGGGTCCGGAGCTCGTGACCCAGCGCCTCGCCGTTCGCACCATACTCATCCAGCGCCCCGATAATGCGGGGCTGAATGCCCCGGGCGATCAGTTCGTCCAGGATGATCTTTGCATCGGCCCGGGTCTTGGGCAGCCCGCGCTGGTCGAGGTTGACCAGGTAAGAAATATCAGCACCGGGACACCGGTCATGAAGCGCGATCAGTTCATCGATGAACATGTAGGCGGTCTCTTTTTTCGCGTTGAGGACGGCAACACCTTTCTTCCCGCTCTGTGCCAACTCAATGAGACGCTGGGCTGCGAGATGCTTGAGGTCTCCGCGTGAGGGTTTGATGTAGGCCTTGTACGCAGCCCCCCGCATCCGTTCAACCTCATTTGCTTTCTCCATCATGAACCGCTGCCGGGTGAGTTCTTCATCCGTTATCCACCCGGCTGCCTGCGCAGCTTCGAGCGTCAGCAGTACCCCGGCAATATTCTCCGGGTACCCCGCATGGATATCGACTGCAATGGTAGGTGTGGTGACCCCCGCACCGTCGATCGCTGACTGCAGGTCCTCCCCGATGATCATCGCAACGCAGGTGCCGATGACCGCCATCCGTTTTGGGGAGAAATTGTCTTCGGCATACCGGAGAACGGTCTCAAGCGGAGTCTGCCCCCCGAAAATGAACTCATTGTCCGCAAGGGATGTTGTCAGGACCCGCATTCCGTCTTCTTCAAGAAGGCGGGCATGCTTGAACGAGCAGCCGGAAGGACCGTGCAGGATCGCGACGTCAACGTTGAGATCCCGGGCGGTATAGAGCGCAGCTACAATCGAACTTGGGCGGGGGTGCATGGATTTCATGGTAATTCACTCATCTCCAGGTTTTAACGGCAAGGACAATGGATCCCTGTTTTGTGTTCTGCAGGGCGGTTCTCCTGCCTTCTTCAAGGGTCGTGCAGACCGCACCAATCTGGTCCCGTACCGCCCGGTACAGCCCGGAATCAGGATCCGGAAGGGTTCCCACCCAGATGACCTGAGTGGGCATGACTTTACCGATCGTGCGGGCCACCTGGTCGTGAGAGAACCCCTCGCAGACGGCCCCGTCACCAGCGGCCTGGCCGATAACGAGGGTCAGGTCCCGGGTCTTTGCGCATGAGCGGGCATAACGGGATGCACAGACCGTGGTCTCTTCATTCGTACCGCTGTTGGCATTGTCAACGATGACCAGGTCTCCCGCATGGCTGACTGACATCCTCCCCGGGAGTGCCGCGAACCGGCTGAGCGGCGAAGGGTCGATGTGGAGGAGAACGGCAGCGGCGGCTGCCAGCATGAGGGGACTGCGGTACGGCGGGAGCTGGAAAAGGGGGTTGGCCAGGACATACCGCGCCCCTTGATATTCGACGGTACATTTCATACCGTCACAGGATGCAAGCTCACCCAGGGATATGGCATGTGCGTGATTACAGGAAATCCCGTCCGCGACCAGGAGACATTTTGCTGATGCTGCCGATGCGATCTTTTCTGTGAGGGCGTGTTTTTTCCCGTTGGCAAAGACATAGTCTTCCGGTGAGGTAATGATTGCGAGATCCCCAGCCCCGGTGACGCCAAGGGACTCTTCTGCGATCAGCCACCCGGGCATTCGGTTGGCATGAGCGACTGCCGACAGAACGGATCCTGGGGTGATACTCCGTTTCCAAAGCAGGGTTTTTTCCGGGTATGCATAAGTACCCGCAGAGGTATGCAGGATGCCCGGGCCGGAAAGCAGGTGCGCGAGCGCAAAGGCTGTGGTTGTTTTGCCGCGTGCACCCGTAATCTCGACCATCGGGAACGGTATCGTTTTACCGAGGAACAGCCGGACTGCTTCATGATGCGTGATCACCGGGGCATGGCAGTCTGCCAGAAGCGGATAGTCCGGGTCAAGATGCACCGGTGCTACGATAAGATCATATTCCTTGTTTTTGGCAGTATCGAGAAGGTCCGGAGTGCTGCCCCGGTAGACGTCCACAACATCAACAGCGTGTCCCGATCCTGCAATAGCAGCGCCGATCTCCCTTCCGCCATGGATCGTATCCAGCACCAGGATTTGCATAAAAAGAGATCAAAGATGGCTGAGCGCAGTTGTTGCGTTCTTGACCATCAGGTCGGCAAGCAGCGGGTCACTCCCGATGGGTTCTGCATATACAAGGGGAATGCTCTTGCCGTTTAACGTGAAGCTGCCTTTCTTGACGCCCTCGGGAAGTCCGATCTCACCGGGGATATCTTTTTCAATGTGGACCCCTTTTGCAAGGAACAGGGGGACAACAACGAGCACATCGATGGGTTCACGCCGGAACTCTTCAAGGGTTTCCTTTATTGACGGGGTATTTATGTTCATAAAACCGCATTTTACAATAAAATCTGAATTTTTTGCCTTGATGAACGCGGCAGTTTTCTCGACGAGTTCCTGGTTGTAGGGCATCTTGCTTCCATGGCCTACCAGTAGCATTCCCTTCTTACTCATATGACAAATAGTATTACCGGGATGGTTAAAATTTCTTACCAAATGGTTTTTTTTACGCTGGCATCACACCATTGATCGATGAGTGATTTTGAGCGGGAGATCGTCCACTGCCTGAACCGTTTTTTCAAAACAAACCATATCCAGGGATTTGCCTACCGCCTCAAACAGCACAAGTTTACCAGCCAGTACGTCGATGTGCTTGTCGATTCCCTCAACCCGACCTATTACCTCTCGATCGAATGCAAATCCATCATTGACAAGAAACTCTATTTTTCCCAGCATTTCCATGCCGACAAAAAGAATGTACACCAGGTCGACGCCATCTCCGAATTCCTGGCCAAAACAGGCAGGATTGGATACCTCGCCGTTGAGTTCCGCCAGGGACCGGGAAAAGCAAGCGAGGCATTCCTGATCCCATGGGAACGCGTTGTTGCGCATTTTCAGGAAAACAAAGGGATAACCATCGATGACGCGCGGGCTGGAATATGTTTAAAGAAATCAAAGGATGGGTACGTGCTCGAGAAGCTGTGAATTTTCCGGTTTCAAGATTTTCATTTGAAAAAGAGACTGCTGCAAATGGTCGAAGAACGGGTGCTGCGCATCCGTTCTTCTCCTGATCCGGCTCACACAACACTTCTGAGAAGTCCCCCTCCGCGATGGCTCATTATACAATCTGTGCGCGAGATAATGCATTATTCTGGTCGAAGAACGGGTGCTGCGCATCCGTTCTTCTCCTGATCCGGCTCACACAACACTTCTGAGAAGTCCCCCTGCGTGATGGCTCATTATACAATCTGTGCGCGAGATAATGCATGATTCTGGTCGAAGAACGGGTGCTGCGCATCCGTTCTTCTCCTGATCCGGCTCACACAACTCTTCAGAGAAGTCCCCCTTTGAGAAGGGGGACTGATGTGTATGACCCGGATCATATGCAAAGTAATTTGTTCCATCCCTGTCAACAGATATGAACTTATGATGGATGCATTCGAGCGCTTCGGGCTGCTCATCAACGATCGTGTGGTCAGGACACCGGTAGCACTTGCATCCATGGCCGGAATTGTCGATGCGGCCTATGTGCTCGAACGGAAAGCAAATGCGGGTCTCGCATTCATCGGAGGGTATTCTATCGATCCCCCCACGATTGAAGCCGCCCGGAGCATTGCATCCGCGGGTGACCGCAAGGAGTTCATCTTCGACAACCCGGCTGAAGAGATCCAAAAACAGCTCGCCCTGCTGAAATCCAGCGATGTGGTTCCCGGCATCAACCTCCGCGGCAGCAGTCCGGGATCGTTCCAGGCCCTTGCAAAAGAACTTGGCGACAGCGCGGTGTACGAGATCGATGCCCACTGCCGACAGCCCGAAATGGTCGCCGCCGGGTGCGGCGAGCATTATCTGAAAAATCCCCGTGAGCTCTGTGCGGTAATCCGGGCACTCAAAGCGGAAGGCGTTGCCGTTTCCGTAAAGATCCGTGCCGGTGTGGCACAGGACGACCGCCTCCTCGCAAAAGAGATCTGGATAGCAGGAGCAGATATCCTACATGTCGATCTCATGGATTTCGGATCGGCAAAATTGCGACAGATCCGGAACAGTTGTCCCCTCCTCATCATCGCTAACAATTCCATCAACACGTTCGATCGCATGCGGGAGATGCTGTCACACGGGGCTGATATTGTCTCGCTCGCCCGCCACGCCGATGAGCGGACGCTTGCCGGCCTGGATGCCGCGATCACCCGTTATGCCGATGAGGAGGGGTGGTATAATTCACCCAAGCAGCTCTGCCGGGGTGGGGACATGCGGTCGCTCACGTTCTGCTGCATGCCGGTCAAGGAATGCCCGCTCATCCCGACACTCTCCCGGATCGGGCTCCCCCGCGACGATTACATCCGCATGAAACTGGAGGCTGTACAGGGTTCTCCCCTGGAAGGTGGGAAACAGACCTGCTTTGGCAGCCTTGCCTGGTGCTGTAAGACCTCGTCACCCTGTATGTTCCGGGACATGACCCTCAAGGGATCAGGACTTTCGAAGAAAGAGTATATGCGTCTCAAACGCGAGCTCTCAGATACGATAATGAGCCGTGTATTTCATGACCTGCCTTCAGTTGACCAATGTTGAACGGGCGCAACTGGCCATGATGCTGGAGGTCTGCGCCTACCCCAAGCCGGGGAACGTGGACCGCTGCCACGATTACCCGGAGACCCGCCTCGAACATTTCCTCGCATCCACCATCCTTGCCCGCCCGGCTCTTGAAGAGGCTGATCGTGGGGAGGGGAGGATCGGTGAGATCATAAAGCATGCCGTGCGGGACACCAACTGCCATACCGGGGGAAATACCCATTTCGGTGCATTTATCCTCCTCATCCCGCTCGTGTACGGCAAGGGAATACCCGGCGCCATGGCAGCAATTGCTAAGACGGACAGTTCAGATGCCGTTGCATTTTACAAGGCATTTGCCATGACATCGGTACGGATGAACGCGGCTGATGAACTCGACGTCAACGATCCCCACACCCTCACGCTGATCCGCGAACGGGACATGACCCTGTTTGACATCATGCAGCATTCTGCACCGCAGGACATGGTCGCCCGGGAATGGGTGACGGGTTTTCCCCTGACCCGGCGGGGTGCGGATCTGCTCAGGGAACTGGGGCCGGGGCGGAAGTCCATTGCCGATGCTTTCCTGACCCTGCTTGCAAGCGAACCTGACACATTCATCATCAAGAAACACGGGGTTGAGGTTGCAAAAGAGACGATTCTTGGAGCACGGGAGGTAATCGATGGCAGGAGATCTCCGGAAAGTTTCGATGCTGATCTCATCCAGCGGGATATCAACCCGGGCTCCATAGCAGACATCACCATTGCTGCAATATACCTCGCACTGGGGGAGGGGTGGTCGTGGGACTCCTAAGGGGTGGCATCAATGAAGTGATCGCAACCACGTCATGCAACGCCGCACCGATCGGAATCCATTACCGGGAAGGGAAAGCAAGCATGGTGCTCTTCTCCGGGAGCCACACTGCAGAAAATGTTGAGCGGGACGGGTGGATAATCGCAAATTTCATCCATGACCCGGTCCTGTACGTCAAGACCGCATTCGGGGACCTCCCCCGCGACATGTTCATTGAGGAAGCGGTCGATGGACATACCATGCAGCGACTGGCCGGTGCCGATGCATGGTCGGCATTCACGGCAACGGTCGGGAATAAAACAAGCGGAGCAATGAGGTTCGACCTGGTGCTTAAAAAAGAGATTATCGAGGAAGTTGTCATTCACCCGGTGAACCGGGGATTTGGCAGCATCATCGATGCAAGCGTCCATGCAACGCGGTACCTCATGACCCGGGATCCGGACCTGAAGAAGATGATCGATTATCATGCAGGGATTGTCCGCAAATGCGGGGGAAAACGGGAGCTCGAAGCCCTTGAGATCCTCCTGCACATTTGTGAATAAGCAGCCGTAAGCACAATCCCGTACACAGGTATTTTCAGCCCATTGTCCTTTTTCCCCATACTGATGGGGTCTATCCCGTAATGTATCACACTCACGAGCCCCTCCGATTCCATACCTTAATATGGGAATATTGCCACTCATGATTAAAGAGCAGGGATCGGATACCGGACCTGCAGTTCAGGTGAGATGGTGACAATGCGGCCATTATCCGGGAAAAAACAGTTGTTTTTCGATATCAGCATTATTGTTACCACGATCATTGCCATCCTCATCACGTATTTCAGCCTGACCCGGGGCATCTACGAGGTCTTCCCGTACTTTTACCTGATCCCGATCATCCTGATCGCATTTTCCCGCCCGAAATTCGCCATCTACACGACGGTGGGAGTTGGCTGGATCTACCTTGCACTCGTCTTTCTCATCGGCATGCCGGACGTCCATTCGTATACTGTCCTGACCGTCTGGTTTTATATTTTTGTCTCCCTGGGCGTCCTCATATCAACGTACTCACAGGTATACCGGAAAGAGGAGGACAAGAGCTGCGGAGCATATTACAACTCACAGGCCGGCGTCTTCAGTTATGATCGGGACACCCTGAAGATCCGTGATGCCAACCGGAAATTTGCAAATATGATCCGTTTTGACTGTGATGACCTGATGCAGCGGTCACTTCCCGATCTCATCCCGGACCGTGATGAACGGGAAGGTTTTATTGAAAAGGTCAGGGATATGCGCCGGGTCGGTGATATCGAAGTCCGGTTCCGGGGAAAGGACGGGAGCATGCACTGGGCACTCGTATCAGCAGCGGAGACCCGGGAGCCCGCTGTCATCTGTACGGCAGTCGACATAACGGACAATAAACTGTCGCAGGAAGCCCTGACCCAGGCAAATAAAAAACTTAACCTGCTCAACAATGTGACCCGTCATGATATCCTGAACCAGCTGACCGCTCTCATCGGGTACCTCGAACTCTCCCGCCAGGATACCGCTGATCCCAGGATGCTTGCCTATATCGCCAAGGAGGAGAAATCCGCGGATGCAATACGCAGCCAGATCCTGTTCACAAGGGACTACCAGAACATCGGCGTACATACCCCCCAATGGCACAATATTGCGGAAACAGTCACCTTGGCAACGGCGAGTATCGATCCCGGCCAGATACTCGTGTCTGTTGACCTGCCCCGTATCGAGATCTATGCAGATCCCCTCCTTGAGAAAGTATTCTACAACCTGATCGACAATTCCATCCGCCATGGCGAACATGTCACCGAGATCAGGATCTGGGCCGAAGAACGGGAAGACCATCTTGAGATCATCATCGACGATAACGGCGCCGGGGTCCCCGATAAGGAGAAAGAGAGAATTTTCAGACGGGAATACTTTAAAAACACCGGCTTTGGCCTTTTCCTCTCGCGGGAGATCCTTGCCATCACCGGCCTTTCCATCAGCGAAGCCGGGGTCTTTGGCCGGGGTGCACGGTTTGTCATCCAGGTACCCAGGTCAGGATACCAGGGGATCCAGCAGGGGCGGGAAATGGCCCCCCTGCCGGAAAAGTCCTGAAAAAACCGGCCTGAATCCCCGCTAACAGACCCGGGGAACCGGATCTCCCATCGGGGGTTCTATAAACCGTTCCCCGCCGATGGCAGTTTCCATTATAACGTGGGAGCCTTTTACCACCCGGCCGACAATCGCGGCATCCTTCCCGTATTTATGTGACCGGAGTGCAGCGAGGATCGCTTCCGCATCGGATTCCGGGACTCCCATCACGACCTTTCCTTCATTGGCAACCTCAAGCGGATCGATGCCCAGCATGCCGGCCGCACTTTTAACGCTCTTGCGGATAGGGAGGTCCTCTTCCGAGATCCGGACACACACCCTGCTTTTCTTTGCCATCTCGTTAATAGCGCTGGCAAATCCACCCCGGGTGGGATCTTTCATGGCATGGATGGTGCCGGCATCAAGTACCTTGTCCATCATCTTCCAGAGCGGGGCAACATCAGACTTGATCTGCTCCCCGAGATCGAATCCCTCGCGGTGTGCCATGATGGCAATCCCGTGATCGCCCAGGGTGCCGGAAACAATGATCACGTCGCCGGGGACGAGCCCGTTATCCCGGACAATTTTTTTTGCTATGCCGATCCCGGAAGTGTTGATGGCAATCCCGTCGAGGGCCCCCCGTTCCATGACCTTGGTATCACCGGTAACGAGGTTTGCCCCAGCCTCGCCAAGTGCCTCGTCCATGGAGGCAACAATCCTTGCGAGGTCATCAATATCGAACCCTTCTTCAATGATCATGCCGCAGGAAAGGGCAATCGGGCGGCCACCCATCATTGCCAGATCATTGACGGTACCGCAGACCGAGATCCTCCCGATATCCCCGCCCGGGAAAAAGATGGGGCGGACGATATGCGAATCCGTGGTAAAAACCAGGTTCTCGCCATTAAAGGGGATAACGGCCCCGTCATCCATCGCTTCCAGTCCGATACCACCGGCATTATTGTTCCGGAACTTCGTGAGGGTCTGTAACAGTTCCCCCATCACCTCGCCACCGGCACCATGCATCATGTTGACTTTCATGTCAGTCTTCCACCTCGATCTCGACATTGGTCACGACAATCTCCCTTCCTTTCACCAGCTCGGGAAGTGCCCCGCAGTGCGGGCAGACAAAGATCTCCGTACCGGTATACCCGCAGGTACACCGGGTCTCAGGATCAGCTTCGCGACAATCGAGAACGGCTTTGGTAAAGAGGGGGTCATCGCTTTTGATGGTCTCAAAAAGAAAAACTACCTGATCGGGATTGACCATCGCCATCTTCCCGACTTCAACACTGATCTTTTTTACCTGTTTTGCATTATGTTCGAGCGCTGCAGTGCGTGCAGTTGCGTACAGGTCATAGGCAATGGAATACTCGTGCATCAGTTCTCCAGTGCAGCATAGACTTCCCGGAAGATCTCCCGGGTCTCAAGGCCCTCTTCCCGGGAAAGGCGCTGGATGGCAAACCCCACATGGACAAGGACGAACTCTCCCACTTTCACGTCCACGAGGTCGAGACGGACCTCCTGCTGTAATTCGCCATAATCCACAAGGCCGATATTTCCATCCCTGATTTCAATGACTTCCGCGGGAACTGCAACGCACATACGAAGATCCTCACTGGTTTCTACCCTGTACTGTGGGCAGTTCAAACACATAAAAACAGTGATAGGGATAGATGATTGCACCGGGATGCCTGCCTGAGCAGGGTTTATGGCCCAGGACAGGTAACCCTAATTCCACTTTCACCCTGCCCGCCCATTCTGTTTATCAGAATGCCCGGTACTTCTTTTTCTCATGCAGACAAAGAACATCGTTACTGCCGGGATTGCTGCGGGTTTCATGCTGCTCATCCTCATGATGGTTTCAGGATACCTGGTGAACCTGGTTCTGCCGACAGATATCAGCCAGTACGGCGGTATGAGAGAGATGAACGATCCTGTCATGAACCTCTTTTACTTTTACCCGTTTGTCATCGCATTCGCTGCTGCAGTTGTCTTTGATACGATCCGTGATTGCCTGAAAGGAGACCGTAATCAGAAAGGCCTGATGTTCGGAGGGCTTCTCCTGCTCATCATGACCATCCCCAGCCTCTATGTGATGTTCACATCCATGACATGGCCTGCTGGTTTCTACTTCAGTACGGGCATCTGGGAGATTGTCACCTTCCCCCTGATGGGGATTATGTTTGTGAAGATCTGGAAGGTGTAAAAAAAGACGCAATAAAAAAATAAAGAGAGATTTTTACGCCGGGGAAGAGATTTGAACTCTTGAGGTGCAGGGCACCAGTAGCTTTCAAGGCTACCGCCTTCCCGGACTAGACTACCCCGGCAGTGCTCCATATGTTGGTGCCGGGATGTAAAAAAGGCTTCTTATGACCGTTTCCTATCAGCAAAAAAACTGGCAACCATCCGGTGCAGGTTACCGGGGGGATCCGCACATCAGTTTTTACCGGTTCTGACGGGTAAAGACCAGCATCGCAATCCCCAGCGCCGCAATTCCCAGCAGGGGGTTAACCGGTGTCTGGGGTGCTTCGGTCGGGGGCGGGGTGGCCTGTGCCGCAAATGCTGCGGGGACAGTCGGACTCACGACAAGAGAATTTACGTTTTCACCATACAGGAAGACTTCGCTGTCCACAGAATACGAGTAAGGGTAGATCTTGAGATAGAGCGGCTTTCCCTTCCCGACAAGCTCAACTCGTTCCACATTCAGTTCACCCTGGTCATTCACCATATGAACGAGTCCTTTCTCATCGATATACTCGATTACCCAGTCGACGGATGATGAAGTGTACAGGGATACCGGGCCGATTTTGGGCCTCACGATAAAATATGCGGGGCTCTCACGGGACGATCTGGCATGGGATGACCGTATCACCGGTTCTGTCGTTACCGCACTGGCAGGGGTGGTTTCGGAGAACGTGGAGGTTCCGACAATGGTTATCGTTTTTGCCCCGATGTATCCTTTGGCATCGGTAAAACTTATTTCATAATCCCCGGGTCCGCTGACCGGGACATCAACAGAAAAGTCCCCGGCATAGTTGGTATTGACGTACTGGGGGCCGAACACGGAATTTCCGTCCGGGTCAAAAACTTCGACCTGAATGCCGGAACTCAGACTGCCCTTGGCCGTCCCGGCAACATACATCTTCCCCGTATTGGGCTGGGTTGAAGATGATGCAAGGTAAATCTCGTCGGCACGGTCAACCAGCTGGACAATCCGCATGGTGAATGAATCTCCTAGGCCGCTCACCGGCACTTCCACTTTATACATCCCTTTTTTCAGGCCGGTTGTGTCAAAGATCGCTTTAAAGGACTTGTCAGGCTGGATATAGACTATCTTTCGTTTGATTTCGGTCGAGGTTGTCAGCTGATAATAGAGAACCACGTCGATTGGCGTCCCGATGCCGAAGGTGGTCGTACCGGTGACAATCAGCGGTTTACCTACCGTAAGGGTCTCCGGCGCGTCGATATTTACCTGGTACCCGGAAACATAGGGCAAAAGAAGAAGCAGTCCTATAACCAGCAGGACGACCTTTTTCATCTATTATCACCAAGCATACCTTGCATTTTTCGAGTTTTCGTATAATATTCGATTTTTATTCACGGCCGATACTCGTCACTGTAATGTTGATCGTTATGGTTATAATCTTGCGGATATTTGTATTCCATCATGGTCAAGAAGGAAGTCGCAACCGAAACCGAGTGGAGGGAGATGGCCGCAGAGGCCGAGGAGCTTCGGGATCGCATGGGAAAGCTTATCATAAAATCTTCAAAATTTGTCCCAGTTTCCGTCACCGCAAAATTGCATGGCAGCCAGAATTACCTAGATGAGTGGCGATCCATTGCAGAAGATGAGATGTTCAAACGCGGCGGCCCGAAAGATATCAAAATTTTTTATCCGGGTAATAATCAAGATTAGTCTTTATTTCATTTTCCTTTTTTATAATTATGAAATTGATGAACAGCCAACACAACCATTTGGGCTACAAACTTTTCCAGTACTATTGTACTTTTCGTTCTTGTGCGCGTAAAATGAAAAATGGTTGTGTTAGCTGTTAACTAGTCACAATTATGACAAAATCCGCCAGCATTTTATACAATCGTCCAGTAATAATTTTTAACATTTCATAAAAACACGGTCTCCGGAAAAAGGTCTTCTCCCGATTCCAGCAAAAATATAGTTGTTTTTTTATTCGAATCTGTACCAAGCAACCGAAGCCAGGGAACCCGACCTCGCTTTATCAAACTGTACCGGAAGATTCGGTACAAGCGGTACAGCGAAAATGGCGACCAACCTGATCGTGAAACTTGGCCTTGAAGCCCGGGCGAACACCCTCCGCAGCAGCACCGAACCGGTCTACTCGGTCCGGGATATCGCGAAGATCCTGTCGGAAGAATCCGGGCAGACCATCAATCATCAAAGCGTGCAGCGGTATTTCAACAAGCCCGATATCGTGATCCAAAAGGTGCAGGCACGGACCGAGGTCGTGGCAGCCGCGGTCCAGGAGCGGCTCGATACGCTGCAGCAGCTGCGGGATATCAACAAGGACACGCTGGACATCCTCAAGGTGGCGAAGGGTGACGCAGAGAAGGGTGTGCAGGGCAATCCCGGTCTTGCCCTGGCAGCCATCCAGAGGATCGAGAAGCAACTTGAGCTCCAAGCTAAGCTTCTGGGAGACCTGCCGAGTCAGCCGACTATCAACATCACCGTCGTGGAAAACCAGTTCAACGAGTTCAAGACCGCGGTCCTGGGGGTGATGTGCCCTGAGTGCCAGCGTCGCCTTGCCGAACTCTTACGATCCCGCGTGGGAGCGTAAACTCCTCGCCAACATCGATCTCGCGTACTTCCTGGAGTACACAAGCCGGGGTCAATGGAAGCGGGCCAAGCACCTGGACCTGCTCTGCAGAAAGCTCGAAGCAGTTGAGCGCGGCGAGATCAAACGGCTCATCATCACGATGCCGCCCCGGCATGGCAAGAGCGAGGTGACCTCGAAGCATTTCCCGGCATGGTATCTAGGGAAACATCCTGACCATGAGATCATCCTGACGTCTTACGCTGCAGAGATCGCAGAGGACTTCTCCCGGATCGCCCGCGATGTCCTGCGGGAGTTCGGTGAGGATCTCTTCGGGATCTCGCTTTCGACCGATTCAAAGGCCATCAATCGCTGGGGCATCAACAAGCACCGCGGGGGACTCAAGGCAGTGGGCGCCGGGGGACCTCTTACCGGCCGCGGTGCCCACGTCGCAATCATCGACGATCCTTTCAAGGGCGAGGAAGATTCGCACTCACCCGCACAGCGAAAGAAGGTCATCAACTGGTATCAGTCTGTCCTCCGTACTCGGCTAGCCCCTGGGGGCGCCATCATCCTGATCCAGACCCGGTGGCACAAGGGAGATCTTGCCGGCCATCTCATCGCTGAGATGGAGCAGGCCGACGGGGAAACCTGGGAGGTCCTCAACCTGCCCGCGATCGCGGGTGATGCGGATCCGCTCGGCCGTGCTCCCGGGGAAGCGCTCTGGCCGGAACGATTCTCCCTGGAGGAACTGCTCAAGACCAAGAAGGCCGTGCACGCATACTGGTGGAACTGTCTCTATATGCAGACACCAGGCGATCCGGAGGGCGGGAAGTTCAAACGCCAGTTCTTCCGGTACTGGGAGAGGTCGGCAGATGGGGAGTTTTACATCCTCCATCATGATAATGGCGATCGCCAGGTCCACACGAGCGTCTGCACGATATTCCAGACCTGCGATCCGGCCGGCAGCGCCAAGAGCACCGCGGACTACTTCGTCCTCGCGACGTGGGCCCAGACACCAAACAAGGAACTGTTGCTCCTGGATATCATCCGCGAGCGGCTGGAGGGCCCCGACCAGCCGGACCTGTTCCAGAATGGATACCGACGCTGGCGACCAGCCCTGCAGAGCGTTGAGATCAAGGCCATGGGCCTGACCCTTTTCCAGACCCTTGAGCGGATGGGTCTGCCGGTCGTTGACTATGATCCCGGAACCCGGGACAAGATGCAACGAGCCCTTCCCATGGCCGCACGTTACAAGACCAGCATGGTCTACCATCCGATGCATAAGAGCGAGGAGATCGATATCTATGAGGAGGAGCTCGTGGCGTTCCCGAACGCTCCAAATGATGACTGTGTCGATGTCGCGAGCCAAGCATACGAGGTGATGCAGGACCTCGGGTCAGTGCCGAAAGCGTGGTCCTGCGGGTGACTCCTTTTGATATAACACGTTGGAGGACCGGTGTGCATGGACCCGAAGAAAAAGACCGTCGACATGATTCCTCCCCGTGCATCGCAAGGCCCGCCGAAACGTCAGTCTGAAGAGGACGAGCAGGTCCCGCGAAAAAAGAGTTGCGACTGCTCTGACTTTTCTTTATAGGCGTTTTTCCCCGACCCGTGGTGCATGGGAATACGATCGCTCATCAATATGATTACAGCCCGCGGCGGGGATCGGGTCTTTATCCCCCATGGCGTTCCCGGGCACGTAACGCAACTGTCGTCCGATCCCAGCCTCTATTCCGGCGCCGGGGTGTCCCCTCATTCCACCGACGAAATATACGATCGAAACTGGTCGCCGCCGGGCGGGTGGGACGAATGGTGTTCCTGGGCAATTACCGAGGGTGTGATCGCTGCAGCGGTTCTCACGCAGGCCAAGAACATGATGGTCGGTCGGTTCACCCATCGCGACAAGGAAATTGCGAGGGAGATGAACAGGATCGCGGACCAGTCGACATTCCAAAGCGATCTTATCCAGGGCGCGATTCATTGGATCGGGTATGGTCGGGTCTTTTTTGAACCGGTCCGAAGATTGAACGGGATCACAATCATTGGTCTGGAGCGACTGAAACCCGTTGACCCCTGGACCATGAAGGTCTTCTGGGACTCGCCCGGCGAAGTTGCACAGCTTAAATCGTTCCTGAAGCGGTCCGCGGCTCCATCAGATCGCATCTATGCCGACACCCTCACGCCAGGCACCGGCAGCAAAATTATCGGGTATGTCCAGAACTGGAACCGGGTTTATGGGTCGAAACCCGTGTTTTTCCAACCAGAGGAGATTATCTACATTCCCCGTTATCCGGGACGTAGGGCACCCGAAGGTATGAGCCTGCTGCGGTCGAACTATCGGACGATCCAGAATAAGATCGGCCTTGAGGGGGTCCAGGCCAAGATGGCCAAACGGTTCTGTGACCCGAAGCCGGAGTATACGGTCCCGAAAACATGGTGGGATCATCCCCAACTGGATGCCATGAAAGAGGAGGCCAAGAAACTCTGGCAGACCGGAAAACAACTGTTCCTGCCGGAGGGCTGGTCCTCAAAAATCCTCGAGGTTGCCGGCAATCCCGTTGGCGTGATCCGTGCCCAGGAACACATCGACGACCAGTACAATGCCGGCATGGGAACCTTCGATTCGAAGAGCGATTCGACCGGCGCCAACCGATCTACCGCGGAGGTCCAGTTCAAATTTTTCGAAGTTGAACTCCAGCCGGAGCGCAAGATTTTCCTGAACGCGATCCGGCCCATCATCGCGGAATGGGTATCCCTTGTCCTGCCTGCAGCAAAAGGCGAACCGCCCGAATGGGAATTCGAGGATTTAACACCGGATGACGGGATCGCCCGCGCGAACGTTGTTGCGCCGCTCATCGTCCGAGGACTTGTCCATAAAGCTGCAATCGTGAAATATTTCGAGGATATCGGGTACCCGGTCCCCAGCGATGAAGAAGCCGTTGAGATCCTCGAGGTCGCGAGGTCCTCGGCTTCTTCAGCGAATGATCCATTTGGAATCGGTGGCGGCGCCGGGTTGCGAGATCCTGCCGGACTTCTCCCCCAGCGAGGCCCTGCTCAACATGCACAGATGGCCGCCTCGCAGGTTCCCGCCGCGATTAAGTCGCCGACGAAAACCAGCCGAGAACTGATCAAAGACGAGATTGAGAGCTACAAGGATGATATTGTCCATCACCTCGGCCTCTGAAACCGAAGATCTTCTCACCTCGCACGAAGAGTCAATCCTGGCAGCACTTCTCCAGTACATCGAACACAGGACCGACGAGGCGAAGAACAATCTGATTCAAGCGCTTTCGCTGCAGATGGGCGTCGCGTTCCAAATCGGTGCAAACGTCGCCGCGAAGGAAACCGGGGAGAAGAAGCCGCTGGGGATGGACGGTCTGGATCCGGTCATCACCCGGATCGGTTCGCACCTGGACCGTGTGTTCGGCCAAGATTCCGGGGTCTTGACCGGTGTGATCAAAGAGGGGATCCGGAACGGGTACGCGTACGATCATGTCAAGGACGGGCTGGTCGAGAAACTCAACACGGGGTGGGGGAAATCCGTTACCTTCAACAGCGTTGGACAGGTCCGAAAGGTTGTTCACGTCAACCCTGACGGCACGATGACCTGGGAGAAGAAGACGATCACCCAGCCGATTACCCTCTCAACGAAAACATACGCCGAAACCCTTTCACGGACTACCCAAAAGTCTGCATATGTCGAGGGACACTTCGCAAGATATGAAAAAGCGGGGTATCCCGGATGGGTCTATCTGTCTGTTGCTGACGAACGGACCCGGCCCCGTCACCTGGCCTTGCATGGCCATATCTTCATCGTGGGCACACCACAGGAGGAGATGGCCCGCGAGGTAATGCGGGAACATCGCTGCAGGTGCCGGCCGAAAGCCTGGTTTGGGGATCCGAAACTGGACTCTCCACCTGCAGAATATGCCCAGCAGCGTGCGGACTGGTCCCGGCAAACCTTCGATGACTGGAAACTGGATCGCAACATGCCCCTCATTGTCCAGGAAGGCCCGCAGAACCGCGGGCAGCTCCGAGCCCTGGCCCCGCAACTGAAAGATAGGATGGACAACAACGACTGGCACATCCTCGCTCACCAGATGGGATTGTCGCACGATGACATGGTTGAAGATACGATCCATACGATCGAGAAGAACTTCACGTTTATTCAGAACCGGAAAGAAGGTGTATCAGAGAATACTGCAGCACATATTTACCAGCGGCATATCCTGGGGAATGTATCGAAAAGAACCGGGGAACCTCCATTCACGATGGCCGAAGTGATTAAAGCAAAAGAAGAGGGAATATTATACAAACATTCGGATATGGGTGGGGAAAAACTCAAAGTGCTCTGGGAATCGCCGGACGGTCGAAAACTGAACGTGATTCTCAGCAACCGATATCCCGGGAAAATAATTACCGCGTTCCGGATACGGCAGAACGATTGGGACAAGATCGTTAAGGATGGTGAAAGACATGCTCGTTGAAATATCTGGAGGAGAGACTGGTGCAATCAAGAGCCCCGGCGAGTTTTTCATACGGTTCGCCAACAGTGAACCATACTACGATTTTGTGATCCTTCCTGCTGGGGCAAAACAGGGTGATGCCAAGATCTCTGTCGTTAAAAAAGACGGGGTCTTTTACCTTGAGATGGATGACGCCCTGGTTAAAAAGATCAAGTTATACGAGGACCAGAAGGAAGCTCGCGTGGACCTTTGGACCAACGACGTCTTCCCGGGTCTGAAAGATGGCGAGATCGAGGCCTTCCTATTTTGATCTCTTTTTCACATACCTCTCCCGTTTCCACGAATACAAGTCATACATCAGCATAGAAAAGAAGAGACGGATTTCCTGAAATGTATTGAGGAGCACACCGGGTTCTTCCATCGGGGGCTGGGTAAAATATGCGCTGAAACTCCTCAACGAGATTAAAAGGGACTTCATTTCCCCGAGCTTATTCCAGTAAATCATCTCAATAGTACTGCCCTTAAAACGGGATTCCGTGTACCCCAAAATAAAAATTCTCGCGATTTCCCCCGGGGCGATATCTACCGAGGGAATTCTCGGTCCCTGATAATAATTAATGTATATTGACTTCTCCCATTCTTGCGGTCTGATTGGTTTTTTCTGAAAATCGAGGAGTCGACCAACTCCCATCTGATATACAGGGTTGTTGCTCACATTGGTTATTGTCAATACGACGTCATTTTCAACAGAAGTCCCATAGTCCAGCTTAAAGAAAGGTTCAAATTGCGATGCGAAGAGAACATGTTGCTTAAGTCCAATTTCAGCTTGCGACCACAGCAGCAAGAATTGCAAGTATGCGACGACCGCTAAAACACCGTAAAATTGAAAACCCGTATTTATCATGAAAACAATCAAACCGACGGGAATAGCCGACAATAAGATCAGGAATATTATAACTTTTACCAAAAATTGCCATCGCATAGTGTGTATTTCAACGACTTTCTTTTTTAATGGTATCTATCGACCCCGGCACCCATGGTAGAGTTTATCGAAAAAGTGCTAGACCTGACTAACCTTCAGGCCTATGTCCTCGCGGACGATGCATGTCAGGATCTCGCGAAGGAAGATTCCAAGGACCCGACCATATTCCGGCGCCGGATCCTGCTGCTGTCCCCGGGGACATGGAACGACACCGATTTCAGCGACAAGGAGATAAAGGCCGCGTGTAAACGGGCAAACGATACCAAAGCTGCGCGGGGCATGTATATTATCCCGGCCATGAACGGGCACAGTGACGACATGACCCAGATGTATGGGAAGACCATTGCCGTGACCTATGGGAAGGCCCAGACCAAGGATGGGATGAAGGAAGGGGCCATTTTCGATCTTGAGTGCAAATCGAATCTTCCACCGGGCGACAAGATCAAGGATCTGATGGACTGGGCTCCCGAGCTGGTCCGGTTCTCAGCACGGCTCCGCGGCCAGTGGCTCATGCCGAAGAGCGCCCAGGAGAATGTCTCCATGGTGAACTTCGATTTCATCCACGTAGGTACGGTTCCTGATCCGGCCTGCACGGATGCCGGGATCCTGAAAGAACTATCGCGCCACGTAGATCTCGCCAGACTCGTCCAGGAATCAAGGATACCGGCGCGTTCCCCTGACTTTTCTTTATGTGCGGATTCTTCAAACCCCGTGAACATGGCAACGCAAGAAGATCTCGCCAAACTTGAGCAGGAAATCAAAGATCTGAAACACCAGCTCAAGGAAAAGGACGACCAGCTGGCCGCAAAGGACACCCAGCTCGCTGCCAAGGATGCTGAACTTGCCAAGGCCCAGAAGGCCCCGGTTATTGCGGCCATCCTTGCGCTGCATAAGGACACCGACCCGAAATTCCTCGAGTCGCTGTCCATGGACCAGCTCACCGCCTATAAAGCGGACCTTGAAAAGAGAACACAGGCACAGCCCCCGGCTGCACCTGGTAGCACTGAGAAGAGCCTGTCCGCAGGTGGTAGTTCACCCGCAGGGCAGTCTCCCCAGGACCTGTCGCGGCGTCGTGCGATCGCACACTTCGGCGTGCCCAAGGGGAGGTAGGTGAATCATGGTACAGTTTTACCCCGATCCTGAAGTTGAACCGATCAGCAACCAGGGCCTGAATGCCAAGCTCGATCCGACCCAGACCAAGGACAGCGACGGCTTCTATGTCCGTGCCGGAGACGGTATGGCCATCACCGGCAACCGCCAGGTCAAAGTTGCATCAGCGGGCCAGCCGGTCCACTGCCGGGCACTCATGAGCATTCACGAATCTCTCTATCCGGAGGGAATTAAGGCCAGCACCAACCTGCAGGTTGCTCCCCTCGGATTCAACCACCAGGTCCTCCGCGGAAAGGCAGAAGGCGTCGTTGCTGCAGGTGACTACCTCGGCGACGGAGCTACCGACCCGCAGAAGTGGAAGAAAGTAGCGAACCTGGCAGCCGCAAGCACGCCCACCGAGGCCCTTACGGTTGCGGTACCTGTTGGAGAGACCGCGGTCCTCTCTACCTCAGCTCAGCCCACCCTTGATGTCGCAGGGACCCTTACCATTGCGACAGTTCTTACTGGTGGTGTCCTTCCGACCCTCATCAAGGGTATTGCCTGGGTCGGTGCCGCTGACGGCGGCAACATTGAGGTGATCATATGAACAGGATTCCCGGAGCACCCCCCGAAGACCTAAACCAAAACCCGGCTGCCTTTGACCAGGAAGACCTGGCCCTCGCCGACAATCCGACTATCCTCCCGACCGATATCGAATCTTACATCATCGAGGCCTGGCAGAAAGGTCTCATCGGCCGTCAGTTCCTCGGATTCCGTGGGAATCAGGGCCCGATCATCATGGTCCGCCGCGAACAGGCCCCTACGGGTGGCGTCAACTGGATCAACGAGAAAGGCGGATGGAGGAAGATCGACTTCAAGCACGCCCGCGAACAGGCTAAGATAGAGCCGTATGGTGTCTACTTTGACATCACCAGAGACGAGCTCGATTTCTCCAACGTGACCTCCATTGCCCGGAACGTCCAGCGTGCAACCTACGAGATGTCTGCCTTCGCCGATGCCTTGATCTACACTGAGATCATCGAGAAGTGCGCAAAGGTGCACGGGACATTCTGGAACGTGTACACCGGTGATACCAAAGGAGATCCGATTACCGATCTCGGCCAGGCAAAGGTGACAATGAAGACAGCAACCAAACAGGCCTTCTCTCCGGATACCTGCATCATGTCGGACCTGATGGACCTTCGTCTCAAAGGGTTCGATTACATCAAGAACCAACTCTACAACAACCAGGGTGCCACCCAGGGAGGTTTTGTCGCGACCGGCTCCGTTGGACCACGGATCGCCGATATGGACATCGCATACGACCCTGCATCCGATCCCGCTGATGCCGGCCAAGTGATCTGTCTCCGGTCGAAGCTGATCGGTGACTGGGTCGAGACCCGCCCGCTGCAGATCACCTTCGTTGAGGGGAAGTATCTCGGCGATCCCAACATTGCCTGGAGGTACTGGCTGCAGGAACAGGGTCGCCCCGCGATCGAGGCCCCCGACCTCGGTGTGGTTCTTGACCAGCTCAAGTACACCGCAGGATAATCCCTTTTTTTATGGCAACCACTGTAGAAAAAGTCCGGCGTCGGCCACTGAATGATGTTACAGAGCCATATCTCTTCTCCGATGAGGATATTCAGGAGGCACTCGACGAAGCAAGGGCAACCCTTGAACTGAAGGGTGTCAATGTGGATACAGTCCTCGGAGCCAAGGCCCAGCGGCTTATGGCCGGGAAGGATGTCATTACGGACTTCATCAACCGCATCCAGAGTCGGGCAGTAACATCGATTTCCGGTGGTTCTGACAGCGTCAGCCTGGTTGACCTGGTCGCATCGAAAGTCGAGATCGAGAAGGATCTCAACGCCCTGCTGGAACTTCTGGGCAAGTGTCCGTTCGAGGTTGTCTAACATGGGTGACGTCTTCTCCGTCTTTGATTTTCCCGGCCAGATCATGCACGTCCCACAAATGGCCGGGGGATCGAGCCAGACAACCGGAACCTGGCAGCCGGGCTCTCAAGGAACACCCGTTGCGATCAAGGGCAATGTCCAGGACATCACCGCGAAGGACCTGCAGCGACTACCGGAAGGAGAGTATGTGATCGGTGATCGAAGGATCTCGACAAGCGCCGTCCTGGGTGTTGGAGATATTCTTGAGGTGACAGAGACCGATAGCGTGGTCACGGTGTGGACGGTGAAAGCCAGAGAAAGGACCTCGTATATCCTTCCAAAATTCGGAATGCCATTACGACACGTCTATCTGCTGAAACGACGGGCGTAATCGACCCGTTTTTATTGGAGGAGATCGTACAGAAATTATGCCTGCAAGCATACAGTCAACACCGGCCATACCATTTTGCCCGAACAGGGGGTTTTGCACAGCCGAATGCCCGCAGCGCCCGAGCTGCACAAAGACGAGGATCCCGCTTCTGATCCCCGCGATCGTCATCAACTACCGGACCGGCAAAGTTTACCCGGACGAGTACATCAATGACCTCGCCATGGTCAAGCAGGGAAAGGTAGATCTCGAAGGCCACCGCGGTGTCACGGATTTCCAGCGCGTTGTGCGGTCGAATGTAAAAATAGGGGCCGTATAGGGGTGACACCATGGGGGCACCGCAGGAACGGGCTTATTTTCGGTACAATCGGGTCGGAAAACCGTATCTCGTCCGACGTGTGACTGTCGCTGGAAAACGGAAGGAGCAGTGGATCCCGCTTGATAAGGTCGATCATGAGGCCCTCGAAGCCGCCCTGAAGATCAAAAGCGAGATCCAGGACGAGATCGTTTGGGTCCCCTGCACGAATCCACGATGCAGCGGTAAAGTCCCGATGACTAAGAAGCAGCTCGAAGAGTTCTATATCTCGTCGAAGAAGCGGTACAACATCGTCATTTTCCCGTTTTGTAAGCCGGAATGCCGAGATGTTGTACTTGCAGAGCACGGGGGTACGGTTGATGGCAGCGACAAGTCCTAGAGTCGGAATCTCGACCGTCAAGGACATCAACAACATTCCGAAGTTCATGGCAGCCGTGCCGGAGATCCTGGGCGATATCGCGGAAGAGGTCGGCCAGTACCTCGAAAACAAACTGGTCGATAAGATCACCAAGCAGGATCCTAGCTGGGTCTCGCTTTCCCCGGTAACAATCCGAAGGAAGAAGTCCTCGAAGGCGTGGATCGATACCGGGGAGCTCATCGGACTGATCACACATACGATCGAAGGGTCCATTCCTGTTTCGATCCAGGTGGGAATTTTCGATCACGAGAAGGCCTTCATCGCCTATTGTCTCGAATTCGGCACAAACGGCGGCAGCATCGTTGCCGGCGGGATGATCCATACCTGGAACCACATTCCGGAGCGGCCGCTGTTCCGGCTCGTGTTCGATGAGGAGAAGGAGGCGATCACGGCCATCATCCGCAACCGGTGGAACACTGCGATCGACAAGTTCTTCGTGCAGTGACTTCGTTTTTTAATATATTTGGCCCTCGTTGTTTCATGGACGAGACGACTGCGGCCATTCTCGCGCTTACCAAGGAGATCGGAGACCTCAAGGGTGTTGTTGGGGGACTCGATGGCCGGACTGCTGGGATCGGGCGGGAAATCGGGGACCTGAAAGCACTAGTTGCCGGAAACAACACGAGCTGCAGCAGATGCAAGGAGGAGATCTATGCCTCGATCGAGAAAATCGACAACAAGGTCGAGGACCTCCGTGAACACGGCGCCGCCATCAGCCAGCAGAACGCCCGGGATATCGAAGCGATGAAGAAAAAACAGGAACTCTACGATATGCACTGCAACGGAGAGCAGGCCGTGGAAACCTCATGGGACAAGTTCTGGAATAATTCGGTTGCACGGTGGGGGACCGTTGCAGCTCTTGCCCTGGTTTGCATTGGCTGGATCCTGCAATGGAAAGGGATATTATGACCGCCCCCCGCCCGCTGAACAAAGCCGGGATCCTCGCAAGCATACCGAAATCCGTCACGATCTCTCCTACCACCTACGCAGCCCATGTCGAGTATGCGGACCGCGGCAAGACCGTCAACGAGATCCTGAAGACCAGCCCGATCGCCGTCACACTCCGGTACTATGCGGACCGCAGGGATAACGAGGCCACTCCCGGGAACCGGCAGTACGGTCGCGAGGTGGTCCCGACCGGGACCGACGGCGTCAGCGATCTCCGGTACACGTACGGGCAGAAACGGCAGGTCACCTTATCGATTAACGTGCATGTGAAGGATGCCGCCACACCGCCAGCCGGTGAGATCATCGATGCGTACTGCGAGCTCCTGAAAACTTGGGTGCTGCGGGACCTGCCAGCTGTCAACGAGGTCGTGGACGATACAGGGATATCGGATCTTTCGTACCTCGAGAACGAGATCGAGCGCCGGCAGATGGATGTCCTCATCCGGTACGACAACACCTATCAAAAGACTGTCTGGACGATCGATACGGTCGAGGATCCTACTTTCACCACCTCCTGACTTTTCTTAATATCCTCTTTCCCCGAACCCCGTGACCATGGGAAACATACCTGATGCCATTACGATCAACGTGTCTGTGGTTCCCGCATCCCGGTTCGCCACCCAGTGGGGCGCACCTGCGATCGTCGGGGAAAGCACATACGCGACCAAGGACACCCCGAAGCTCTATACCAGCATCGATGCTGTGAAAGCCGATCACGGGAACTCATCCGCCGTTTCAGTTGCTGCAGCAGCTGTCTTCGCACAGGGAGTCCGCAGGCTCTATGCTGTCGCAGTCACCGCGGCCGTCCCTGGAACCCCGACCGCAACTGAAATCGAGACAGCACTTGCAACATTGACCACCTACGCAACTGGCCGGCTCATTCACGGTGTTTGCCTTGCCGGAATCGAAAGCGACAGTACAACCCTGACCGCGAAACTGAAGACATTCGCCGATACCAACAGCGTGATCTTCACCGTGACCAACCCCAATGCCGCAACGGTCTCGGACATTACCGGAGCGATGGCTGCGCTCAGCTCAGTGAACGGTTTCTTCCTGGCGCATAACGACACCGATCAGGCCGGCGATGTGGCAGCCGCTGCCCTGGGCCTGATCATGTCACTCAAGCCCTGGGTCTCTCCATACTGGAAGGAGATCGTCACCGATGTGAATGCCTTCTTCCTCCCGACCCAGGGCCCGACTCTCGAGGCCGCGAAGGCGAACTACATTACCAATCTTGGTGATGGGATTACCCGTGTCAGCCAAGGCCTGTGCACGAAGTCCGACGGGGTCCCGAAATACATCGACATCACCAGGACGAAGTACTACTGCATTCAGGTCCTGCAGAACGCCATTGCCGCGTACCGGATCGCAACGGCGAAGATCCCGTTCACCGATGCCGGCCTCAAGTTCATCGAAGGCGAGATCCGTGGTGCAATGGAGGGCATCAAGGCGAATGGTGCCATCAGCGAGTATTCCATCACAATGCCGAAGCTCGATGAGATCCCGGACGACGATCTGCAGGATCGCAAACTCTCCGGAATCTACGTCTGGGCCCGGTTGGCTGGAGACATCCAGGAATTTGATCTGAACCTGACACTGGAGGCGATCTGATATGACAGAAGATTGGAGTGCGGAAGACTGCAGCCTGAAGATCGGGGCTGTTGAGGCGAAAAAAATCAACAAATTTGAAGCCGACAAGGGTAATAAGAAATCGCACATCGAGTCTTCGCAGGGGGTTATTGGCATTAACCACACGTACCAGAAACCCACCGGGTCTTTTGAGGTGGTTGTGACCAACGAGGACCTGCAGGCTCTCAACGAGTATGCCGAGAACAACGAAAAGGTTGTTATCGTTTATACTGCTCCGGGATACACCTGCACAGTCACCGATGCCGAGCTCGATACCCCGAAGGTATCCGGGGACATTTCCAAGGCCCCGACCGTGACGATCACCTTCCTGGGCAGGACAATGACGCAGGTCTTCGGCGCTTAACTTTTTCGAGGTGAATCATGGAACTTATCGAAGTTAAAGTCGGAGAGGAGATCTGGAAAGTCAAGAAACTGAACAGCTACCAGGTCTCGAAGCTTATCGGTCCCGGGGACCGGGATCTTGCCGATATTCATATGGGGATGATCCTTGCCTCGGTTGTAGAACCGAAGATCAACCGGGAAAAAATCCTTGAATTCGCTGAAGACGAAGAGAGGTACTTTGCCCTGGTGCAGGACCTGGAGCGCATCAATGAGAAGGGGATCCGCGCTCTGGGAAACTATGTTCGGTCTTCTGTAACCTCGCTGGAGAAGTCGAAGACGAGCTCGAACTCTACCTGATCGCCCGGGAATTCCACATATCCGTATCAGAAGTGCGGGCGATGCCTCTTGAAGAGCAGTATCGGTACCTCCTTGCCCTGGGCAGGATCGGGGAGCTGATGCAGCAGGCGATCGAGGACCGCAACAAGCCCCCAAGCGACGGGAATAAAGTCTGCATAGTCAACCGCGGCGGGCGGCTGGTAAAACTGAACTGAAGAATAGATCTCAATATATACCCCAATTTTTCTTAGTAACCTTATGGGTTTGTTGGAAAAAAATTTTGGAACGCCGCCCCAGCCAAAAAAACCAACCGCGGAAGAGCGGGAGGAGGTTATCGATGGCCTTGTAACTGAGCTGAGTAAAAGGATCATTGTTGGAGGCGGCCCACAGCAACCCCTTCCCCCACTTGAAGAGACAGAGGCGTTCAAACGATTTGAAGCATCCGGGATCGAGATCAGGATACCTCCAAAACCTCTTCCGAAGACTAATGTTGATTATGATAAGTTGATCGACGGCATTGTGGCGGGTATCCCTCATGATGTCACTGCCATCGGGAATTTTGAACCCATCTGCCCCTATTGCAGCACGGTTTTTAAGAAAAAGCCGATGGGGAAAACCAAGTGCAAATCGTGCGGGAATTTTATCTATGTCATGACCCGCCCGTATGATAACCAAAAGGTCCTCATTAGGGACGAACAACATAAGGAGATAGAGATCCAGAAAATTATAAAATCCGGTAGCTACGGTCAATATATCGATCGCTTGAAAGCCGATCTTAAGCACAATCAGAAGAAAGGAAACGACTCTTGGAGGGCCGACACCTGCCCAATAGGATCTCTCGCCCCACCCGACGCGGAAAAATTCGATGGGAAAATCGTGAGGAATGGTAGCCCCGATGAAATTGTGGTTCTGAAAGTGATCTGCACACCCGGTTGTTTCGGCGGCCCCGATATTAAGTATGATTTCGAAAAAGAGTTAGTCCTTTAGCCGCTTCGCGATAACGTTGAAATTGCAATCTTTTTCCTCCCTATTCCAAATCATGCATTTCTCTTTAGAGCAGTGTGACCCCAAAGAGCTGGCAAACATTCCACTGACGTAAAAAGGACAGGAGAGTTCCCCGGGAGGTAAGTTATCGAAATATGATTTTGCCATAATTTCCCGTTTGACCTTTCTTTATAACAATTTTTCCAGATCTTCTCATCATGAGCTTGCGGGAGGCGATCCGGTCCATTTTCGTCGAAGTGGGCCTCGCTGATGGGGCAACAGATCCCCTTGAGAAAATCAATAAGGAAGCTGATAAGACGAAGGAGACCCTCGGAGGGGTCTCTCAGGAAGCGAAAAAAGCCGGAGAATCATACCGGAACGTCTTTCTCGGCGTCGGTGCTGCTATGGGCGTCGGGGGTGCGCTCGGCCTCGGGTATATCAAGGAAGGGACAAAGGACCTCGCGCAATACAACGATGCAATGGTCACATTCCGGAAAAATATGGGAAATAACACCGACCAGATGCTGGAGGATCTCCGGACTGCGTCCGCCGGAGTTGTCAGCGAGACCGAACTCATCCAGAAAGCCAACCTCGCCATGTTGTTGGGCATTGATAAGAATGCCATCACTCCTATGGCAAAGATGGCGCGAGCGGCTGCCAGGCAGCTCGGGGGTGACGTCTCCTACTATTACAACTCGCTCATGGTCGGTACCGCCAGACAGTCGAAGCTTTGGCTCGATAATCTCGGTATCATCATCGATATTGAAGCTGCGAACAAGAAATATGCGCAGTCTTTGGGCATCAGCGCCGATAAACTGACCATGGAACAGCAGAAAATTGCGTTTGTAAATGAGGTCCTTCTCCACCAAGATGACATACTCAAGAGAGTCGATTTTGCACAAGAATCCCTGAACGAAGAACTACAGAAGGGTAACATCTCGTGGGCAGAACTGCAGCGCGAGATTACTGCCGGGGCACTCCCTGTGATCGTGTCAGTAGTGAAAGCGACCAACTGGCTCATTGATGGAATGCGTATCCTCCCGGGTCCGGTCAAAGGAGCGATCGGGATCGTTGCAGTACTCACCACAGGCATGGCACTTCTTGGATCGTTTGTTCTCCTGAATGCTGCAGCGTTCATGATGTTACGCCACGAGTTGATGCTCGCCACTGAGACCGGATCCTTTTGGGCTGCAACACAGGCCATGCTCATCCCGACAACCGGAGGCCTTACCTTTTCCGTCGCCGGTCTCACCGGGGCGCTCTCTGCACTCTCCCTCGCTGAGATCGCATGTCTCTGGCCGCTGATCCCTCTTGTCGCTGCCGGATACTTGCTCTTCGATCTCGCCACGAAGGGATGGAACGATTCCCTCTTGGGCAAATTCTTCGGATATGTCAGAGAACAGAGCCCGGCCATGGTAGCGGTATTCGATGCCCTGGTCGGAAGGATAAAGACGCTTTGGGAATGGATCACGAAAATCCCGGACGCGATCGCCAGCGCCTGGTCCACCGTCACGAACCATCCCCTGTTCAAAGTCGCCGGCCTCCTGCTGGCGGCAACACCGATCGGGATGGCGATCAACAGTGCCCAGATCATAAACGCAGCGGCGCCGATCATCACCCCGACTGCAGCAAGCATCATCGCCAGCACGAGCACCCGGAACGTCCGGGCCGGGGACGTGCACTACAAGGTCAAGGTCGGCGATATCTACGCGCAAAAACTCGATGACCAGCAGGTCCATAGCATCTTTTCGAAGGCAACGAAACAGGCATCGCGGCAGGCGCAGAACGACATCGAGCGTGACCTCATGGGGGCGTCATCGTGACGGACTACATTCCGGGGATCTCGCACAACGAGCAGGACGCTGCAGCGACGGAGGTCATGACTTCCGGCAGCCAGATCCTCATCGGTGGAAAGAAGTTCAAGGCTATCACGACCATCACCCTCACCGATGAAACCATAATCGCAAAGCGCCGGCTCGAGGACCAGACCGAGATCGCCGACCATGCGGTCGCCAACCCGACCGTCCAGTCGTTCGAGCTCGAACTTTTCAGCGGGGAATACGAGATCCTTGCTGCCCTCAATACGAAGAAAACGCCGTTCACCCTGGTTACGCATCGTGGCGTATTCGACAACATGATCATCTCGAAACTGTCCGATATCGTCGGGCAGGAATCGACAGAGACGACCAAAGCGAATGTCACGGTTGAGCAGATCAGGATCGGGAAATCCCGGGCCGTGAAAAACACTATCAACACGGCAGCCGTGACAAAGCCTGTAACGGCAGTGTCTGAAGAGATCTTCCCGGGGAGCGGACCTCTCAAATTCGTGAGCATCCGGACCCTCCCAAAAGCAGCCCCTGTCCGGCAGGAAAACCAACCGGCGCTGACATATTGCGACGGGCTCGCTGAAAAAATGGATGCGCTTCGATCGATGAACAGGAGCGTGCCGAGAGTATGACCGATGTCGACGCGCTCCCATTTGATCCCGGGATCGGGTATCCTCAACAGCAGCAGGTGAACATCCTCGGCACAGCTTACACAGTCTATTACCGCTGGAATCCGGAGAATGGGGGGTTCTGCGTACTGAAAATTGTCCGGAACGCGGACGGCGCCACTGTCCTGAACTCCCGCATTGATGATCTCACTGCCCTGCCAGTCCGGGATCCCGCGACGTACCAGTCGCTGTTTGTCACCTTCCCGAACACGATCACTGCATCTGCCTGTGAGGTCTGGTTGTTCTATGACTGATGTCGACCTGTGGAACCGCGAGATTGAGCTGAAGATAGGAGATCTCCTCATCACCAACGATCAGCTGGATATCGATTTCTCCATAAAAGCCGGCAACTCAAGCGATGCGAACACTGCAGAGATCTCGGTCTGGAACCTGGCAGCTGCTACCAAGGCCGCCATCAAGTCGGACCAGAAGGTCCGGCTCAAGGCCGGGCACACCGGGGATAATGGCGAGATCTTCATCGGGATCGTGAAGAAATCCTGGGACGAACGCGACCAGGGCGATATTCGGACAAGGATCACAGCCCTTAACCAGGTGTACGCAACCGGGAAACCTTCGGTCGTGTACCGGAAGGGCGCCGGCCTTTCGACCATCATCGCGGATGCGTTTAACGCATCGGAGATCCCGATTGGCAAGATCAATGATCAGGGATTCGTTCTCGAGGAGGACTTCACTTCGGATCCCAGTGCATTTACGAACCTCGGGTACTGCCAGAAAAAAATCAACGGCAGTGATAAAACCCACAAGGAAGCAAAATTCTACGTCGAGGGCGGGAAAGGATATTTCGTCACGGTTGACTTCTTCGGCCGGGGCGAGAAGATCGTCTTATCGTGCGAAACCGGGCTTTCCGAAACCGTGCCAGAAGAGCCGGATGATGGATCCTACTCCCGATCCATCGTCTCTCTCCTGAAATGGCCAGTGACCACGGATTCAGTCATCGAACTGAAATCCCTTTCCCCGGGGGCCTCCGGAACCTACAAGGTCGTCGAATATACGCATACCTGCGACGCCACCGAATACCAGACAGAGATGAAGGTGAAACCTCTGTGAGTATCGCAGAGAAGATCTCGGATCTGATCGATCGCCGCATCGCCCGGGTCAACACCCTCTCGATCGCGGTCGTCACCAAGGTGGACCTCGGCACCTGGCGCGTATCGGTCCGGCTCAAGCACAAGATCCAGGACAACGAGATCGAACTGCAGAACGTGCCCCTGGCCCTGCCCGCATACGGTGCCGGGGCGGTCCTCATCGCGCCAGCAGTGGGCGATATCGTGGTTGTCGGGTTCAGCAAGCATGAACTGCAAAAACAGCTCAGGAACCGCGATATCGTGACCGCCAACGAGCTGGTCCTCCACAACGCCAACCATGCGATCGTGCTTGCCGGGGCGTACGCGGAGAGCGACACGGTCCCGACCGTGGCCGAGGGAGAGATGCTGCTGCAGCACAAAAGCGGATCCTCCATCATGTTCCGGGCAAACGGCGACATCGAGATCACCGCGTCACATATCAAGTGGATCAAGAAAACATGACAGCAAAAAAAGCGATTGTCGACGGCGATACTGAAGTCTGGACCGACTGCCCGCCTCCTCACCTGGGCGGAGGGACCGGCACGATCCACAACACGCTCAACGACTTCGTGACCATAGAAAACAAGGCAGTGATCGTCCGCGGGCAGCAGTACACCGGCCCGGATGGGTGCGGCGGGAATGCCGGCACCAACGGAACCAGCTCGTTCGTCACCCTGAACGGGACCCCGATCGTGCTCGAAGGCGATACCGGATCGGACGGCTGCCACGCGCTCCTGGGCGCCCAATCTGTCCAGCAGGACTTTGTAACGGTCATCGAGTAACGACCTTCCTTTTTTATCCCGCGTTCAGATTCGCCTGTATGTCAATCGCCCTCAAGATCAATCCTGCGGGGGACCTTGTCCTGGACAGCCGGAAACGGATGACCGTGATATCCGGCACCGAGAAGGTCCTCCAGGACATCGCGGTGATCCTCCGGACTCTCAAAGGATCGTTCCACCTCTCCGCCAATTTCGGCACGGACCACGTCGCGATCGTTTCGTCAGAAAGAAACATCCAGGTCGCGACCAGCGAGATCCGGAAGGCTCTCGACACGTACGCCGCGCTGGAATCGTACACGGTCTCGTGCACCTATGACGAGGACCGGCACCTGGTCGTGGCCCTGTCAGGGACCCTGAAAACCGGTGAACCGATCTCCCTGGAGGAAACCCTGTGACCGATTATGGAGTGACCGCGGACGGGTTTGTCGTGAAAGATCTCGCGGCCATCAGAGATTCCATGACCGCAAAAATCCGCGAAGTATACGGGGACGATATCGACCTCTCGGACACCACGCTGGCCGGCCAGCTGCTGCAGAGTACCGCGTACGCGATCGCGGAATGCTGGCAGGTCCTCGAATCCGTACATTATGCCGGGTTCCTGAACACCGCGGCAAAAACCAACCTCGACGCAGTCGCGGTGATCCAGGGAATCGCCCGCAAAGCTGCGACCCCCGCGACCGGGACGGTCCGGTTCTCCCGGACAACGATCTCTGCGGTCTCATACGCGATCCCGGCCGGCACCCGGGTCTCGAACGCGGATGGATCGCTCATCTTCGAGACGACCGCGGACGGCGTCCTCGAGGCCGGATTCCTGACCGTGGATATCGCCGCGGAATGTATGACACCAGGCGTGGCCGGCAACGTCACTGCCGGGATCATCACCCACATCATGGACACGATATCGGGGATCGAGTCCGTGACCAACCCCACAGCTATGGAAGACGGCACCGATGCCGAGTCCGACCCGATGCTCCGGATCCGGACGCGGGTGCCGAGCACGACCAGCAAAGCCACCCTGATCGCGATGGAGCAGGCCCTCGCTGCGGTGACCGGGGTTATTGATGTCCTGGTCACGGAAGACACCGATCATCACACGGCGACCTGTTACGTTCTCGGGGGATCTGACGGGGACCTGAATGCGGTCATCGCAGCTACCCGGCCGTGCGGGATCATCGCGAGTCTCGCCCGACCCAATGCGGTGCCGGTCGCAGTGACTGTTACGGTGCTCAAAGCCTCGACCATCACATCCGAGGCGGTGGAGGCGAACACCAACGCCGCCCTGGCTGCGTTCTTCGCCTCACTACCGATCTCGGAAGATGTGGCATACTCAGACATCATCCGGGTGATTGCCAACACCACGGGAGTTGAAAACGTCAATGCTCTGACCGCCACCGGTGGCGGATCAACCCTCGATGCCCTGGGCGAGACGCTCGCGATCGCGGATTCGTCCGTAGCCACCAACGGCACGCACACAATCACGGTGGTGTAGATGAGCTGGTCCACGGAGATCCTCGGCCGGCTGTCAAGCGCGTTCAGCAAGGATCCGGATTCGAACCTTGCTAGGTTCGTCGAGGTTATCGGCGCAGAGCTGGACGAGCTCGCGGCAGCCGCGGACCAGGTCCGGGCCGCTCATCAGCTTGATACCGCGACCGGTGCCCAGCTGGACCAGGTCCTCGCGCTGACCGGGATCGAGCGGCTGGCGGGCGAGTCTGACGACGATTACCGGGCAAGGGCCTCAATCCTCCGCAGGTTGCAGAGCAGCAACGGGACCAAAGCAGACCTCGAAGCGATCATTTGTTACCTCACCGGCTACAGCACGGACGAGTTCGAGGTGATCGAGAACCCGAACGCCCAAGGCGGAACCGGCGCCGGCTGGGGAGCGCAGAAGTGGGGATCGTCTCCGTGGGGTGGGGCGTACAATGTTGGGCAGTTCAAGATTGTCTTCTATACGCCGCCTCCGGGCCCGATATCGCTGCCGGTCCTGTACGGCGCGATCGAGAAAGCGAAGGCGATGGGTGTGCTCGCCCTGACTGACCAGACGACATTCATCTGCACGGCGCAGGGCGTCGAAATCGACCTGCACCTAGTGGCCGAGATCGGGATTGGGTATGAGTCCAGCGTGATGGTCCTGACCAGTCCCTCACCTCCCGGCTGGGGCCGGCAGAAGTGGGGGTCTAGTCCGTGGGGTAGCGACGGCATAGCGATCGGACATTTGGATACAGTCGTCACACCGATACCCTAACATAATCCGACTTTTCTTTATTTGCCTTTTTTTCGACCATTGCGCATGGCAAATGGTTTTGCATACACGTATAACGGCGAGGCTGAGTTAACACGACTCGGTTTCGGGGAGGCGGGGGCAGCTCCATTCACTGAGATGGGGATCGGTACTGGTACAACATCCCCGACGAAAAACGATCCCGGCTTGGAAAACGAAGTGTACCGGGCACCGTTCGTCCTGACCCGAAACGGATCATACGCAACCTGCACTCTGACCGTACCTGAAGGAACGGTCTCTGAAGACACGGAGATCACTGAGTTTGTGATATTCAATGCCCATACTGGAGGGGTTCCGCTCTGCAGGGAAGTTCGGAATGCTACGATCATCGGGGCCAGTACGGGCGCGATCTTCGCGATGAAACCATTCCTTGTTGCCAGGCAGGTGGCATAATGGTCGGCACACGCACCCCTAATTACGATCTCTATCTCCCGGTATACGATGAGCAGGGCTGGGACGATGAAATCTGTCAAAATTTCACGGATATCGACACGCTGATCAAGGCAGCAAACGACGCGATCGCACTCAGAGCGACAGTCGTCCAGCTCAATGCTCTTGCAGCAACGGTCGATCTCAAGGCCCCGCTGGCATCCCCAGCCCTGACTGGGATTCCAACGGCCCCAACAGCAGATGTCGGTACGAATACACAGCAAATTGCGACTGCGGCCCTTGTAAAAGCCGCCGTTGACGCACTTGCAGCGACCGTCGAGTCATATCAGATCGGCGATCTGAAGATCGTCTCTCACAATACAAGCCCTGGGGCCAATTGGGCAGAATGTGTCGGTACGGCTATCAGCAGATCCACATACGCGGCTCTGTTTGCGAAGGTCGGGACCTTATGGGGTGTTGGGGATGGCAGCACCACGTTTAACCTCCCTGATTTCCGCGGAAGGGTGCCGGTCGGGTATGATTCCGGAGATGCTACCTTTAACGCCGTCGGTAAAACCGGAGGGGAGAAAACGCACCTCCTCACGGGGCAGGAATCCGGTATCGCCGCGCACTCTCACTCTGGCGGGGCTTACGCGGGGCCGGGTGCAACCCCCAACTCCGGCGGCGGCACTGGCGTTACCACAACAGGCGCAGTTGCAAACACCGACGCAGTTTCGGCTCATAACAACCTGCAACCCTACGGAGTAATCAGGGTATGGATCAAAGTCCAGTAATCAATCATTGACTTTTTTTTATATCCCGTTCGAAGCCACGGGAGTCTATGGAAATCGTTACCATCGTCGAAGGGATTGCGGCGCTCGTTGCAATCGCCCTCTCGTATTATTACGGGAAGAATGTCGGTGTGAAAACAACTACCTCTGCCGCAGCAGGTCCTGCAGCACCAGATGCACCGGCAGCGACCAAGGTTGCAGAACCCGTACCCGCACCCGCAGCACCTGCGAAAAACACCGAGGGAAGACTCCCGGACGCCAAAGTCACCGTGCTCGGCATCTATGGCGATTCGGCATCTGCCCACGTCCCTGCCCCTTCGTTGACCTGCGATGTCAACCAGATCCCGGAGATGTTCGCGGATCTCCAGGTGCTTGCGACAGGCAGCGGGTTCTACTCGATCTACATGGACAATGAGCCGTTGAAGGACAATCAGATGCAGAACATTCGGGCAAGATCGGTTGGAGAGAAGATCCCGATATCGTACTGGATCCCCCAGAAGCACCGGATACCCGGCGATCATGTCATCACCATCAAGACCGGCGCCGAGACTACTGAAACCTTCGGCCTGAACGACGGCAAGGTAGAGATCCCGGTCATCTTCACGTCGCAGGACTTCGGCCTGAAATTCACCGGTCAGAAATTGTCGAGGGATTGACCGGTTAGGTGGTTCCAATGCTTGAATCCCTGATCATATTTTTCCCGTTTCTCCTTATTGGCTTTATGAACGCTGGCCAGAAATGGTACGAGCTCGACGACCCCGAGTATCACAACATTTCTTGGGGATTCCGATACGCTTGGGGTATGTTCTCGTGCAATAATCTCGATAGCGAGCATAAGGCACAGCTGCGGGCACACGAACATTACTTCTGGATCTTCGGGGTGTTTTTCCTTGGTATGGTCCCTCAGGGTCTGTTGGGATACTGGCTTGCATCGATATACCTCCCGGTCTACGCACCGATTATTGGGATGGCCTGCCTACTTCAGGGCTGGGTCCTGATGCTAGTATCCCGCCGGTTCGTATCCTGGCTGGTCCCGGACCTGCTCACCCCGGCATATCCCCCGAACCCGCTCAACGGGACGTATGGGAAGGACTCGATCCTGCAGGTATTCTATGCACTCGGCAACATCTGGAACCGCGAGGTGACCTGGGAGAACGCCGAGAAAGCGTTCACGATCGCCCGGAAAATTTTCCAGGCTGTGGTGATCCTGATGTTTCTGGTCACCGTGGTCCTGATGGCGTATCACGGCCAGATGACGATCGAGGGTCTTCTGCAGATCATCACCAGCGTAGGAATCCCCCATCTATAATTTTTTCAAAAAAGAACGTGCCCCCCGCCCTGAATGGACCGAGAGCTGGAACAGCGCGGTGATGCGGGTCAAACCGCCGGGGGGGCTTCACCCTGCACGGGACAACCATTTAGCCTCGTTGATGGTCAACCCTCTTTTCCCGTGCGGGGGATTGGGTTGACTTTCGGAAAAAACATTGCAAAAAGAAAGATACCGACCGCCGATAAAAATTCACTTCAGCCCCTCTCTCTCTTTCGGTTGATGCCTCATGGCGTGACCATCGACATCAAGGATAATCCACAAATCCGTGACCATGCAGGGATGCAGGAACCCGGCACGGTGGAATTTGCAGCCAGTGACTCTGCATTCGCCCCTCACTTTTTCCTTGCAGGTGATCTCCGCCGCATCTACCATACGCCCGATCTCCGAATGGTAACGGTGCATGGTGTCGGAGAATGTCGGCCGCCATACGTTCCGGGACTTCAGGGTCACGCTCTCACCTTCTTGCGCAGTTTTCTCAAGAGCCACCAAGTCCGAAGGATATCAAGGAAGGAGTTGCAGCTAAGCTCACCTGTTTTCATGTCCGTGATGCCGGCGATAGATTGCCATCCTATGAGGTCGCCGGCCCCTTCCTCTCCGGGGCGGCACGGGTGAATGGATTCCGGGTTTGCATGAGATAATCCATCAACCGGGCAGTTCGTATTGCCACAATAAATTTTCCCGCACCATCGGTACCTGTAGAGGAGTGCACCCCTTATGAGAGTTATTTTGCTCAAGCTCTCACCCGTTTCTTCCCGGTGGACCCGCAGTTGTGGCAGAAGGACCTCTTGTCCGGGGGCCCGCGATATCCGCGACCGCGACAGATCGGGCAGTTGATCACGACATACTGCTCAGGGGCGGGATTCAGCAGTCTTGGCTGCGATGTTGCTGCGGGATCCGCGGCGAACTTCTCCTTCATGGCTTTGAGGAAGGCCCTCTGGGGCCGCTCGATCTTGGTTGCCTTGCTCATGAGGATCCCCCACAGTGCTTGATCCCACCCATCTTTTGACCGGGCTCTATCCGGTGCATTCGGCGGCAGCTCCTGGTGGGGCATTTCTTGATGTACCCGCCGCCGTTGTCCAGGATCGCGTAACAGGTCACACGGCCGTCGGATTGAATATACCACTCGATCGAGCACTCTTTGCAGAGCCCGTCCCGTACCGGGACACCGTCTTTGTCGAAGATCATCGCTTCCCCTCCTGTTTGGGGCAGTCGAGCCGGGTTTTCCGGAGTGCGTGCACGGGGCTGCCAGTCAGCAGGCATTTGTAGCGCCGGATTCCCGGACCCTCTTTTTTGATCTGGTCGCATGTTCCGCAGGACATCAGGGCACCCCTTTCTGCTTTTCCCGGATCCTGCACTCCATGCCCCTGCGATCGATCTCCTTGACCATGTCTCCGATATCCACCTGTGTGAGATCCACAGCGCACCCGCCTTTCAGGTTGAAATGCTGGCAGCCGTTCACGCGGACATCCTCGATGATCTGGGCAGCCGACTTATCCCCACCAAGGAACAGCAGTTCTTTCGATCGCGGACAGGAGTATTCGTGCGTCTTCTTACTGCGGTGATTGATACACCGCGGACACTCAATCCCGTCTTTGTTCGTCGGGGCAACTACTAATTTAGGAGATTTTGAAGAGATTTTAGTAGTTGATGTCATGCTGCAGCAACCTCCCGGTCCCGCAGACCCTGGCGATCGAGGACCGCACGGATCCGGTTCACCCCAACGTGGTGATCTCTTTTAATCTGGCCGATGAACTTGCCGGCTTTGAACTCCTCGATGATCTTTTCATCCGTGACGTTCCGGATACCGCGCCGGATCATGCTTTCACGCTCCGGACCGTTTCGGGTTTCGGGATCCCGTTCCGGATGAAGAAGTGCGGGATCCCCAGCTCTTCCGCGAACTGGTATTCCCTCGACGCTCCCTTGCTCGATGCCCAGCCTTCGATCAGGAGGAGGGCATCGCATTTCGCGAGGATCGTGAGGTCCTTCTCAATCCATGCATCGTAGGTGATATCCTGGTGTGCATGGAACCCCGCGAAGTTCTTGTGCGGGATGTAGACGGACCAGCCGGCCCTGCAGCAGTCCAGCCCGGCCCGTGCGGCCCTGCTGATGTTGTCCTGGATGCCGATTTCTGTCGCGTGCGAGTACGGACCCGCGATGTACATCAGCGGCGGGAGTTCGTAGGCTCGCGAGTAGAGGACCACACGGTCGACATGCTTGTCCAGATCGTCGATCCGCACGTAGTACCGGCAGTGCGAGCCGGACAGGCGCACCCGTGCGAACCCGTCTTCTTTGGGATCGGTGATATCCCAGCCCTTGCCCCGGGTCCTGAGGTGGAGGTCCTTGCCAGTCTTTTCGAAGCGGCTAATCATGGATCGCCCCTCCGCATGTCGGCTGTCGCTCCTTGCAGGGCACGACCCAGCCGTGATATGCAGTGCAGAAAACCCGTCCGGCTTTGAGCTGTTCGTCTGCATAATCAGTCTGCCCATACCCAACGGTGTGCGTTTCGTTATCCTTGCAGTTGAAGCAGGGAGACCAGCCTTCGAGCTTCACGAACTCATGCCATTCCGGTGTCATGGTGCCGTCAAGGAGTTTTGTTGAGGGGATTAGGATTGACGGCGTGACGGTTCCATCAGGTGCTATCTGCCAGTTGTGGGCCGGTCTCCCCGCGATGATGGCCTTGTGATGGTTGGGGTCAGTGCCGCATACGACGACGAGATGAAGATGATCTCCGCTACTCGTACGGTGCTCCCATATTCCCCAGGTAAGGGGATCGAGTTCAGAGGGGTCGGCGGCTTTCTTAAGGGTAATAATCATGGGGCACCTTCGTAGGCACAGCAGCCACGGAACCAGATGTGATCGACTTCTTCCCGGTTCATTCTCTTTGCCGGTACGAAATGCTTGCAATACATCGAACCGTACACGGTCTTCCCGTCATCGATACTCTCGACGAACTTCTTGCATTTGTTTTGGCAACACTGAGGGTGCATTTTATCAATTTCCGTCACGCCATGCACCTCCGCAGGTCGTTCTTGATGTAATAGGATTTGCCCAGCTGCTGCAGCAGATCCATAGCCTCGCTGCCGAACATCGCCCAATCGATACCGGCCGCTTCCGGGATGTACTGAGGTTTGTCCGGGAAATTGTGGTTCAGTTTTCCCACCTTGTAGTGGTCCACGTACCGGGCGGTATCCCTGATCAGCTGCAAGGTCTGCCGGGGCATGACGACCGGCTCGCAGCTTACCCAGGTGAAAATGCCCTGGTCGTGAGCTTCCTGGAGGACCGCGATCCGTTCCTGCATCGGAGCGGCGCCGGACTCGTATTTCTGCCGCAGCGTCTCGTCCGTGAACGTCAGGGTCGTTGCGTACTGGTCCCCGGGCCCGAGCAGGTCCAGGTCCCGCAGGGACCGGGAGCCTCCCTTGGTCAGGATGCAGACCGGGTGACCGTACCGGTGAATCAGCTCGATCATGTCCCGGGTGACCTTTGTGTCGATCCCGGACGGGTACGGGTCGCACGTGAAGCTGAGGAGGATCCGCTCGTTCTTGAGCGCGGGATCCGTCAGGCGCTTCAGGTCCTCTTCGAGTATTTCGAGGACCTTGTACCGATGTTTGACCTTGCCGAACTCCTCCATATTTTTATGCAGGCCTTCGGGATTGAAACAGTACTGGCACCCGTGCGGGCAGCCGAGGAACCCCGACGCCGCTAGGAGGGCGTATTCCGCGGCCCGGCCTTTCGGCTGGTAGAGGATGCTCATGGCCGTTTCCCCCGTGTCTGGCGAAATTTCTGCACTTCTTCGGCGATGTAATCCTTCCCTAAGCTGTTTGGGTCATCTATTCGCTCGGAACAGACCGATTCGAGAACATCCGCGGTAATAGGGCGCGGTATCTTTGTCTTCTGCACTTTATCGCAGCGACGGGTCCTGTCCTTGTTGATCCGTCCTTCATCAATTGCACGGGTCACACCCATGCGGATAGCTTCCTTGTGTTTTTTGGGCAGGGTTTTTCCCAGCTGTAGTGCCGATTGCGCTCTTCTCTGTTCGACATTCATGCCTCGGACACCCCCTTGTCCCAGACCAGAGTTCTCGCAGCGCCGGTCGTGATATCGATGTATCCCAGGTGTTTCCCCTCCCTGGTCAGGTGCAGGTGCCCCAACTTATCCTGGGCGCTCATCATGACCCTGTCGCCGTATCTTTCCGTGACGATATCGACCAGGGCGCAAAATTCGGTAACGGCGATCATGCCGGACACGCTCCTCGGACCGCTTCCAGGTGATTCAGGTACCGGCTCTGCAGCACAAGTCCATCTGTAGTCAGCCACGGCGGCATAACCGTACCGTAGTGGTCGAACGCGACCTTCTCGAACTTCACCACAAAAACGACCTGCTTGTTGTCCCATGGGGTCCCGTTTATCTCTTCCAGAACATGCCGGTACTGAGCGAGCGTGTACCCGCCCTCGGCCTTGGCATCCGCTTCGGTCATCTCGCCCAGGGGCTGCTGGAAAACCTCGAGGATGTCGAGCTTCGCGAAGTATTCCCGGGTGTACATCCTGGTCTGTGCCAGGTGCCGGGATCCCCGGACGGCCTTCTGCCGTTTCCAGAGCCGGCGGGTCTCGGTCTTCTTCTTCACCCAGATCGGCCAAACGTGATAGGGTTTGAAGAGCAACATCATGTCCTCCCGGCTTTTGAAGGGACACCGAACGGGCAACTGATAAGTCGTATCGGGCATTCCTCTTCGCAGTCGATATCGATGTTTTCCGGATTCGGGACTCCCGCAGCCTTTCGTGCCTCAATGCAGGCTGCCTCGTTGGCGGCCTCCTGCGCATCAGTATCCGGGTAAGTGGTCCCAGGGCCTATGAGTGCCATCAGAGAATCACCTCGACGACCTTCTGCGGTAGATGCAGGTTGTCCCGGAGCCGGGCCGCGTGGTCCGCATCCTCTTTTGTGTCGTGGACCTCCGATCGGACGTTGTCCCATCGTGTCTTGTAAACGTGGATCCAGACCATCAGGACCGCCCCTTCTGGCACACGTCCCAGCCGGCACACTTGTCTTCGCCACGGCACGGCGTTCCGTTGAAACAGTGACTTTTGTCTCCGGTCATGTGCCGGACGATCGGCAGAAGCGACCGGATCGCGGACCGGTCAATAGAGGTCATCAACGTCCCGAGCGTGCAGTACCCCATACCATTAGCCCGGGACCTTATCCCCCCACTGGCACATTTGTCCTCAACGGATCCGTTGAATCCCCGTTCACACTCTGCACAGGAAACGCAGAGCATCCCCCTGCAGTCCCGGAAACTTTTGGGGTATTTTTTAGACGGCATCACATCAGCTCCATCGCGGCCTCTGGCTGCGCAACCCCGTTGTGCAGGACCGTGCCGTCTTTCCGGATCGTGAGGACATCGCCCTCTCCGACAAGCTGGTGCAGCAGCAGGTTGATGTCCGTGTTGTCGCACCGGATCCATGCGAGGGTCTCGTGCCGGTGGGTTTTCAGGAACAGATCCGTCCGGGGATTCTCTGCGGCTGCCACCTCTTCGGTAACGACTGGAATAACCAGGGGTGTAACACCGGTCGCGAGCCGGAACATGCGGATCATGTGGTCCAGCCCAATCGCGATCTTCTCATCGGTCGAGTCTTCACCTTCAGCCTCGAGGATTACGGCCATTCCCATCCGGAGCTTGTGCTTCCGGCAGTGCTCGACGAATGCGAGCGACTCTTCAGTTGCCATCAGATCACCTTGGGAGAACATCGTTGGCTCCGCTTGTCCTTGGGACAAAGCCCTTGGCATTCGCGGATAGTATGACTTTCAGAGTGCCGGCATGATGCCGGGCACGCATCGGTTTTGTTGTCACAAATAATCCCGGATGGGTCTTTCCGCGGTTCCGGCTTCTCGACTGTGATCAGGTTCTGCTGCAGGTACTCCTTGACCGTGCTGCAGGTCAGGAACCGTTCCGGATCACGGACCCTGCGGTCCCGCATCGAGCACGTGCGTGAGAACTGGCACGGGACACAGATCTGGCTGTCGAGATGCCAGACATCCTGGAGCGCAACGCGGCGTTCGATCATAGAATTCCCTCCGCGCCAACGATCGTGATCTTGGGTGGCCGCCCGGCCCTGTTCAGAACAATACCAGGATCACGGATCTCGCCTTTCGTCATCTCATAGACGCGGAGCAGTTCCCCGACCACGTCATCGAAACTGACAAAAAGCGAGGGATACTTCTCCGGGTTCTTGTTGTTCATCAGGAGGAGCAACCGGAGTTTCTCGCGTTTGTCCTCGGTGACTGAAACGTTACGTTTCACCACGGCAACCACCAGTTGACCCATTCGTCGTTCTTGCCCGCGATAACCAGCACCCCGCCGATAAACAGGGTAAGGATGGCGAACATACCGTACCAGATGACATATCCGGCCACCATCAACGTGCATTTCAGCGGCTGGCGCCGGAATATCGATTTCGTTCTTGCTGTCCAGAATTTCGACATTAAGCTTCAACTCCATTTTCAGATTGAGTAGTAGTGAGCGGCGCGATCGCTACGACCGGCGCCCATCCGTGTTTCCGCACGTGCTGTCCTGGCACGTGCCAGAGGACCGAGATCCGGCCCTCGTCCTTGTGCTTGACGACCTGGTCGATGACCACGCCGCGTTTTTCCTCGACGGTCCGCAGCAGGTTCTGCAACGGCCCGACAAAATCGCGGCTAGTAGAAAAGCCGTTGTAGATCTCCGGCTTCTTCGCTGTCCTGCCTGGATAATAGTGGCTGGATCCCGGCCCTTGATACGGTGCCCACAACCATTCCGCATACAGGATCTCCGGTTGCCAGTCAGTGGGGTATGCCCGGATCAGCTCGGCACTGGTCGAATCTTCCCAGAATGACACGACGCCGGCAATGAGATTGCAGAGGTCCTCGGTCATTGGCCATCACCCGAAGCAAAAGAAACCTGGCTCGATTCCGACGAGTGCTGCGGTGCGGCGTCTTTGAAGTTGTACCCGCCATATCCGTGCACTTTCTTGACCTGTCGTTTCGCAAACCCGAACTTCGGCAGAGACCGGGCGATCCAGTCCTTATTCGTAGGTGTGAGTTTGCTCTTGTCGCACCAGAGGAGATACCGCTGGTAGATCTCTTCGGTCGGGAGGAAAGCCCCAAGCTCGGGCTGGAACTCTTCTTTCACGAACCTATAGATCGGATCAGTCGCGTAGACCCACCGATCCCGGACGAACCACGACGCGCTTTCATGCTGCAGGCGATGAGTCGTGAGGATCTTGCCGGCCTCCCGCAAAACGCCCGTAAGAAAGGCCTGGACGAACTCGTCCGTGAATGTGCGGGCATAGAACGTTGGATCGGTGGGAAACTCGTTCGGGAAAATGATATATTCCCACCGGCCCCAGAACGCGTCATCATCAAGAGATTCTTTGGTTATCTTCGGCGGTTCATTGCAGCTGAACATGTGGACCGCGGTGATGCGACCGGTATAAGGAGTCTGGTGTTTCCGCTCGATCTGATGCTCGCAGGCACCAGTAAGAGTTTTGAACGTCCCTGCGTCCCGCATTTCGAAATTCGAGAGATCGTCATAGACGTTGAGAAGTTTGCCTTCCAGGGGTGCAAGGGAGAAACGAGAACTCAGGGCCTGAAGGGAGACCCGTGCCATGTTCTCGCGGCCAAACGCCCGACTGATGAGCTCGAAATACGAGGATTTTCCGCTGTTTCTTTTCCCCATGAAGAGATAGGCCCGTTTGTACGGCTGGCCGAGCATTGCCTGCAGGATAGCCTGGGCAGGTGCCTGGTAGAGAACCGCGACATCGTCGGGGTCGACCCATTCCGCAAAGAGGTCGTCGACGGGCTTGGTCTTTGCGAAGAGGTTCAGGTCGACGGGGATCCTGTACCGGAACTTATGCTCTCTTTCAAGCTCGGCGGGTTCCCAGTCGCGGATCTTCTCGTTGAATTTCGCACCGCCCTTACGGAACGGGATAAGCCCAGGCTCACAGTCAAAGGGGTATTCCGCATAGACGCGGTTTGCCAGGAGGTACGCCCGGACCTCTTTCCGGAGTGTGAGCGTCGCACCTTCCCATTCGATATAATCCAAGATTGCCTGGATCTCATGGTCCACTTCGCCACGGTCTTCCCGAAAAATTCCATCCGTGGCTACGTAGACATACAGCAATCCACCAAACGCCAAGACGGAATACTTCTCTGAGATGTGAAAACCGATCTTTGATGGGTCAGGAACGTCGTCGAGCTTTTTGTTCATGTGCGTGAAATAGCTCTTCGGATAGGACTGCTTGTGACCCTCTCCAATCGCACGGGGAGGATCCTTCGGCTGCAGTGAAACGGCCACGGCCGAGGGGGTGCGGTTCCTGGCTTTCATCTCGTCGATGATTTGATCCTTGACTGATTGATCGCCAGATGTCCATCGGCTTCTGATATCAGCCATCTCTTCTGGGGTATACGTTGCTGCAAGTGGTCCGTCAGGGATGTCGGGTAGAGATGAGGGTTCGACTTCGCTCAGGGTTGCACCTCCAAAATACAGGCGCGGGTATTCATGGCCGGTTACGCGAAACTAAGCTGCCGGCTTTTCGATTTGTGATTAATTATTTCGGAGACTGTCGCACGAGGGAGAATCCCGCGCATCACATCCCGGAACGCTTCCGCGTTGATAAGGAAGAGTCGCCAGCCGGGATTTGGTCTGACCGTGACGGACCGGTGGGTTCTCGAAAGTGTGATCGTCCCTGCTACCTGGGCGTGTTCGATTGCGGATCCCTCGTCGCCAAGCGTGGTCTGCGGGACGTGCTGGTAGATCACCTCATCGGATCCCGAGTGCAAGACCCGCTGGACGCTGGGGACCGGTACGACATAGGATTCGGTTTCGATGCGGATCTCGACCAGATCGTCCCATATGGAGACGTGGCCGATGGTGACGAATTCAGACATTGGCCCTCACCCCGATTTCCGCGAGTTTCGTGATAAGATGCGCCTGGGCCAAGACCACGTTCTCGATCCGCTTCTGGGCACCGGAAAGATCGGAGGCGTCGAAATAGACTTTGATGTTCCCGCCTTTGCCCGGGGTTCCGATCTCGATCGAGTCCGGGTATTCGGTACGCTGGACGACGACGGTGTCCGGCATCAGGACTCACCTGCCACTGCAGCAGCTGCAGGTTTTCTGGCTACGACAGGGACCACAAACTCCGGCAGGATCATGATCGCATTTTGCGAACCGTAACTGACCATAAGGTGCTCGGTCTTGCCGGTCATGGTGATTTTGGTGATCTTTCCCACGCGGCCGAAGAACGGACTGCTCCTCGAACCGTTGTGGACGACTTCCTGGCCAACAGCAAACCGTCCATCGACTGTCGTGATGACTGCCTTCTCCGCCTTTTTGGATTCCGGAGTGGCTTTGGAAACCGGGTCTTTCTTGGCAGGTTTGTCAGCGGTGGATTTCGCAGCCTTGGGGGTCTTCGGGGTCTTTGGCGCTTTCGGAGCCGCCTTATCCTGTTTGGATGAAAAGGGGATCTTGTATTTTGCTCGTGCAGTCCCGGGAAGTGGGGCCGGGTTAGTGCTTCCCTTTTTCCTTCCCGATGGCACTTCACCCCGTTTTTCCGGGCGAAGACCATACCATTCGCGCTGTACGGCTGCATCCGATCGGGCCGACTCCGGAAACAGCACCCGGTACTTGGCGAGAGCGTCATCGAAGCTGTTTTCAGTCAGGATCAGCTGTTTCTCCGCATCCGTCCATGGCACATCAGGAGATCTCTTGTCAGGGTGCGCCTCATAGAACTGGCGGCAGATCGCGTCATCCGATCTGGTTGAGTTCGGGAATTGTTCCCGGTACTTTACGACAACGTCCTCCCTGCTGTTCGCTTCCAGGATCACCCGTTTTTCCTCGGAAGACCAGCGATCGGCATCGAAATTATTATGGAGATCCCGCTTTGGTGTCGTCTTCCTGGTGGAGAGGAGATCCTTCTCCTCTACAATTGGGCCCGGTGCCGGAACACGGGCTGGTTTCTCCCGCAGGTACAACCACATCCGGGTAATCCCCGAATCCTTCCGGGTAGATTGGGGAAACTTTTCCCGGTACGCTTTCACCGCCGCGGATGGGGAAGGACAGGTCCGGATCGCTTCACGTTCCTCGTCTGTCCAAAGGACCTGCATACCGTTACGCTGTTTGAGGGGCGCAATTATCTCTGGTTTCCCGGTGATTTCGCTGACAAAACGATCGAATGCCCGTTCGGCTGCAATCACTTCGGCAGCAGGGATATCGTCTGCAGTCACCTGCAACGCGATATTCCCACGATCTCCTGACACACCGATTTGTTTATTCACGACGATCTTATCGATCATGGATCTTCCCCCGTGGCATTGGAAAAAGAATTGGTGATATGTTCATACGGGTTATGACCACATTTCGGGCATACGGGCGCTTCCACATCCGGGGAATACCTATACCCGCACTCCGGACAGACTGGCATCAGGCACGCCCCTTTCCGCCTTCAGTATCAATCTCTTCCGGGGAATAGATACCAGAGATTACGAATGCTTTACGGAGACAGACGGCTTCTGCCACCTTGAGGATCATAGCAGACGGGTTGGTCTTCCAGACGCTTACCCCGGTATTATATTCGGAGAACGGCACCTCTGTCATGAACGAATGAGACATGTCTTTACGCCATATCTCGCACCATGCGGAAACGGGCTTGCGGTCCTTGCCCTCGCCTTCGTATTTGACACCGGATCGCATCCCGTCAAATTTGCCACTATGATGAGCTATAGCAAGGAAACCGTCCCGACCTGCAAAGATAAGCGCAGGAGAGTTATCATTGCGTTTGACCGCCCAGATCTGCTTCGCCAACGGATCAAGTCCGTATGTCTTCGCGAGGTACATCAGCAATTTAAATTCGGGTTCGGTACAGTTCCGGGCGATCGTGTTCCGGATCAAAACGATCTCATCTTCTGACCAGGTTTGTACTGGATTCATGGCATGTTGGGGCCGGTGAGGGACCATTGCATTTTGCTGTCCATGGTCCGGTTCTTGGCCGAGTTCCCGGCAATATCCGCAATCTGTGTCCTTGTCGTTCGGGCTGCATCCGTGGCAGTCAAGATTCTCTGTTGCTGTCACGGGGTTGGTCTGTGGGCCCGCAGGTGCTGTTTCCTTCGGAGTGGTTTCCGGGCCGGGACCGATCAGTTTTGCGACCACACCCTTCCCGGGAACATCCGCGACTTCGATCGTGACGACCATGCCGGGCTTGACCACGGACGTTTTCGAGTTCAGGTACTTGATGACGCTGGGGTCGGCCAGATATCCCGCGTTCTTGCCATTGATATTCAGAATCAGTCCCTTGGCATCGTGGCTGACGTAGGCCCCGACAACGGACGGTGGCTCTGCTGCTGGCGCTGTCGGGGGGGCTCCGAATCCGGCAGCCCGTGCTTTCTTGTCGAGTTCCGGATCCGGCAGGATCGGCTTTTCTCCTCTCCGGTACTCCAGCGAGCATTTCGAAAGCTGGGGATTGTCCTGGCCGATGCATTCGCATTCCCAGCGGTTCCGCCGTTTTTCATGGACGAAATGGTTCTTGCCATCGGGGCATGGCGCGAACTTGCAGGACGGGGCCGTCTCCCCGTTCTTGGTTGCCGGTGCCGTCTTCTTGGCTGCGGGGGTCTTACCGTTCCCGTTGCCTTTCTGGATCAGCTCAAGGTGGGTCAGCCACATGTTGTCCAGGTTCTCGAACTCTACTGTGTCGCCCTTTTCGACGCCTTCAGCCTTCTGGTCACCGAGGAAATATTTCAACCCCCCGATGAGGATGATGGCACTGTTGATCCCTTCGACCACCCCCGTTTTCATGACGATCCCCCCGCCACGACTCGCTGGACACTGTAGGAGTGATAGACATTCTCATCGCTGATTTTGGTCAGCGGGATCTTGCCGACCAGTTCCTCGGCGCGTTTGACCGGGATGCTCGTGAGATCCGCCTTCAACAGGTCGTCGATTTTTCTCATTGCCCGATCGACATCTTCCTGTTTAATTACCGCATACGCGTCCGGGTATAGTTCCCGGAACTTCACCGGATCGGGAACCCTCACTGACCGTTTTTTATCGATAAGGCAGTATGGTCCTTCCTTCTCGATGTTCGACGCTACAGCCGTCTCGATTAAAATTTCATAGCGTTTCTGGAAGGCTTTGATCTCTTCCTGGAGAGAACTGATCTTTTCCTGGATGAGGAAGGCTTGCATCAGCGCCGGGAGCGCCCCGTCATGAAGGTCGTCCGGGAGATACTCGCACCGGTCCTTGTCGTCCTCCCCATCGCGGAGATTGCATTCCGCTTCCGGGACGTAACAGTGCAAACATGTGCTGCAGTCCGGTGCTGGTGGCAGCGGGTTGGCCTTGAGGTCCGCCCGCTCTTCTGCGGTTGACATCAGTGATCACCCCCGCAGCACCCACAGCCGCAACAATGCGGGCAGTCGTGCTCCCCGACCTTCTCCCGGTGCCGGTACATGTCATCCTGGACATCGCGGCCCGCGTCCTGCTCTTCTTCGATCGGGGTCATGGGAGATCCTTCCTGACGATGTTCAGGGTATCGCCATGGACCCAGCACCGGTACGCGAGCTTTTGCGCGATGGCAACATTCAGGGAACCTTTTTTCGTGGCGCGAGTCTCCTGGACTATGACCCCCATTGATAGGAGGCGGTTGACGTGGGCCATCATCGCGAAGGGCGTCTTAAGATGGCCATCCGTTATTAAAATTGACATCCCCGGCCCCCCGGATGTTTTCCTCCAGTTGTATGAGATGTGGTACGGGTTGGGGTCGCTCACTTCCTCCCGTTCCCAGACGCTCGTCCGATTGATAACGATCCGCTTGATGCCGGAGAGTTCGATCTCGCCGATGATCTTCATGGCTTCGCCCCCTTGCCCTCTGCAGCCTTCTGTTTGGCAAGTTCGGCCCTGGCTTCCGCAAGGACCTGATCAGCGGTCTTGCCGGTCCGCTTTGCATATTCGATGACCTTGTCGGCGGTCTTGGTGAGTTTGTCCAGGTCAATTTCGGTGCCATCAGAGAGTTTCACGGTTGCCTTGTAATCGCTCGTGAACACTGCAAGGGACCGGTTGACTGGTCCAATAACCTGGAACTGCAGGCTCATGGAGTACCCGACAAGCTGGACCGATCGCGGAACCGTCCGGAACTCATCAGCAACAGCATCACGGATCTTCTCAGTAATGTCGTCCATCATTTCCCGGATATTTCCGGATCCTTCCTCCGCGATCGCGAGCTGTTTGCACTTGATCTTGTACTGAGGCTCGCTGGGTTTGCAGTCGGGGTTGAGGGAGATCTTGGCAGTAAAATCGACGGCCATGTCAATACGCCTCTGGCCAGAGGATCCGCACTGTTGCGATCCCGTTGTGGATCTCGGTTTCTTTCTGGAGGACCTTGCCGGTCAGAGCAAAGACCTTAACCGGCCGGCCTTTCCGGGAAGACTTGTCCTCGCGGGCGATCCGGAGGATCCCTTCCCGGATCAACCATTGTGTCCCTTTCGAGACTTCCGGCTGGCGCAGATCCGAGATCCGGTCGAGCCAGTAGCCAGTGATCTGCTGGCCGTCACCGTACCGGGTGATGGCCACCAGGCACGATGCTGCGGTCCGTGGGATCCCGAGGACCTGCAGGTTCTTGATCAGCTCGCGGTCGTTGTCGGTCAGCATCGGCATGAGCCGGACCGGATGCTGCAACGTTGCAGCACTGTTGGACGGGGCGGTTGCTGCTTCGGTCATTCAGATCAACCCCTGGGGGAAATCGCGAGAGGTTACGCCGCAGAAAATGACAACGTCGTAATCTTCGAGATTCTCATGTTTCTGCGAGTGTCCGTCGAAGATCAGGACCTTTTTGTCTTTATAGACGGTATTCTTCAGGGATTCGGCCAGGAATGATTTTCCACACCTAGCGGGACCCTTCAGAGCGATAACCATCGGTTTTTTCGTAAGTTCTGGAGTTCCCACGATCGGACCTCCATTGTTCACGTAAAACGCGAGCATCGCTTCGAGCCGCTTCTGCTTGCTGGATCCCGGGACATTCTTGTTGATCCATTCGAGATTGTCCTGGGTGACCGTGATCACGTTGGTCTTGTCGGTCATGATGACACGGCCTCCTCCGTGATGACCGCACCGGATGCGTGGCGACGCGATTTCAGGATTGATACGATCCGCAGCGACTCGTTCGCGCGTTCAGCGTCAATGACCTCGGCAACGGCCCGGGCCTTCATGATCAGGTTGCCAAGCGATTTGCCACGCAGGTCAAGATGCAAACATTCCGAGCCGGTGTGGGTGCAGACCAGCGTGTGGTTCTCGACATGGCGAGCCGAGATGCAGCCTTTTTGCAGGCACTCTTCCGTGGCCCGCAGGTTCAGCTTGCGATCCCGCTGGCAGTACTCGTCGCCGAACTCGTTGCCGCAGATGCAGTGGCCGGCCGGCTGCGACATCAGGCAGCCGAGGCAGCCGTAGCGCATGAATGGGCATTCCTTTATTACTTCTCGTTCAGAATCGATACTGGTAGTCTGTTCTCCCTTCGCTTGCAGGCCTGGGGGATAACTACCATCTTTACACGTTTTTGTTGACATGTTTTCTCTCCTTTTGTTCATCAATCACTTGGATTTTCCTGTCCTTTATCAGGCGTTCCAGCTTTGCCGTGTCCTCAGGAAACTCTTCCTTGAACCATTGAATCGTATCAGCATGGAACTCCATCATCTGCGGGGACTGTGCTGCTATTTCGGTCATGTAGCGTTCCCAGCTCCTCCGGATTGATCTGGTAGGCCTGCGCCATTCATTGCAACTTCAAACTCACGCCTCCGGTGAACCAGCCCTTCCAGATCGCTATAGCTTCGGATGCCCTCGCAACCGATATCCGTCCTTGAACGGCCGCATTCGTACACCAATTCTGTTGCCTCATCCTGGAGGCATTCCGGTACATTGAAGATGATCGTTTTTACCGCGGGGACCACCTTCCCGGTGCTTGTCAGGTAATGATCTGCATCCACCTTCTTCATCATAGTGTAAAATATCACCATTCAATATGTTATGATATTTGGTATAAATATTTTGCTACTAGAAACAAAAAAACATAGTGAAAAAAGATATAAAATAATATGGAAATCGATATTAAATATTCTCGAATAATATCCTATATCGGTAGACGATAATGGCAAGCAGGCAGACCGAAGACAAACTTGGAAAATACCCAACCTCGATAAATTTTCCTTTGGACCTCGCAGAGGATCTGGATGAGATTCGTAAGAAAAAACATCTCAATTTTACAAGTGTTGTTCATCTTGGCCTTTCCGAATGGGTCGAGATGCAGAAAAATCCTGCTGCACTTGATGCGCGGATCCGTAAAGTAATTGAAGACAATCCCGATCTTGTGAAGGACTTAGTTGATTCTCAAGTTCGTAAGACAATGCGCGAGATGTCTGAGAAGAAATAAGTATTTGATATTTTTCCTCGGATAATACTCGCCTCACGCTCTCTAAAATTTTCTTATCAGAATCATACGGGTGTTCGTTTTCTCCGTCCAAAATATCCCTCTTTTTGCCAATCGCTCGCGCCTCACATCCAGTCCACAATGTCACTCTTGCATTTATTAAATTGGTAGGATGATGCTGGTTGAAAGTGTGGATTCGAGCGGTTTCCTCATATATTTATCTATTTTTACCGTCGTAGAACATGAAAAGTTCATTCATAGATCCTGGCGATTACTTGTTTGATCTCACCGGTTTTCTGTGTATCCTTTATGACTTTCAGGAAGGTTGCGCACCCTCTTTTTTCCCTTATTCAAAAGACGTACAAATGACAACCCGACGGCCCCGCCGCATTAAACCGTCAATGACCTATCGAATGCCGCCCGATATCGAAACGAAAATCGATTCCCTTATCTCGTCCGGGGAATTCGTGAACCGGGCTGATGCGATCTCGACTCTCCTGAGGTTCGGCCTGGACTACAGGGTATTTGATGTACCGACAGCGGTCCGCGAGTACCTGCAGAGCGACGAGGGTATCGAGCTCGTAAGGACCGCCGCCCGGAAGAGAGTGCCGAAAAAATAATTATTTTTCATCGTGTTGTTTCATGTTTCACGGTCTTGACCAGCGCGACTCGTTCATTGAGCTTCCGGATTTCATCCGCCATTGCTGAAAACCGTTTATCGCTTTCACGGCGCTCTTCGTCGGCCTTGGCCTTGCTGGTCAGGTTCTCGATCTTGAGATCCCGGACCTGGTCCCTGGTATCGCGGATCTCATCTTTTGTCCTGGCGACCTCTTCCGCGCTCTCGTCATAGACCCGCAGGTGCGGCTCGCCCTTCAGGTAGATCTCCAGGAGTTTTTCACGCGGCTGCCGCTGATATGCCCGGTCCAGTTCGCCCAGATGGCCGGCGTAGAAATCCACAAACTTTTCCGGGATCCCGGAATAGGTCATCGTTGTGATGAAATATTTCCTGAACAGGTGGAAATGGATCGTCGATCGACCGGTTTCCTCGTCTTTCTCGAAGAGATGTCCATTCCGGAGTGCGGTCCTGAAAGATTCGCCCAGGGCCGCGATCCGGACCGAGAAGACCCTTCCATCATCGAGATCCGCAGGCTGCCAGCGGCCCCGGCACCGCTTGCAGCTGTCTTCAATATACTTTTCCCTCACCACGTAGTATTGCTCCAGGGCCGCGACCGCCTCCTTACTGATGAACGTGATCCGAGAGTGCCGGTTCTTCAGCCGGGATCCCCGTGTCCTGGACACGCCCCGGAGTGTCACGATGCCATACGACTTGTCCTTCGCGATCTCGATATCGCTCATGCGGAGTGCAGCAAGCTCCCCGATCCGCATTCCCGATGTGATGAGAATCAGAAGCAGGGCCTTCAACCGGATATCGCAAATATTCAGGATTTTCCGGATCAGCTCTTTGGTGAGATCCGCTTCCTGGCTGATAGGGCCCCCATCGACAGCCTTATTCCTGATGTTCCGTTCCTGCTTCCTGGTGAATTCAACCTCGTTGAAGGACAGGAATTCTTTCACGATGCTCAGGTAGAGACGGCCGGAGGTTGGAGCGTAATTCCCGGCGCAATGGTTCGAGAAGTCGATTACGTCCTTCTCAAAGTTCCTACTGTCAGTGAAATATCGCTCTGCAAAAGTCTCGAGCTGGATCCGGTCCTCCGCGGCGACCCGCTGGCTCCTGTTGGTATCGCGCTTAAAATTATAAATGTACGAGAGAAATGCATACACACCTGTCTGGTAACTGTAACGGGTTCCCCGGGTCTGGTATTGGTCGAGGAAATCAGCGATCCGACCCATGAAAAGAAGTACGAACCGATCTTATATAAAATCGCGTTTTCCGCAAGGTGGATGCATAAATAACATCTATATAAGATCAACTAGTAGGTTGTTAATGATTTCTGACAGAATGGAAAAACCGCTGGCGTCATGGCGCGGAAAGGAGCGGTATGACCGCGACATGGTGGAATGTCTTACCGTCATTTTCCGAAGCGGAGGCTGCACATGGTCAGCCTGCCGCATGTGCAGTTACCGTCACGAGCGATACCAGGAACAATCCTGCAGTGCCCTGCTCGGACATCTCAGGGCCCAGCTCGCCTGGGTGATGGACCAGTACAAACCGGAAGAGTACCGTATGGTGAAAATTTTTACTTCGGGGAGCTTTTTTGATCCCCGGGAAGTACCGCAGGAATTCCTCATTGATGTTGCAGCTGCATTCCGGGGAAAACTGGTGATTGCCGAAACACGGCCGGAATTCATCGAGCGTGAAATCCTCGGGAGGTTCATTGAAAATCTGGATGATGGCAGCTGGAAGACACCGGTTTATTGTGCGATAGGTCTTGAGACAAGCAATGATGCCATCCGGGAAAAATGCATCAACAAGGGGTTCACCTTTGCAGAATTTACGGATGCTGCAAACCGGGCCCATGCTGCCGGAGCCGGTGTCAAGGCGTACTTCCTCTTCAAACCTCTCTTTCTCACGGAAGCAGAAGCGGTTGCCGATATGAAGACATCCATGGCAGACACCGTTCCTTTTGCGGATATGCTGTCCATGAACCCCTGCACAGTCCAGCGGAATACCGAGCTTGAATTTTACTGGAAACGCGGGGCATACCGTCCACCATATCTCTGGAGCGTACTGACACTGCTCGCCGCGGCTCCTGTCCACGTTACCTGCGACCCCCTGGGCGGGGGGCAGAAACGGGGGCCCCACAACTGCGGTAAATGCGATTACGAGATTGTGAAAGGTATCCGCGATTACTCGCTCTCCGGCGACCGTGACCTCATCGGGGCCCTGCTCGATATTGCATGCGACTGCAGGCAGGAGTGGGAGTACATCCTGGCAGAAGAGAAGCCCTGGTGCATGCCGCTGACCCGGTAAAATTTTTTAAAAAAAATTACTTTTTCTTGTGACCGCTCTGGATCTCGAGCTGGTGTGCGAGCAGGGGGAGGAACGTGCCTGCATCTGAGACAATACCGATAGCCTGCGTTGTGCCACGGTCCATGAGTTTCGTGAGGTGGGCCGGGTTAATGTCGACACAGACGGTCTTCACGTTTGAGGGCAGGCAGTTGCCGACCGCGATGGAATGCAGGAGTGTTGCAATCATCAGGACCATGCTGCAGCCTTCGATCTGCCTGCGCATCGCATCCTGTGCTTCCATCACATCAACGATCACATCCGGCAGGGGGCCATCGTCACGGATGGAGCCGGCAAGGACGAACGGGATGTTCTTCTTCACGCATTCGTACATGATTCCACCGGTAATGACACCGTTTTCCACAGCGTTCTTTATCGATCCTGCCCGCATGATCTCGCTGATGGCATAGAGATGGTGCTTGTGCCCGCCCATCACCGGGTTGCCGGTCGAGATATCCATCCCAAGCGAGGTCCCGTAAAGATTGTACTCGATGTCATGGGTTGCAAGCGCATTGCCGGCAAACAGGACATCGACATACCCGTTGCGGATCATACCGGCAAGCGCTTTGTCTGCACCGGTGTGGATGATCGCCGGTCCCCCGACAACCGCGATTCTCCCCCCTTTCCTGCGGACCTCGAGGATCTCCTTGGCGATCTTGGCGATAAGGGTCTGGCTGGGCCGTTCAGGGGAAACCGTCCCGTGCATGAACTCAAACGTGCTCTGTTCCCGGGGTCGTTCAGGATAACTTACGCTTACGCCCTGTTCCCCCACAACAACCTGGTCGCCTTTCCGGATTTTTCCTAACGGGCGTGCAGTTGCGGATTTCTTTTTTGGGTCGACGACGATGAGGAAATCCATTTCTATTGCAGCGACCTGGATCCATTCACCCCCGTATTTAACCTGGGTCGGGTGGTTGGACGTAGTGTAGAATCCCGGGGGGACAACACAGTCCGCCTCTGCTGCCACGAGATGGACATCCTTGACCTCGAGCGGACGGGCACCGAGACGGTGGAGCTCGGACAGAATCGATTGCAGTTTCTCCTTATCGGATGCATTAATGCGGAGGCGGGCGTAACTAGGGTCAGTTTTTTTCTTGCCGATATCAAAGACAAGGATCTCAAAATTGCCTCCCATATCCATGACACGGTCAAAGAGCTGAGTCATGATTCCGGAATCAATGATATGACCCTTCAGCTCTATTTCCTGCGACTCCACCATAGTACCAAGATCTTGGTGATGCCCCTTTATATGCATTCCTCAAAAAAGAGGCTGAATTTTCCTTATTTTGAGGTGAATGTCACAGATTGAGAAGGATTGGATCTTTCAGATCGGTTTTTCACGATCATCTTTCCGAATTTTTGAAAAATAACTCTGCCCGGGCAAGATCTTCACGGGTATTCACATTCAAGGCAATCCGTGGCTCATCGAGAATGAGCTGGTGTTCTTCCTGCTCATTATCAATATTGTCACCGCGAAGGATGTTGATTCCGGCAGGGCATGCTTCGATGCCCCCAACCGGTTCCCGATAGGGCATACCGTCCCTGCAGGATCTGACAAGGCTGGCCGGTACCCATGTGGACAATGCGTCCTTTCCGCAGGTTCCGTACCGCTCCACAATAAAGCGGATGATTTCCGGATTGATACAGGGAATATCCGAAACGCTGACGATTACCGGGGATTCCTCTTCAAGGTCATGAACGGTTTTTACCATGTCAACGATGAATCCTTCGCCGCCAGTTTTTGCAATGGAAATTCCATGAGCCCTGCACCAGTTCATGGTCATAGGAGTCTTTCCCGATGCGACAACGACCGGTTCGCATCCGGCTGCCTTGAAAGCATCAATGACATACGAAATCATGGGACGGTTACAAACCTGAATGAGGGGTTTTTCTCCCAGCGCGAGGCGGCTGCCTGCACCGCCGGCCATGATCAGCGCACGCATGATGCGAGCGCCTCTAATAATTGGGAGTTCTCTTCCCGGGTCCTCACCGCTATCCGGATACAGGTGGGAAGGCCAAACGAGGTACAGTCACGGACCAGAATATTTTTTTGGATAAGAGCCTTGCAGAGGGAAGTAACATCCCTGCCACAGTCTACAAGGATATAGTTGACAGACGAGGGGTGACAGACCGGGCCCAGCCGGGTTATTCCGGATACAAGCCGGCTCCTCTCGGCGGCAATCGCTTCCCGCGATGCTGCCAGATCATCCAGATGCAGCAGTGCTTCCATCGCAAAAGCTTCAGCATAAGCATTGACGCACCAGGGACTGCGGGCAGTTTCGATCTTCTCGATAAGATCGGGATCTCCAAAACCAAATCCTATCCGCAGTCCCGGAACGGAAAATGTCTTTGTCAGGGAATGAAGAACGAAGAGGCCGGGATTCCGGATACCGGTAAGGCTTTCACGGGGATCTGAAAGACCAATAAACGCCTCGTCGCAGAAAAGTAACCCGCCATACTGGTTTACCTTCTCAAGCCGTGCGAGGAGATCGGCCCGGGATAAAAGTGATCCGGTCGGGTTGTTGGGATTACAGATATACGATACATCTGCGTGGCCCGGATCGTTCGTCCGGCTGGCCCCGGCGAGCCTTGCAGAGAGTTCGTATTCGCCAAACGTGGGGGGCTCAATAAAATATTGACGGGGAGATGGCGAATGTCCGAGGGTTACTGCACTGAAAACCCGGATTATCTCGATAGATCCGTTGCCCACGCAGATTTCAGATGGGTTCCGGCGGAATACAGAGCTGATCCTGTTTTTCAGTTCGCTGTAAGAATCATCCGGATAGTATTCAAGATCTGCCGGATCACAGTGCCAGTCTACCTTGGGGGGGAAGGGATTGACACTCGCGCTGAAATCCAGCACGGATTTATGGGTTTTTTCCCGCTGCAGCTTTCCCGTACCTCCATGAACCACCCGTTTTGGAAAGTCAACAGCCATCAAAATCCGCTCTTTTTCTAGAATACTTGGATTTACAGTCATAAATGCGTTGTGCGGACTTGCCCACATACAAAGAAGAAAGTTTATATATATCCCAGTAGTATTTTGTTTCATCTGGTTAAGTCAGACACAAGGGTTCTCTTTGTCTGACATATGAATGACATAAGCCAGACATATGTCAGAAAAATGGAGATACGATGATGCAAAGAATCACACTCCGGTTACCCGAACAGCAGATCAACCTGCTCCAGCAGTTGGTTGATTCGGGAGAATACCCGAATGTTTCAGAGGCTGTGAGGGCCGCGGTGCGTGAACTTGTTGAAAAACGCGCCAGCCGTGTCATAAAGGAAAGCGACCAGGTTTCATTCAAGGTTTGAGAGGGTATAGAAATGCAGAGTATTATCAACGACGCTTTAAAAAACGCCGAGCTTGAGAAGGAAGTAAACAAGCCCGGCAGTGCCAACGCGATGGAAGATGACTTCGTGGGACAGCCAAGGATCGTCATCATCGGTTGCGGAGGCGCAGGAAACAACACCGTGAACCGTATCCACCACATGGGCGTATCCGGTGCAGAAACGATTGCGATCAACACAGACAAGCAGCACCTGGACATGATTCAGGCCGACAAGCGCATCCTCATCGGGAAATCCTTAACCAAGGGTCTCGGTGCCGGGGGTTACCCCGATGTCGGAAAACGTGCAGCCGAGATGGCCCGGCCGACCCTGGAAGCAATTCTTGAATCAGCAGACCTTGTCTTCATCACAGCAGGTATGGGAGGAGGTACCGGTACCGGTTCCGCACCCGTTGTTGCACAGATCGCCAAGGAACAGGGCGCCATTGTCGTAGGCATGGTCAGCTACCCGTTCCAGGTAGAGAAGGCACGCCTTATCCGTGCAGAAGAGGGGTTAGAGGCACTCGCATCTGCAGCAGACTCAGTTATCGTCCTTGATAACAACCGGTTGAAGAACTTCGTGCCGAACCTCCCGCTTGGCCAGGCATTCTCTGTCATGGACCAGCTCATTGGTGAGACCGTCAAGGGCATTTCCGAGACCATCACCGAACCGTCGCTCATCAACATCGACTATGCCGATGTCCGGGCCATCATGTCCAAGGGCGGCGTTGCAGTCATGCTCGTAGGCGAGAGCAAGCAGCAGAACAAGGCAGAGAGCGTTGTCCGCGAATGTCTTTCCAACCCGATGCTCGACATCGACTACCGCGGCGCAACCGGCAGCCTGATCCACATCACGGGAGGCACTGACCTCACCCTGCAGGATGCAGAAGAAGTTGCAACCTCGCTCACGTACGAACTCGACCCCCATGCAGATGTCATCTGGGGTGCCCGTGTCCGCGGCGACATGGAAGGCAAGATCCGCGTCCTTGCAATCATGACCGGTGTCAAGAGTGCACAGATCCTCGGGACCCGCCAGTCCTACAAGACCATGGTCCAGGACATTGAGAACAAGCGCTCCAGCCCCAAGGCAGTCGAGATGCCCGCACAGAGGAGGAGCAGCGGCGGCAGGGACCAGCCCAGTGGCGGCGGCGTCCTTGAATGGGTCGGTTAATATTGCACCACGCACATTAAAAACTCTGAATCCTTCATAACTATCCAGAAGTCATTCCAGGAACTGTTGGTTCATACAACCACCAACACCCTTTTTATCGGCATTCACCGAATGTTTCCAGCATCCTGTTGTATCATTTTCACCCCGGATTCCGGCGAAATGCTTAATAGTTCATGGCTCCTTTAAAATATAGTACATTCGACCAATCCTTCGCTTGAGAGGATGGGGGCATAACCCTGTATACGGCTCTGCCCCGGTATCGGGAGTTGAACATCATGAACAGAGTGTTGACCAAAGACTTCGAATCGGGGTCTTACACAATTTCTGCGCCTTGTGCCTTTTCTGGTGTTTTTCATCCTGCATCCTGCATGCAGAGTTCGTATATGCGTAAGTCAGACGAGTCGGCTGGACCCCTTCTGACAAATGCGCACCATATATATGCTCGCATCCCCTTGCGAATGGAGAATCTGATGAGGAGTGGTAACGCATGTTGAACGATTTGATGGAAAAGAGAAAGAAAGTCCTTGCAGAGTCTGAAGAACACAAAAATCACCGCAACGAGCTCAATGCAAATGCAAGCAAGTTCGCCCGCGAGCGCAATACATTAAATAACCAGACCCGCGAGTTCGTCGAGGATGCGCAGAAGAACAAGGACCTCCGGGACAAGTACAACCAGGAAGTCCTTGACATCAAGGCCCAGCGCAACGACTTCAATGACAAGGCAAACGTCCTTTTTGAGGATATCGAGGCATTCAAGAAGGAGCACGGCACCCTGAAAAACCGGGGCATCAAGGAACTCCAGAAGCAGATCGAGTACATGGAGTACCGCCAGCAGACCGAAGTCTTCACGACGGATAAGGAACGCGAGCTGATCGAGAAGATCAAGCAGATGAAGGGGCAGGTCCGCGAGCAGGAGGCAGAACTTGAGCAGAACAAGGAGATGCGCACCAAAATTACCGAGGCCCGTGAGTTTCGCAAGCAGGCCTCTGACCTCCATGCAAAGGTAACTGAAGTTGCCGAGCTTGCCCAGAAACACCACGACCTGATGGTTGACTCCTACCGCAAGGCAGACAAGTCCCGAGAAGCAGCAGACGCATCCCACAAGAGCTTTGTAGAAGCACAGGAAGCCGCAGACTCTGAACACAAACTCTTCATTTCCTGCCAGAAAGAGCTCAGGGATTATGACAAAGTCATTTCCGGCCTGCGCAAGAAGACCAAGAAAGTCAAGGTCACCAAAGAGCAGAAGGCCGTCCGCAAGGAAGCCGAGAGCCTCTTTAAGAATTTCCGTGCAGGTGAAAAACTTACCACCGACGATATCCTGCTCCTCCAGCGCTCAAAACTCATCTGATTTTTTATTTTTTGCTTTTTTGGCCGTCAGCAATGATTTAATAGATATCCTGCGATTTTAATGGTAAGAATGACACAGGGGCGGACACTGGTCCTGAGTGTCGACCGGGACGATGATATCGGGTGGAAGGGAAAAGTCGAGAGCCCGTGCATCGGCCGAGCGGCATGTCTCAAGGCAGCAAATACACTGGCACTTGCGGATCCTGAGGACTCCGATATCAATGCCATCTTCTCTGCAGTCAAGATTTATGATGAACTGACTGCCAATGGAGAGGAAGCTGCCATCGCCGTCGTTGCCGGCAACCACCTCCACATGATTGAAGGGGATCGCCGGATCGCCTCATCCCTGGAACTTGTGGTCCAGGAGACGCAGGTCACCAACTGCATCCTTGTCACAGACGGGGCCGAGGATGAGTATGTCATCCCCATTATCCAGTCAAAGATACCGGTCTCCAGCATCCGCAGGGTCATCGTCAACCAGATGCCCAATCTCGAGGGGACATACTATATCCTGAAAAAACTTCTCGACGATCCCAAGATCTCCCGGATGATCTTCATCCCGGTCGGCCTTGCGATGCTCCTTTACGCGGTCGCCTACCTCTTCGGCTGGCCGGGCGCAGCCACGATTATTGTGGTGGGCGTGATCGGGAGCTACCTCCTCTATAAAGGGTTCGGGTTCGATGAACTGGTCCACGGGATTATCGGTGCCCTCCGGGTCTCCCTCTCACGAGGGAGGTTCTCGTTTATCACCTATACCATAACCATCCTGTTGATTATCATCGGGTTTACCGCGGGATTTTTGAATATCCTGAAATATTACTCAACCGACGGGAGCCTCGGCCTCGTCCTGTATTTGATGACATTCATTTTCGGTGCTGTCGAATGGCTCATCATTGCCGGCCTGGTCCTCTCGATCGGCATTATCATTGATGTCTATTCCAATGAGCGGGAGAACCTTGGAAAGGTCATCGTCTTTCCGTTTTTTGTCACCGCCATCGGCCTCATCTTATATGCTGCCAGCGTATTTCTCATCTCGATGAGCAGCGTGCCGGATTTCCCCCTCACTGCCAATGCTGCAACCACGAATGTCTTCTATTCCACCATTGCCGGTATCGGAACGGCAATTGTAGGTGTGGTCATCCAGTTCTTCATCAACCGTAAGATGACCGAACAGCGAAAACAGGAAATCATTGAGGTCATGTGAGACAGGGACATCCCCTGGACTCACAACCCCTCCCTGAATTATACTATTCTCCCCCCACGGGGTTCAGCCCGGGAAACGGATCTGTCCAACCTGAATTTATCAGGTGTCCCCGCCCGGAACAGGATGTTATTGGTACCATACGCAATCCTCCCCGGCCTTTATGTTGCGGTTATGTCGCGGGAGTGGAATTTGTCCGGACTGCATTAAAACCATAACAGGTTAAAGCCCATAAGATTCACAGGAGCATGGCAGGTTACAAAAACACTAAAACGGGTGTGAATGCACAACCCCGGAAAAATTATGGAAAAATGGTATAAAAACTGAGTTACTGCACTATTTCCCCACCCGGGGGCGGTACGGGTTTTCCATCAGCAAAAAATCCCATGCCTCCCGGAAATTTATTCGTCTGGGTAAAATTTTTCATTGCCTGGGGTGACTTCACCGAAAGACGGGGAATGACGATGTTGAAATCATGCGAAGGGTACCAGTATATCCCGTTCCCATAGGAATACGCTGCCTCCTGTACGAGAAAATCAGCGCTGGAGAGGTCGATTCGTTTCATCTGGGCATCGTTGTAGTTGAGGATCTTCAACAGTTTATTCCTGAGATCCTGCTTCCCGAATAAGAAGAAGATAAACCGCGTACTCTCATCAACCGTATAGTCCACATGGATTGCAGCAGTCCCGTTTTCCAGCTGGATCTGTACCTCTTCAATCGTAACATAGCCGTACCGATCCTCTCCGGCGGCGAGAGCAGGAGCCGCAATGCTGGCGGACAGGATGAGTAGCAGTACGACAGCACACGCTCGCATAGCATAGTACATGCGTGAATTTCCCTTAAAAGGATTTGGGATATTTACCTGCCCTGCCGACGGAAAAGTACAAGTTCACGCTCGTCACGGATTATTTTTATTAAAAAAAATGGTGCTATTTGGTATTGGCAAGAATAATCTCTATTGAGGATACATTCGTTTTTCCCGAATCTGTGTCAATTACTTCGGTGGATGTCAGAATCTCCTTTTTGGAGACTCCCTCTAAAAAACGGTTGAGTGCAATTTCCGCCGTGTCAACTGCGCGTGATATTGCCTTGCCGCGTGCCTTGATTGCCACCTGATCTGCACCATTGTTGAACTGTGTTACGACTGCGAGGACGTAGTTCATGACCGGCTTGTTGCCGACGAATACTGTATTCTCTCTCTGCTGCTGCACAGGTTCCACCCCCGGTTAAAGATATTTCTTTTTGACGATCAGTTCTGCATTCATCACACTTGCGCCGGCGGCACCACGGATAGTGTTGTGACCCATGGCAACAAACCGGACACCTTCACGGAGCCGTCCGACCGAGACCGTCATGCCGTCGCCACGCATGCGGTCAAGACGGGGCTGCGGGCGATCTGTCTCCTCTTCAAAGAAGTGGACTGATTCCTTGGGTTGTGTCGGCAGCCCCTTGATCGGGGGCTTGTAGTCCCGGAAGGCTTTTTTGAGTTTGTCGACCGGTTCTTTGATGTCAACCCATACTGCCATGGTATGACCGTCAATCACCGGCACACGGTGACAGCTGGCGCTGACTTTGAAAGGCGCGTTCTGTACTTTCTTCCCCTTCAGAGTACCCATTATCTTAAGTGTCTCGGCCTCCATCTTCTCTTCTTCCTTGCCGATGTAGGGGATCACGTTATCGTAGATCGCCATTGCAGCAACCCCTTCGAATCCCGCGCCGGAGATGGCCTGCATGGTCGCGACCCTGACGTCGGTGAATTTGAACTGGCGCAGGGGCGCAAGAGCACAGACCATCATGATGGTCGAGCAGTTGGGGTTCGTCACGATAAAACCATCACGGCCGGCATCCTTCTGGACATCGATCAGGCCCAGGTGTTCCGGGTTCACTTCCGGGACAACAAGCGGGATATCCGGCAGCATCCGGTGGGAACTCGCATTGCTGCAGACCGCAATACCGGCATCGGCAAATTCCTTCTCGGTATCGGTTGCGATCTCGGCAGGCAGTGCCGAGAAGACAAGGTCGACATCCTTCATGGCCTTGGGTGAAACCGGGACTACTTTGAGTTTCCCGATATTCTCAGGGAACGGCGATTCAAGGCGCCATTTTACCACTTTTTCATACGGCTTTCCCGCACTGCGTTCGGAAGCGGCAAGGGTCGATAGATTGAACCAGGGGTGATTTGCTAACTGTTCAACGAATCGCTGACCAACCGCGCCCGTTGCTCCGAGCACTCCAACATTGATCATGGTGTCAGGTCCTGTAAGTTACTGTGTGATTCCCCGTTTGCTAATGAATGGCGGGTTGTAAAATCCCATTTCACCTGCGATAATAAAAACGTTGTTTTTTACAATTTATAAAATAAAGCGCATGTGTCACGACGATAGTATCGATAAACAGGATTCCCCGGCCAAATTCAGCAGAAGGTCTGCATAAATAAAAAAACAAACAAAAACAACCGGAAAATCCGGTTTTATTCCATGTGAATTGCTTCTGACGGGCAGACATCAACACAGGTCTGGCAGTCGACACACATATCCTTGTCAACCTTTGCCTTGTCGTTCTCCATGGAGATAGCTGATGCAGGGCACTCACTCACACAGGTTTCGCATCCGGTACACTTCTTCTCATCAACAACGGCAACCATGCTACTCACTCCATAGAGAGGGCTTCAGCCGGGCAGACGTCGACACAGGTCTGGCAGTCGACGCACATATCACGGTCGACCCGTGCCTTGTCGCTCTCCATTGCAATAGCAGATGCAGGACATTCACTGATACACGTCTCGCACCCGGTACATTTGTTATTGTCTACGATGGCTACCATCTCGGTTACTCCACACATATGTTTCGGGGAAGACAAAAAAAGGGTTTCTATTACGACCCGCCCTGAAAGGGCGGGGAGTGGAGAAAATCCGCAGGATTTTCGACTGCGGATCGCTCACTTAAAGAGCGAAAAATGGAAAGGACCGCAGGATTTTCGACTGCGGATCGCTCCCTTAGGTGCGAAAAATAAAAGAGTGATTACTTCTTCAATCCAAGCACGTCGCTCATACCGTAGATACCGGGCTTCTTGCCGACAACCCATCGGGCTGCTACCAGTGCGCCGCTGGCAAAGACAGAGCGATCATAAGCACGGTGGGAAAGTTCGATGGTCTCGTAGTTCTTCGAGTACATTACCGTATGGTCGCCGACAATATCGCCGCCGCGGATGACATGGACGCCGATCTCGTTCTTCCGCTCGGTCATGCCCTCGCGGCCGTACATCTTCTCCCGCCCTCCGGCTTCCTCTTCGATGATCTGGAGGATTGTCTTGGCCGTTCCGCTCGGGGCATCCCGCTTGGCACGGTGGTGGGCTTCAATGACCTCGATATCATAATCCTTGAGGAGCTTCGCAGATTCCCGCACCAGCTGCCAGAAGATATTAACGCCGATCGAGAAGTTGCTGGAGATGACGGCCGGGACATGGCCTTGGATTGCATTCTCCATCTGGGCCCGCTGCTCCGGGGTGAAACCGGTGGTGCCGACAATAAGGGCACAGTTGTTCCGGGCTGCCATCTGGACATTGCCGACCGCTGCACTCGCGATGGTGAAATCTATCAGGACATCGGCTTTTGTCTTTTTGAGGAGGGCCTCGGCATCCTTGCTTTCGACAATCTCCGCACCGAAAAAGGAACTGGGCTTAAGGTTGATCCCCCCGACCAGTTCGAGATCCGGAGCTTCGTGCACCATCCGCCCGATGGTCTGCCCCATTCTCCCCGAGGCACCGCATACGACTACTTTTATCATAATGAGATCACCGTTTCCGTGGTTTTGCTGCAGGTTTTACCGCGGCCTTTTTGGGCATGGGAGTCTTTGCTGCGGTCTTCTTTGCCGGTGCCGTCTTTTTGGCAGCGTTCTTTGCCGGAATCGTGGCAAGCACTTTTTTGAGCAGCTCGGCTTTCTTCGCATCGAGTTCGTCCAGCGGGAGGCGGACCGGGCCGCCGGCCATTCCTACCAGTTCAACCGCTTTCTTGACCGGGATCGGGTTCGTGTCGATGAACATCGACCGGAACAGGGGCGAGAGGGCGAAGTGGAGCACGAGGGCTTTCTGGTAATCGCCGTGCTGCATGGCATCGTACATCGCAACCATGCGTTTCGGATCCACGTTTGCCGCTACCGAGATAACACCGGCTCCCCCGAGCGCCATGATCGGGAGGGTGATGTTGTCGTCGCCGGATATTACCGCGAAGTCCTCGTCCTGCGTCTCCTCAATGATCCGGGAGATCTGGCCGATATTGCCGCTTGCTTCCTTGACACCCACGATATTCGGGTGCTGCGCCAGTTCCGCAATCAGGTCCGGCTCAAGGTTCTGGCCGGTCCTGCCGGGGACATTGTACACGACAACCGGTATGTCAAGGTCAGCCAGTTTTGTATAGTGCTTGATGAGGCCTGCACGGTTGGGCTTGTTGTAGTACGGACTGATGACGAGCACGCCGTCCGCACCGATGTCCTTTGCCGCCTTCGTGAGCTTGATCGCCTCTGCGGTGTTGTTGGACCCGGTACCTGCAAGGACCGGGATCTTACCGTTGATCTTGTCGACCGTGACCTTGATTACCTTCTCATGTTCTTCGAACGTGAGCGTGGCTGATTCGCCGGTCGAACCGCAGGGCACAATCCCGTGGATGCCACAGGAAAGAAGAAACCCGATGTTATTCTCCAGGCCCGGAATATCCAGGCTCATGGAGGGATTTCTTTTAAAAGGGGTAATGATTGCCGGAAGGACACCTTCAAACATGAATAAGGTTATGAGCGTCTTTTGGTATTTATTTTTCTTGTGATGTAACCGGCGATCCGGTTCCTTACGCGCTTGCTTTCAATGACGGCAGATGCTGCAAGCTGCTGTTTGTTCTCATCAAAGTTATTCGAGAAGTGCTCGCGCTGCTTGGTTAAAAGTTCAGTACCGAGTGTCTTGATGTAGGATGGCTTGATTCCCATTGCTGGTTCCTCTGAAGTTCACTATTTTAAATGCGGCCCGAGCAGATAATGATATTGTTTGCAACGTCGGCCGGATCCTCGCCGAAAACCATGAGCCGGGCCCGGGTTTTGTCGGAACTTTTCTCATAAATCACGTCGGGCACGCCCTCTTTGCAGCAGGATGCGATACCCCAGTCCATCGTACTGATCCCCTGCGCTCCCGGTGCATAGGAAGCGCAATCTAAAAAGAGGTCATCTTCGAGGACTGCCAGGGCCCGATCGGAGAAACGGAGAACAGCCGCGCTCCGGATAACCGGGTCGAATTTCAGGGCGGTCAGGATAGCCCGCACGGCCGGTTCGTCAGTACCGAACGTGCAGGGACCGGCCGCCCCCGGAACTTCTCCCCCGCTATGCATCCCGATCCGGACCGCTGCAACCCCGTTGCTGTCGCGTGCACCCCGCAGGGCAAACCCGAACGAGGCGCCTTCAGGAGGGATCAGCCGGGAACTCATGGACTGTTCCAGCGGGACCAGTGCAGCCTGGAGTGTGGCTATGATATCGGTCCGTTCGCGTGCAGGATCCATAGATTATCCAGTACTCTTGCGGGGTGAGGACATTAAGGCTCGCAGTTCAGCCAAGGTCCAGATCGGAACGGATCTCCATCATCCCCCGGAGGGCGTGTTCATAGAATACCGGGAGTTCCATCAGCGGGGAGATCAGCGCAATGCGATCACGGTCGCAGCCCGCGGCAAAAGATTTCTCCCTGGCCTTCTTGGTAATCGTCTTCACGGAGACTTCGGACAGCCTCCCACCCTTTACGAGGGCGCATGCAATAACAAGGCCGGATGCGCTGTCGGCAGCCTGGAGCGCGATTTCTACCGGTTGTATATACCCGCCGGCATGGAGCAGGTGGTTGTGCCGGGCGACAATACCGGCAATATCCTCCGAAACCCCGGTGGATCGCAGGATCGCTGCACCGGCCACACCATGCTGCTGCATATTACCCAGTACCTGCTCGAAATCGATATCGTGCAGGACCCCGATCTCCTCCCAGACCGCGGGATCTCCGCCAAGACTGCCGGCAACGGATTTCATGATCGCCCCGGTGGCAAGGCAGTGTTTCACCAGGGATTCCTCCTTCACATGCTGGCGCAGGAGCCCGATTGCTGCATTTCTGTCCATGATGATCCGGTAACTGCCGGCCCTCTTGAGGATTTCGCTGGGATGGGAAATTTTGGATAAACCTATATCTTCAGGGAGCAAAAACAGCTGTAATGGACGCGCGACTTCTTGACGTGGTCATCGGTGTGGCCGCATTTATCATCCTCTGCGTACTGCTGGCAGTTCTCCCCATGGTGACGGCAGCTGCCAGCTTGCCTGCTGCGTATGCATATCTTACTGCAATCATCGTCTTCATCCTCTTCCTCTCCGGTGCCGGCTACCTCGTGAACGATAAGATCACGTAGGCGGAACTGCCGGATCAGGTTTTTCCCCTTTTGGTGATTTCTTCATCTTTGCCATATCCCGCTTTTTGTACTTGTAATAACTGAGCGGGTGGTTCACTTTCTCGCAGCTGGCATCGCTGTGGACGCAGAGGCCGGTCGTGCGCATTGCGGCACAGGCAGGAGTTGTGTACTCGGTCCCCGAACCGCCCCGACCGGTGATGTGTTCGACCTGGTACATGGTCTTCTCCGCATCGAAATCCGGAGACCGGCCATAGAGCTGGGCAATCGCGGGCACATCCATTCCTACCGTGTGGACAAACGTGGTCAGCGCAAAGCGGCCCGCATGGGTGAGGTTGGTGCCTGCAGTCAGGGCCGTGATGAGGGCCTGCATGCAGGGGGGGAACGCGCTCTCCTCTATGGCCCCGAACTGCTGGAGCATCTGCTGCTGGTATTCGGCCTTGATCGATTCGCCCACGGGCGCCAGCTGCTGGCAGATCGCCTTGGGGACATGGTAGGGCAGGTCCCTGCGGAGAACTACCCGGATACGCTCCCGGAGGAGTTCCAGGAGTTCCTCTTTTTTGATCTCGACAAAACCGTTCTTCACCCGGCGGTTGATAAGCTTGAACCGGTCCTCGTGCAGGACGGCAACGATCTCAACGTAATCGGCAAGGGGCATCCGGTCCCGGGAAAGGTCGATCCCGAACTCTGCTGCAAGGTAGTTTGCGATCCGGCTGTTCTGTTCATCATCAAGGATGGCATGCTCGTTCCAGCCCTTCTCATTTTCAGATCCGGTTTCAGCATTGAGAAAATAGTACGCACGCTCAGCCTCGTACCTTGTGAGCCGGTCATAGAGCTGCTTGTCGCCGATGCAGGAGACGATGATCCGGGAGAGGACGTAACTGGCGATCTCCTCATCGTCACGGTGCGGGAAATGCGCGGCTATGGTCTTTTTTGAAGCCAGTGCCTGGTTGATCCGTTTGACGGCAAGGCCGGTTAAAAAAATACCCTTCTCCTCTTTTAACAGGTGGTCAAGAGGAGGAAACGATTTCTTGATATGATCCTGGGCTTTTTTTAAAAACGGAAAATGGGAAAGTTCCTTTGCTGATGGAGAATAGTCCATCAGTCAGCCTCAATGCGGGGTGCAAGGAGATACTCGACGTGCCCGTTCCCGCCGGCAATATCGAACGAGAACCGGACCGGGTGGTCAATGCCGAGGAAAATTTCCACTTCTGCTGCCTTGCTCATGACCTTCCCCATGTCCTTGAGGTAGTCAAGACTGAAGAGCGAGCGGGCTTCAGCGGGGGTGAGCGATACCAGCTCATCTTTGGTAAACTCGCGCCTGATATGGTCGGTGTCACCCTCAGCAACAAGGTAGAATGTCTGGTCCTTGGGGTTGATGCCCAGGGCGATCTTATCGGAGATGACGGCTGCCGCCTTCATCGCATTGTTGAGATCCTCTCCCTTGATGACGATCTTGCCCGGCAGGTTGATGGTCGGGGGGTTCGGGTCTTTCCGGATAGTATTGGTGTCAAGGAGCGTGATGGAGTAGTGGTAGCCATGGACCGAGACGGACATCTTCTGGGCATTGTCGGCCATCTCGAGGCTGATGAGATCACCTTTACCGGCCATGCCGAAGATGTTCTTCATCTTGGAGATATCGATCCCGAGCTGGCTCTTTGAGGCCTTGAAGGAGTCAAATGCTTCCTTCTTTAAGGTCAGGCCGATCATCGCCACGTTTGCCGTGTCAACCGCCCGCGTGGAGATACCATCCTCGTCAGTATGAAGCCGGCACTCGGGGATGAGGGCCGAAATCGCATCGATCGCTTCCTTGAAAATATCTGCATCAATCGTTGCTTTTAACATCGCTTACCCCTTAATACAATCTCTTATACAGTATATCGTCATACTTTAATTATAGCGTTTTGGGTTTACCACCCACATTTGGAGTAAAACATACCATGGGTTCACAATGGGGATATGACAAGACCTACATGCGGGCAAAACACGAGGGTTACCGCTCCCGTGCAGCGTACAAGATCCTCGAGATCCAGAAGAAATTCGAGATTATCCGGATGGATGACAATATTGTGGACCTGGGTGCAGCCCCGGGCAGCTGGCTGCAGGTGCTCCGGACCTTAACGGAAGGGCGGGTTGTGGGTGTCGACCTCAACCCGATCGCCCACCTTGACGGTGTCGAGACGATCGAGGGCGACCTCAATGACCCGGAGATCCAGGAAGAGGTCAAAACCATGCTCGGCACGGTAAGCGTGGTTGTCTGCGATGCCGCCCCCAAACTATCGGGCCACAAGGCCTATGACCAGGCCCGCATCATCGAGCTGAACGAACAGGCTCTTGCCTTTGCCTGCAAGGTCCTGAAGCTGGGCGGGAATTTTGCCGTGAAGTCCTTCCAGGGAACGGACTTTCCCGAGCTCTATGCTGCCACCAAGCAGCACTTCCATGTTGTGAAGACCATGAATACCAAGTCGAGCCGCAAGGGGAGCACCGAGCTCTACATCGTGGCAAAGAATTTTATCGGATAAAACGATACCATGCTCCTCAAGGACCCCTTCGGCCGGCCAGTCAGCAACATCCGTATCAGCCTTACGCCGAAGTGTAACCTGAAGTGCATTTACTGTCACCGCGAAGGGGAGATCAAACCGGCCGCGGAGTTGTCAAAGGAGGAGATCGCAGAGATCCTCCGGGTTGCCGCAAAGTTTGAGATCCGGAGCGTGAAGTTCACCGGCGGCGAGCCGCTCCTCCGGCCGGACATCATCGATATCATCCGCTCGGTCCCGAAGACGATGGAGTCCTCGATGACCACGAACGGGACGCTGCTTGCGAGACTTGCTCAGCCGCTGAAGGATGCGGGGCTGAAGCGGGTGAACGTCAGCATCGATTCCATCAACCGCGGGACGTACAAAAAGATCACCGGTCTCGACCAGCTCGACAATGTCCTCCTTGGCATGCAGGCAGCGATCGATGCCGGGCTGACGCCCATCAAGATCAACATGGTGGTGCTCGAAGGGATCAACGACCACGAGATCGATGACTTCCTCGCCTATATCCGGGGCAACCGTAACCTCGTCCTCCAGCTCATCGAGCTCATGGACTTCAATGCCTGCGACCACCACACCAAACTGGACGGCCTGGAGGACTCGCTTGCCGCCCGTTCGAAGCAGATCATCACGCGCCGGATGCACCACCGGAAGAAGTACTGCCTTGACGGCGCCGAGGTCGAGGTGGTCCGCCCCCGGCACAACTCCGAGTTCTGTGCTTTCTGCAACCGGATCCGCGTTACTTCAGACGGGAAACTCAAGCCCTGCCTGCTTCGCACCGATAACCACGTCGATATCCGTGGGAAGAGCGGGACCGAACTCGAGGAGTTGTTCCGGAAAGCTGTATCTTTGAGGGAACCGTTTTACAAGTGACGGGTCTGGCGGGCATTCTGAAAACTGGCAATATTTTTGAAATCTTGTCAGTTTAACATGAGATTGATGGGGGCTGATGCCCCATACCTCCGGTCAGGAGTATTGCCGCAGCCCCGAAGGGCGCCTTTGCGGCGGCCTCAATTCCTGCAAAATGTTTTTTACGGGTAATTGCCCAGCGAGGCCCCGGCGAGAACCTGTCGTCGCATAAGCGAGGACATGTTGGAGAAGACGCTAATCTTCGATTGCGGCCGAGCGACTTCGAAGATTTTCTAAAAAAAAAATCTTCTCAACCTCCTGCGTTAGTCCCCGAAGGGGGTGGGGACGCTCATAAAATCTTAGAGTTTTCACCCAGCTACCCGCACGTATATCTCCTTGCTGATTCCCAAAAGTGTCTGTTAATAATTGTGATAGGGTTTTTAGAAAAAATGCACTTATCATCCCGCCGGGGAGTAAACTCACTCCCCATCCCTGGCGGTCCGTGCATCATGTTCTTCCTGGAGCTCGCGCTCGTGCCGGAAGTTTTCTACCATAATGCAGAAGACATACATTCCCACGGCATTAGCAATGATCATCGGGATGTATACCCGGTTGACCACCGCAAGAGCCGCGTCGAACGGGCGGGCGATGGCGAGCGTGAGCGCCATATGGAAGATTTCCATGAGGATGGCAAAGATAACCGCGATGGTGGTGCCGGCAAACTGTCGCTTGCGATGAAGCCAGATAAGCCCGCCAAAGAGCCCGGCAAAGATCGCGGTGACCGAACAGGAATAGACCGTGAGCCCGCCAATGCTGAACCGGTAGGCTGCCCCGATCAGTCCCGCACCAGCGCCGACATACGGCCCGGCAAGCAGGCCGGCGAGCATGGGCCCGAGATCGCGGACATTGACAACCGAGCCCAGGAAATCGATTCCGCTGATCGTGCCATAGACTGAAAGGGCGCCAAAGAACAGGACGAGGATAATCTGTGTCAGTAGGTTAGCGCGACCATCAAGGATCTCCGGGAAGATCCGGCTCCGTGTCAGGAGATAGGCGGCCACGATTATTACGCACATGAGCTGGAGGAGGACATTGAGCTGGGTGAGAATGGCGAAGTCCATGATTCGATCCCTTCGTGGCGTAAAGGTTGCACACGTTTTGTCATAAAAGGATGAGGTACGGTTTTTCTTCATGGAAAAATCCCGGACCGGAATTTTTTTCCGGAAAAATTTGTTGCAAAATTTCTGTACGATTTTTAGATTCCGGAAATTTTTTTTAAAAATCCCGGGCCGGCATGACTGCCACGGACAAAAACCTCCCGCTTCCTTACCGGTATCAACCGTTCCACCCACCGTTATTCACCAGGGATCCACTCACCAGGGACGCAAGGGGGGTCATGAAAAATGAGGGGCTGGATCTCAGAAAACCCCGCAAAATGCCCGGTTTGCCAAACAGAGCCCTCCCTGAAAAAGCCCAGAATGAGCCCGGATGCATTCCGGCGCTGTATCATTGAGAACTCACGGAACAGACATCATTTTGGCGTTTTCAGGACATGGGTGAGTTTTCCAGCCGGGTTTTTGAAATGAAGGAAGGTAGTGGTACGGAAAAAAAGTGGCTCCAAAGCGCAATAAGGTGCATCAGAACGCATTATATAAGCATCAAATTTTGGCCGGTTTGGTGATCGGGGCACGCTGCGGGGCGGATTTACCGTCGGAGGCAGGGTTTTACGACGGTAACGGGTGATAGGAGATACCGGGGCAGATACAGAAAAAAGGCAGATTGGGCAAGGGGCCTCACATTTTTTTTAAAGAAAAATTTCACAGCACGGTTCGATAAAAACCGGTGATTGCAATAAAAAAAATCCCGCGTGACTAAAAATTTTCTTGCCGGATTTTTTTTTAATTTTAAATTTTTTATCACGCTGCGACAGAAAATGCGGCAGCCTCAGGTGCATTACGGCAATATATTTACAATCCAAGATCGAACTAACCGGATATGCCGGAAGAGAACGAATTTTTAACGGTGCTCGACTACCTCTACGAGAAGTCCCTGATGCTGCAGGATACCTCGGGGTTCAATAAAGTACTCTATTTCTATCTCATCGACTCCTTTGCGCACATCGACTATACGGCAGGCATCTATGCCTACAACTTCGGCTCACCGAAAAATATCATGGGCGCAGAATACCTCCGCTGGAGAATTGACGAGGAGAAGAAAGGCGACCGCCTGAAATTCCCCGGCTTTGTCAACTGGCTGCGGGAAAACTACCCGGAAAAGTTTGCCGCTCTTCCCGCACTCTGGCAGATGATCTATGACACCGGGGACCCGGCAAGTTACCGGAGTTTCCGGATCGTGCTCGACCCGGACAGCAAGAAACCCATTCCTCCGGACTTCTTCTATGCCATCATCGACGAATTTTTCGACCCGGAATTCTTAAAGAGCATCTATGACGAGGCCTCGCTCTCAACCCTCTTCAAAACCTATTGCTCCCAGCATTAACATCTAAGGTACTCCCATCATGCATGTCAGCCGGATCTGTTCAGACCTTGTAAAAATCAATACCGAGAACCCGCCCGGCCGGACCAGCGGGTGTATGGAATACATCCGGTCCTTCCTTGACGGGATCGGCATCAGATCCGTCGTATCCGGCACGGATGATGGCATGTGCAACCTTGTCACCCGGGGTGACGGGAAGAACCTCCTCCTCTGCGGCCACGTGGATGTCGTTCCGGCACTCGACAATGGCTGGACCCGGCCCCCGTTCTCCGGCATAATTGATGACCAGTACGTGTACGGGCGGGGGACAACGGACATGAAGGGGGGTTGTGCTGCGATCCTGTCTGCATGCGAATCGCTCGCGAACAGCGGACATGAGATACCGGCTGCACTCGTTTTTGTCTGCGATGAGGAGACCGGTGGCGAGAACGGTATCCGCCGCCTTCTTGAAGACAAGGCCATCCGTCCCTGCGACTGCATCATTGCAGAACCAACACCGGCACGGCACCCGAACATCGGCCAGAAAGGTCTCATGCGCCTCGAAATGCAGTTTGCCGGTCAGCCGGGCCATGGTTCGCTTTATCCGGCTGTCGGGGTCAGTGCGATAATGGAAGTGATGGATTTCCTGGAATATGTAAAAACACTGCATACCCGGGAATACCCGGTAGAAGAACATCTCCGTGAGATCATCAGCCATTCTTCCGGGGTGCTCACAGAGGAATTCCATATCCATGATGTCAGTCATATCTTAGAGCGGCTCACCTTCAACCCGGGCACCATCTCCGGCGGTGAAAAATCCAACGTGGTTGCCCAGCACTGCAATCTTGAACTGGAATTCCGCATCCCGTGGGGCTGCCGGATCCCCGATCTTATCGCTGATATCACCGCTCATGCCGGGAAGAGTACAATTGTAACCCGGGAATCCCACGAACCCTCGATAACCAGCCCGGAATCCCCGCTTGTCTCAAGGACATGCATGGCAATTGGAGAGGTCCATGGAGGGAATATTTTTCCGATCGTGCAATGGGCGGCAAGCGACGCACGGCATCTCCGGCGATACGGGTTTAATGTGCTTGAATACGGCCCGGGCGAACTGACCCTGCTGCATGCCATCGATGAACGGGTACGGATCGAGTCGCTTGAGAAGGCAGCACGGGTATACCGGCACGTGATGCAGCAATATGCAAAAAACGAATGAAAATTATTATTCGATCATGATCTTTGCCTTAACCTCCTTCTCTGCTTTTTTGAGCTGCACCTCCAGCACGCCGTTCCTGAACGTTGCCTTTGCGCCGCTCTCGCCAACGGGCTTGGGCAGCGGGATGACCCGGCTCATCGAGCCGAACCGGCGTTCGTGCAGGTAATAGCCCTCCTTCTCCTCCTTCTTCTCCGAGCTCCGCTCGCAGGATATCCGGAGTGCCCGGGGGTTGATCAGGTCAAGGGTGATATCCTTCTTCGCGATACCGGGCATCATGTCTGCCGTTACGATAACGGTATCATCGTGCTCAGAGACATCGACATGCATATGGCCCCGGGGTGGTATCACGTTCAGTTCCCCGGTATCCGCGGGGGGTAACAGAGGCACCGTCCCCGGTTCTCCCATATGGCCAAACATCGAATCCATGTACGCCCTCATGTCGTCAAGCTCATCAAAGACTGACCGGTGTCTTCTCCACATAGTTTTTCCTCTTTTCATTCCTTCGCATAGCCACACCAATGGGTGTGTATCCGACCACTGTACTGGTGCAGGATCCTGGTTTACCCGCTCACCCGCGAGTAGGTATCCGCCATCCGGCCTGCAATCGGGTCCCAGAGGAACACCCGGTCGACTTTCGAGCGTCCCCGCCTTCCAAGAATTTCCGCATTGCAGGGATCATCGATCATGGTGCTGATCCCCCACGCAATCGATTCGCATTCCGGTTGCACCTTGATGCCATTGACAAACGTATCGATATTCTCCGAGAGCCCCCCGACATCACAGGCCACGACAGGCTTCTCCGCACTCCAGGCCTCGAGAAGGACAAGGCCGAACGGTTCGTTCCGGCTCGGGATCACGACAAGGTCGCACGCATTCAGGAGGCGGATATACTCCGAATCCGGGATGTAGCCGATGAAATTCACCGGCAGGTCACGTGCCCGCTCCTGCAGGAACTGTCGCATCCCGCCATCACCGGCAACAATCACCTTTGCATCCCAGCGGTGCTGGCACACCTTCCGGATCGCCTCGATGAACAGGTCCGGGCCTTTCTGGTAGACCAGCCGCCCGATAAACAGGATCAGCGGGGCATAGGGATGGATCCCGTACGCCCGTTTCACGTCACCGGCATCGAGATGGGCGCGGTACTGCTGCGGTACGATGCCGTTGGGCACCACATCGCACTTCCAGTCGGGCACATTATAGAGCTGCATGACCTCGTTTTTCATGACCGAGGATACCGCAGTCACCCGCTTTGCGATCAGGCCGCCATACCACTCCTTGCCGGAGATATCCCGGAACTCCCACCAGTCGCCATGCTGGTTGCCGTTCCGGCCATATTCAGTGGAATGGAAGGTAAGAATGGTGTCCCGGTCCTGCAGCTGGTGGAGAGCCTGGATCGGGTGCCAGTCATGGAAATGGAGGATGTCAAATTTCCCCTTCCGGTCGTACTGGTGGAACTGCTCCACCATCTGGTTACTCATATCGTCACAGTACTGCACCGTATTGCCACCCTGCGGCCGGCAGTAATGGTACCTGACGCCGTTGATCTCCTGGTCCGGCATCCATCCCCGGGTGAAGTAGTGCACTTCATGATTCTTCGCAAGAGTCTCTGCGAGGTTGGTTGCAGCGCTTGCAAGTCCGCCGACCCGCTCGGCATACATCGACTCCCAGCAGAAGAACGCTACGTTAAATGACTCCATAACAGTTCCCTCCGCTCATTGACCATGCCGATCAGTTCCTGCCGGTCCGTGCAGTTCCTGATATCCATGGCCAGTTTTTTATCGTCCAGCATCTCTTCAATCCAGTGGGCGATATCGCCCCTTTGCTGGTGGTACGCGATCGAGTCGGCAGGCACCACCCGGAGGAGGTCGCAGAATTGGTCCAGGCTGTACGCAGCGTACCCCACATACCCATGATCTGAGGCAAAATGGAACGCCTCCTCACAGGTCAGGGTCCGCAGCGTCCTGGCCGATCTCCGGTTCTTCATGACCCGTATGTTACGTTTCTCAAAATCGGCAAGAACCGCCATGTAGGTCCTGAATGCATCATCGGCATCATGGTGGCTGAAATAGTTGTGCACCTCACCGCAGGTCCCGTACTTGGATGCCATGTAATAGAAATGGTCACTGGTCTGGAGATACCGCCAGAGCGTTTTGTCCCGGGCAAAGGCTGCTGCCTTCTGGACCGCCGAATAGGCAGCATGCTGCCGATCATTGCCCATCCATGCCGATGCATCTTTCTCGATATCGGCCCAGGATATCGTGTCACACACATCGATTGTTCCGACCGGAGCATGATCCTGCAGGGCTTCGGTCGGCACCGTTGTCCTGACACCCCGTTTCTCCAGTTCGGCAGGCAGGTGAGAAAGGAAATTAAAGATCCCGGTCTCTTTCCAGAAATGCTCTCCGAAGGTCTCATAATCAAGGAAGATGTTGATGACGTCCCCCGAAGTGCCGGCAAGCCAGTCTGCATAGGTGTCCGCCATCAGGGGATACTTGTCCCATCCCCGGTTGGCAAAGCGGAACGCGATGTCATCGGAGAGCTGGATGTCCCGCAGGAGGACGGGCATATCATGGCAGGTATAGATATGGTGCGGGCTTCGCCACCCAAGGACCCGGTCCACGCCCTCGGTAAAGATCCCGGTATACCCCATATCCTTTACATGGGTAGCGATCTGGTTGTTGAAGGTAAACTCGGTATTTTCAAAGACCGTCGGGCGGATTTTAAAAAGGTCATACATCAGGTCGGTATGCATCCCGGCCTGGTTGATAAATTCCGACTTGTCACCAAAACAACCGGCGATACTGTGGTAGTAGGTCTGCCCGAGGAGCTCGGAGTTCCGGTGGCGGGCCACCTGATCAAAGAGCGACAACACATCCGGCTGCCACTTTTCCAGCTGCTCGATAAGCGTTCCGGAAAAAGAGAAGGAACAGCGGAACCCTTCATCAAGTTTGCTGAGGATGATCTCCGTGGCCGGGACGTAACACTTCTCAGATACCCGTTCGAGCACTTCCCGGTTCATTTCGTCAAAATAGAGTTCCGGCAGATCTTTTTTCTTCTTCTTCGGATCCGGGGTGAAAAACCGGTTGAGCCGGAATGGCTGGTGGACCTCAAACCCGAAACAGACATCCGGCATCAGCAGGTTCCCCCCATAAGGATCGGTTCGTCCGTATCGGATTTTCCCGGGGAATTGTCCCCAAGAAATGCCCGGGACACATCCCCTTTTGCCATGCACGCCCCGTTATCGATGTGAGCACATTTTTTACTCATTCCCAAAGAAAGATTGGAATAATGCACCCAGAGGGCAGCATTTTTTTGGTGTATTTCCTCAAGTTCCATAGCAGGTTCCATCCCGGTAACGGTTCCCGTCGTTGCCGGTAAGATATCGTTTTCACATGTCCTTTCTGCCATCAGGCACTTGCAACGGACATCCCTTCGCTGATGTCCTTGAGCAGGTACTTGATATCGACCCAGATGATCAGTTCATTCCTCTCGTGGTCCTTGTCCTTGATTTTCTTCTTGATGATACCGAGGATCGCCGCATTATCATTCGCATCGGATGCTGAGGTCTTGTCGATATCGCTCATATCGAACGTGGATACCGACAGGACGTCATCCACCATGATCCCGGTCTTGGCTTTCGTGATCTTCTCATCAAGGACGATGATCCGTGAATTTTCGTCCTTTGTTTCCGTGCCCGCAACAATATGAAGCCGGTCTTTCAGATCGACAATAGTCGTGATCTCTCCCCGGAGGTCGATGATACCCTTCATGTAGGAGGCACTGTTGGGGAGCTGGGTGATGGTCGTGTACTCCACCACCTCCTTGACATCGAAAAGATCGACCGCATAGCGCTCTTTTCCCAGCAGGAACTCTACGACCTGCAGCATCCCCTTCTCATGCGTCCCTGCTTTCCTTTCCTTTATGGGGTTCTTTTCAGCAGATGCCAGGCCTTGTGCTGCCGGGGGGGAGGGAGTTTTTCCCATCTCCTCCGTTTGCTTATTTACCGTTGACATACCTGTACCCCCATTTCAGCACTTGAACCGCGAGACTTCTTTTGTCACATTGTCGACAATCTTGTTGACGTTGCCGATCACTTTGGTGATCTGGTCGATCGCAGCAGCCGATTCCTCACTCGCGGCCGCTGCATCCGTTGACTCCTTGGATGTATTTATCATCAGGCCGTTCACTTCATTGACACTGGCCGTTACTTCCTCGACCGATGCTGCCTGCTCCTCGGCCGCAGCCGCCACATCGCTGACATTCTTACTCACCTGGTCGATCGATTCTACGATCTTGGTGAAACTGCTCAGCGTCTCGTGCAGGGCCTCGCTGCCCTGTTTTACACCGGCGTTGGCGGATGCGACCGCATCCACAGCATGGTTGGTCTGGGTCTGGAGGTTATTGATCATGTCGGAGATCTTCTCGGCCGATGCCCGTGATTCGATGGCAAGCGACTTGACTTCCGTTGCCACGACCGCGAACCCACGCCCGGCGTCACCGGCGCGGGCAGCTTCGATAGCTGCATTGAGGGCGAGCAGGTTGGTCTGGTTGGCAAGGTCGGTGATGAGGCTGACGATCTCGCTGATCTTGTCCATCTGGCTCTTGATCTCGACGATGATCGTGTTGACTTCATTGGAAGATTTTGTGATGCCCTGCATGCCCTGCTCGGTCTTCTGGGCAAGTTCCATGCCTTCCTTGCTGAAGTTGGTGGTGTCCTGGACTATCTTGGCTACCGCTTCGGACTTGGTGGCCACGTCCTGGATGGTCCGGGAGAGGTCTTCCATGGCCTTCTGGACCTGTTCGATACCCTCCGTGGCTTTCTCGGCATTCACGCTGACAGCGCTCGCGTTCTTTGCCACCTGAGAGGAGCCGGCGGAGACTTCCTCGACACTGGCATTGGCCTCTTCAGCGCTTGCAGCGAGATCCCCGACCTGGCGGTTGACGACCGTCATTGATTTCGCAACTTCGATACCGATGTTGTTCAACGCCTGCTTGAACCGGACAAAGTCGCCCTGGACATTGAGTTTCTCATCAACCCGGGCCGTGAAGTTGCCCTGAGCATATTCGTTGGAAACCCTCATTGCCTCATTGACCGGGCCGACTACGGAATCAAGGGTCTTGTTGACACCGGCAACGATCTCCCAGTACCCTCCTTTGAACTTGTCGGCATTGCCGCGGGTCGAGAGCTGGCCAGCTACTGCTGCTCTCGAGAGCATATTGGCCTCGGCAACAAGGGAGCGGAGCGATTCGGTGGTGCTCATGAGTGCAGGGCCGATTTCATCCTGTGCATCCTTTGCTTTCACATCCATCGAAAGGTCGCCATCGGCAATTTTCTTCATGGACGCAACAACCTGGTTCTGGAGGTCATCGGAGAACTGGTCCATGACCATTGCCATGTCTCCGATCTCGTCCTTCCGGTTCATCCTCAGGCGGTTGCCAAGATGGCCTTTTCCCAGCTCCTTAAGGTTTGTCGCAACCATGTCGATTGGCCGGGTAATGCTCTTGGAAAGATAGAGGGCAATGCCTATTCCTACAACAACAGCAATAATGGATACAATTATCATTATCATGCTGCTGCTTGCAGCCAGCGCATCGCTTGCAGTATCGAGCCTTTCAGCTTCGTCAACATTGATTTGGACGAGCTTTCCCAGCGATACATCGATGGCGCTTCTCTCCGCAGATAGTTTGGTTCCCTTTGCAAGCATGGGAAGAACGGTTTTAGTGTCCCCTTTGCGGATAAGTGCGATGATATCGTTGACATCTCCTTTATATGCAGTCCATGCCGTATCGAAAGCTGCAAGCTGGGTCTTCTCTTCTGGTAACAGGTATGTTGCACGGTAGGCGCCGATCTGTTTGTCTACATCCGCAATGGCTTTTTCAGCATCCACAAGATTGATTTCCTCTTCATCAGGGAGCAGGATCGCCTTGTAAATATCGCCACGGATTTGGTAAAGATCGGATTTCGTACTCAGGAGCTGGTTTATCGGGACCGTCCGATCATTGTACATGCTCGCTGAGTTCGCACTCATACTTCCCAGACTCGTATACCCGATTACTGCTACAATGACAAGAAGCAGGATAATAATCAGGAAGCCGCCGATCAGTTTCTTCCCGATTTTCATATCATCGATGAAACTCATAGACTTTCTACCTCTCCATGATCCGGATTACCGGTACATTTCCGGTTTGTGCTCTTATTGCCAAGGGAGCATGAGATATTCCTGATTATGGAACTACCCAGTACTCACCGTTAGCATTTTCCCGGTGATCGGTAAATCACCGGGATCCCATATCGGGAGGTAGTTCTCAATAATGCCGAGGGATAAATAAATGCACTCATATGCACGGCATTGCTGCATGGCACATAAGTAATCTTTTAATATGTTGAAAGCCGTGATGCATGATCAATGGCAATGAATAAATTCCCGGAGGAGGTGGCAGCGATCAGGACACTCCTTGCCGGGAATCCCGACGGGCTCAGTATCAAGGCAGTCGCTACCATGCTGGGAATGAACCGGAACTCGGTCGCCAAGTACCTCGACATGCTCCAGATGCAGGGCCGGGTTATGATCCGGCAGTATGGATCCGCAAAGATCTATACGCTGGCAAACAAACTGCCCGCTTCAGCACTTCTCACGATGCTTAAAAGCAATGTCCTCGTATTTGGCAAAGGCCTGACGGTTATCGATATCAATGAGCCGTTCCGGGAACTCCTGCAGGTGCCAAAAACTGATCTTTTAGGAAAAACGATCGGCCAGCTGCCATTTTTTTTAGAGACGCGCCCGGACCTGTCCCATCTAATCCAGGATGGCCTGAAAGGCAAAGATGCCAGGATCTCAACTATGCTCGTACTTCAGGACCGTTCCCTGCCGGGCACGTTCACGTTCAGCCCGGTTTTTTTTGAGAACGGGGATCCGGGAGTTGCCCTTATTGCTGATATAGCGGCCGGAACCCTCTATCATCCCCTGGAAACCGGAGCCGACCCGTCACTGACCGGCCTGGATGAGATTGAATACACCTGCCGGTTCAGACCGGATGGGACACTCACGCATGTCAACCATGCATATGCTGAGCTCCTGCACAAGCCGCCGGCAGAACTTATCGGCCACGAATGGCGGCCGATGGTTCCGGAAAACGAGTTTAATAAGATTAAAGGCTGCCTCTCCACCCTGAACCCGAACCAGCCGTGCGCATCGCTGGAATTCAAGGCAATCACCCCCAGCGGGGAGGCACGGTGGCAGCGGTGGAAATTCCGGGGGGTCTTCAATCATGAGAGAAAGGTCTCCGGATTCCTTGGAACGGGCATTGACATTACCGAGATAAAAAAACTCGAAGAGAGAGTCAGCAAAGATGCAGAGGATCGGGAGAAAATGATCCGGGAACATAATGCCGAGATCCAGGACCTGAACAAACAGATCTATACCGAGATCTCCACGCGGGAAAAAACCGATTTCCAGCTCCAGTTCACCCAGTTTGCCATGAATAACGCCTCCTACATGATCATCTGGATCAGCCAGGAAGCACGGTTTGTGTACATGAACGATAAAGCACGGCAGGTGCTGGGTTATTCGAACCAGGAACTTCACGAGAAAAAATTTTCGGACCTGTTTTTTGAGAAACTTCCGTTACCATGGGAGGATATCTGGGATGCCACGCGGAAAGACCGCCAGTACAGAATCGAAACAACCCTCATGACCCGCCGGGGACACCGTATCCCGGTTGAGATTGTCTTCAATTACCTCGAGTTCAAGGAAAAACAGTACTGCTGCTGTTTTGCCACCGACATTACCGAGCGCAAAGAGGCAGAGGAGGCCCTGCGGGAGAGCGAAGAGAGATACCGCCTCGTCGTCGAAAACAGCCATGATGTTGTAGTGATTTACCGGGAGAACAGGTTTTTTTACTTTAACGATCGGGCCAGCGAAATCACCGGGTATACCCGCGATGAGCTCAATAAAATGGACATCTGGAACCTTATCCTGGCCGATGACAGGACAAAGATGCAGGAATACGGCAGGAAACGGATCCAGGGAGTGCCGGTTCCCGCAGTCTATACTGCACGTCTTCTGACCAAAGAGGGGGAGATCCGGTACGCTGATTTCACGGTCGAGAGGATTATTCTCAAGGGAGAACCGGCAATTCTCGCGATGATTAAGGACATCACCGATCGTAAACATGCGGAAGAAGCTTTTCGCGAATCACGCCAGATCCTGGAAGCCGTGCTCAATTCCATTACCGTCCGGGTCTTCTGGAAGGACAAAAACTCCGTGTATCTTGGCTGCAACACTGCATTTGCCCGCGATGCCGGCTTTATCGAATCCGCGGATATTATCGGAAAGGACGATTATGCAATGAGCTGGCATGATCAGGCTGAGAGGTACCGGGACGATGATCGGAGTGTGATTGCAAGCGGGAGTTCAAAACTCCTTTTTGAGGAACCGCTGACAACACCCTCGGGCGAGATAATCCAGGTCCTGACTAGCAAAGTCCCGCTGCGGGATGCCGGCGGGGAGATCATTGGCGTCCTGGGGACGTACCTTGACATCACCGATCGCAAACGGGCGGAAGTATCGCTCCATGAAGCCTCCCTGTATTCCCGTAATCTGATCGAGGTCAACCTTGACCCGCTGGTCACGATCTCGCCAGATGGCAGGATCACCGATGTGAACGCGGCAACCGAGCGGGTGACCGGGTACCCCCGTGAATTCCTCATCGGGACCGATTTCTCAGATTATTTTACGGATCCGGAGAAAGCCCGGGCAGGATACCGGAAGGTGTTTGAAGAGGGCGCTGTGCGGGATTACCTGCTGGAAATCAAAAACCGTGACAGGAGGATCCGACAGGTCCTGTATAATGCAACAATCTACCGCGATGAGTCAGGTACGGTGAAAGGAGTATTTGCCGCTGCCCGCGACATCACCGAGCGTACCCAGGCTGAAGAGAAAAATACAAAAACGGGCGCAAACCCCCATAGTACCAACCCGGAAATTGATTCTTAACGCGGGAAATATCCGGGTTGGAACCGCAGGTTTCCGCTCAGGATACCCGGATCGTGACTTTCATTCCGGGCAAAACAGAAAATGGATTGATGATATTATTTTCTTTTCAGGACAAGAACAAAACCACACACACCCACCAGCGCACAGAATACGGTCAGGGGCGAAAGCGGCGCATATGTCGTGCGTTTTGGTACCGGGGTTGTTTTACCCGGTGCAACCGTTTCAGCAGGTGCCGGGGGAGTCATGGACGTCATGACAACGGTAATCTGGGGGGTCGGTGTCGCTGTAGTATAGAACGTCCCGATACGGCTGATGGTCGAGACCGGCGTGATGGTGCCGGAAACGTTAAAGTTCTGCTGTTTGCCCATCATGTTTTCCCGGTTTTTCCGGGCTTCGGCATAGTTGGGATCGATACCCAGGGCTTTTTCGAAACACTGCAGGGCATCCTGGGGCATCCCGAGAGCGACATAGGCAAGTCCCTTATGGTACCAGAGCGTGGCATTATTCACCGTAAGATGGGTCCCCCCGTCATACATCCGGAGGGCAGAATCATAGTCCCCGAGATTCATGTATGCCTGGCCCCTGCGATCCCATGAGACAAAATTCAGCGGGTCCAGGGTTATGCACCGGTCATATGGAACAACCGCAGCATCGGATTTGTTCACCTGCAGATAGGCATATCCCTGGTTGCAGTACGCAACGGCATAGATGTTCTCGATTTTGAAATAATTGTCATACGCCGTGATGGATTGCGAATAGTTGCCAAGACCAAACAGGGCATATGCCCGGGCATTCAGTGCTTTGGCATCCGACTGGCGGATACCGAGCGCCAAATCAGCAGTGGTGAGAGCGTCTGAAAACATTCCCTGTGCATTCAGGGCAGCAGCCTTACCGGACAAGGCAGCCGCGTACCCGGGATCCTGGGCGAGCGCGTTATTGTAATAGGTGACAGCAGTATCGTAATTGCCAGCGGATGCAGCGTCCTGTCCTTTCGTGTACCAATCGACTGCATCTTCCCCGTGGGCGCAGGGCATGAGCAGGAATACCAGGAGAATTACCAGGAGTATTGACGTGGATCTCATTTTCACATGACGAAGTTTCCTTTGATCGCAGATGAATCTATTGCTCTTCAGCATTCCCTGCGCTCCCTGCCCCGTTTCCGGTATCACAGGGACACCGGCTGATCGATACCGCAACAGTTACGGAACAAAGGGCCGTAAGGCAGAAAGCACCGAAGAACCCGAGAAAATCCGCTGCAAAGCCGGCTGCGAACGGCAGGATGGCCATTCCCAGATAACTGGTCATGGAGAACAGGCCCATGATAATTCCCTGGTGCTTTTGAAGGGTTGCAAGAAATGCCATCTGGGCAATCATGACCACACCGGCAAGCGCCCCGATGAGCAGGATTCCTGCTGCAGACCAGAATGCGAGGATAACAGAAGCTGCAATCAGGAGGGCAGACCAGCGGATGGCCGTTACCGGGTGGACGGTAGTCCGGGAATAGATGAGAACTGCGGCTATGGTAGCAATACTCATCCCGGCAATCCAGAGACCAAGGACATCTGACGAAGCCCCGGATAATTTCGGGTAGAGGGAGATGATGACACCGGTGATACCGATGAGGACAATGGATGAGTACCAGAGCCACCGGTACCGGCTGATAAAGCCAAAAACCGTGCTGCACCGGATACTGGCTGATGACCGTGCGGGTTCATGGATGAAAAAACCGCAGAATGCCGGGACCATGGCAAGGAAGGAGAAGAGGAGAATTCCCGACGCCGGTACCTGGAGGAACACCGCGAGCCACCCGGCAAGCAGCAACCCGGCAACGAGGCCGGCGTTCAGGAACGCCATGAGAAAACCGCTCAACCGGATATGATCCGGATCGGAATTTACCAAAGACATTGCAGCAGCAACAAAGAGACCGGCCCCTATCCCTTCGAAAAACCGGGCTGCAGGGACCACCCAGGGCCCACCGCTGGTGACTGCAAGGAACAGGCCGCTCGTCACGGTCAGCGCAAGACCGAGGCGGATGAACGGGATGCGCCCGAACCGGTCCGAAAGGATGCCGGCAGGGAGGGTGACCAGAAAAGCCCCGAGAAAATATGCGGAGTAGATCATCCCCTGGGCTGATGAATTCTCACCATAAAGGGGCAGGACCGGGACGATGGCATTTGAGAGCGCCATGACGGCAAAAATTCCCAGGAAAAGAGTGAGATGGGGCCTCATTGCCATCCTGATACTTCAGACCATACGATAGGTCTCGAGGTTCATCGGGGAATGCGTCTCAATATGGTAACGCTTGTAGATGGAGCTGGCGAGATCGATGGTGTTATTCTCATCGCCGTGGATACAGAAGATCTTCTCGGGCCGGGGCTGGATCTGCCCGATGTAATTCATCAGCTGCCGTCGGTCGGAGTGGCCGGAGAACCCGTCGACCGTAACGATCTCAAGGTTGATGGTGATCGTGCCTTTGCGTCCCATCGGCACTTCGCGCCAGCCTTTCTGGATACGGCGGCCATAGGTACCGTCTGCCTGGTACCCGACAAAGACAAGCGCGTTCTTCGGGTCGTCAGCAAGGTTGAGGAGGTATTCCATGACCGGGCCGCCGTTGAGCATACCGCTCGTGGAGATGATGACGCAAGGGTCGCCACCCATCACTTTCTCGCGGAGCTCTGAGGAGTCCACCTGCTGGAAGCACTCGGCAAGGAACGGGTTCATACCCTCGCGGAAGATGAGATTGCGGAGTTCCGTATTGAGATATTCCGGATAGGTGGTATGGATTGCGGTTGCTTCGCGGATCATACCGTCGAGATAGATCTTCACCTTGGGGATCTTGTCAAGGCGCATCCCTTCCTCAAGGGCGAGCATGACTTCCTGCGAACGGCCGACAGAAAATGCCGGGATGATGACTTTTCCGCCCCGCTGGAGGACGCGGTTGATGGTCTCGTAGAGCGTCCCTTCTGCCTCAGACCGGGGCTGCTGGAAATCATTGCTGCCGCCATAGGTGCTCTCCATAAAAAGGGTTTCGAGACGCGGGAACTGGTTGACCGCCGGGTTGAAGAGACGGCTCTTTGCATAATTGAAGTCGCCGGTAAATGCGATATTGTACATTCCGTCACCGACATGGAAGTGGGCGATGGCGGAGCCGAGGATATGGCCGGCGTTATGGAAGGTGAGTTTCATGTCCGGCGCAATGTCGGTTACGCTGCCATAGTTGAGCGTGATGGAGTGCTTGATGTAGGTCTTGACCTCGGCAGAGGAGTAGGGTACCTTGCGGTCCTCCTTGTGGATGACATCAAGATAGTCAAGCTGGAGCATTGCCGAGAGGTCGCGGGTGGGTGGTGTCGAATAAACCGGGCCTTCGTACCCGTACTTGTAGAGCAGGGGGACGAGTGCGCAGTGGTCGAGGTGGGCGTGGGTGAGGACAACGGCGTCGAGCGATGAGAGGGGGTGGATCTCGGGGACATAGAGGTACGGGGTGGCATTGGAATTATCCGGCTTCTCGCCGCAGTCGATGAGTACTTTGCTGTTGGGAGTCGTGAGGAGGAATGCAGCCCGCCCGACCTCCCGGCAGCAGCCGAGCATCGTGACACGGAGCCACTGGTCTCTCCGGGGCGAGTCCTTGGTGTCATCCTTTCCCGGAAGGTCGCGGTGGATCCTTCGCCCAATCGTGCGCAGGAATGCCTTCCGGTCCTCGTTGACCGAGCGGAGGTACTGCCGGACCTGTTTGACCGTGGAACTCTCGATGGGGGGAGTCCGGACAACCTTGGGAGTCCAGCCGATATGGCGGGTGATGTCCCGCAGGGTAGTCCCGTTTTTGCCGATGACCACGCCGGGCTTCTCGGCTTCGATCAAGACCTCGCCGGTATCTGCATCGAAGAAGATGTCGGTGATCCCGGCCGTCTCCGGCACGACAGCCTTGATGTCATTGTAGGCCTTCTCCGGGTCTTCGAGGATCGTAGGCCTGACCACGATCCGTTTCCTGAGATCGCGTGCAAGGATCTTGATTAAGTCCGCCTCATCCGCAAACCGTTTCGGGTCATCCGTGTAGATTACGAGTTCCGGTCCTTCGAATTCCACCTGCGTTACATTGATGCCGCGGGGCACCTTCTCATTGATCTTTTCCTTGAGCTCTTTGAGCCGTTCTTCAATTTGCATAAAAAAGTCGTCCTAAAAAAAGTTATGCAGAAGTCTTGGAAAGGTACTTTTTGACCGCATCCTCACTGAGCTCCTGGTACTTGTCTTTCGTGATCACCACAACGTGGATCCCTTCGCCGGAACCGGCATCGCGTTTCATGGCGGATTTCAGGCCCCGGACTGCAAGCTCGATTGCCTCGTCCTCGGTCATGTTCGGTTTGAACCTGTCCTCGAGCACACCATAGGCCATCGGGGAGCCTGAGCCGGTTGCGACGATCTCCTCTTCCTTGGTTGCCCCGCCCATTGCGTCGACAGAATAAACGCTCGGGCCGTTCTCGTCGATGCCCCCGACCAGGAGCTGGACATAGTACGGGAAATACCGGTTCTGGTTCAGATAATTCGAGAGCAGCGTTGCGGTCGCACCGACCGTGATGGACCGGGACCTGCGGATCTGGTAGAGGTTGCACTCGACCGTCAGGATGCGGGCGAGCTGCTGGGCGTCGCCGACACCGCCGGCCGTGGTCATGCCGATCCTCTCTGCTACCTGGTACACTTTCTTTGCTTTCTTGCTTGCGATCATGTAGCCCATGGTCGCCCGTTTTTCGGTTGCGAGGATGACACCTCCGGCAAAAACGATGCCGATGGTGGTTGTCCCCTTCATGGACTCCTGTAACTGTTCAGGCATAGTAACACCCCAAAAACAAATTTACGCCTAGAATTTTTTTAAAAGCGCTTAAGGTATAGATGTTATCAGAAAATAAAAAGGTTGTTATTCTGAAGCTTCCTGGCAGAATGCCCGGATAAGGTCCCGGTCATAGAGCATACCGACCAGTTTCTTGTCGCCGTTAATGACCGGCAACTGATCAACGCGGGAACGCTTCATCTTGAGGGCGCATTCGCTCACTTCTGCATTCTGGGGAACTGCCACGACATTCTTGACCATCGCGAGCTTGACCGGGCGGTTCGGCAGCTGGACTTTCGAGATGCCGAAACTGATGGTATGGTTGTCGCGGATGCTCTCCCAGGTCCATTCGTCATCGTCGGTCCCGTTGGAGAAGTCCGAGACGCCGACAGAATCCTCGATGCTCGAGTTCCGGATCAGGTCACGTTCAGAGATGATACCCTGCAGGGTGTTTTCGGCGTCCAGGATCGGGATCGCATCCACACCGGATATCTCCATGACCCGTCCGACAACCGGAAGGGGGGTCTCTTCCCAGAGAGCAAAGGTCCTGCTGACATACCGCTCCTTGATCTCCTCCTTGTTCTTGGTCTGGGCAAGGGCATGGATAATATCGGCAACCGAGAGGAGCCCGATAAGCTTGTTATTCTCCACGACCGGAAGTCTCCGGATACGGTGACGTACCAGCAGCTTTGCCGCATCCACCATTTCCGCATCGGGTTCGATCGTGATGGGTTTGGAGGTCATCAGGAGCCCGAGCTGGGTCTCCTCGGGTTTCCGTAACAGGTCCTTCCGGGTGATGATGCCCACGATCTTCTTGCTCTTGATAACCGGGACACCGGATATTCCCGTGCGCTTGAGAATTTTTAGGACATCATCCCGGTTTCCCGGGATTTCGACGTGAACTACGTCGGATGTCATGTAGTCCCTGACAAACATTTCTGTTATAATCTCACCACCATGGTCGAGACCTTGCTGTGGGTGACAACGAAGGTACTGACACTTCCAATAAGGAGACGGTCGGTCTGGCTTTTTCCATGGGAACCGACAATAATCAGGTCTGCTTTTATGGTTTCGGCAAGGGTAATGAGTTCACTTCCGGCATGACCGAATTTGAGATGAGAAGTGAGGGTGACACCGCCCTTTGTCGCCTCTGCCTTTGCCCGGGCAAGTACCGAATCGCCCTCCTGCTTGAGGACATTGTACATGATCTCGACCGTGTTATCGGCAGGCAGGGAAGAGAAAAGGCCTGTTTCAACAACATAGGCAGCATGGAGGTTTGCATGCCCGGTCTTGGCAATGTCAAGAGCACAATGAAAAGCCCGCTGGCTTGCCTCGGATCCGTCAATAGCAACAAGGATGTTAGTAAACACCGGAATCACCCAAAACAAACATGCCTTTTTTATTGGAGTTACAAATTAAAAACATTATGGCAAATCTGGCCAGAAGAAGCCCGTTTAATGATGGAAGCAACCGGATCGCGGCTGAAACGCAATGCAGACCGTTCCGGATCAACAATAAAAAGGTTTGCCCGTGCACCAGCCCGGATGAAGGATGGGGAGCCGGCCAGGGCCGACCCTGCCACGGCAGCATGGAGCAGGCTGTTCGGGTGCTGTTTGTAGACAAGTGACGTAAACGCAAGTTCTGAGAGAAGGTCCGGAGGTACAAACATCACGTTATCCGTACCAAAATACACCGTGCAGCCCAGTTCGCCCATCAGCGAAAGCGGGGGGTGCCGGTCGGATGAAGTGACCCCGAGGACCCAGTTGGACCTTGGACAGACAACAACCGGTATCTCCTGCTCTGCGCAGAACCGCAGTTGTTTCTTTGTTGCATGGGTGGCGTGGATGATAAGGTCCGGGTCATATGCAAGCGCTGCGTCAATGTCATCTGCATCCCGTTCACCGGCATGGAATGCAATCTTCTTTCCTGCTTTTCGTGCAGCGGCTACCTGCTTGTCGATACCCTTCACATCCCGGGTGCTGCTGATCCCGAGACCTTCTGCTACCTGTTCCCCACCCTCACGACCGAAGATAACCGGGCGGAACATGAGCCCTCCGGCCGCTTCCCGCAGGGCTGTAACACCCTGTTCCCCCCCTTCCCTGAAATCCGCGCAACCAAACGAACCCCCGGCAATCATCCCCTCCATGCTCCCCCGCATACCTGCGACAAGATCTTCGCGGGACGCACGCGCAAGCAGCCGGTGTTTAAGACCGTGAGGGGGGGTCACGAGCGATACAAGGTCCCCGCTGACCCCGCAGTCCATCGCAACCGTATCACCCAGGTGTGTGTGGGCATTAAAGAGTGCCGGGCAGATCCAGCGCTCCGGAGCCCTGCGGTTCTCTTCGATGGAAGTGATAATGCCATCTTCTATATGGATATCAGCAGGGGTGGGAGTGAGATCCTCGCCAAGAAGGGCAAGGCCGGACAGGGTCTGGGGATGCTTTTTCATGGGCACTGACTCTCCTTTATATAACGGGAAACCAAATATATTTGCATGGCAAAGAAGCAAGGTGGAAGATTACTCTCCTCAGCCGGTCTCGTCAACTATTATGAGAGCGAGGACCGGAGGGCTGTCCATATCAGCCCCATTACCGTAATGATCGTTGCCGCCGCAATCGGCATCATCATCTATGCACTGGATCTCATATACTAGAGACCACTCTTTTTCAGTACGCGTTTCGTGATGTCCTCGTCCCCGCGGAAATAGAGGTCGTCATGACCGGTCCACTTCCCGCAGTTGCGGAAGATGACTGCCGGGACACCATTGTTGCTCTCGCCCATCACGAAGTTGGAAAACCCGGCAATCTCGTCCACGACCGCTTCTTCGGTGATCTTGAGCACATGGCCGAAGAGGTCGGTGTCGCCCCGGAAATCACGGATCGCGGGAAACCCGCTCCAGCCGATAGCATTACCGGTCTGGCCGCGCCGGAACGAACGCCCGCAGGTGTCGGTTATTATGACCCCGACATCCCTGCCGCAGGTAGCTTTCATTGCTGCCCGGAGCTCTTCAGCGGACTGCATCGGATCGGGGGGCAGGAAGATAACCATGCCGTCCTCTATATTGGACTGGTCGACACCGGCCCGGACACCGATGTGGCCGAAGGCCATCTCGGAGAGGATGAACGGGTGCTCCATGATGATATCGGATGAGGCATCGAGCACGGCCTGGACAAAGCGCGGATCCTCCCCGTTCAGTTTCCCGAGCCGGACTGCCCGTTCGGAGGGGATGATTGCCGAAAGTTTTTTGGTATATCCTTTTGCTTTTGACCAGATGGTCGAGGCTACGCAGAGGATATCGCCATCCCGGACATCCATCTTTTCACAGATAAGGGCTGCAATATTGTCCCCCGCACGGATGAGCGGGAGGCCCCGTACACCCATGACCTGAATTTCTTCCATATCATCTCTATGAGACGACCGGGCGATATAGGGATTTCGGAATGTATTGGAAAAAACCAAACGTTCCCCGGCCTTCTCGTGGTGCTGGCGGCAGGGAAGGATAGGGGATATGACCGGCCGTATGCTGCGATATTTATTTATCTGGATACGGCACATGCCGTCATACGTATGTACGTGATTATCCGGTGCCCGGGGGGATGCAGGACATTCACCTACGTGGATCGTTTCCAGAAATGGAAGCTCTGTCCGCTCTGCGGTCATGCCTACGAGGTAGCGAAAGCACCGGCATACCTCGAGGTTGACGATCATCACGAAGCCGAGCATATCATAAAACAGATGGAGAGGCACCTCCATACCCACAAGAAGAAAGATTTCTCCGCGGAAGAGACCGCGGAACTCCGGCACCACTATACTGCGGCTCTGCGCAGGAAAAAGCAGGGCGCTGCACATTGACCCCCGATTTTGTCCTTTTTCCCCATTCGCAGGGGCAATTTTACCACGCTGACCCCGGATCAACTTTGCGAAAAGCACTTTTTCTTCCGTTCATCCACCCCGGTTCAAGAAAATATCAGCGATACTTCCATGGGATCGGACGGCATTGATCTGGTGAGCGTGCATGGATACCTGTGATACTGTTGTGATCGGGGCCGGCCCTGCGGGGCTCTTCTGCGCCATCTCTGCTGCCGCTGCCGGATGCCGGGTCCTTGTTCTTGAGAAGAACCAAAATCCCGGTGCCAAGCTCCTGCTGGCAGGATCCGGACAATGCAATCTTACCCATGACGGGGAGATCCGTGAGTTTCTGACCCACTATGGAGACCATGGGAAATTTTTGAAGCCTGCCCTGATGTCGTTTACCAACAGGAACCTGATGGATTTTTTCCAGGAGCGCGGGCTTTTTCTGGAGACAGAAGAGAACGGGAAAATCTTCCCGCAGAGCCGGAAGTCTGCGGATGTGCTGGCAGTACTGGTTGAAGAATGCAAAAAAACCGGTGTTGTAATCCGAACCGGCGAGCCGGTACAGGAAATTACCAGGACCGGTGCAGGGTTTAAGGTCTCGACGGGTTTTCGATCCTACCAGGCAGGAATCCTGGCAATCACCACGGGCGGGGCATCGTACCCCCAGTGCGGGACGACCGGCGACGGGTACCGCTTTGCAGCAGAGCTCGGCCAGCCGGTCACGGAGATTGCACCGGCACTCACCCCGCTTCTGGTGCGCCCGTTCCCATTCGCAAGCCTTGCCGGCCTCTCGTTTCCGGCCATGCGGTTCTCGGTCTGGCGCGACAATAAGAAGGTCGCGGACCATACGGGTGACGTCCTTTTTACCCACCTCGGGCTCTCGGGGCCCGGCATCCTCGACGCATCCCGGAATATCCGGCCCGGTGACGTGGTGCGGCTCTCGTTTGTCAGCCCCATGCGGCGCGAGGAGTTTTCCGCGGAGCTTGCAAAGCGGGCCCCGGAAAATCCCGGCTGGCAGGTCGGCACGATCCTTGCCAAGTACCCGATCCCGGAACGGCTGAACCGGAAACTGCTGCAGCTGTCCGGCATCCCGGACGACCTCACGTGCGCCCACTTCTCAGCAGAAAAACGATCTCTGCTGGTCACCCACTGCACGGAATTCCCGCTGACTGTCACCGCACCGGGGGATTATAAGATTGCGATGGCCACCCGCGGCGGTGTAGCGCTGGATGGGGTAAACAACAGGACCATGGAATCGAAACTCGTGCCCGGCCTCTTCTTTGCCGGCGAATTACTGGATATTGACGGGGATACCGGGGGGTATAACCTGCAGGCCGCGTTCTCGACCGGGTATCTTGCAGCCCAGGGGATACGGAAGCGGCGGGAACACCCGACTCCAGAGATGTGAATAAAGCAGCGGATACCCGGGATCGGTAACAGTTTTTTATACCAACAGGGAGGAGTACTGAAGAACCTGCTATCATTTCTCCCGGCGAGGTGATTGCCCTGTGATCTTAAAAGCCCCCCGGATTGTCTCATCAGTACTCATCATCCTGTTCCTCATCATTACGGTAGGAACGGTTTATTCCATCTCAACAGAGACGCACGGTGCCCTCAAAGGTGCGGTGCAGGACAAGCTGGTTGCCGTCGCAAGCACTACGGCATCACAGATCGACGGGGACGCGTTCGCCCGCATCCAGCCCGGTGATGAGGGAACCCCGGCATTCACCCATATCCGGGACCAGCTCCGTTCCGTCAAACAATCTGCCTCCGGTATCCGGTATATCTATACCATGCGCAGAAACGGCGACATGATCGAATTTGTTGTTGATGCGGATTACGGGGAAATACCAGAAGCACCCCCCATTGGCCAGGTGTACCCGGAAGCAGAACCGGAGATGAAAGCCGGATTTGTTACACCTACCGCAGACCAGGGATTTACCACGGATGCATGGGGGACGGTCCTTTCCGGATTTGCACCCATCCACGACAAGGCCGGAAATGTTGTGGGGATCGTTGGCGTCGACATGGACAGCACCGTAGTGAATGCTGAACTGGACTACCTGAACTTCATCATTTATCTGACCGGTTTCGCCGCGATGATCGTGGTGGTGATCGCTTTAATCGTCATCGATCGTCGACGCGCTATCAATGAACGGACTATTGAGGAGAGCGAGCGGAAATACCGGCTCCTGTTTGAACAGGCCGGTGATGCAATCCTGATCTTCGAAGCTGAAGGAGAGAACGCGGGAAAAATTATTGCAGCAAATACATCCGCCGCTGCAATGCACGGTTACACTGCCGAAGAGATACTGACAAAAAATATTGCCGATCTGGACACGGAAGAATCCCGGGTCCTGGTCCCGGAACGGCTCAAAGAGGTCCTGAAGACCGGTTCTATCCGGGGCGAATCCAACCATGTGAGGAAAGACGGGACCGTCTTCCCCATCGAGATCAACGGGGCACTCCTCGATCTCGGGACAAAGAAGTACGTACTTGCAATCGATCGGGATATCAGCGAGCGGAAATCAGCCGATGATGCCATACGCCGGGTGACCAACAAACTCTCCCTCCTCAATGCGGTCACGTTCAATGATATCCAGAACGCGGTCTTCACCCTTAACGGGTATATCTCGCTGGGAAAGGCCGCCACGGACAAAGAGATGATTGCAGAATCGTTTGCCAAAGCCGGGGAATCGGTGAAGAGAATCGGCCATTCCCTGAATTTTGCGAAAAATTACCAGGATCTCGGGGCAAACCCGTCCCGCTGGCAGGACATCAACCGGGCATTTGTCCTTGGGATATCCCATCTTGATTTTTCAAAGATCCAGCGTTCCGTCCAGCTGGACAATCTTGAGATCTTTGCCGACCCGCTCCTTGAACGGGTCTTTTTCACCCTTGCGGACAATGTATTGCGCCATGCCCCGGAAGCCAGCCGGGTGACCATCGGGTACCACAAGTCAGGGGACAGCCTTGTGCTCTTCTTCGCAGATAACGGGAAGGGGATACCGGATCATATCAAGGAGAGGATCTTTGAACGCGGATATGGTTCGCAGAAGGGTATGGAACTGTTCCTTGTACGGGAGATCCTCGGCATAACCGGCATCACCATCAACGAGACCGGTACATACGGGTCAGGTGCAAAGTTCGAGATGGTGATCCCCCGGGGCGTTTACCGGTTTACCAACCGGTGAACAGGGTGGGGAGTCCGTGAACAATTCCGGAAAATTTGGCATGAAAAAGTCAGAACTTTTTCATCAAACGCGCCTGAAAGGCTTTGCCTTTCATCCCCGTTTTTTTGAAAGATGAGAAGGAGAAAAAATAATTTCCCGTATTCATTCTTTACCGGTTTTTTGTTTGCCTGTCCCAATCATGATGCCTGTCGGCCCGGATTCATACTCGGTCCCGTTACCCGGAGCCGGCAATTGCTGGTACTGTCAAACAGCACACAAACCGCAGATCCTAAAAACTAAAAGATGGACAGTTCCTCATGGAGCCAGAATTCAAAAAGAAATGGGGCATCATGGTAAAAGCCGTGATCATGATGCTCATCCTCCTCGTCATCCGGACCATCATCGACAAGTTCGGGTTCGACACGGTGCCGATCACCCCCGTCGTGGGCGCGTTCATAACGGGTGCGATCTTCACGATTGCCATCATCTTCACCGGCACATTCACGGATTTCAAGGAGAGCGAGAAGGTCGGGGGTGAACTCGCAGCTGCGCTAAAAGCATTGTATAACGACAGCAGGGTACTCCCCCTCACGGATGAAGAACCCGCCCGGGTCTTCCGTGCACACTTGCGGGACCTTCACCGCACGCTCAGTTCCGGGCTTAAGGAGAACCGTTTCAGCCTTCCCGAGGTCAACAGCAGGATGAATATCCTGAATAATGATATCCGGGCACTGGCATACCTGAATGTTGCTCCGCCACTGATCGCAAAACTGCGCAATGAACTCGGACTCATCGACAAGATGTGCAACCGCATTGAAGTGATCATACGGACGGATTTCATCCCTGCTGCCTACGCACTCGCGGAGGTGGCAACCGGGGGTGTCATCCTCCTGATGCTTTTTATCAGGATGGACCAGTTATTTGAGGGCACCATAATTTTTGCCGTCATCTGTACCATGCTCATCGGCCTGCTGCTCCTTATCCGCGATATGGACAACCCGTTCGAATTCGGCCCTGACACCTATGCGGATGTGGACCTGGAAACGCTGGAGTACCTCGATACCTATTTTGACGAGCAGGATGCGGAGATGATGACCTGCCAGCAGGCAAAGACATAAGGCGGCAGGAAATATCCCCGTTCCCCCGTTTTTTTAGTCCTGCCATCGTGCGGTTGCCGTTACCCTTCTCACGTTCCAAATCCACCTTCCTAATGAGAGGGTACCTCTTATTTTTTTGGCTCTGTAGAAAACGTTGTTTACATGAGATGACGCCCCCCTCTTGCGCCCACCAGTCCCCTGTTGAGGGACGGGGCGCATTGCGATGGGACGAGATCGGTTACAGGTAATACACTGTCATCGCAAAGCGAGGGATGCCACAGCGGCGGGGGCAGAGCGCAAGTGGAGCCCCCGAGAGCGTTAGAGTTTTTGAAAGGATTTCTACAGAGCAATTTTTTTAAACCCGGTAAGACACGGGCTGATAAAAAAAATTCAGGAACAGAGAATTGCACAAAAAACCGACGTGCCGGGTGCCGCACAATATGTTCAAAAAAAAGGTTATTCCTTCCTGACAATCCCTTCCGGCCCGATCGTGATGCCGGCTTTCTTGATGAGGTAATACCCGGCGGCAAGCCCGACTACGATGACGCCGATGCCTATCAGTTCGAACCCGTACTCGAACCCGTTCATACCGGTCGGGTCAAGGAGGATGACCTTCCGGGCAACCGCGATGATGGCGAGGAGGACCACGATCTCGACATGGATCGCGTTCTCGCGGAAGTATGCCTTGATGGTGTCGAGGAGCTCGACGCCGATGAGCACCAGCAGGAAGGCACCGAGCACGAGGATCATCTCGTGTGCCTCGAGGATATACGGGGTGCTCATCCATAAGGACTGGAACAGGAGCCATGCCAGGTCCACGATTGCTGCAAGAAGGACGGCCATGAGCATGACCATCAGGGCTGCATAGATAACTTTCTCGAATTTGTTGACGATTTCGATCATAATGATTCCTCGAAGGGTATCAGGTCCGCAAGGTTCGGATCATGGAGGCTCACCACATCACCGATCACAATGACTGCCGGCGGCTTCACGCCGGCTTTTTTTGCCACGGATGCAATGTCGGCAAGGGTCCCGGTCGTGATCCGGCGGTCCTTTCGCAGGCCGCGTTCGATAATCGCAACCGGGGTGGATTTTGCTTTCCCGTTCTGTACGAGTACTTCGGCAATCTTTGCAAGGTTGGCAACCCCCATAAGGATAACGATGGTCCCCCGGAGCTGAGCAAGGAGTTTCCAGTCCAGCGCCGGTTCCGGCTTGGTCGGGTCCTCGTTCCCGGTCAGGATCGTCACCTGCGATGCGTACTTCCGGTGCGTGAGCGGGATGCCCATCGATGCAGGGACGGCAAGGGCGCTTGAAATGCCCGGCACCATCTCGACCGGGATACCTGCCGCCCGGACGGTCTCCAGTTCCTCGCCGCCCCGCCCGAACATGAACGGGTCGCCGCCCTTGAGGCGTACTACGAGTTTTCCCTGTTTTGCCCGGTCCACCATCAGTGCTTCGATCTCGTCCTGCTCAAGGGTGTGCTTCCCGCCGTATTTGCCGCAGTCGATCTTCTCCGCCCGCGCCGGCAGCGTAGCGAGGATCTCTTCGCCGGGCAGCTGGTCGAAGAGGACAACATCTGCGCTATCAATAACAGCCCGGCCCCGCCGGGTCAGCAACCCCTCGCTGCCGGGGCCCGAGCCCACCAGATATACCTTACCCGCCATGCGTGATCCCCAGTCTTTTGTATGCTTCATCTATCAGGTCCTGTGCACGGGCCCGCAGGATCCGGCCCTGCTCCCGTGCTTCCTCGAACGTCTTCACGTCTGCCTCGATCCGCTCGGTACGCTTCCCGTCAAGCGAAAGCACTTCCGCGATCAGGTGGCCGGCCCGGCAGTAGATGCCAAGGGGGGTGAAACACCCGCCCCCCAGCTCCTCCATCACCGCCCGCTCCGACATCACATCCGTCCGCGTCTGCGGGTGATCGAGCGCCGAAAGCACCTCCCGCAGGGAGGGGTCGGCTCTCGCGACCACCGCGATAGTCCCCTGGTTGGGCGAGGGGACGAACTTCTCCGGGTTCATGCGCTCTCCCCGGACCTGGAGCCCGAGCCTCGTGAGCCCGGCTTCCGCCAGCAGGATCGCATCGTACTCCCGGTCCGCCAGCTTCCGGAGGCGTGTGTCCACGTTGCCCCGGAGATCCTTTATCGTCAGGTCCGGGTCGTGGCGGAGGAGCTGGGCCCGCCGCCGGGTGCTGGAGGTCCCGAGCACCGTGACGGCATCGAGAGTATCGTTGTACGCGATAAAGTCCGCTGCCGAATCCCGCTTGAGTATCGCTGCCGTAACTACACCACAGGGGCGTTGGGCTGGGATGTCTTTCATGCTATGGACTGCGCAGTCGATCCGCCCGTCGAGGATCGCATCGTCCAGTGCCCGCACGAAGACACCCTGCCCGCCGATCTCATGGAGCGGGACCTGCGTGGTGGTGTCACCCTGCGTAGAGATAACCTCATACTTTGCACTGATTCCCAGAGCGGTGAGTTTTTGTATCACCGTCGCTGTCTGCGCAAGGGCCAGCCTGCTGCCCCGGGTCCCGATGGTTACCGACATTGCATGTACGCCTGTACGATGGTGGCGAGGTCGTCGTCGGTATGCGCTGCAGAGAGGAAATTGGTCTCGAACTGGGAGGGGGGTAAGAAGATCTTGGAATCAAGCATGCGTTTCCAGAAGATGCCGAACGCTGCAGTGTCGCATTCCTTCACCTCGCGGTAATTTTTCGGGGGCGTCTTCCGGAAGAAATACTTGAACATCGAACCAAGCCGGACGAAAGACCCGTTGTCGGAACTGCCAAGGGATTCTTCTACGGCACGGGTCTTCTCATCAAGGGCACGGTAGATGGAGGTATGATCGTGCAGCCACTGGAGGGTGGTAATACCTGCGGTGAGCGAGAGCGGGTTTCCTGAGAAGGTGCCGGCCTGGTAGACCGGCCCCTGCGGCGCCACCCATTCCATGATCTCCCTCCTCCCGCCAAAAGCGCCGATGGGAAGACCGCCACCGATGATCTTGCCAAGCGTTGTGAGGTCCGGTTTCACGTCGTACCTGACCTGTGCCCCGCCGATGCCGAGCCGGTATCCGGTAATCACTTCATCGAATATCAGGAGTACGTCATGCGCTTTGGTGATCTCCCGGATTTCCCTGAGATAATTTTCCTGCGGCAGGACCGGGCCGATATTGCCAAGAACGGGTTCTATGATGAGTGCCGCGACATCCCGGTTTGAGGCAAGGAGGGTTTCAAGCGCTTCAGGATCATTGTAGGGCACCTGGCGGGTATGGGCGACGAGGTCTGCAAGGACACCAGCCGAATCCGGGACACCCATCGTCGTTGCGCCGGAACCTGCCTTCACGAGCACCGCGTCATGGGCACCATGGAACCCTCCCTCGATCTTCACGATGTCCTTCCTTCCCGTATACCCGCGGGCGACACGGATCGCGGCCATCGTGGCCTCCGAACCACTCGAAACGAACCGGACCATATCCATGCCGGGATGGTCGTGGGTGATCATCTTCGCAAATGCAGGTTCAAGGGGGGAGGGGGTACCGTAGAGCCAGCCAAGGTCCAGCTGGGCATTGACCGCTTTTCTGACCGGCTGGAAGGCGTGGCCGAGGATCAGCGGACCATAGGCAAGGCAACAGTCGATGAGCACTGCACCGTCAACGGTCGTCAGGTGGGCCCCGCTTGCATACGCGGTGTAAAACGGGTAGGGCTTGATCGCCCGTACCGGGCTGCTCACACCGCCGGGCATCAGGGACTTTGCCTCATCGAACAGGTCTTTACTGGTGTTGTATTTCATTCAAAGCCACCTCGCGACATCTTCCGCAAAATACGTGATGATCAGGTCAGCACCTGCCCGCTTGATGCAGGTCAGGCTCTCGAGCACCGTCTCTTTTTCCTTCAGCCACCCGTTTGCAGCAGCCGCCTTTATCATGGAATATTCCCCGCTCACCTGGTACGCGGCTACCGGGAGGCCGAGGGTGGCAACCTCCGCAAGGACATCAAGGTAGAACCCGGCCGGTTTCACCATGAGGATGTCCGCACCCTCATCGGCATCGAGCTGGGATTCGAGGAACGCTTCGCGGCTGTTGGCCGGGTGTATCTGGTACGTGGACCGGTCGCCAAAGGAGAACCCGGAATCCGCTGCTTCCCGGAACGGACCATAGAGCGCAGAAGCGAACTTGGTGGAGTAGGACATGATGAGGACTTCCTCAAAACCCGCCTCGTCGAGCGCCGTGCGAATCGAGCCTACCATGCCATCCAGCATACAGGACGGGGCGATGATGTCGGCACCACTCTCCGCGTGGCTGACGGCCACCTTGTTCATCAGTTCAAGCGAGGGGTCGTTCAGGAGATCGGTACCGTGCCGCGTCTTGCCGATGATCCCGCAGTGGCCGTGGTCGGTGTATTCACAGGCGCAGACATCGGTGATGACCACCATCTCCGGGATTTCCGCTTTGATCCTGCGGACCGCCTGCTGGACAATGCCCTGGGGGTCGTAGGCGGAACTGCCGATCGCATCCTTTTCCTTAGGGATGCCAAAGAGGAGGACCGACCGTATCCCCAGCTTCCAGAGATTCAACGCGACACCGGCAACCGCCGATACCGGATAGCGGAACTGGCCGGGCATGGCATCGATGGGGCGGGGGGCGGAGATAAGCTCATCCACGAAGAGCGGCGCAATGAGATCGTTTTTCGATACTGCAATCTCCCGCAGAAGCGGCTGGATATGCCGTGACCGCGACCGTCGCATCCGCCGTTTCGGAAAAATACCCAAAAGTGTTCCACCCCTCAATAGTTCTTAATTACAGTTTTTTGGTGTCCATCGTATTAATGGTTATATTATGCGCCGCCGGACTCTTCTGCAACATGACGCTTGAGGGCGCACGCGAGCCGGAGGGAACTGGAAACAAGGTTCTCAAGGTCTTCCTTCGTATACCGGTTCGCCTCGATCAGGGCCCAGTCCTTCGTGGTGTCCTCGTCATTTTCCCCGACCCAGGAAGCGATTGCGATCTCCGGGGTATGGAACCCGAGCCACGAGAAGAAGTTCAGGAGGTTTCCCGCCACGTGCTGGATACCGTCCACGTGCCCGATAACAATTAAGCCCGCAACCTTGTTATTTATCATCCGGTTGCCAAACCAGGACTGCTGGTTCTCGATGGCATTCATCCGCTCGACAAATTTCTGGATCAGGGCGGAATGGTTGTTCCAGCGGATAGGAGTGGCAAGGATCATGATATCACAGGCGAGAACCGCGTCGTACACTTCCTGCATCTGGTCGTCAGGATACTTCATCGAACTCTGGCAGGGATAGGTGCAGTAGGACGGGTCCTCGGAGTAGTTGCCTTCGCAGTCGTGGATGGTGAGGTCCTTGAGGCGGATGAGGGTTGTGGAACAACCGTAAGCGCTGAATTGTTCAAGGGCCCGGGCAAGCAGCCGTTCCGACTTGCTCATGCCCGGCTGCTGCCGGCTCGAACCGGAGATTCCTGCAACGCGGATCTTCCGGCAGAGGGTGCGGTCCGGCAGGGGAATGACATTGACCCCGAACTTCCTGCCGACGAGTGGTGCTGGCATAGTAGGAGTATCGCGATTCCCGTTTTATATTCCTTCGCCATCCGGGATGCCTCCCCCCATGCAGGGGATCCCCGTTGGAGGAGAGCGCGGCCATAAGAAGAATACCAACCTTTTTTTTGGGATCACACCCGATCAGGTTGTATGAAAGGGTTACCGATCGTTCTTTTTGTTCTTCTCCTTACCGGACTTCTCCTCGGTGCCGGGTGCACGCAGCAGGGTGCCGGCACAGCAACACCGGCAGCAGCACCATCCCTGAGTGCTTACGCGCTCACGGCAGCGGATGCCCCGGCCAATTTCACGCTCACTGAGAGCCGTGCAAAGACCCCTGAAGAGGTAGGAAACCTTGCGAAGAGCCTCGGGTGGAACGGGGGATACATGGTCACCTTCACCGGCCCGAAGGACAGCCCAACGGGTGCCACGAGCATCACCCAGACGATAACCACCTACCCGGCAGCAAAGATGTCCGATATCGCAGCGCTGATAGAGACCAATGACCGGGGCGACAATGAACTGACCTTTACTGACCTGCAGTCGCCGGGCCTCGGGGAGAACAGCCGGGCATTCTCCGGCAGGGCAATCGGGCAGATCGTGATGCGGGAGAACAACGACAACCCGCTGGTCCAGGGGTCCATGAAGGGTACCTTCAAGCAGAACATGGTCGAGATCATCTTCGCGAAAGGCTCAACACTCGAAGTGCTGCGGATGACGGGTGCCGATGCGGACCCGGCAACCCTCATGAAACTTGCGCAGAAGGCGTACGCGAAGATACCCTGATCACGCTTTCAAAAGACCCGGGTTTTCCGGGAACAAACATTTTTTGGATCCTCTAAATAACCGGTTCGCTGGTACCCTCCGAAGTAAGACAGCGTCAACGGCTGGATGGCAGGGCCCGGTGCGGATTTTATCCCGATATCAGCGAATAAAGTACATCGTGAATATTTCTCGTTTTCAGGAAAGAATATAATGCATATATATTACATAAAATGAAATGAAAATATTCTGGAAGTGATTCGTATCAGGGAAAATGATGGGGGCAAAGGGTCAGGTATTCCTCTTGACATGGCAGCATTCATTGAAACAATTCCGCACCAGGCAGGATCCGTTATCTGGCCGGCACGGTTCTTTCACAGCTGCGTGGTTCTTGCGGATGGAAGTATTCTGGTGATCGGAGGTTTGCAAAAATCCAGCGAGAATGAGAAACCACACGATATGGTACGTACAAATGACGTGTGGCTTTCAAAGGATGGCGGATTGACATGGATCCAGCAGACACGGGCTGCCAGCTGGTCGCCAAGGGCAGGTTATTGTTGCGTTGCATGTCCTGATGGCAGTATTGTGCTGACAGGAGGTGCAGATAACCGGGGGTTTGATCTGAACGATGTCTGGATCTCGACAGACAAAGGAGAAACCTGGACACAGCAGATAGCCGCAGCCGGGTGGGCAGGGAGGCGTGATCATACCTGCGAAGTACTGCCCGGTGGTGAAATTATCCTGATGGGGGGAACCTGGGGGAGCGACCTTAACGATGTCTGGCTCTCAACAGATAAGGGAAAAACGTGGACGAGACAAACCCCGGCAGCAGCCTGGTCGCCACGGCACTTACACAGCAGTGCAGTTCTTCTTGATGGCAGCATCATCCTGATGGGAGGACACGAGAGAACCCCCGCTGACCTGTTCCGGGTGAAAAATGATGTCTGGATATCTGTGGACAAGGGAAAAACGTGGACGCAACAGACGCCGGCTGCTGCATGGCTGCCACGGAGAGGTCATCGCAGCACAGCACTCCCTGATGGCAGTATAATCCTGATGGGTGGTTATGCCCGCAAGAACGGATTGCAGAACGATGTCTGGATATCCGCGGACAAAGGAAAAACCTGGACGCAACAGACGGCGAATGCCGGCTGGAACGCCCGATGGGGTCACACCGGTGTTGTATTGCCGGATGGCAGTATCGTCATGACCGGAGGAGAGACTGATAATTTTGTTCTCTTCAATGATATCTGGCGGTCATCGGACAAGGGAAGAACATGGGCGCAGGTGAAAAAGCCGCAGCTTAGTCCCTTGTCATCCAGAGTGTTTCACAGCAGTGTCGTATTGCCGAAGAGTTCTGAAATGCCCGATGGGGGCGTTGTTGTGATTGGAGGGGAGGGGGGTAACAATCCATTAAATTCTAATGACGTTTGGATATCAACAGATAGCGGTAAAACATGGCACTGTCAGACCCCTGCAGCACTATGGCGGGGGAGAGTAGGCCATACAAGCGTTGTACTTCCGGACGGGAGCATCGTTTTGATGGGGGGAATGCCAGGTAACGGTATGTACCTTAACGATGTCTGGATATCCGCGGACAAGGGAAAAACCTGGACATTACAGGTCGAGTCTCCCGACTGGAGTCCCAGAGCTTTTCATTCCAGTGTCGTATTATCTGATAGTACGATCCTGTTGATTGGTGGCGGGGGCGAGAAAGGGATTATTTTTAATGATGTCTGGATTTCGACCGATAAGGGCAGGTCATGGATTAAGCAGCCTCCGTCATGGTCCCTGGAAAACCGTTATGGTCATTCCAGCGTCGCGCTTCCTGACGACAGCATTGTCCTCATGGGAGGTTATTATAATTCTATTGCGGGCGGGAATAACGTCTGGATTTCGAAGGATAAAGGCAGATCCTGGGCCCGTCAGACTGACCATGCTGCCTGGGCGGGACGGTATTGGCATTCTGCTGTTGCCCTTCCAGAAGACAACAGCATTCTTCTCATGGGAGGTACGGCAAGTGAGGTACTTTTCAATGATGTCTGGATTTCACTGGACAAGGGAAAGACATGGACTCAGCAGACCCCGGCTGCTAACTGGTGGCAGAAAATGGGACACACCAGTGTCGTCCTTCCGGATGGCAATATCCTCCTGTTGGGAGGCACCAATATGTACGGCCCGCCGGATGATGGTGTCTGGATCTCAGACAACAAGGGAATAACATGGAAGAAGCCGTGATCATGACGGGGGACAAGAATCCGGTTCCCTGATACTATCTCATGATTCTTTTTTTTTTGGTACCATTATTTCTTTCCGGATTTTTCAGGAGGGATCCGCTCCCCTTCCGTCACTGCCTTCACCAGCGCCTCCGCGGTGTGAAGGTCGCCTTCCTCGGCACTGGCACGGACGGAGAAGGTGACGTCCGTGATCATCTTCCGGGCCAGCACCCTTGTTAAATCGTCAATGATCGCAGCCGATTTGGGGTCGAGGCTGCCGAGGCGTGCCAGCGCCCGGTCCCGCTCGCGGACCCGGACCTTCTCGGACCAGGTGTGGAGCGCCGCGAGCACGTCGTCTGCGGAACGGCGGTTGAGGTGTTTTAAGAAGATCGCGAGTTCTGCCTCCACGAAATCATGGGCCCGCTCCGCCTCCGCCTTCCTCGTGCTCATGGTCTGCTCGTTGATGGTGCGGAGGCTGTCGATGGTGAAGAGCCGGACCCCGTCGATGGTGTCGGCACCCTCCTCAACATCGCGGGGCTGGGCGATATCCACGAGGATGAGGGGGCGGGGGTGGCCTTCCACCGGCCAGCAGCGTTCCTTCATGGCATGGGCGAGCTCCTTCCGGTGGATGACCGGGTGGGGGGCCGAGGTGCAGGAGATGACAACGTCCGAGAGGGTGATGTAGTGGTAGAGCTCGGCGAGCCGGACCGCCTTTCCCCCGATCTTGTCCGCGAGGATGACCGCCCGGCCATACGTGCGGTTCGCCACGTACATCGCGGTGAGCTTCTTCTCGGCAAGGGCCTGGGCGACAAGAAGGCCCATCTCCCCGCTCCCGACAACGAGAATATGCTTGCCCTCAAGGCTCCCGATCTCCGCTTCGGCCAGCTGGACGGCGGCCGACCCGATGGAGACGGCCCCCCGGTTGATCATGGTCCGCTTCCGCACCTCGATCCCGACATGGACTGCCTTGGTGACGCAGTGCTCAAGGAGGGACGAGGTCGTTCCGGCTTCCTGCCCGTCCGAAAGTGCCTTCTTCAGCTGCCCGATGATCTGGTCCTCGCCCACGATCATGGAGTCGATGCCCGAGGCAAGGGCAAACAGGTGCCGGAGTGCGCCGACTCCCTCGTGCATGAAAAAGCCGCTCCGGCCCTGCTCCGCGAGGAATGCTTTGAGATCGGCTTCCGTTCCTTCGACGATCACTTCCACCCGGTTGCAGGTCTGGAGAAGGAGGACGCCGGAAAACCGCTCTTTTGCCGATGCGAGGAACTCCATCTCCGTGCCAAACCGGAAGGACTCGATGGCAGTCACGTTCGCCGTGTGATGGCTGACGCCGGCAATGGCGATCTGCACGCCGGCGGGTTCAGTCATGGAGGTATCTCCTGCAGATATCGTCCCATGCCGCGGACTGCCCCTGCGCCAGGGCTTCCCATACCGCAGAATCGGAGAGGACCCGAGTCAGGATCGCGGTGCGCTTCTTCTGGTCGGGTTCCCGGGTCTTCAGTTCTTCCCGCAGCCGGTCCTGGAGCAGGATCATCGCGTCCATCAGCGGGAAGTCTTCCTCGATCCGCTCGCGGATGAAGCGCGAGACCGCCGGGCTGTTCCCGCCGGTGCTGATCGCGATCGTGTAATTTTCCCCTCCCGTGACGGCGGGCAGGATCACGTCCCCGCTCTCCCCATCGGCATTGTTGAAGAGGATCCCTTTCGTTTTGCAGGCGCGGCCGATCCGGTTGTTCAGGACGGGATCGGGCAGTGCCGCGATCACCAGGAACGCCCCGTCAACCATCCCCGCGAGCCCGTCGTCGGGCACCGCGGCGATGTCAGCCTGCTTCCGGATATATTCAGGATCAGAAAATGCCGGCGAGAACGAGCGGCTGACAACAATAACTTCCGCCTGCCGGGCGAAATATGCCGCTTTCCGTGCCGCCACATCCCCCCCTCCGAAGATGACAATGCGCCGGCCGGTGCAGTCAACGAAGAGCGGGATCATCTGGTATAAGATAGAACCATTCTCCTCAAAAATCCTATCTTATGCATTCCCGGTCCCGCACGCCCGGGCCGTTTCCCGGGACCGAACAATCATCCCGACGCCCTTCAGTTCGATATGCTTAAATCATTTGACTGCCCACATTGTAGAGCACACTGCGCCGATAGTGTAGTGGTTATCACTAGGCGTTGCCAACGCCTAAACCCGGGTTCGAGTCCCGGTCGGCGCATACTGCCCTGAAGTCTGGGGCGCTGCGTTCTTTTTTTTATGTGAGTCCAATTCGCAATAGCAGAACTTTAACACTCGTGGTTCGATTCTTTAACCGTTTTACTAAATAGTGCCAACCAGTGGCGCTGTGCTATTCATGCTTGAAATAACACAATAATGTAGTAAAAATAACATTTTTATGATATGCTGTATGAGGGAGAATTTTACTCTGCGCACTTTTTGCAAATCACAATAGTGAGCCCCGTTAAGTTGATTGAATAAGATTTTTCCCCTTTGGCGCTTTTCTACTATCATGGATATAAAATCGGGGGAATCAAAAAACTGTTTTGTAATATGCCCGATTGGAGATAAGAATAGTCCTACTAGAGATTGGTCGGATCTAATTTTTGAATGCATAATTAAACCGGTTACTGAAAAAAAGGGATATAAGACATTTCGTGCTTCTGATTTAGCTGAACCTGGTATTATCACCAGTCAAATTGTTCAGAATCTAATCGATTCAGACCTTGTTATTGCAGATCTCACCTTTGGGAATCCAAATGTTTTTTACGAGCTTGCAATTCGACATTTCACAAAAAAGCCATGTATCCACATGATAAAAAGTGGAGATAGAATTCCATTTGATATAGCAGCAAATAGAACAATTTTTCTCGGAACGGACATACGAACTGGACAACTAGCAAAGGATGAACTAGAAAAACAAATTCTTTCAATCCGAGATGGGGTAAATGAGGTAGATAACCCCATCGGAAATGCAATAACTCTTCAAAATTTAAAAAGCAGCGGCGATACTTCTCAAATTGCGGTTGCAGAAATAATGGAAGAGGTGAGATCTCTCAGATCCGAGGTTCGCTCTCTTCGATCAGAATCTGATTTTGGCATTCCTGTAACATCAAATGAACCAACTCTAGCATACAAAGACAGCTCAGGCAATATAAAAAAGATCTTTAATACTACAAAGGCAATCTCCGATTATAATCAATTGATTCAAAAACGAACCGATCAGTTAAATATGATGGTGAAAAAGGCAGACCTAGCAAAATTAGAATTATCTGAGTTGAAAGCCCGTAATTCCTCAAAAAAAGAAATTCTCAACAAGCTACAGGAAATTAAATTACTAGATGAGCAAATAAAGGAATTCCAACAAAACCCTGATCAGTGGTTTTACTAATTTTTTAGCACAAATTATTGAACACTAAAATAGTGAATATTACACTTGTCTGACTTCAATGATCGAGAGTAAGCCACAGATCGGCGCATTACTTCAGTGAGTTCTTTTGATACACTCCACATTCGAGTTCCTGTTGCCTATACCATAGCGTTAAACAGGAGTTCTCCATCAGACCACCGCTCACCTATAACCACCCTTCCCCGTCGGTACACACCATCCCGGAAAAGCATAAAACCCTCAAAACAAATCTCCCATTAAAACGCCCCGTTTGCCAATCGGAGCCCGATTTGAAAAACCGGTTTTCTGATATTCGCAATTTTTGATGGATTACAGCACACCATTTTGGAAATATCCGCAATCCAAAGATTTTTCACAAATCGGACCGATTAAGGCCTTGAAAAATCACCTAAATATTGCCTTTTGTACAAAGGATCGCTCATATTTCGCTACAAGAGCACCCCAAATGAACCGGACGCGAATACGGGCTCCGGCCTGGAGAGGGTCTCCGATGGAGACACGATATTTCTCCGACGCAGAATATGCAATATTAAAATCAGGAGCCTCCCCACCCCTTCGGGGTTGCTCGGCCGCCTCTCGGGGCCTCGCTGGGCAGGAACCAGATCAGGGTATGTGAACCGGTAAGTGCGTAGCGAAATGTCGAGACTCTTCAGAGTCAAGACACGAGAATCTCGAATGTCATCGGACATGAGAGAGGAGAAGACCGCAGGTCTTCGACCGAATGCACCGCATTCTTCGAGCTGCCGGCAGGCCTTTTGCGCGTCTGGCTCTTAATTTCTAAATTTCTTTCTTAAGCGCTGCGAGATTTTTCATCGGAATTGGATTGGCTCGCAGACCCAAGAGGGAAACCTCCCCCAGCTCTCATCCATATGGAGGGAGGGGGGTCCCCGGCCAACCCCCCTCCCCCCTCCACCAGCCGTACACGCACCCCTCCACCGACGTAAACCCTGCCATCTCCCGCGTGTCAGACAGGGGTTCCCCGGCAACCCCCCCACCCCCCTGCCAGGGGGGTTCGTTCCGGATTTTTCATGCAAGGTGGGGGGGTTGGCCGGGAACCCCCCTCCCCGGTTTTGAGTAGCGGGCCCGATTTTAGTAATGACTGGATGCCATCGCACCCTGCGCCATCGCCGGTACTGCAAATCTCCGTCCCTACCCAATTATGGGAACAATGCCGGCCCGGGCCGGGTACGGCGGGGGGGTTCGGTTCCAACCCCCCCATGGGGGAGGGAGGGGGGTTCCCACTGGATTTGGATGACATGAAATACTTCTTTGAACCTGCATCTCCTCAAAAAAATCCTGATTCTTTTGCCACGTTCTAATTTCTCTTGTTGTGCTCGGAGATGGTTTCGGCAGGTTTATGCAAGCATGGCCGGAACTACCGGGCAGGATGAATGAACCGGCAGAAACTCCCGTGAACCCCATTACAGTCGTACGGGTCCATTATGTAAAGGAAGGGTGCGAACAACAGTTCGAGGCAGAACTGGAAAGCATTGCGGATGCGTTCGGCAGGGTCCCCGGGAACCTGGGGTTCTCGGTATTCCGGCCGGGGAACTCCCGCAACGGTGTGTACCGGATCGTGTACAAGTTTGCGTCCCGGAGTCCGCTTGACGAATGGCACCGCTCCATGGAATACCGTGCATGGCTGGATCGCGAACGCGGGCTCACGATCGCTCCTCCCGAAACCCGGACGCTTTCCGGCCTCGAGACCTGGTTCACGCTTCCCGGGCAGAACCTCCTGCGGCCCCCGACAAAAACCCGCCAGGCTGTGGTAACATGGTGTGCGGCCCTGCCGGTCTCGGTCCTCATCTCCCTTGTCACCGGCCCGTTCCTGGATGCCGAACCGTTCCTGCTCCAGAAAGTAGTCTTCGTGACGCTCCTTGTCGCCCTCCTCACCTGGATCGTGATGCCGTTCGCTTCCCGGATCGCAGCGGGATTCCTGTACCCGCAGGAAGACGGCAAGCCGGACGGGGAAGATCCGTAGCGAAATGCCGGATCGCTGAAGCTGGGTATGATTCGGCAGAAGCAAAAATTGCGGAAAAAGATGACAAAACCCGGAACCGTCACATCCCAGGCTTCTCCTCTGCCGTAATCTCCCCCTTCGCTTCCAGGACCATCTCCACGCCTCCCATCGCCCCGAGCACGAGGTTATAGATGATGGCAAGGACAGCCCCGGCAATGAAGCCGAATATACCGCAGAAGATGACGGTCAGGACCAGGACGATTACGGTTCCCGCAATCCCAAGGGCGGAGGTTCCTGTGCCCATGGACATGCCGGCGGCACCGGCCGCAATGAAAATTCCCGCGACAAATCCCCAGATGAGGCCGATGACCGCGAAGAATTTTCCCACGCTGACAATCTCGAACTCCCTGATGATGTACGTTGTCTTTCCCATAGGTTCCCGTTCCGGGGCCGGAGCCAAAAAGATAGCGGAATGGATCCGGGCTTTCGTGAGATCGATGCTGCGAGTCTTCCCTCATCCCGCTTCGCGGAACGAAAGGGCCGCCAGAACCATGTGGTGGAGAATGAGACAGGTCACCTGACCAGGATCACGAGATGACGGATGTCTTCGAGCGCAAAACCTCCGGCCGGAGTCATCTGTAAATCCCGTCACCGCCCGCCTCGCAAGACGGATTTCCTGGTGAACCGGAAGGTGATCCGCCGGAAGCAGCGGAACTCTCGCAAACGGGGGTATGGGTGCATCAGCCCCTGCCACTCCCTCCAACCAATCCTGTACCCGCATGACCCCCACTCCACCCCGTTCACAAAGGGATCCTAAGATCCGTTGCCACGACCGGATATCATACAAAACAGCAAAAGTCACTACAATGAAAAAGTTACGAAAAAAAGGTATCCGCTCCCGCGAAGATATCGCGGGACAGAAGCCATCCGTCGTGAAAACCCCAAAAGCAAGCTGGAAAGAAAAAGGTGATAGTGTTTAGGCGAAGAAGGTTACTTCTTCTTTGCTGCCGCCTTCTTTGCGGGCTTCTTTGCTTCCGGCTTCTTTGCCGCCGCCTTCTTTGCTGCTGCCATGTGGTTTCCACCTCCTACCGGAAAGGGTTATATTTTCTCTTAATTTGGCAATTAATAAATATTTTGGTCAGAATAGCATTTTGCGGCGCAGAATCATTACAAACCTTCACTTTTTCCCATGGAAAATGACCGCAAACGAACAACAAAGGATTATCGAAGCGTTCCATCATGAAATGCGCAATTGTCCGTAAATTGCCCGGATTCGCCTGATTCGAATTATTTCCGTGAATTATATTTCGCAAAAGTCTTATTTTATCTAAGCAGAAGAGCGCATATTCAGGCATTAAAAATATCATTTGCCACAAAGGTGCCCGCAAAAAAAAAATTCGCGAAGGGAACGGCAACCTTTATGATCCTGCAACACCTTTCGTACCTGTATGAAAAAGGAATTCCTTCTGGGGCTCGCTGGCGGTTTTGCCGGTATCCTGACCGCCATTTTCGTTATCCTCACCTCCACAACAAGCGATGTCACCTTATCCGGCGTCCAGGCAGCCCTTTTTTCCTGCCTCGGGCTGATGGGCGCTGCTATCGCAAACAAGGAAACACGGTTTGCCGGCTATATGCTCATCTTTGCAGCGGTATTCATCACCCTCTCCATACCAATCGCCGGTTCTCTCACCCTGCTCTCCCTGTACATGCCGGCCGTAGTCCTGCTCGGCGTCGCGGGAGTCCTCTGCTTCATGGAGCCTCTCCCCGCAGAACCTGCAGAGGAATAACCATACATTTTGCTTCAGAATTTTTTATAAAAAAAGATTAACCCGGGATTGTTACAGTTATTCGCTTTTTTCCTGCTCCCCGGGTGATGGGGGTGCCTGCCCGCATTCGAAGCGGGCTGCAGTTTTGGCAAGAAGCATCCGGTTGATCGTTACCATGGCCGCGGTTATCACGGCACAGAGCAGGAGGACGCGGATCATGAACGGGAAGTACAGGTCCCCGCCACCGCTGGTGACAAGGGACAGGGCATAGACCAGCGCAGCACCAGCCGATGCAGCTGCGCAGATGAGGCTTGCCCGTACTGCCGTATACATCCTGCTGCGGATGTCCGGAAAGATCAGGAGGCCCATCAGGGCAATTCCGCCAAAACCTATGCCCGCGAGGAGGAGGATGTAGATCAGGATATCTGCCAGGAGGAGGCTCATGCATCCACCTCAGAACAGGACATACCAAATCCGATCACGGCAGCGTAGGCGAGCAGGGCAAGGATAATGGTAATGTCAAGGACCTGGAGATTACCAAGACCAATGCTCAGGAACAGCCCTGCCATGCAGGCCACGGTAACTGCCAGGGCGGCCGCAAGAAAACGGTCATACAGCATGGAGATGCGGACCATGCGGACAACGGCAGCAAGTACAATGAGGATGAGACAGAATGCAGCAAAAAACCATGTATCGATCATAAATCCCGGTAGTACAGTTGAAGATGGGATATTATCAATGCTCCCGCCCGCGGCCTTGCAGACATGCGGGTGATCCGCAATTCCGGATCCGCCATCTTTGTTTTTATTCCCAAAAAACCAATATACTGGAGATAATGCGTCCGTCTTACCTGGGTAAAATTCTCCTCCGCTGGTGCGATACCTGCCATGCACCGGTCCTTTCGAAGCAATGCGCCTGCGGCGCTGCCACCCGCGAGGTCCCGGTCACCCCACCGGGCGACGCACGGCCGGCATTTCCTGCGGACATTGCGTTAATCAACCGGATCTACAGCGAACATTTCGGTTCCCCCCTGATCCCCGAGGGCCACATCGCGCTCCTCAACAAGGTCCCCGACCAGGACCGGATGGAAGAGGTCATCGTTGGCGGCGGCGTGGCCGGGATCATCCGGTATTTCCCGGACCAGCGCCGCTGGGAACCGGTGCCCCGCCCGGAAGCCTGCAACATTTTCTCCCCCACAAAACGGTACGTGACGATCAGCGAGGACGCAGTCCCGTTCATCCGCGACCAAGGCATGAGCGTGCTTGCCCCCGGCGTGACCTATGTCGACGAGCATATCCGGGCCGGCGACGAGGTCTTCATCCTTGCTCCTGACCGTACCTGCGTCGGTGTCGGCCGGGCAAAAGTCGATGCGGCTGCAGCCCGGGAGATGAAGAAAGGGTCCATTGTACGGACCCGGAGGAACATTGCTTCGCAGGTTGTCCCGGGCGTTGCATCGTGGGACGAGGTCGTCCGGGCCAATGCGCAGGTGCTTGAGCGGGCTGAGGGAGAGGCGGTCCAGTTCGTGATGGACGTGGCAAACCGGAACCCCCGGCTCCAGCCCAACATCTCGTACTCCGGCGGAAAGGACAGCCTCGCGACACTCCTTGTGGTAACCAAAGCTATCGGAAAAGTCCCGATGCTCTTTGCCGACACCGGTCTTGAATTCCCGGAGACCTACGAAAACATTGATGCTGTCTCGGAAAAATACGGCCTTGAAGTCCTCCGCACAAACGGCATCACCACGTTCTGGGAGACCTTTGCAAAACAGGGGCCGCCTGCGGTCAACGCCCGCTGGTGCTGTAAGGTCTGCAAGCTGACACCCGTCGGGGACATCATCCGCGAGAAATGGGGCGAGTGCCTCTCCTTCATCGGCCAGCGGCGGTACGAGTCTGCCACCCGGGCCCAGAGCGAACGGGTCTGGCGCAACCGGAATGTCACGGTCCAGCTCTCGGCGGCCCCGATCCATAACTGGACTGCCCTGCATGTCTGGCTCTACATCTTCCGGGAGAAAGCCCCGTACAATGTCCTGTACGGGCGGCACCTGGACCGGATCGGATGTTTCATGTGCCCTTCCAGCGATATGGCATTGATCCATATGATTGCAGAGGATTATCCTGACCTCTGGAAGGACTGGACC